>ERZ1673738.4038-NODE-4038-length-15327-cov-6.101100_pt1 | contig 15327 bp, 24 predicted proteins | sample MGYA00580198_ERZ1673738 | MGnify/ENA primary metagenome ERZ1673738 (study PRJEB41218, sample SAMN15661784) | gut metagenome | host: Homo sapiens | place: Canada: London | collected 2015-08-20/2019-03-30 | study: EMG produced TPA metagenomics assembly of... | reverse complement strand
GCCAGGCGGTTTTTTATTTTGACCATTTTGGTGAAGTTACCGAAATGGTATTTAGTAAATTGTTTTGTCAGAGTCTGACAAAAGTATTTTGTATAAAAATCTGTGCATAAATTGACAGATGATGTATAAACTATTATAATGACAATAAGTTAACTCGAGAAGGATATGGCTGGGTTCCTGAATGGGAGTAGGCAGTAATGCTTAGAATTTCCTTTGCCCCTGGGGTTGACTTATTTTTTTGTCTTAATATTATCTAAAATATGTTCTGGATCTTTTGTAAGTTCGACCACAATAAAATCAATTGCTTGCTGAGAATAGGTATATTGTGGTTGTTCATACTGTGTATGAATATAACAAAACTTTTGATTGGCTTTTAATCCATAGTGTTTACAAAAATTATTAAAATGAAAACGGTTAAACTCAGTATTTTTACCATTATATTTTAACTGAATATTTTTCTTACTTATTTGTTTTTGTATAGCATCGATACAATGTTTTGCAGTATAACAGTGTGTTTTGTTTGGATCTTTCAGCTCTTTAATGATCTGCACAGGAGTATCAGCTGATTTATCAACTTTTACAAAAGAAGTAGCTTCTTCTTTTTTCTTTGTAATATAATGATGATGTTCTATGGTGATTGCAAATTTAGCATTATTATTCTGGGATAGAGTATCAATAGCATCACGTGTTTTGAATATTTTTGTAGCAATCTGTTCAGGATATTTTGCAATTATTTCAGATTCATTCAGGGCTTTCATGCTGACAGACAGTGTTAGAAAGTTTTGAGGAATGATTTCTGTCATGTCTATAGAATGAAATAACATCATTTTGTCATTAAAATTCAATATACAAGATTGAAATAATGGAACATATACCATTTCATATTCTTCTACAATAAAGTGTGTACTGGTATTGCGAAGATCAATAATTTTTTCAAGATTGATACGAAGAGGATCTTTATTATTTGTAAATACTTGTTGGATACAGTTTTCCAAAGATAAAGTTCGTTCTGGATTATCTTTATAATATATACTATTTTCGCCTTTTGCTTTTATCATATAAGCTTTAAGCATTAATTCCCAGGCATTGCAGATAAAGAAACTAAAACCTTCAATTCTATATTTGATTGTTGGTTTATTGTATATTTCTATTGCCATGGTAAAAGCTTCTTTTGATTTGTCAAGTAGTTTTTCTGTAAGGTCCATATGTTTACTCCTTATTATACCTGCTGTACTTTTTACTGCTTTGTCAGAGTCTGACAAAATAAATCTATTTCAATCTCAACCGAATCAATTCCTCACTATACCCAAGTGCCAGTGCGATCTGATTCGTCGTAAATTCCTTCATCCATTTGTCATGATCGTAATTATTATTGATTATATCTTCAACCAAACGTTTGAAAGTATTTTTATCGCATAAGACAAATTCATAAAAGTGATTCATTACTTCACAAGCATCTTCAAAAATTGTTTGAGAATAAAATTCTCTTAAATTATAAATTTTTCCTACAAGATATGTTAAATATGGTTCATTAAAAGAATCTGAATGTACACGTGTAGAAGAATATACGCCATCGTTATATAATGATATGCTGCTAAAATTTGAAGCCATAATCTCAAAGTAGAGTGCCTTTAGGTAGTACAGAAGAGAATCTTCCTGTTTACCTGAATCACCTAGCCATTCAGCCATAGATCGATAATTACATGTTAATAAATTGAATTTACTATTTTTCATGTATTCAAATTCTCGATCATTGAATATAGACCAAATGATCTTATGAAAATCATAATTATTTGGACATGATTTCTTAGCAGATATATATTCGTCAATGCCTATCCCTAATTTGATTCTGTGGTTAAACAGATCAATATAATCTTTGTGATTTTCCACAAAATATTTTCCCTTATTAGATAGAGAATAAAATTTTATATGATCAGCATTTAAAATATGCATTAATTCATCAGAGGAATCAGTAGCTAATAGACGATTGATCAAATCTTCTTTGTTCCCTGATACATGTAGACGTAATTCTCTTAACAGAGCTTTTAACTCTGGTATTCTTAAAGAACGCAAGATATCTACCAATTCAGCATCTTTATAATAACCATCTTGGACTAATTTTTTATGAAATTTAGATGGGCTTTTGATTTCAAAATCATACTGGAAGTATCTTGGATATTCGTTGTCGTCCATGATCGGAGTTCCAGTACTGTATCTGTCGAGGAATACAGCTGTATAAAACTCTCTTTTTTTTAGGGAAACTTCTGAATCATTGACATAAGATGATGAATCCAAGGCGATGTTAGGAGTTGATGGTTCATCTAAAACTTCTTGCTTAGGTTCTTCGGGTTTCGACTTTCTGAAAAAATCAAAGATGCTCATTCTTGATGTTCCTCCTCTCGTAGTTTCAGGGAGATTCTGTACTGATCAGCATCAGGAACATCAACAAATTCCACTGTTTTATCAAAATTATTCTTAACAACATCCTTGATCTCATCTAAGGAAACTCTGAAAAATTCTCTTCTTTGGTTTACAAGGTTTAATTTACGATCTTCAAAAGCTCTATGTAAGGCTGCTTCCAATGCTGGAGCATCCTCTGAAAAGATCATTGCATGTACATCAAATTTGAATGGAACAGAAGCATCTCCTAATTCATCTACACGATCTTGTGGATTTAATCTACGTGTCATACCGATTTTGTAAATACCTTCACCGAATGATCCAATGTTAGAAATTACATATACATAACCAGCTTTTTGGTTAGCCTCTCTGTAATCAATATCCTTGATTTTAGTGTCAATCTCGGAAAGAGATTGTATGATTTCCTCTTTCTTTTGATTTAAATCTTCTATATTGTCATCAGAAGCGGTTGAAATTTGATGATTGATATTAGAAAGGGCTTGTTCGTAATGTTTGCGTTCTTTATCAATATTTTTACGTTGTTCTTTTAGTTCTTTTTGTAATCGAGCTTCTTCACGCTGTTGAGCTCTTAATTCTGCCTTTTGTTCCTTTTCACGCTGTTTTTGAATCTGATATTCGAGAGCTAATCTAAGCTCTTGAATTTTCAGATCATAGTAATGAGCGGTTATGGCAATTGACATTGTTACACCCAATTTAGCAATAGCATTGAAACTTCGTTCCATTTTCTTAACAGATGTATCATAGTTATTGTATTTTACCTTACTAATAATCTCATCACATTCACTGTTGAACGCACGAAGCAGTAGCTTCTGCATGTCTCTTACTAACTTTCGTCCTTTGGCTTCACTACCATTTACTTGCCATCCTATGTTCCCGGATACAGCTGTATCATCCTTGATCATTGCTTTCTGCTGGTTTCGTATATTTATGAGCTCTGCTTTATAAGCATCAGCGTTAGTAAAAGAGTAGCGTGGTTCATATAACCCGAAATCCTGAACAAGAACTTCATCAGAGAAAGTAATAAGTTCATTTTTCAATTCTTTTATATTAGAATTTAGCTCATTAATTTCGTCATTGTAAGCAAGAATAAGCGACTTTTGCTTAGAAATTTCTTCCATGTACTTATCATACTGTTCTGAAAGCTTTTGTTCTTGTTCCATTTTATCATGAGCAAATTTTACTTGCGATTCAGAAATCTGTTTTTGTAAAGATTCCAAATCCAACATTTCAGGTGTAAGCTTCGATTCCAATTTAGCTTTTTCGATTTCAAGATTAGCAATTGTTTTTTGCATTTCTAAATTAGAATTTTCTAATTCCTGAATCTTATCATTTAATTCGTTGTTTCCAAATATTGAATTTAATAACCCCATTATGTTCCCTTCATTTTGATTTTAATCTTAACTTAATTAGTTTTTCAGTGTACCCAAGAGCGAGTGCAATTTGTTCAGTTGTATATTCTTGATATTCTAAGAATGTTTCGTCAGGTACCAGAAGTTCCATAGCAAATAAATCAGCTTCTTTTTCGTATTTTGTGGTGTTAAATCCAGTATACGTATCCATGAAGAGAGCGTTAGCCTTTTTATGCAGTAGCATGTGGCCTAACTCATGGGCGCAGACAAGAATCTGTTCATGTTCTGGAAGAGAATCATCAATATAGATAATATTATTTCTTTGAAAATATTGATAAAACCCTCTGACACCTTCAAGTGGCACTGGCACAAGAATAACATTTAGTCCTTTGATAATCTCAAAAGGATTTCTTGTTTTGTGTTTCTTGACAAGCGAATTTACAATCTTTTTTATGTCCATTCACATCAGTCCTTTTTGTATTTTTTAGGTGTATATTTTTCCTTGTTCTTTTTCTTAGCCATCTCCATCCCAATTTCCATTGCGTTTAGAATAGATTCAATTGCTTCAGGAGAAGCAGGATCACCATCAAACATTAGTCCTTCTTGGGATGTTAGTTTGTCTTTGGTTTGCTGTAGGATTTCTTCTATTTGTTTTGTGTCTCTTTTATTAAGTTCTGCAGAAGAAGATTTCTTTTCTACCAAATCCGATTTTTCTATTCCAAAATAATTAGCCATCATTTCTATTTTGTCAATTCGTGGATAGGTTCGTGCATGCATCCAATCTGATACGGTAGACATTTTAAAACCTAAGGTGTTGCACATTTCTGTTTGAGTAACATCGTTAGCCTTTAGATAGTATTTTATATTTCTAGCCATGACTTCTTTGTTTCCTAAGTCGCTCATTTACCAGTGCCTCCTTTCTTGATTTGAATATGTCTATATTATAATGGAGAAACCGAAAAAAATCAACATAAACCGAAAAAAATTCGGAAAAACCGTTGACACTTCGGTTTAACCGTGGTAGTATATAAGAGAACTAAGGAGGTGAGCGAAAGTGAAAATGGAAACTAGATTTCCTAAAGATATGAAAGCAACATTAAAAAGTATCCGTGAAATGCGAGGGTATAAGCAAGAAGAAGCTGCTAAATTAATAGGAATAGCGACAGATACACTTAGAAACTATGAACAAGGAAAGTCTTATCCAGATATTCCAGTGCTTCGTAAAATAGAAGAAACGTATAATGTACGTTATTCGCAGATTATTTTTTTACCGTTAGACTTCGGTTTAACCGAAATTAAATAACCAGGAGGTGAGAATATGGGAAAAAAACCAGATATCACAATAACTAGTGATTATTTGAATTATGTAAGAAATCAAATTCAAAAAGCAATTACAACGCTCTGCCAAAAAGAATATCTAGATGAAGAAGATGTAGTTGCACTCCTTCAAATGACAGAAGCGTTGCAAAGCTTAGGGACAAAAGCTATTAAGAAGCGTGTTATTCAACGTCCTTATAAATAAATTGAATAGCACTGTCCGGTAACAAATAATTACAATGTTTAGAATTCGCATCTAGCATAAAACAGATACTGGAATCATTTAGATATTCATCAAAGAGTATATCGATATAGTATTTTTCAGGAGCAAGAAAACTAGTTATGAAACGATCTTTGTCAATATCTAAAGCCCAAAGCGATGAATTTACTTGTAAATATGAATTGCAGTTATCTTTAATTAAAGATTCAATGGTGGTTGAATCGCAAGATACGGTTTCCTGATCAATGTAGAAAATGTATTTCATACGGATTTCTCCTTTCTTGAATACTCGGACATGCCAGTGCCCTGTGAATTAAGTATAGGAGATATATAAAAGAAAAACAACAGAATAATAGCAGATGGCTTAATCCTCTGTCCGATACACGTAACCCTGAAACCCCTCCCTAAATTGGTTAATTATTAAAAATAGCACTCAATCGGGCGGAGACTTAAGCCATCTGAAGAAAGGCAGGTGATAAAGGTGTTCAGGGACAGGCTTAAAAAAGTAATGGTAGATCAAAACATCAATCAAGTAGAGTTGTCCAGAATCTGCAGTGTAAGTAGATCGACCGTCAGTAAGTGGATGTCCGGAGATTCGGAACCGACAAAAGCAAGACGAAATGAGATTGCAGAAGCATTTGATCTTCCAGAGAATTACTTCGAAGAGACAGTAATTCCTAAAAAGAAAATAGAGACGTTAACCCCGAAAGAAGTTGCGTATTTGATGGGAATGGGGGTTCCAACAATCGAAAAAGGACTGATTCAAGGGATTTTTCCATGGGGATATGCAATCCGGACAAGTGAAAATAAGCATAGATATTTCATAAATGCAAAAAAGTTTTTTGCAATTGAAATGATAAGTGTTTGAGAAAGGAGCATGAGATGAAAAGTGAAACAAAAGCCATGATCTGCACGGCAGCGGTGCTGATCGCAATGGGAATATTTAAGGAATTAGCAGCGTTGTGTTTGATCACAGCGATGATCTATGAGGAAGGAGTGAAGAAATTTGATAAATAAGATTTTAAAAGAGCTTGATCATATGATCAAATTTCAAGAGAAAGAAATTGAGCTAGATATGCAGGCGGAAGAGTTAGAAGGCAAAATACACTTCGAAACCGCAAAGCTTCTTGCTTATGACGAAGTAGCAAGAATGATAAAAAAATGTGCCCAGGAAGCGGCAACTTCCGAAGGCACAGATGTAAATACACAAGAAAAGTATAACACAGATCAGAAGAAAAGTGAAATCAGAAAATTGGTAGTTGAGATCTTTGATCTATCGTTGCGACTGCAAGAAATGACAGATGGAACTATAGATTGGCGAGAACCAGGTGTTCCATGTGTACAAGCTGAATATCATGGAGCTACCGCAGTGCTAAGCGTTAAGATCTGGGAAAATGGCTTTAGTGCAGAACAGCGACCAGATTACAGTACAATGCTGTTTCTCAACAATCCGAACTGTATGATCGAAGCATGGTATCTGAAAGAAAAATTGATGGGACTATTAGAAGAAAGAAGAGGAAATGACAATGGGAAAGATGATTCTGATCACAACTGATAATGAGGTAAAAGAGCTGGAATATCCAGACGTGGGACTTAAATCATGGAAAAAGTTGAAAGAACACATCGGAAACAGATGTGAGCTAATTGAACATGTACAGCCCAAGAGATTATATACAGAGATCGGTGCAGGAATTGAGGTCAAAAATGTTCCGGGATCAAAAGTAAGTATGTTGGTTGATGAAGAATTTTATTTTCATTGCGACGAAACCAAATTAAACAAGATAGCTTCATGGCTGTATGAGACAGATCGCCATGGATACCCGATTCTTGGAAATGCTTTGATCATTGGAGAAAAGTATGGAAATGCAGGAATTGAGTTTTGTGAAATGTCAGAAGAACAGTTTAATATCGTGTTTCCTAAATTAGAAGAACTGGGAAAGAGGTTTAAAGATGCAGGAAATTGAGATCAGCAAAGGAATCAAACGGATCCAGTTCGATTCCTTTGATTCCTGGTTAAATGCAAGGCATGGGATTGGTGGATCTGATGCATCTGCAGTGTTAGGTCTTAGCCCTTATAAAACTAATGTTGATCTATACTTAGAAAAAATAGGACAGAGAGTACCTGCAGATATCTCCGGAGAAGATTATGTAAGGTATGGACATGATGCGGAGCCGTTGCTTAGATCGCTGTTCGCACTTGACCATCCAGAGTACAAGGTTGAGTACTTCGGAGACAACATGATCCGGAATGAAAAGTATCAATGGGCACATGCATCTTTGGATGGAGAACTAACCGATCAGGATGGTCGCAAAGGAATCTTAGAAATCAAGACAACTAATATCCTGCAAAGTATGCAGCGTGAAAAATGGAGAGATCAGATTCCGGACAACTATTACATACAGGTGTTGCATTATCTGTTGGTTACTGAATATGAGTTTGTTGGACTGAGAGCACAACTTAAATCAGTATGGCAGGGTCAAATCAGGCTGGAGACAAAAGATTACCATATTGAGCGATCAGACGTAGAAGAAGATATTGAGATATTAAGACAAGCGGAAGAAGAGTTCTGGCAGAAAGTCGAAAAAAGGCAACAGCCACATTTAATCCTTCCGGAAATATAAAAAGGAGAAATGTATGGAACTTAAGATATACAATCCACAGGAAGAGGGATTTCTGAAAGAGATTGACTGGAACTATGAAGAGTTAAAAACAGAAATCCAAGGAAAAGCAAATGATTACATGAATCTGGTTTATACAGCAGATCAAGTAAAAGATGCAAAAAAAGATCGTGCAAATCTTAATAAATTTGTGGAAGCTTTAGAGAGCAAACGAAAAGAAATAAAAAAACAGATTACAGAACCATATTCAGCATTTGAGAAACAAGAGAAAGAACTGATTGGTATTGTTAATAAAGCAATTACAAATATTGATACGCAGATCAAAGGATATGAAGAAGCAACAAGACAGGAAAAACTTGAAAAGGTCAAAGAAATCTATGCAAAAACAATCGGTGGACTTGCTGATGTAGTAACGTTTGACAAAATTTTTAAAGAATCCTGGCTGAATGTATCAACAACGTTTAAATCGATCACAAAGGAAATCACAGAAATTCGTGACAAGGTTGACAATGATTTATTTGTGATCAATGCAGACACGAGTTCCTTTGCTTATGAGATGAAAGAAGAGTATCTAAAGAACTTTGATCTCACTGCAGCGATTAACAAAAAACAAAAATTAGAAGAGACAGCAAAGCAGAAAGCAATATATGAAGAACAACTAAAAGAGGAAGAGGAACAAAGAAAACAACGATCACAAGAAGAAGCAAAGAAGGTAGTATTTGCAGGTAAAAGCACAGAAAAGCCAGTAAAAGCACAGAAGCCAGTGAATACAGGAGAAAAAATATCAACGATCACATTCCGATGTACTGTAAAAGAACATAACTTTAAAGAAGTTAACGCAAGACTCAGTCTAGTACAAAAAGTATGTGAAGAATTTAAAATCATAGATCCAAAGGAGGAATTATAAAATGGCAGTTGGAAACAGTTTAGCAAACAGACAGCAGAAAACAGGATTAACGGCATATCTTACAAATGATGCTGTAAAAAATCAGATTAATAATGTAGTCGGTGGTAAAAACGGAGATCGTTTCATTGCTTCTATTGTATCTGCAGTACAGGTTAATTCAGATTTACAGGAATGTACAAATCCATCAATCTTAAGTGCTGCACTACTTGGAGAGTCTTTAAAACTCTCTCCATCACCACAGCTTGGACAGTATTACATGGTTCCATTCAGAAACAACAAAAAAGGATGTAAAGAAGCACAGTTTCAGCTTGGTTATAAAGGATACATTCAGTTAGCGATCCGCTCAGGGCAGTACAAAAAACTAAACGTTCTGGCAATTAAGGATGGGGAATTGGTTCGATTTGATCCACTGAATGAAGAAATCGAAGTAAATCTGATCGATGATGAGGAAGTAAGGGAAGAAGCAAAGACGATCGGATACTATGCAATGTTTGAATATACAAACGGTTTCCGAAAAGCTATGTACTGGTCCAAAAAGAAAATGGAAGCACATGCATTAAAGTATTCCAAAGGGTATGCAGCAAAAAAAGGATATACATTCTGGGAGAAAGATTTTGATGGAATGGCTTATAAGACAATGCTTCGCCAGCTGATCAGTAAATGGGGAATCATGAGCATTGATATGCAGAATGCAATGGAATCTGATATGGCGGTGATCCATGAAGATGGAACAAAAGATTATGTAGATACAGTTTCAGAAGAAAATATTGTAGCGGATCAGGATCTGCAGGAAGCAGTAGAGGAAACGACAGAACCAGAGAAACAGGAACCGCAGGAAGAAACAACAAAAGAAGAACCACGGCAGTTCTTTAAATAAAAGAAAGGAGCAACACGATGAAACATTTTAACTTGGAAGAGTTTGCAGGAGGGAAACTTTCAGTACAGCTCAACAAAGCATTAGAAAAGATCACTGAAAATGTTCAGGATCCGAACACTGATGCGCAGAAGGTCAGAAAGATCAATGTATCAATCAGTTTCCGACCAAACGATGAAAGAAACTTTGTGGCAACTACGGTAGAGACAAAGCTAAGTCTTGCGCCAGAACTTGGAGCTACAACAGCACTGAGTATGGGCAGAGATCTTCGCACCGGAGAGGTTGAAGCGATCGAGATTTTTAACCAGATTCCGGGACAGATGAGTGTCAATGATGTGATTGATCAGGAAGAGGAAGAGCCACAGAAAGCCTTTGATCCGGACACTGGGGAAATCTATGAACCAAGCAACAAAGTCATTGATTTAAGAAAAGCAAAACAGGCATAAACAGGAGGTACATAACAATGGATAACACATTTTTAAGAGAAGCAATGGAACATATAGAAGAATTGACAGACAGTGCAAGAGAGCCACATGTTGTAGAAATCGCAGGAAAGACTTATTGCGATAAATCTATGTCACGATATGACAGAGAAGAGTTTGCAGAACCATTGACAGCTACAAGTCTTAATTCTCTGATCGATTATATCAGTGGAAAGAGTGAAGAGTTAAGAGAATCTATGATCATTCATGTAGAATCTCCAACAAAAGTAAGATTACTATCTGGTCTTACAAATGAAAGAAATCGAGAAGAATTATTCCGCGTAGGTACAAATCCAAATGGTTTTGATTTCGATCATTACTATGATCAGGAAGCGTTTGTAATCAACATGCAGACTGCCTTTAAACAGAGTGATGAAACAGAACTGATTCTTTCAGTTGCTGGAAACGTAGAAAATAAAACAGTGGCCAACTATGGAGATGATGGAGTCAGCCAGAAAGCTACGATCACAAAAGGTATTGCAGGAAAAGAAGATGTGATCGTACCAAATCCAGTAACACTTCGCCCATATCGTACCTTCCTGGAAGTAGAACAGCCAGAAAGCAAGTTTATCTTTCGAATCAGAGAAGGTTCTAACGGAGAACCATTATTCAAACTTGTTGAAGCTGATGGTGGTCTCTGGAAGTATGAAGCTGTAGATGCTATCAAGAAATATTTAACAGAGAATTTACCGGAAGAACTGTTAAAAGTGATCACGATCATCGGGTAACAGTTATGGAGACAGTTAGATTTACAGTCCCTGGTGCACCGAAAGGAAAAGCCAGGGCGAAAACTGTCCGTAGTAAAAAAGGTGGAACTTTCTCATATACGCCAGAAGGTACTATGTTGTATGAGAATCTGATCAAGTGCTGTTACAGGCAGGAATCAAACAACATCATTTTTAATGACGGACAGCCCTTAAAAGTAACGATCATAGCTTATTATCCGATCGTTAAGAGTACAAGCAAGAAAAAGAAACAACAGATGTTGGAAGACCTTATGTTTCCAACGAAGAAACCAGACATTGATAACATTGCAAAAAGTATTCTTGATGCATTGAATAAATTAGCATACAGAGATGATACGCAGGTGGTAACGCTGCATATGGAAAAGCATTATGCAGAGGACCCACGAGTTGAAGTAGAGATAGAAGAAATCAAAAATGGATGATTTGAATTTTCCAAAATGGAACCCTAGATGGCAAACAATCAGAAATATCAATTCAGATAATCTAAAAATCCGATATAAAGCATTGAGAAACGCATCTTCTAATTTTATCGCTAGGAAAGATGTAAAAGAGTATATCAAAGCAAAGTATCAGAATAAATGCTGTATATGTGGCAGCAGAGAGCATTTACAAATAGATCATGTTGTATCTGTTCTTCAGTTTGCACAAAAGAGACTTCCATACAAAGATTTAAACAAAGAAGATAATTTAGCATTGTTATGTAGAAGCTGCAATGCAGCGAAAGAACCATAAACGGAAGGTGGTGTTCTTAAAGTGGGCCGTAAACCCAAAACAGGACTAGATTACTTTCCTAAAGATGTCGATTATTACGACGATTTTAACATCATGGATCTGATGAACGAGTATGGTCCATTAGGGCAGACCATCTATGATGTTGTTCTATGCATGATTTATCATGAAGGATATTACCTGGAAGTGCCTAAAATGGAGCAGTTAGCGGTAAAAATAATCAAAACCATTGGTAACCGCTGGGTAAAGAAAAAAGACTTTGTGTTACAAGTAATTCATTATTGTGCGGAGATAGGTCTTTTCGATCAAGACCTCCTGAATCAAAATGTTATTACCTCTGTTGGAGTTCAGCGACGCTATAAAGAAGTGACTGTTAGGAACAAAGTCGATAGAAGTAAATATTGGTTGATTGATGAAAACGGTCAACCTTTATTAAATGCACCACAAAATAGCATTTCTGTAACAGAAACAAGCATTTCTGCAACAGAAAAAGATATTTCTGCAACAGAAAAACGACAAAAGGAAAGTAAAGTAAATAAAAATATATATTATAGCAATCCAGATCTGAACAGAGAGTTCTGTCTTTATCTTGATATGAGGAATCATACTGGACCAACATTATCTGCAGAACAGATCAATGCCTTGAAAGAAGAACTAGATTCTCTGGCTGAGAATGATTCTGATAAGTTGGGCATTGTAAGAAAAGCATTTGGTGGAGGATATAAGAGTTTCTTCCCTACGTCAAAGAAACGGAAGAAATCAACACCGAAACCAAAGAAAGAAGAAACTATACACAATTTTACACAACGAGAAGTGAAAGATTGTGAGTTTGAGAATCTGGAAAGACAGTTATTAAAGAAACAATTAGGAGGTGACATAACGTATGGATAATTTAATTTCTGTTAATTATGATGCAGATCAGCCTTGTGTATCGGCAAGAGATTTGCACCAACAACTGAATATTAGAACCCAGTATACAAAGTGGTTTGAAAGAATGAAAGAGTATGGTTTTACAGAAAACGAAGACTTCAAAGCTATTAGTCATAAAAGACTAACAGCTCAAGGAAACGAAACTACATATATTGACCATGAAATTTCTATTGATATGGCAAAACAGATATGTATGATTCAGAGATCGCCAGAAGGGAAACAGATTCGACAGTATTTCCTTGATCTCGAGAAAGCATGGAACACGCCAGAGCAGATCTTTGCTAGAGCGTTGAAGATGGCGGATAAGACTATTGATCAACTAAAATCGGAAAATGCGACGTTGATTGAAGACAATGAACGTATGAAGCCTAAAGAAATCTTTGCTGATGCAGTAACAGCGAGTAAAGATTCTATTCTGATCGGAGATTTAGCAAAAATTCTTAAGCAAAAAGGAATTGATATTGGTCAAAACAGACTGTTTCAAAAACTCAGAAATAACGGATATTTAATCCAAAGAAGAGGTCCAAGTTGGAATATGCCAACACAAAAGAGCATGGAAATGGGATTGTTTGAAGTTGAAGAAAGAACGATCACAAATCCGGATGGAATGACAAAGATCAGAAAGACTACAAAGGTCACTGGTAAAGGGCAGCAGTATTTTATTAATAAGCTGTTAGTAGCAATGTAAAAGAGAATAAAAAGCATCCGGTTGATCTCTGTCCGTAGTAACCAACAACCTAAGATTGTTGTTAAAAGTCGTAGTAATAGTCGTGGTAGTTGTGGGTTTCGGGATGATCTTAAGCGACAGGACGTAAAAAGATGATCACATATGCGGACAGAGATCAGCCGGATGGACTGAATTATATACCACAGGAACTATTAACATGCATAAGAAACAAGCCAATGTATAAGCCATGAGTCTGCTGCCTTAGGTGGCAGACAGAAAGGAGAACTAATGGCGGATTACAGCAAAGGATTTAAACGCCGTGTTGTGCAGTTATGGATCCAACATGGCATGTCCACAAATGAGATCAGTAGAACATCAGGCATCGATCATAAGACATTGATGAGGTGGTATAAGCGTTTCTACCCTGAGATAACAGGGGGGGGGCAAACGAGACAAAGTGCAAGGATTTAAGATGGCACTATATAGGCAATTGTGCCGGATACCATAAGTAAATAAGTAAAGGAGTACGATCAGACAGCTTAACTTTCTATCTGATTAAGATTTTTCGAGTAACTATTAACGAAGCAAGCAAACGTAAACATATTTTTCAGGTTTTTTGTATTTTTATTTTTCACAAACTAGATTTGGTATTACAATTTTTCAACAAATCACGAAACGAAGAATCACAGCAGTTTATATGATCAAGCAAAGAATAAGGAGAAAGTGATCGGTATAAATGCTGTTTCAGGTAGAAAGTTAAGCTGTCTGAGATAGGTAGATAGTATGAGTAAACAAGATTATATAATGCAGGGCAGAAATGAAGGAATTGCGTTCTGCGACAAAATAGTAAAAGAAAAAGGATTAGAAGAGCTACAGAGAGTAACAAGACAGAGAAATCTTGCAGGGCTTCGAACACTAATAGATCCAAGAGAACTTGACCAGGATTTTAGAGATGCAACACTACAGATTTTAGATACTGTATTGATCATGAGTCTTATAGTTTTGAAAGATGAATTTGATTTCGGAACTAAGAGATTAGATCGATTCAAAAAAAGATTCAATGACAAAACAGAGTGTTTAGAAACAGGAAATGTGACATGGATCGATATGATCGAGCAGGTCAGAGAAGAAAACAACATTAAATTAGATCTTAGAAAGAATGATGTAGTGATGGCGTGGAGGAAAAAATAATGGTAAACAAGAAAGAATTTGAAGGTTACATCTGTGAGATCACAAATAAACCGATCGGAAAAATGAAGTTATGTCCGGACAAGCAACAGAAGTTAAAGGTTCGGATCAAGTGCGATGATAGTTGTATTCATTGTGAGAAGGAAGTGATTGATAATGACTGACGAAGAAAAAAGAATGGTGGAATTTAACAACTACATAGATGACTTTGAACCGATTCCGATACCAAAGGAAGTTGATGACGAAATGCAGAAAGACCGTTTCTATTAATTGTTAAAGAAAGTTAAGGAGAAAGAATTATGGCAAAATTTAATATCGAAGTAGAACTTGATTGGATGGAAGAAGATTCCTATTCAATTGACGAAGAATTAAAAGAGAGAATCATTGAAGGTGTGGAAGATGCCCTTTTAAAGAAAGCAACACATGAAGCATTGAGAATGGTTGATGCAAAGATTGCAGAGAAAGTTAAAGAATCAGAAGAGACAATCAATAAAGCAATCAATAAATTTATCGAAAATGTATGCTCTGAAAAGATTAATAATATTCAGATTCCTGAAAAATCAAGTGATTGGAGTGATAAAATCACATATTATTCATTATCCGAATATGTAGGAATGCAATTTGAAAGTTTCATTACACAGAAAAGATATGATAAAGATGGAAATTATCAAGACTGGGGAAGTAATCGGTATTCAGCAGCAGATCTACTTACAACAAAATATCTAAAAAGAGAGCTTGATGATAAGATCGGTAACATGATTCAGAGAGCAAAACACGAAGTAGAAGTTGATATTGTTAAATCATTAGAACAGAAACTAAAAGAGAATCTTGCAAAAGACACTATTGAAAAGATGAATATTCCAGAGGTTTTGAAAAAG
>ERZ1673738.4036-NODE-4036-length-15334-cov-12.111787_pt1 | contig 15334 bp, 13 predicted proteins | sample MGYA00580198_ERZ1673738 | MGnify/ENA primary metagenome ERZ1673738 (study PRJEB41218, sample SAMN15661784) | gut metagenome | host: Homo sapiens | place: Canada: London | collected 2015-08-20/2019-03-30 | study: EMG produced TPA metagenomics assembly of... | reverse complement strand
GATAAAATAATCTTTCGATTTGGCGAATGCTTTTGGCGAATAGCTCCGTTTCGGGGAAAGCCGCCACTGGTCACGTACTAATGTACGCTCCCGTTTTGCATGGAGATTAAGTGGGGATAGAAGTATTGGCGAAGCCAATCTTCGTAAGGGGCATCAGCCCCTTCTATGGCTGGCACGCCCCGTGCCTGGCTGGCTCACCTTGCGCCCGCCTTGAAAAAGTCGCTGTTGGTTTTGGCTTTACATCAGTTTGCGGACCAGGACGAAAGCTTCGGCGTGCTCCATTCCCATTACCGAGCCGCGGAAGAGGGCGAGCGCTTTTATCGCCTCTACGCAGCGCACGTCGGGGTAGGTTTTCAGCTGGCTTTTGTAGGCTTTTACCGCCTCGACTTTTTTGTCGATGTATTCCTCTATGTTGTTGAAAACATTGGGGAGGAATCCGCCCTCGGTGTGGTCTATGTTCCAGTGGGTTTCCGAGAGCGTTTCGTACATGTAAATTTCCTTGATTTTCCTGCCGGTCGGCGTGCAGGTGCGCGCCGCAACCTGCGCGGCGTAGAGGATTTCGCGGTGGTCTTTGTGCAGGTCGTACATGAACGGCACGTACAGCACGTCGGGCGAGACCTGTTCTATTACGTCGTGCACCACCTTGTTGACTTCGTGCATCGGAATGTCGTTGAGCAGCACGTTGGGCAGATCTCTGAAAATTATGTTTTGGCGCGGAATCCCCAAAATCCGCATGGCCTCTATCGTCTCGGCGCGTATGATGTCCTTGTTGGGCTTCATAACGGGGTGACCGTCCTCTATCGACGTGAGGGTTGCGACGTATACGTCGTCGCCCATGTCGGCGTGCTTGGCGATGGTCGCGCCGCAGCCGAGGGTTTCGTCGTCATTGTGCGGGGCGAGTACGAGTACGGTTTTTTTCATTTTAGCGCCAGTTGCGTTTGAGCCATTCGGGAGTCTTGACGAACCTCACGAATTTTTTTATGCCCTTGACCTTGCCGGAGAGGGCCTGGTCGGGCGTGGGGTTGCCGTGGAATATCACCATCTTCGCGCCTTTCGGCAGGGCGGGTTCGAGGAAAAAGTTCAGCGGGAAAGGCCTCATGCAGGTGTATTTGAAGCTCGGCATCCATTCGGACGGCCAGAAACCCGCAAGTCCCCTTTTTGAGAGGACGTCGCCGACGTACGCCTGTTCGTGGCGGTACGAGGCCTTTATCTTTTCCATGTTCGCCATGAAGTCGTCGTAGAGGAATTGCAGCTCGCCCGCCTCGAAGCGGTAGACGCCCGTTTCGCCGACTCCGTGTTTTTCGGAGGGCTTCCAGTGCTTGATGAAGATAAATTTTCCGTCCATCGTGAAATAGCCGTCGATATTGCCGACTATCACGGTGTCGAGGTCGAGAAAGAGCACGCGGCCCTCGAGCCCGACATCCTTTCTGAACAGGGAGAGTTTGCGCCAGCCGCGCTCCTTGTCAGGGGGGAGATCCATTTGCGGGAGGGGGCGGGCGTCGATTTCCGGAAGCAGCCCTTTTGCGTCGTCGGTAAAGCAGACGAATTTGAACGGCAGCGTCGTGTTGCGCGCGACCATGTTGAATAGCCTGTTGACGTATTCGGGGCCGTATTTGTCGCCCCATTTCATGCAAACAACCGTGTACATATATGCCGCCGTGAAAAAAGATGGATTTGATAAATAAGCCAAAAGATATATCCGCAAAACGGCGCGCGTGTCAACTCCCGACTTCGCGCGGCGGCGTCAGCCCCGAAATCTTCCGAGGTTGCGCGCGTAAAGGCGGCGCATTTTCCAAAATTGCGGGCGCAGAAAGAAGAACAGGTGGCGTTTGAAATAGTTCGCGAGGGAGGGGAGCGGGCGGAAAGAGGCGCGGAACTTTCGGGCCTCGGCGGCGAACGGTGTTTTTGAGAGGTAATAAAAGTAGGCGGGCGCGAACGGGTGCGCGAGCATGGAGCGCGGGATTTTCCACGGTTTGTCGGGTCCCGTGAAATGCGCTATCGCGGGGTTTTCCACCGCCTCCGCAAGCTCGCGGGGCGGCGCGAATTTCGATTTTGGGGACCTTCTGAAAAGCGGGGCGACGGCGTTCCATTTTTGCGGCAGGAAAATCTCGTCGCCCGCAAAAACGATATTCAGGGCGTCCTGGTCGAGGTATTTGCTTTTCCCCGAGAGTTCGGTGGTAGTTTTAAATAGCCTTTCGTCGGCGCGGGTTTCGCGCATTTTTGCGAGGTTCAACAACATTACGCCCGAATTGAAATACCTGCCGAGCCCGAGCGATTCCACGTAGGATTCTTTTATGACGTCGTCCACAACCCCCGCGCAGACGCCCGATATGTCGGAATCGAAAAGTTCGCCTATGTCCCCGAGGACTATCGTATCGCAGTCCAGATAGACCGCCTTGCCGAGTTCCGGCCGGATTTTCGCCGCGCAGTAGCGGTAGCACGCCTCTATCGACAGGTGTTTCAGCTTTACGTCGAAGCCCGCGAACAGCGATTTGTCAACTTCGAGAAATTCGACTTCCGCGCGGGTTCCGGCGCATTCGGCGATTTTCGCGCGGATTCCCTCCGGCAGCGCGTTGCTCAGAATATTGAAGCGCAGGCTGCGCCGCGTGTTGTCCATCGCCGACGCCATCGCAGCGCACAGGTGCGGCGCGTAATTTGCGTCGCACGCCATAAAGATTTCAACCCGCGGAAGTTTTTTGCCGGCCTCCATGGAGACGAATAGAAAAACTTTCCGCGCTCCGCGCAAGTTTAAAAAGGTTTTGCCTGCCCCAATGCGCGCGGCGCGGGTATTTGCCCGCCCGCCTGAAAGCGCTTTGTTTCCGCCGCGCGTTCAGGAGGCAAAACAAAAGGGCGTTCCCGCCGGGGCGCGCCCCCGCTATTGCCTTTTGGATTGTCAGTTTCCTATGGTTGCGATAAAGTATCCGGCAACGAGCGCAGTGCCTATGACGCCCGCGACGTTCGGTCCCATTGCGTGCATGAGCAGGAAGTTCGAGGGATCCGCCTTCGCGCCCTCTACCTGCGAGACGCGCGCTGCCATCGGAACTGCCGAGACGCCCGCGGAACCGATGAGCGGGTTTACCTTGTCGCCGCCGAAGAGGTTCATGATTTTCGCCATCACAACTCCCGCCGCGGTCGAGAAGCCGAAGGCGACGACGCCGAGCGCGAGAATGGAGAGCGTGTCCACGCGCAGGAACCTGTCACCCGTCATCGTTATGCCTACGGAGGTTCCGAGGAAAATCGTTACAACGTTGATGAGCTCGTTCTGCGCCGCCTTGCTGAGGCGTTCGCATACGCCGCACTCGCGCAGGAAATTGCCGAGCATGAGCATCGCCACGAGCGCCGAGACATCGGGGACGAGCAGTATGCAGAATATCGCGACGACGAGCGCAAATATCAGCTTTTCGAGGCGCGAAACCTTGCGGAGGCTCTTCATGCGGATTTTGCGCTCGGCTTCCGTCGTTAGCGCGCGCATGATGGGCGGCTGGATTATCGGCACGAGCGCCATGTAGCTGTACGCCGCAACCGCAATCGGCGCGAGCAGATGGGGCGCGAGCTTGTTGGTGATGAATATGGAAGTCGGGCCGTCCGCGCCGCCGATGATGCCGATTGAGGCGGCCTCCTGCGAGGTGAAGCCGAGCCAAACGGCTCCGATGAAGGTCGCGAACACGCCGAACTGCGCCGCGCCGCCCAGAAGGAGGGTTTTCGGGCGGGCGATGAGCGGGCCGAAGTCGGTGAGGGCCCCGACGCCGAGGAAGATGAGCGGCGGGAAGATTTCGAGCAAAACGCCCATTTGTATGTAATAATACAGCCCGCCTGTGCGCGCGCTGTATACGTCCACGAGTTTCTGCCCGTTGGCGACGCGCTCGCCCGCCTTTACCGTTACGTCGGTGACGTCTCCCGAGGCTTGCGCGAACACGAGCAGGTCGTATCCGCGCAGGTCCAACAGTTTCCCTTTAAAGGCGACTTTAAACGCCATGGAAGCTTCCACCGCTTCTTTGTCGGTGTCGGACTGGGCGGTGTCGGGGCGGACTATCGCCACGAGATCCGGAATGCCCTTTGCCTTTTTAAGGGTGTCTTCGCGGCTCGCGGGGCCGGTGACGTCTTCGAGGAACTTGAAGTATTTCTCGACGTCCTTTTGCGCTTCGGCTTGGGTGGCGCCGGCGCTCTTTACCATGTCGGAAACCGACTTGGGCAGGTGTTTCACCGCGCGCGGAACGAAAACCTTGTCGCCCTTGGAAACGAATGCGGAAACCGCCGTTCCCTGCGCGGGCGCAATCAGGGCGCCGGCGGGCTTGTTGAGCACGCCTTCGGTCGGAAGGTTCGCCAGCAGCGCGCCGAACGCTATCGGCACGAGCAGCAGCGGCTCGAATTCCCTAAACACCGCCAGGTACATCAGCACCGCGACGACGCCCCACATTACTATCATTCGCCAGTCGACGTACAGAAAACCCGTGTCGCAGGCCAGATCGATCAGACTTTGCAGCATAATTTGCGGAGGTTGAAGTTATTTTTTCCGGTTTTCAACGGACGTGAATATTCTGCCTATCAGGGACGTCAGCACCGACTGGAACGCGAGCACGAACATTACGAGCAAAAAAACCGCCGCGCAAAATCCGGCCATCTGCGCGAGGCTCGGGTGCATTGGTATTAGCATTTCGGCTATAATCATATTGTTTCCTTTTTTTCAGATGAAGAATTTGAGCCACAGGCATGCCGCGCTGATGGCGAGCGATATCAGCATGACGATGAACCCGTATTTGAAGAATTGCATAAAGGTGATTTTATGCCCGTGTTTCGCGGAGTTTTCCGATACTATGACGTTGGCGGCCGCCCCTATTATCGTCATGTTGCCGCCCAGGCACGCGCCGAGCGAGAGGCTCCACCAGAGCGGATAGGCGTATTCGGCGCCCATTGCCTTTTCGATTTCGAGAATCATTGGCGTCATCGTCGCGGTATAGGGGATATTGCCTATTATTCCGGATATGAAACCGGAGCCCCAGAGGATTATCATGGAGGTCGCCGCCTGCGAGCCGCGGGTGGCCTTCAAGATTGCGTCGGCCATCATCTTGATCCCGCCGGACGCTTCGAGCGCGCCGACTATTATGAAAAGCCCTATGAAGAAGAATATGGTGTTCCATTCCAGATCCCTGAAAATCTTTTCGGGCTTTTCGAAAACCAGGAGCGCGGCGGCGCCCGCGAGGGCTATCGTGGAGGTCTGGAACCCTATCGCGTCGTGCAGCATAAATCCGAGAATGACGAGCGACAGCACGGTTATCGATCTCATCGCGCAAGCGCGGTCTGTTATTGCGCCCGCCCCGCCGCCGGAGCGCATGAGCTCGTCCATTTTCTCCTTTGGAACCCTGAGGCTTTTGCGGAACGCGAAGAGCAGGAACGCGCACGCCGCCGCCATTATGAGCGCGACTATCGGCGCGAGCTCCCGCACGAAATCCATGAATGAAAGCCCCGCCGCGCTTCCTATTATGATGTTCGGAGGGTCGCCGATGAGGGTTGCGGTTCCGCCTATATTTGAGGAGAACACTTCGGTTATTAAAAACGGGACGGGGTTGATTTCGAGCTTTTCGGCTATCGCGAACGTCATGGGCATTGCGAGGATGACGGTCGTCACGTTGTCGAGAAACGCGCTCACGAAAGCCGTGAAGAACGCGAGCGCCGGAAGGATCAGAACGGGTCTCCCGCGCGTCAGGGAGAGCGTCTTCGCAGCGGCGTAGTTGAATATGCCGCTTCCAGCCGCGATGGAGACGATTATCATCATCGAAATCAGCAGGAATATGACGTTGAAGTCGATGTAGTTCACGTAGTACGCGAGGTTCGCCGCCCCGTTTTCCATGAGCTTGTCTTCGCTGACCAGCCCGAGGAAAATCGCGGCGCATGCGCCTATCAGGGCAACCGCCACCTTGCTTATCTTTTCGGCGGCTATGAATATGTAGGCAATTATCAGAATTCCCGCCGAGAGCGCCACGGCGTGGGATTGGGCAAAATCGTGCAAGTATTCCATAGTTTCTGCTATTGTTTTGAAGGGTTGGCGGGAGGGGGACGCAAAAATCCCGTCGTGCGCGAAAATTTGTGCGCGGTTTAAAACGCGGACTGGCTTCGCCTATGCCCGTTTCAACGGGGCGTAGGCGCGGAAAGCCTCAAAGCAGAAGGTTGCGGATTTTTACGGGCGCCCCGGCTCCGGCTTTGCGGGCGTCCGCAGGGAGCCCGAAGCCGTTTTCGCGGCGGGGCGCCGCCGCACTGCGGAAACAAAACAAATCGCAGTATTGAACCGCCGCGCATTCGGGGGAACACGCGGAATCAAAGCAGTCGAGCCTTTCGCGCTGTTTTGCGCGCCTGTCGCGGTGCTTGTCCAGCGAGGCCGGCGACACCGATTGCGGAAGCCCGTAAACTTTTGACGGGTCGATCTGGGCGCCCATGAACGTCCCTGAACCGCACGGAGATTCGTCGGTTCCGCAGTCGACCGGCATGCCCGCAAAAGACGACGCGAGCGACACGGCAAACAACAGGACTGTCATTAACGCTTTCAAACAGAAAGCCGAATTTTCCTCCCTCCGGAGGATTGTCAAGCAATTACTTTTTTTCGGGCGAAGATTGTTTCCCGCCGCCGGAGGGGGCGCGCCCGAGCAGTCCGCGCCTGAAATTGTCGCCGGCGTTTTCCGGCGGTATCGAAGTCCATGCAGCTACCGCCGTTTTTTAAAGAATATCCTGAATTTGCAGTCGGAGTTCTTAGAGGCTTCTTTGCCCTTGAACGTTATGGCAACGGAGCCTTCCGAAAGTTTCGAGGAACACTCCGCGCCCTCGGCTTCCGCCCTTTCAAATTCGTATCCGTCGGGAAGCGACACCGCGATTTCGATCGGGAAGCCGCGCACGAGGGATATTTTGCCGTCGAGGGAGTTTTCGGCCGAATTCCAGTTTGCGGACTTGAATTCAAATCCGGTCTGGGCAATATGTCTGTCCGTCCCGAGAATCTGGGGATTTGCCGAGGCGGGGCGTAGAACCGCCACCCTGACGCCGCGCGCCGGAACCCGCACGGATAGCGGAAGCCTGATTTTGCCCATCGGTTTTTTCGTCCAAAATTCGTAGGCGTCAAACTCCGCGCCTTCGGGCAGTCCGAGCTCTTCGGCGGAGGCGGAAATGTCGGCGTCTTCGTCGCCCCAGTTGAAGAGCGCGACGGCGTTGTACTGCCCGAAAACCGGACTTCTGACGGCGAGGTTCCAGACCGGCAGCATCGAAAAATGCGGGTAAATCGCGGCGGGCCGCACGTCGGCGGCGGGCAGGGTCTGTTGCAGGATTTTCATCTTTTGGGCGTCGAGCTCCGCGAGCCTGTCGCCGAAGAACGTCAGCTGGCCGGGCAGCGCGACTATCGTCGCCTCCGCGCGCGCCGTCTCGAGCGGGAGGTCTTTTACGAGAACCGTGTCGGGGTCGGCTATCATTGAAATGTTGTGCGTGAAAATCTGGTTGACGGTGCATCGCGCCTGGTTGAGCACGTTCGCCCATTTTACCGGCTGGTTGGGGTGCACTACGTCAGCGCCGGTACGCGACATTTCCGCGTACGCCGCCTCCGGCCCCGAGGTGTGCCCCTGGCAGGCGAGAAATACGGCATCGTCGCCGATTCCCTCCCTGAACGCCTTGACGCATAGCTCGAACGGGTTGGGGCAGGAGGGGTCTTTGAAGCGCGCGCGCACTTCGGGGCGTTCGTACATGTGCGCGCAATATCCCGAGCTCCTGCCGGACATTCCGTCGATTTTGAAAAATTCGTAGCCCCAGTCTTCGCGCGCGGTCTTGAAGATTTTTTTGAGGTGCTCGCGCGCTTCGGGCGCTGTGGGATCGAGGGTGTATTTGCCGTTCCAGCAGCGCAGGGGGGCGCCGTCTGCGCCGTGCAGAAACCAGTCTTTGTGCTCGCGGTAAAATTCTTCGTTGCCCGTGCCGAACGGCGCCATCCATATCCCGGGGCGGAAGCCGAGCGCGCGTATGTCCTCGGCGAGCTTCTTCATTCCTTCCGGAAATTGCTCTTCGTTTACCTCCAAATTCATGTTGTAAAATTTGGAGACGGGAAGTTGGTCGGAATTTCCCTGCCACGATTCTATCGACCATATTTCGCAGCCGAACGGTTGCAGGTATTTTTGCCCGACCCGCGCTTCGGCGAGGTTGTCCTCGGCGGTCGCCTTGTCGAAATACGTGTTCCAGGACATCCAGCCGGTGGGGGTCTTGGGGCAGCGCTTTCTGTCGAGCGGCCTGTAATAGGGCACATACCTGTTTTTCAAATAATCCTTTTGGAGGTCGAAGGAAAACGCGGCTTCGGAGGCCTCCGAAATCTCGCCCGACATGGAGAAATCGAATTTTCCGTTTCCGAGCGATTTTATTTTGAGGTCCGCGGCGCGCAGCCTGAGCGCGGAGTCCGTTTGGGGCGAAAAGACGGAGTCATTGAGTTCGGAGTCCGGAGAGTTTGCGCCAAGCTGCAATGCCCTTTCGCCCTTTTGCGCGCCGGTGCGGCAGGCGAAGGCGTCGGGCTCGAAAACTATCCTGCCGCCGAACGCCAGCCTTCCCTTGTAAGCCTGCGCCGTGCGGTGGTAGAAAAATATTTCGAGGCGTCCGGATTTCTCGGGGAAGACTATGTAGCCCTGGACATCTCCCTTGTGGTCCACTATCGCGAGGCGGTTTTTAACCCCGTCGCGCGAGGTCGCGACCTTCCAGTTTTTCCCGCCCGACGAGAAACTCAGCGCGCCCTCGATTTTCGCCGCGCCGTCCGAAGCGCGCAGCGAAGACGACTGTTCGTCGAAGTCGACTTTCCACTCCGCAAAAAGCGGAACGCACGAAACGAAAACTATTGCGATGGAGGTTTTAAGAAAGCTGTTCATAATTCCAAATCAAACTGCGGAAGTGCGCGCTTGTCAAATAAAAGACTTGCGGCGGTTTTATTTCTTGCGGCTTTCGGAGGCTTCTCCCGCCCGCAATCCAACCGTAGCCTTTTTTCTTTTCCCCTATAACCGACCTATTGGCAAACTGCCGCCCAAACTACTGCCCCAACGGTTCTTCGCGTATCGGGCGTTGCGGGGATCTGTTTGCCGGCAAATCCGCAGACAATTCTTTGGCCTTTCGACGCGTTCGCCGCCATTTTATTTTGCGAGTGCAAACGGAATTTTGGAGAACGCCTCTTTGCGTATTCTGACTGCGTCGCATGTGTGGCCGCCGCTTTCTCCGCCGCAGCCTTTCCCCGTATGTTTTTCCCCGCGAGTCACCTATCGCATGCTTTTTTTCTTCCGAATGCAATTTTCATTGCATATTTTCGATAAATATTTCCCGCAATGCGCTTTCGTTGAATGTGTTGCCATACGCTGCCGGTACCGCCGTTATATGGCAGCCGCCAACTCCCTGTCGGCAAAATATGATTTGATTCAAATGGTTTGAAAAGTTGCCGGAACCCGCTAAAAGCCGCTAAAATAATAATGTTGCGGGTGATTGTAGGCAGCGGTTGTTTTTCGGGAAAAATGCCGTTCGGGTCGGAAATCTTTCCGAAAATCGAGTGTTTGAGTGGAGAACGGCTCTTGGCGGGGAAAACGGGAATCGGCTATATTGGAGTCGGTTTGTCTGCTGTTGCGCTCCGGAATATCCGTTTCGCGAGTCCAAAGACAGTTATCGGCAGATGCGCAAGAACATAATAACCCTACCGCTATAAGGAACCGCCGCCTAAGGTGGAACTCCCGACGATGGAGGCGGGCGGGGAGGCCGACAAAACAGCCGTTTCCCCGAGCCTTTGTATATCGAATAAAAGGCGTGCGCGGCCGCGGTTAGGCAGTATAAAAGGCTATCGGGGCTGTCCGCGACGGGCGTGCGGGACTTATAAGGGGGCCGTCCGCGAGCCTCCCTGTGAATGGCGGTTTTGCAACACGAAATCCTCCGAAAGCTGCAAAGGCTCTGCAAGGTTCTTAAAAGGCCTTTGCTTTGACGGGGCGGTGCGCGCGTTCAATGATAGGCCTGTTTTCTCAAACGTTAGGTTTTTCTCATCAGACTTCGCGATGCGATACAAATAACGAACATTCTGCCGCGCCGTGATTTTTGAACGGAACGCAAATATTGAAACACGCCCAATCCCTATTTACGAAAAAATCGGCGATTTTTATCGCCAAATATTATCTTCCAATTCCCCTTTCCTCTCGAAAAACGTTCTTTCGGAACCGCAGTCGAGCTTTTGCATAAATATTTTCCCTTTGGTTTTCCGGTATTTCCCGTAATCCCAAAACGCTTCGGCGGCGGTTTGCCCGCAATCTCCTTTGGGGTTTCCGATATTTTTCGTAATCCCAAAACCCGTCCAGATTCTCGCAATCACAAATAGCGGCTTTGGGGTTCCGGTATTTTCCGTAAATCCAAAACCGCAAAGCCCGCAAAACTTCGGATAGTCGACAGGGTACCCTCAAAAAAAATCGGAAATATATGTTGACCCGCGGCGGCACCATATAGTATATTACATAGCTTTAAAAAAGGAGAGATGACAGAGTGGCCGATTGTGCCTGACTCGAAATCAGGTGTGCGGGCAACCGTACCGGGGGTTCAAATCCCTCTCTCTCCGCGTTTATAACTTCCACACTGCAAGGGTGTTAGACAGTTTTAATGAAAAAGCTGCAATGCGCTAAAAATGGGCGATTGCGGCTTTTTTATTGTCTAACACCATTGCAGCAAAAAATGCCCATTTTTTTGAATTTAAAACCCAAGCTTTTCTCTAAAAAAGGCCGATTTTGGGAAAATGTGTTAGACAGTTTCTGGCAATTTTTGCCCTTAAAAAGCCTTCATTTTTAGCCTCAAAACAGGCCTGAAAAGTGCCTTATAAAACGCCGCTTTTTACTCGCCTTTTCGATCATTTTTTAAATGGGTGTTATACAATCACCCTCTATTTGTGCCAAATGGCGCCAATTCGACTCAAATAACCCATTATTTTGAAGGAAAATAGCAAAAGGAGTTTTGTTATTCTTTTGTGGCGTATATATTCCCTATGTATTCAATTATTTTCTTGACGATTATTGATAATCAATCTGTAATCATAAATATCGAAAGTTAGAACAAAATAACTGCAGGAACATGAAAGCACTTGTATTTTTCTTGATTACACTTTCTCTTTGTTGCAGTCTGTCTGCGCAAAATTACAGCGTAAAGATTTATCTTTGCTCTTCTAATATTAATGAATTTCAAAAAGAAATTAACTCGACCTCGAAAAATGTTGTAGAACGTCTTGGAGGCAATCTTATTTGCACATTTGATATTTCCGATGATCAGAAGGTCAAATTTTCAAGAGAAAGCTTCTTGCGAAAAGGTCCGGAAGGCGGGAATTTGTCTGAACGTTCGGCAGAAATGCCTAAGAATTTGCCCAAGTTTGGAATAGAACTTTCCGCATATTGTAGAAACTTAAAAAAGAATGGGGAAATTGCCATTGAATTAGATTTTCAATATTCTGACCTTCGTGGATTCATAGAATTTGATACCCCCACAAAAACAATAGTTCCCAACCTAAACACGGCCAAATTTAATAGCGTTGTTTTTCTTAAGCCTTCCAAACCGCAAATATTGAATTGTTACTATTCTGAAGCAGAAAATAATGCACAACTTATGAAATTTTTCGTGGTAGTGTTGGAGTAGATTTTGCGATGAAATTCTGGCTAAGCTGTATCGTGGAAGGCATCGGTAAGTTTCTTTAATATAACATTTATTAGAAACCCTTTAAGGTAGTTCTCTTCCAAGGGGATTTATATTTCTTTGAAAACTTTTCAGTCTCATGTTAGTTGCCCAACTTTTCAATTTCCCTTGCAGTTAGCATCTTCCCCAAGTGCTTTAAGGGAATTTGCGAATATATCTCCCATACATCGCAGGCGCGCCTTGTGGCGCGCTTGCGGCGGTTAAGTCTTGCTAAAATCTTTTTATTTTCCTTCGTCATAAATAATGTTCCTTTCTATTTAGTTTCATTAGAGTCCAAACCATTGGGCTCTCCACTTTCTTTGTATTTTGAGGATAAAAATTTCCGCCTTTGTCGAATCTTCTCGTCCAACATAAACTCAAATAGATTTGGCTTCTTTTCTTTTGCCAATGCCTCCAGCTCATCTGCGGATTTGCTATCTGCAAGTTCTATAAACGAGGCGAATCCTTGCCGTGCGTAATAGCGCCTTGCGCCTAAACTGAGCTTCAAATAAAGCTCTGCCGCCTTGTTGCATTTGGCCTGCTCCAATTCCCCAACTGTGACGTTAAATGAAAGCTTAACGCCCATTACCTTGTTTGCAAAATATACGGCTCTGCTGTCTCTATAATCTATGCAGTGCGATATATCCCACTTCTTATAGCCGAACACATTTACGTAATCTTTTTAATTTCCCTTAAGGATAAAGTTTGCAAAGTGCCAGATGATATTTTCAGGCGTGACATTCTCAGGCTCTGGAAAGGTTTTTATGAGATTGTCCAGATACGCTATCGCCTTGCCGTGCTGGGCGAGTATTAAAAAATTCCACTCAAATTCAAGGTAGGAGCTTTCCCAGAGCTTGCATATAAAGCGCCGCCTCTTATGGGTCTTTACCAATTTAAGTATTCCCCAAATAAGCCTTATGTATGGGAGTTCCTCTATATCCGCCTTTTGGCAGGCTAATTTTGTTATGGCTTCAGATATGTCCCTATTGCCCTTGAAAGATTCCAATGTATCCTCATAGCTGTTACCGAAAAACAACATTAGCGAACCTTGATCAAGTACAGATAAAAGTGGTTTTTCTTTAACATCATTAGGCCATGTTTTGAGAGTAATACACTTCCAAATTTGCTTTGGAAGCCCAAAGGGGTGGTCTTTAATATATTTTTCAATCGTAGATTCAGTTAGAGTTTCAGGAAAATCTAAAAATTCCTCCACAGACTTTTCCGATGAATAGAAAAAGTAGCGCCGCTTTTCCTCGGACAATCCCATCAGAAAGTTTCGGTACTTCACATATTGCGGAGTTTCATCAACCTCCTTGCCTTCCGCTTCGCAAGTTAATGCCAGTTTTAGCGGAGACTTTTCCATCGCAACATAGGCAGGATAAATCGAAAAGCCCGTGTATTTAAAGTAATCAATAGAACTTTCACTTGCCACCTTCTTTTGCTGCACGGCGCTTAGATAGGCATTATATATGTAAAGCGAGATAGCCGGATCATTGGAAAAATTTATCCCCCACTTGCATTCATAGATAAAACGCCTCAAATATCCCGCGCGGATATGGGAAAAGTCCATTTCAAGCGAATCTAAGTCAAGCCCGGAACAAACCCGGAAGCTATTTTCTAAAAGAGCAATGTCGTTCTTATCGAATAGATAGATTTCATTGGCAAGTTCCGGGCCAAATTCCGCCTTAATGGCTTCATAGACCCTCGCAAGCGCAAGCTCTTTTAAATAAGACTTTGAACTTTTTATGTGCTTTTTTAATTCTGGCCAAGCGCTCACAGCCTTTTCATAGCTTGGAGCAATCGGCCCCTTAAGCAGCCTCTTGCGAATTAACGTGTTTGTTATAATTTCTGAATCTGTCATTTTCACCCTTTCTGTTTCTTAGAAACCCACCGCGGGCTTCATTCATTTTTTAGTGTTTCAGGGTAAAAATTTTCCTTTCTTCAGAATGTGATGACTAGCAAGAGATACTTCAAAACAAGGTAATTCTATTTCAAACCATCTTATACTAGAGCAAAATTTCACCTTGCTCCCGCTAGAAGTAAAACACACATTAAATCTAAATAAATGACGTAAAAAGCTTTGGAATATTGAATTTAATAAATAAAAGAAAATATTTTGAGGTTGCTCCACTTTTATATACTTTAGAGCCTACCATTCTGTTACTACTTTTACTCTTGTATTTAAGGGATATTTTAAATATTCGAAAATTCCAATTTGCAAGATTCCGATGGAGTCATACTGAATTTAATGGTCAATTAAAATTTATATAAATTACTGTAATGTGATTTTTAGTTTATAGCAAATTTAGTAAAACACTCAAAGTAATTTTTTACAAGATAACGCCTAATTTTTGTCAGAACTATGCTCCTATTAGAATATAATCACATCTTTCAGATATGTTGTTTTGTCTTCGATCTAATATTAATGCCTTCAAAGTCTGAGATATTACTTTTAAAATTACATGGTGTAAATTAATTTATTACGCATCTTATATATTAAATTAGACGGCAACAAACTATTATTTATTTTTTCCTTAAACCTTCGAGGGAACATCTCTTGGCAAACTTCAACTCAATATCTAACCTTTTACCAAACTTTTTATCTTGAATACCAGGATCTGTCACAAAATACAACAAACTAATTTTTATAAATGTAGTTGACTTTATATTAAAAAAATTTATACCCCAAAGGTAATTATTTAAGATAAATGAAAGAAAACGAGGACAATGCAGAAATTTGTTCAATTCCAGGTAATAACATAATCGGAATAAATCTGGAATACTCTCATAGAGTAAACTACTCTTTTCATCAAAATTCTATTCCGTTTTTATTCAGAATAAAACTCGTAAACAATTCTCAAATTGACTTTAAGGACTTAAAGGTAAAAATATCTTTTTTTCCAGATTTTGCGGAGGCTATTGAATTTGCATTCAATCTTCTTCCTACCTCAGGAGAGATTTCTAAAGATCTAACGCTTAGTAAATTCCAAGTAAAATTCAATATTGACTATTTAAGTAATCTTACAGAGCGGTACAATGGTCGAATAAACGTTGATGTATACTCTAATAATGGCGATCTTATCGCAAGTTCAAGCAACACTATTGAACTATTCCCATGGGACGAATGGATAGGCGCAAATATAATGCCTGAACTTATTTCAAGCTTTGTAATGCCAAATTCAAAAAGTATCGCTGTTATTTTACATAGATGCGGAGAAATATTGCATGAGATTACCCAAAACTCCGCTATAGACGGCTATCAAAGCCATAGCAAAAAGCGTGTATATAAAATTTTATCCGCAATTTTTGACGCGATCAAAGAAAAGGCTATCATATATTCAAATCCGCCTGCAAGCTTTGGAAATGACGGACAACGCGTCCGTCTCCCTGATATTGTGTTGAAAGAAAAACTTGGGACTTGTCTTGATTTAGCTATCTTATTTTGCTCTTTAATTGAACAATCCGGACTACGTCCTCTTATGATCTTGAATAAAACACATGCCTATGTTGGATGTTGGATGAAAGAGGATTCTTTTCAAGAACCGACAGTTTCCGACTTTCAGAAAATTCGAAAGTTAGAGGAATTGGATGAAATTTTTATTGGGTCTGGCTTAGGAAGTAGGGGATAAGCTGGGAGGGTCTAAGTAGTATAAAC
>ERZ1673738.4032-NODE-4032-length-15356-cov-3.858245_pt1 | contig 15356 bp, 13 predicted proteins | sample MGYA00580198_ERZ1673738 | MGnify/ENA primary metagenome ERZ1673738 (study PRJEB41218, sample SAMN15661784) | gut metagenome | host: Homo sapiens | place: Canada: London | collected 2015-08-20/2019-03-30 | study: EMG produced TPA metagenomics assembly of... | reverse complement strand
GCATACGGTTATGCCGTTCGACGTTGTGCGCAGTTCGGGATCACCCGTGAGATTGCCAATAAGAAATATCTGGTTCATTCTAAATCCTTTCTCAAGGTTTATGCATGATGGCGGGTCACTTTGTAGCGCATGATATTTTCATCATTCTTCATGTTACGCTCAAGTTCTGCGGGCAGCTCGGCGGGTGCGTCGAACACAACGAGAACATAGTAGCCTTCGGTCTTGTAGTCGATGGTGTATGCAAGACGACGCTTGCCCCATTCATCAACATTTTCGATCATGCCGCCGTTTGCGGTGATAACACCGTTGAACTTTTCGATTACGGACTTGGTTTCCTCCTCATTAAGCTCAGGCACGATAACATACAGACATTCGTACTTATTCACTTAATTCACCTCCTTATGGTCATATGGCACCGCACTTGCTGCGGCGCAAGGTGTTGGCATAATATTATAACATTTTCCTTACAGGCTTGCAAGGAGTTTTTTCATGTTTTTTTCGCAATATCCCATATATTTATCATGTCGTAAAGAAAAGGACGCACCGCATGTTGGGTACGGCTCGTCCCGTTCTTTTTTCCCTTCCTGTTTGGGAATCACGCATGAGTTGCGGCCAAGGACACCGCAATCATCAAGATAATTGCATTTTCTGTTCGGGCAGAGTTAAGACCGACACTGTCCTTCGGATAATTGCCGGCAACAAAGCATTTTCGAGAACAGTTGTTGGCTCTGTCCGCTGCAATGCTTTGTCGGCAAGCTTGCATTCATGATGCTTCAGCGAGCACAGATTGCAAGGCGCAGGATCGTAAGCGCATCAGCTGTTGAAACCGCACCGTCGCCGTCCATGTCAGCCGCGCGAAGCTGAGAAGCATCAAGGTTGATGAGGCCGAGTGCGCAGCGCATTGCGGTCAGCGCATCGTCTGTCATAACCTGTCCGTCGCCGTTTACATCGCCGGGAACAAATGCCGAACCGTTGCTCTCGTATGCAATCCAAAGGTTATTGAGGCTCTGGTTGTAGTTGATGTGGACTTCATATGTGGGCTCGGTGGAGAACTCTCCGTTATTATAAACGAAGCCTACGCGAGTGTAACCCTCAACCTCGTCCGTCGTTTCCACATTATAATACGGATACGGAGACCAGCTGTTATCCGTGAAATAGAGGCTCGTTCTTCCGTCAATGGTGTAGTACTCGGGATCTGCAACCATTGCTGCAAATTCGGGAGCGGCGACGACATTGCCGTTTTCATCAATTGGCTGTCCCTCGGAATTTACAAGGTAGTGATGTTTAAGAACAAAACCGCCGGAAACATCCGCCTGCGGCACATCGAATTCCGCAGTGCCCTGCTCTCCGTTTTCATTGTAAACAAACCGCGGACCTTCATCGGTGCCGGTTGTTGTGAACAGTCTTCCGCCCTCGTCAAGGAACTGATTGAGCAGCTGGAAGTTTGCATAGTAATAGTCCTGAATATCGATTCTGAACTTCATCGTTATGACATCACCGGGGTTGATTTCACCGAGATTCCAAACGATTGCAGGCTGTTCGCCGCCGGAATAATTTGCGTTTCCCCGGCTTGCATAGATGTCGTAACGGACCGCAGTATTCTCATAGTTATATACACCGAGGTCGTTTGTGCAAACCGGATTCTTAATGCAGGAATAAACGGTTTCCATCGGATTGAAAACCATACATTCGGTTGCAGAAAGACTGATGCTGCGGATTCGAAGCGTGATTTCCCACGTCCAACCGCTGCCCATGGATGCTGAATCCTCCGAGTAGGTCAGGAGCTGAAAGCTCTCGGTGTTGGTCCGTGTTTCACTCTCCGCCGCAAATGCGGGCATGCAACATGCAAGAAGCATAATTGCTGCCGTCATAAGGCCGATGAGCTTCATTCCGAAACTGCGTTTTGAACATCTGTTCATTTTCTTCCTCCAATGTTTTTCTTTTTTGCTTTGCGTCACATCGCGGCCCCGCGGAATTCATTCAACGGTTGGCTTTTTATACATTGCCGTCTTCGGAAAAATCACGGGTGATACCGCCTCAGCCGCAAAACATTGTGTTCTATGAGTATAGCATATTACTCGCCTATCGTCAATGTTTATCGATTACTTTTTCGGAAGATAATGATATACAATTATGTTCAGGGTATTCTCAGCTTCAGGATAACTTGCACCTGTCAATGGAGTTTGAAATCAAAACCGAATCTGTGAAGACCATGCAGATATTTTCTTGGTTATGTACATTAATGCTGCTTCAATGCGTTGCCTGTTTTCCCGAATGTTTCGCATTATCACCCCGAATTGATTGACAGATGAACCGTAAAATGCTAAAATCAGCTTGAACGCGAAACCAACCCGATGTTTCGCCGCAGCAGGATGGATAGGAGGTAATCGATGCAGAACACAGTAATACTCAGGGGACGTGACCTTTTTGGAACTACCGTCATCGACAACCGTTTTATTTCCGAACTCGTGCCGGATGCGCCCGAAAATGCCGTCCGCGTGTATCTGTACGGGCTTATGCTTGCCGGCGGCGCGGTTTCGAGCCCCGTTTCGATTTCTGATGCACTCAAGCTCAGCGATGCACAGGTTGCCGAAGCCTTCCGCTATTGGGAAAAATGCGGTATTGTGCGAATTATCGACGGCAGTCTGCTTTCCGTAGAGTATCTTAATCTTTCTGCCTCTCTTCCCGATAAGCGACCCGTTGACAACGAAAACGCACATTACTCAAAGCTTGTTCAGCGTTTGCAGGCTGTTCTCGGAACAAGGAACATGTCCGGTGCGGAATTGCAGAAAGTTTATGATTGGGTGGAAATATTCGGGTTTGAGGATGATGCCGCTCTGCTCATCGTTCAGCATTGCATAGAAAAAAAGGGCGCACGGGTGCATATCAACTATATGGATTCGGTTGCCAAACGTCTTGTTTCCGAGGGCCGTACAACCGCTGATTCGGTGGCGGAAAGCTTCTCAATGGAAAACAATCTTGCAAGCGGCGCGGCCGCAATTCTAAAGCGCTGGCGCAACAGCCGCCTTCCGACCGAAGACGAACTTGAACTGTATAAAAAATGGACAACTCAATGGGGCTTCAGTGACGAAGCCATTGAAATCGCCTGCCGCGATGTTGTTGCAATCGATAAACCGAACTTCAAATACCTTGATGCAATTCTCGGAAAATACCATGAAAACGGCAGTGTTTCGCCCGAAAAGATGCGCGAATTGCTGCGCGAGCAGGATATGCTTGCCGAGCTTGCACGCCGCGCATTTGCCAGAGCCGGACTTAAGCGCACGCCAACATCATCCGACAGACAGCAGGTTGAACTCTGGTGCAGCGACTGGTGCATGAATTCCGAATTGATTCTTTATGCCGCCGAACTTGCGTCAAAGAAAAGTACTCCGTTTGCAGAAATGAAAAGGATGCTTTCGGATTGGCACGAACGCGGAATCGTATCGGTTTCTGCCGCACGGGAAGAAACCGAGCGCAGCAATGCCGCACATCCGGCAGCTGCTGCATCAAAGGGGAAACCTGTTAATCGTGCTTTAAATTACAAACAGCGTCAATACAGTGCCGAAGAGCTCCGTGCTCTCGGCGTTGATCTCGGAGATGATGTATATGAAGATTAAATCTGCCGCCTTCTGCAAAAAACTTGAAACCGAGCTTTCGGAACGCAAGCGCAGAACCCGCCGTATTGAGAGTTCCCGCCTGCAGGAGGTCTATTCACGCAACCCCGAAATAAAAAAGCTTGATGACAACCTTGCGACTATCGCATTCGACATGGGCAGACAGCTTATGAATGCGGGAAATTCCGAAGAAATTCGTGGGCTCGCCAACGCTCTTATAGAAAAAAAACAGCGCGAGCGTCGAGAACTGCTTGTATCTTCCGGTTTTCCCGCCGATTATCTTGACCCGCAATATGAGTGTACGCTGTGTCATGATACCGGCCGCGTTGCCGGTGGGGAACTTTGCCGCTGCGTTGTCCAGCTTGCAATCAACACCGTGTTTGAAAGCTCCGGTGTCAGTGCTGCCCAAAACTTTAGGAATTTTGATTTGAACCTTCAAAAAAATCCAAAGGACAGAAATGTAATGAGCCGCATTCGTGATGCTGCCGAGGCCTATGCAAACGCATTTCCGAACAATGAACGCCGTGATCTGCTTTATCAAGGGGAAACGGGAGTCGGTAAAACTTATCTTTTGAATTGCATCGGCGGAAGAGTTCTTGAACGCGGCTACTCCGTGCTGAAAATCAGTGCTTATAAGTTGATTCAATTAACTCTGGACAACCTCCGCAACGAACCTTCCGAACGACCCGATTACATACTGCCGGATCTTTTGATAATTGATGATCTCGGAACAGAGCCTATGATACGAAATATCACTATTGAGACGCTGCTGTCCATCGTTTGCGAACGTCAGGATCTTGACAAGGCAACAATTATTGCAACCAATCTTGCCGTCACCGATGAAGACGGAGTGGACACGCTTCAATCCGTTTACGGCGAAAGGTTTGCATCAAGATTCATGGCTCCGCGAACCGCAAAGATCCAGCGAGTCCGGACGCAGAATGTGCGTTTGTCATTGTAATTCGTTTCCTTATTTTCACCCGCACTACAGTTGAACAGCACAAAAGGGCAACGCAGCGCGTTTGCCCTTTCAGTGTTTTATATCCAATGTGCTGCAAGGCACACCTTTATGTTGCTTATTTCCTCGCTTTGTGTTCCGCTGTCCGCTGCTTAATTTTTTCGTACAGTGAAAGTATATTCTTGCGCTGCCAAAGAAGAAGTCCGGCAAACAGCAGTAAGGGTGCAACATACAGCGCCGCAGAAAGGAAATCACCCTCCACAAGCTGATCGCCGACAGCACAAAGCGTCAGCACCGTCGGTATGCAGCCCGTCATTACAGCAAGCATATATGTGCGGAAACCGATTTTCGTTTTTGATGCAACATACGGAATCAAACCGTTCGGAATAACGGGAAGAACGGATGCAAAGAAAACACTAAATGCAGGATACTTTGCATCGGTAATAAAATTCTTTTTTTTACTGCCCGTTTTTTCAACAGGTTTGCCGGGAAGAAGCTGCTCAAGCTTTGCTCCGAGCTTGCGGACGGAAATAAAAATCAGAGCATTTGCCGAAACATAGCCGAGATAGCAAACGAGAAACCCGCGCCACGTTCCGAAAATTACGCCGACAGCAACCTGAATCGGAACGCTGGGAAGTGCAATTGTAATTATTTGAATGAACTGCAGCAAAAAACCTATTGCGTAACCACTGAAGTCATGAAATGAATTCAGATACTCCTGCACATCACTCTGCTGACCGTTTGCAAGCACATCAATAAAACCGGGTAAAACACTGTTCAGCGAAAAAAATATTAACGCCAAAACAACAAGTATCAGGCCGATTTGAATCAATGCTTTGATTATTCCGTTTCGCTTTGCCAAAAAACTCCTCCGCTGTGCAGCGCGGCTTCATCAAGTCCCGCTGCTTTTATTGTACTGTCGATAATATTTGTTTTATATTGCCAGCAGGCTAATCTTCGTTTTCCATGCTTATATTCTTCGTAATTTCAAGCGCTGTTGCCGTTGCTGCCAAACCGCCGCGTGCTGTCTCACGCAGATCAACGTTCATGAGTCTGCCGACACTCCGCATTGCGCCGACAACCTCATCAAACGGGATAATACTTGAGATTCCCGCAAGAGCCATGTCCGCTGCCAACACGGCATTTGCCGCGCCCATTGCATTGCGCTTTATACAGGGGCATTCCACAAGCCCTGCAACTGGATCGCATACAAGTCCGAGTATGTTTTTAACAGCCATCGCAGCCGCGCTTAATGAAGCAGCCGGAGACGCTCCGCAAAGCTCCGCAAGCGCTGCCGCAGCCATTGCAGACGCAGAACCTATCTCCGCCTGGCATCCGCCTTCAGCACCTGAAATGCTTGCATTGCGGGCAATAATTACGCCGACGGCGCCCGCCGCAAACAAGCCGTTGACCAGGTCTCTGTCGGTAAATCCGTGTTTCTCACTGCACATAACAAGCACAGCAGGCAGCACACCGCTTGCACCCGCCGTCGGTGCTGCAACGATCCGCCCCATTGAGGCATTCACTTCAGCAACAGCAAGAGCAGCGGCGCAGATTTGTGCCATGTCCCTGCCCATATTTGCTTTTCCGGCATAAGCCATGAGTTTTTCGGCGTTTCCGCCCGCAAGTCCCGTAACGGTCTGTTGATTTTCCTCCAACCCGAATCGAATTGATTTTTGCATTGTCAGCAGATTTTCAAACATTTCGTTTACAAGTTCGTCACGGGTTTTTTCGCTTGTCTCCGCCTCTCGACGAATCATAACCTCCGCAATCGTCAGGTTTTCTTTTTCGCAAAGGGCAATAAGTTCCCTGCCCGTTGAAAATGCATAACTCATACCGCGCAAATCTCCTTGATTTCCCCTACCATCCGGGCGATTTCTCTCAGTTCTTCGTTGGAAACAACCGCATCCGTTTCAATAACCATGCACGCATCCTGTCGTTTTGCATTGCGGAATACTTTCATGAACGCAACATTGATATTTCGCCATGCCAACAGCGCCGTGACCTTTGAAATGATTCCGGGCATGTCGCGATAAAAGGCGATAATGGTCGGATAATCCCCGCTAAACGAAACTTCCATTCCGTTTATTTCAACGATTTCAATGTTCCCACCGCCGATGCTGACGCCAACCAGCGAGAATTCGCGCCCGGCTTCTGTAACAAAATGAATCCTTGCAGTGTTCGGATGATCCGTTTCTTCCGAACTGTAGTTAACTTTTATATCGACACTTTCGCTTTTTGCAAGCAGCATCGAATGTTTTACTCGTGCATCATCAGGTTCAACACCAAGAATACCTGCAATAACGGCCCTGTCCGTGCCATGTCCGCGACCCGTTTGTGCAAACGAGCCGTAAAGCGTGATTTCTGCACTCTTAATCTTTCCCCGCGCTATTCGGTGTGCAACCAGTCCGATACGAACCGCACCCGCCGTATGCGAGCTTGAAGGACCGACCATACGCGGTCCAATTATATCAAATACACTGAATTCTTTCATCCTTTTATCAAACAAAGCAATCCAAGCCTGCCCGCAATTATACGACGTGTTTATTCTGTCGTTCGGGCATGCCTGCATTGCATGTGAAACGTCATCTACACCTCTTCGGGGGTATCCGACTTTTCCTTCTCCTTCCGGTCATCAAGGTTTGATATGGAACGAATGCCCGCAACACCGTCAACAGGCAGGGAAAAGCAGATTCCCATTCCCTCTTTTGACAATCCCGCATCGCGGCAAATCGCTTCCATTATTGAATTTCTTTTTTCGCGTTCGGTCAAAATCATCACAAGCTCTTTTTCGGGTTGAATAATCGCACCGAAAAAATGCTGCAGTTCGTGCGTTCCTGTCCCGCGTGCATTAACGACCGTGCCTCCAAATGCACCGGCTGCCTTTGCCGCGCTCATGACTTCATCCGCAAAGCCGCGGTTGACAATTGTAAGTATCAAATCATGTTTTATCATGCAATCCTCCAAACACAATTACGTTTTGAACGCGTCTTCAATTTAAATCAATCAAGTTCGCACTCGCCTTCATTCCGGCCAGCAGAGCATAGGAATCGAGCTGTGAAGCAAGCCCGGAAAAAGGTATCGAAAACGCAATCCCCTTGCCTCTTTCGTTAAGGTGAAGAGTCACCGCAAGTTTTTCCATAATTTCGCCCTGCCGCGACTGTCCTACAGTGAGCATCACAATGTCCTTCTCGCTTTCGCCGAGACCGAGCATTGTGAGCATCGCGTTGTCGGCAGTTCCCCTGCCGCGGAGCACAACGCTGCAGCTTATTCCTTCGCGGGCACACAGTTCCGTAACGGTTTCACCGTCTCCGCGATTGACAATGCAGGTTATAAGTTTTATAGGTTCAACAGCATTGTTTTTCATTTATATACCCTCCGGTTCAAATTCAATGACCGTTACACCGTCATCAACCTGTTTTGCGCTCTTGCTGCGTTCAACACGCATAAGCTTGATTTTGTATACGCATCCGAGCACCTGAATCGTTATCAGCGGCGTTAATGCGACCATTGCAACAAGTCCGAACGCATCGGTTGACACATTTCCGCCGAGTGCAATACATGCGCCCATTGCAAAGGGCAACATGAATGTTGCCGTCATGGGACCGGATGCAACTCCGCCGGAGTCAAACGCAATAGCCGTGAAAACTTTGGGTGCAAAGAACGAAAGCTCAATCGCAATTGCATAACCCGGGATAAGAAAATACCACAAGGAAATTCCTGTCACAACACGCAGCATTGAAATACCAACGGAAACAGCCACGCCGATGGAAAGACTGAGCAGCATGGCACGCTGCGAAATCGCACCGACGGTTATCTCTTCAACCTGTTTATTGAGAACACGCACCGCAGGCTCCGCCAAAACAACAACGAAGCCAAGCACCATGCCTATCGGTATCAATATCCACGGAACGGCCGTTCCCGCAAGTGCACCGCCCAAAAATGTTCCCGCAGGCATGAAACCTACGTTTACGCCCGTCAGGAAAAGCACAAGGCCGACGAATGTATAAACAAGACCTGCACCGAGCCTTATCAGCATTTTCTTGGGCAAATGCAAAAAAACAAGCTGAAAAATTCCGAACAGCAGCACTATCGGCAGCAATGCAAGCGCAACTTCCTTTATGTAGCCGGGCAAGCCTCGACCGAATGCAGCAGCCACCGCGCCGAAATCGCCGTATTCAGGCAGGGCGGAAACTCCGCTTGAAACCTCATTTACGCCCGTCGCAAGCCCGAGTATAAGCATGGCGAGAATCGGACCGATCGAACAGAGCGCAACCATGCCGAAGCTGTCATCCTGCGCATTCTTGCCGCCGCGTACAGTTGCAAAGCCTATGCCGAGAGCCATGAAGAAAGGCACAGTGATCGGCCCGGTCGTAACTCCGCCGGAATCGAAAGCAACAGGGATAAACGTGCCGTTATCAATTGCCATTGTGCCGGCAACGGCGAAAACAAGCACATAAAGTGCAAGCAGAATCTGCGTAAGCTGAATTTTTTTGATTATTCTCACAAGTGCAAGCACAAGGAACGAGCCGACGCCTGCCGCAACCGTAAGAATAACTGCCCATCGATTAAGCGTTTCAAACTGATCCGCAAGAACCTGCAAATCCGGTTCGGCAACGGTAATAAGTGCGCCGATCATGAACACCGCAGGAATAAGCACGAGGTAGTGCTTTGACTTTATAATATGCGCACCGATGCGTTCACCCATCGGCATCATTGCAATATCCGCACCGAGCGAAAAAAGCCCCATGCCCAAAACAAGCATCACTGCACCGATAAGGAACGCAATGAGCATATTTGTCGGCATTGGGGTAATAATCTGAAGCAAAAGTACGATAAGCGTTACCGGAATAACCGACGCAACCGCTTCCTTCAGTTTTTCGGACAATTGTTTTCGCATAGTCTCTCCGTTAATCCATTATTGGGTTCATTGTACCATTTTTCAGTACGGTATACAACCCCCAAAGCCTGAATTTCGTGAAAGACAGCCGCAAATACCGTCAATTTCGCTTAATTCACTGTATTTTCGGTATCATTCGACAATTCGTTTCGAACGGACTTTGCAACGTCGGGTTTGTTTGTTATCACGGAATCAACGCCGAGTCTAAACATCGCCCGGATATACTCCGGTTCATCCACCGTCCATGTGTTGACAGCAATGCCGTTTTTTCTGCATTTCGGAATCATGCACGGCGTGTTTGCAATACAGGGGAAGAACGGGTGCAGCGCATCCGCATTTGCCGCCATTGCCGCATTCCACGGATCAATCAGCATCGTTGAATACAAAAGTCCGGTTTTTGACTGCGGTGAAATTCGTTTAAGTTCCTGCATCGCATAATGATTGAAAGATGAGTACAGCACCCGTCCGCTCATTCCGTATTTTGCTTCCGCCTCAAGTGCTTTTTCAAGTATTCCCGGATAGAGGAATATGCTGTTTTTAACCTCAACATTCACAAGAAGTTCTGTATCGGCAAGCAGCTCATATACTTCGCCGAGGGTCGGAATACGAAGATTGCAGAAACCCGAATTTGTCATTGTTTTTGAAGCATCGAGCTTTTTCAGTTCCGCAAGCGTAAAATCCTTCACAAAACCGTGACCGTTCGTTGTTCTGTCAAGCATTTCATCGTGTATCACAACCAGTCGGCCGTCACGGCTCAGGTGGATATCCAATTCCACCCCATCCGCGCCGATATCAACTGCTTTTTCAAACGCAGGCAGTGTGTTTTCCGGCGCATATGCGCTTGCGCCTCTGTGAGCAAAAATCTTTTTGAGCATAGCTGTCTCCTTTTCGGGAACAATTCAATATACGAGATGTTCCGAGTTAATTGCAGCTTTCATAACGGGCGGAATAGGTTATGTTGCCATAGAGCTTGTTTACCGCGGCAGTCGAATTTTTGTTCGGGTGGGTTGTCAACATTCGGCTCGGCCGTTCCGCATGGGATTATTCCAACATGAAACTCAACCTTTACGGGCAAATCTGCCTCCGCTCTTCCTGTTTTTGGGGTTTATTGACAGTACCCGTTTCGCTGTTGAGCAAGTTGCTGCATCAAGCTGCGCTTCACTTTTCGTTATAGTGATATTGCAGGCAGTCTCCGTTTCCGAAAAGGCAAAAAACATGGTTTTTCGCGAAAACGCAGATTAAATCTTAACCCGATTTCTCTTAAAATCAACGATGCCTTCGGCCGGGCATGAAAATACTTCGCCCGGCCGAATTGCAGCACAGCCTGCCGGCAAATACACCTGTCAGCAGTTAAAACGTTTCTCTGTTTTATTTAATCTCATCACGGAGCATGGGCATACTCATGCAGCGGGGGCCTCCCCTGCCGCGGCTCAGCTCGCCGCCGGGAATTGGACTGACCTTCACTCCCGCCTTATCTATAAGCTCGTTTGTGATGATGTTGCGGTCATATGTTATAATGCTGCCCGGAGCCATAGCAAGAGAGTTCGACCCCATGTTCCAGTGTTCACGCCTGTATTGAATGGGATCCCCGCCGCCCATTTCAACAAATGTAACTTTGTCAATCCCGAGGGCACGCTCAAGAATCTTTGCTGTTCCGTCAGTCGTGCAGGAAACATTGATTCCGCCGTTCGCAGCAGGAGTCAGTTCATAGATATCAAACCACTTATGCGCAATGCACGGATGTGCGAGGAACTTATCGTAATCAATATGCGTCATAAGCACGTCAAGATGCATATATGTGCGTGAGCTTGGATTCTTAAAGAGCAGCACACGCTCATAGCCGCGTTTAAACAGTGTCAGCGCAAGGCGTTCAACAGCGGCGACACTTGTTCTTTCTCCGCTGCCGATTGCAACGCATTTGTCGGAAAGAGACAGAACGTCTCCGCCTTCAATGCCGCAGCCGCAGTTAAAATCATAAAGCATGTCCACCGCGCCTTTTCCAAAATACTCACTGTATTTATGAATATAACGAACGAAGAGAGTTTCGCGCATACGCGCAGGCATACTCATTGCGGAAATTGCCATGCCCGTGCCGAGGCAGAAACTGATATCGCGAGTGAAGTAGAGATTGGGCAAGGGATCGGTAAGGAATGGATAATCTTCCTTAATATAATACTGAATGGGTTTATCCGCCACTCCGCTGAGATCAGTTCTTGTGATACCTTTCGCAACTGCATCGAAAAGCTTATTGTAAGGTACGGATTCAAGATATTCCGTGACCGCTTTTGAAAGGCTGAGTCCACGTACCCCGAGTTCAACGAAGTCTTTTATGAATGCCTTGCGCACAGCATCATCTTTAACAACTTCCTTGAACATATCCTCGATATAAACGACATCCACGCCGTTAGCGCGAAGTATGCCTGCAAAAACGTCGTGTTCCTCACCTGCACGGCGAACATCCGGCGTGTCCTCCGCAAGCATGCGTTCAAGATAGTCCGGCATGAGATTCTGAAGCTCGATTCCGGGTCGATGAAGCATAACGCGTCGGAGTCTGCCGATTTCGGATTTAACATTAATAAATTCGCTCATTTCTATTCCTCCGGATGCGGAAACGGTTCCCGCGCCAAACGAGATTTCTGCATGAAATGCACCCCGGGCAGCGCAAACGTTTAAAGCATGCTGCCGAAACCCCCGCCCAAACACAGGAAGCACCCGCGTTTTTTAATTTATTTTGCACGCTCATTATATCATAATGCGACGGAAAATGTAAACAGGTTTCGCCCCAAAGAATTATATCCGTATCGTTGGAGATGCCTTTCAACCTGAGCAAAACGCCCGAAAAAGCACAGACTCCTCATATCAATCGGCATATGATTTGTTCGTGTTTTTTCCCGCTCGCACTCGAATATGCAAAATTTCTTTCCCCTGATTAAAAATTCGGAAGGTCTTTTCTCCGTTTTTTGATTTAAAGCCGAGGCTTTTCGCAAATCTCCATAAACTTCATGAACAATTCTATTGGAAGGACGCCTTTTTTCAAAAGCTCCGGATTCGAGTATACCTCCAGCTCATGTAAGTTGTGTGCATGGTACAGTTGCTGCATTATATTTTCAAAACTCCTTCCGTTTTCGCCCCAACGTTCGGTTCTGATATTTATTTTCGAAAACGGAACAAACTCCTGTTTCGGCGGGACGGCATCGGCAAAATTGCCGACGTAAATCAGAGACTTTGGAATGACCCTCTTGCAGGTTGACCGCAGTGTTACTCTGTATTCAGGCAAAACACCATACTCATTTACTTCGAATTTAACTTTTGATCTTTCTGCTATTAATTCTTTATCATTTCCTCCGCTCAGGGGATAAAACCGATTTTCATAATGCGTAAACCCGATTTGAATGTATTCACATTCGTCATATTCTTTGACGTTTTTCGGCAAAGCGCCACCGTTCGAAAGCTTCACGTATACGATCGGAACTGTTTGCCATGGCTGACATTTAGCCGTGTCCACCGTGCAAAGCAGAAGGTACTGCGCCTTTGAATCAAATAAGGGCTGCATCTCTTCACTGATTTTCAAAGCGTAAACATCGCCTATTTCCCATCCGCAATAATAGTCCTTGGGCTGTCTGTAAACCGTCCTTTTTCGCTGTGGGGAAAGCAAAGCTTCCTCCAAATCTGCCAATGCCTTTTTTCTGTGGCGATACGTTGTTTCTGTTTCACCTTTCCAAAGTTCAAGTTCGCTTCCGTCTTGTATGCAGCTTAATGCCCGCTCCTTGACCATTGGGTCAAGCCGTCCGGTTTTCCATTGAATATAAGCTAATGCCAACCAGAATACGTATCGCGTATCATCATAGTTGAAGTCTCCTTCTCGCTCATATTCAGCGATTAAGCTGTTCATTACAGACTCATCGTCTTCTCCTTTGCGAATACGATCCATGTAGGTGTCTTTGACGTCCAAAGCATAGTCACTTTGGAATATTCCCGTTCCCCATGTTCCCATAGAATTCCTCCTGATTGTTAAAATTCATTTAACGGTGCTGAGTATAGTTTACAGTATATCGACGTCGTTGTCAATGAGTTTAATGCAAAAACAAAGGTTCCTCCCGTTTTTTCTATCGATTTATTCGTCAATTCGCTTAAAATTAAAAACGCCAACAAACCGATCAGTGGCCTGAACCGTGTTTTTTAAGCGCGGGTTTCTTTTATTGAACTGTGAAAAAGCACGGAAGACAGTATCTCCCGTGCTTTTGAGCTTCAGCTCATCTTTTCATTTTAAAATTGAATAATCAGTCCTTGGGATACAGAGGATACTTTTCGGTAAGCTTTGCAACTTCAGCCTTTACTCTTTCGACTGCATCTTCGCCGTTAAATACGATATCTGCAATCAAACCGCCGATAATAACCATGTCTTCTTCTTTGAAGCCGCGGGTGGTCAGTGCGGGAGTGCCGATGCGGATACCGCTGGTGATGAACGGGCTGCGGGTTTCAAAGGGAATGGTGTTCTTGTTGACGGTGATGTTTGCAGCGTCAAGGAGGTGTTCGACTTCCTTGCCGGTTCTGCCGCTTGCGGTCAGATCAACGAGCATCAGGTGGTTATCCGTGCCGCCGGAAACGATGCGAAGGCCTGCCTTCTGAAGGCTGTCGGCAAGAACTGCTGCATTCTTGACAACCTGCTGCTGATATACCTTGAACTCAGGCTGAAGTGCTTCGTGGAAGCATGCAGCCTTTGCCGCAATGGTGTGCATAAGCGGGCCGCCCTGTGTGCCGGGGAATATGCCCTTATCGATTGCTTTTGCATATTCTTCCTTGCAGAGGATGATACCGCCGCGGGGACCGCGCAGGGTCTTGTGAGTGGTGCTGGTGACAACGTCAGCATAGGGTACAGGATTCATATGCAGACCGGCTGCAACAAGACCTGCAATATGTGCCATATCGACCATAAAGATTGCGCCGACTTCCTTTGCAATATCGGAAATGATGTCGAAACGAATCTCACGGGGATATGCACTTGCGCCCGCAACGATAAGCTTGGGCTTGCATTCATTCGCAATGCGGCGGAGTTCATCATAATCAATGCGCTCGTCCGCTTCGCTTACGCCGTAAGGAACAACATTGAAATATTTGCCGCTCATGTTTACGGGGCTGCCATGCGTAAGGTGACCGCCATGGGACAGATTCATGCCGAGAATCGTATCGCCGGGGTTAAGAAGCGCAAAATAAACGGAAAGGTTCGCCTGTGCGCCGGAATGGGGCTGGACATTTGCATGTTCCGCACCAAAGAGCTTTTTGACACGATCACGGGCAAGATCTTCAACCTTGTCAACGCATTCACAACCGCCGTAGTAACGCTTTCCGGGGTAGCCTTCTGCGTATTTGTTGGTGAGATGGCTGCCCATTGCCGCCATAACGGTTTCGCTGACGAAGTTTTCGGATGCGATGAGCTCGAGGTGGCTGCGCTGACGTGCAAGCTCCTCTTCCATGTAGCCGCAAAGCTCGGGATCATGTGCCCGAATCAAATCAAACTGGATCATTTTATGCCTCCATAGAGTTTATTGATATTCCGAGTGATATTATAACTCAAAAGCTATTCCTCGGCAACCTTGAGCAATAAATATAATTAAAACTTTTTTTGCACGAATTCAAAACAGAATCAGGGCTCATTCAGAAATTCAAGAATGCTTTCGACTGATTCGAAACGCTTTATGTGCATCATTGCTTTTCTCTTTGTGCAAACGGATAAATACGCATCATTGAAATCCGCTGAATTCCCGCTGTCTGAAATACTCAAAAGTACGGCACAGCCTGCCTCAGGCTCCGTACCGCGCTTAATTGTCCATACATCGGAAGAACCGTCGCCTGCGGCAATCAACTCCAATGTGCGCATTCCGCC
>ERZ1673738.4016-NODE-4016-length-15387-cov-12.691886_pt1 | contig 15387 bp, 9 predicted proteins | sample MGYA00580198_ERZ1673738 | MGnify/ENA primary metagenome ERZ1673738 (study PRJEB41218, sample SAMN15661784) | gut metagenome | host: Homo sapiens | place: Canada: London | collected 2015-08-20/2019-03-30 | study: EMG produced TPA metagenomics assembly of... | reverse complement strand
TAAGAGGAGCTTTAGAAATGACTAATGAAAACGTACGTTTTTTTTCGTCATTTTTTGGGAGCATTCAGTAAGTTCGTGAGCAAAAGAAGGTTTTTTGTACATATTAAGCTATCTGATTGATAAGAAAGAATATAGAAAAGAAAAAAACTTTGAAGAAAGAATTGCAGGTTTAAAAAGTATATGTATTTTTGTAGCTGAAAAATGACGAAAAAAAACGTACGTATTCGATTTCAAGATACAATAGTTAACAAACGTACGATAAGAACTGAACTTTTATAAACATTAGTATTAATATTAAATTTAGAATTATGAACAAAAAGTTTTCTACTCTTTTGTGTGCTAGCTTACTGTTCTCTTCAGCTTTCTCAGCTGTAAATGCGGGCAATATTAGAGGCTATGCACAAGGAAGTGATGCTGCTGCAATTTTAAAATTGGATAAGGCAGCGCTGAGTGGAGTGTATCAGTTGAGAGTTGGTACAAAGGGACAAAATGGAGTGCTTGCTATTAAAGATGGTAAGTATGTTATTCAAAAAACGACTGCAATTACAGATCTGCAAAGTTCTTTATGGTGTATAACAATAACAGAAGAAGGACAAGGTAAGGAGCCTATTTACGATTTTGTAAATAAAGCAACGGGTGAATTCTTGGCTGTTTCTGAAGCTGATGTTCAAGATCTGGTACTTGGCAAGGAAACAAGTATTAGTGGTGGTTTGTCTGTTGGTGAAACTTTTGGTGGTTGGGCCTTTTCCAGTACTTATGCAACAGATTTGGAGCAGGAGCAACCCATGTTTACCTATCAAGAAGCTGATCATGTTTTAGTTTTGACTAATAATAAAGGTCAGTTACAGGTGAAAAAAGTGTTGGCCAAGGATGTCGATAAGGTTTCTAATGCGGTTAAGTTTACTGTCTTTAACGCAGGAACTTATGTGTTAAGTGCAAACGAAATCAACGCTTATTTGAAAGATAATAAGAATGTTCTTACATTTACTCCGGATGCAAAGGCTGATGTAAATCCGTTTACTTCAAATGCATTTGTTGCTAAGCCGTTAAACAAAGGTTTGGCATCCGACCATAATTTTGTTTATGTAACATCAAAAGCAAATGAAGAATTGTATTTGAAAGTCGATACTGCTGCTAATAGTACTGGTATTGGTTTCTTGAAATTTGGTTGGACTGATAACATTAAAAATAAGGTTGAAGGTAGCTTGTTGGACGCTCAGCATCAATTCTTGTTCTCTTATAAGCCGTCTGTTGACTCTTTGTTTATTCAGGTGAAAGAGGCTCGTTATAAAAATGAGAAACAACCTGAAAAATATTGGAAGGATGTTACAGATGTTAGAAAGTATGGCACTTTATATGCAGATATAAATCAGAATGATAGCGAGATGGATGCTGTTAATAAAAAGTGTGTTCCTTCTAAATTGTTCGTTAAATTGCAGGACTTTACCACATCTTTGAGTGTTGCAACTATTGGCGAAAGACCTATTAATACAAAGATCGGTTTCGGTCTGAAAGGTTGCTTTGTAACTAGTGATAAGACTTCTGTTGACAACGGTTTGTATATCATCAAGAATGCAAAGGGTCAGGTATTGGCTGCTCCTATTCATAAAAATGCAGAAGGTAAAAAACAATATGCAATCGAATGGGTGACATTGGACGAACAGGAGCCGTTGCATATGCCTGCATACCAGTGGGTTATTACAAAAACATTGAACGCAGAGGTATCTCAACCGGTTTCTCCGGTTAAAATTGTAAACCGTGAATTCCCGAATGCGAAAGATTGGGATAACGTTCAGTTCCGTTTGAATGAAGATGGTGAAATCTATACACTTACAACGGGTGCTGATATGTTGAACAACGTAACGTTTGTTCAGATCAAAGACTCTGCAATCATCAAAGATAAGAAGTTAGGTTACAAACATATCGACTCAAAAGATTTGTTGGTCAACAGATATAAATTCAATTATCTGAACCCGTTCTCAATGGAATATTGGATTGCTAACGGTACAGGTAAAGATTCTTTGATCTATGTTAAGCAGGATGCTGGCGATTATGCTTTGGTTGAAGGTTCTACATACGAATATGGTATCGATGTTGATGCCGCTCTTTTGAAAAAGATTCCGGGACTGGCTCAGTTGGAAAGAACGAATTATGTCATTGCTAAAGACGAACAGGATCGTTTGGTTGAAGCTTATGGAAGCAAGTATTCAATGGGTGTAGCAAACTATAATACTAAGATGGTTGTTGATACATTCTTCTTTAAAGAAAACAACCACTATGATGGTAAAGACTTCTATGCTATCGTCGAATCTTATTATAATAGAACTGCTCATGCTACTGAAATTCAAAATACAGGTGTTACGAAGAAAGTCGGTATCGCTGATGACGGTATGAGTGCTGGTCTGAAAGTTCAGTTGCTGAATGAAACAAGAACTTCTGCTTTCACTGTTGAACCTTCTACAACTCCGTTGTATCGTCGTTTCAACAACGTTGCACTGAGTGAAAGCGCAACGGACGGCCGTGACAGCTTGAGATTCTTCGAAACTATCCGTAAGGAATACTTGATGGATGAAAACAATAGCAACTTGACTGATGCTAATGTTGACTATCTGGGTATGTGGACAGCTGACAAAGCAACAGGTTTGTCATTCCAGATCGATACTGCTTGGGTTAATCGTGGTGCTGGTTATATCAAACCGCAATACTTGATTTCGGTTGCACATAACGACTTTGCCGGAACTCCGGGTAAACCTTGTACGGAAGATGGTCCTCACGTAGACAAAGACGGTAATATTACAGACGCAGAACATTGTGTTCACGCTACTCCGGCTATCCCTGGCTTCGAAAGAGCTAAATATTTGGTAAGTTTCCAGGATTCTGTAGATGTTTACGGTCAGGACAAACCTTATGCAGATATCAAGGGTGGTTATACTCGCGTAGGTTTCGTTGAAGGTATCCGTGTTGCCGATACGTTGTGGATCCTGCCGGCAGAATTCGTAGCTTTGGCTAACGATAAGATTAGTTTCGATGCTTTGGAAGCTTATAATGATTCTGTGAAAAATCTTGCTTCTAAATCATATTGGATTAAGAATAGACTTGACGGTGACAACCATAAGAATTACACTTGGTCATTCCGTTATGTACATCCGGAAAATGCAGGTAATGTAACGGAAGAAGGCGTAGAAAATCAGTTCTTGTTCGAATCGAACAACTATGACAATAAGATTATTGCACCTGAAAATGCTGCATGGTTGAAGATTCAGAATGGTTGTGTGGTTTTGACAGACAAATCATCTACATTCTCACATGCTGCAACAGGTGGCGACGGAGCTTTGATCTTCAATGTTGAAAATAAGGTTGACGATCAGCTGGCAACAGACAACGAAGAAATTGCAACATCTGAAGTTACAGTAATCGCTTTGCAGGGTGCTGTACGTGTAGCTAACGCTGAAGGTAAGAAAGTTGTTATCACTAACATCTTGGGTCAGACAGTTGCTAACACAGTTATCACTTCAAGCGATGCAACAATTGCTGCTCCTCAGGGCGTAGTTGTAGTCGCTGTTGAAGGTGAAGAAGCTGTTAAAGCGATCGTTAAGTAATAATGATCTCCCGTAGAGACACAATGAAACAGTGTCTCTACTATATTGAAATAAAGATTTTATAATCAAATAATGACCATGTGTCCGGTCTTTCCGACCAGTCAATTACCCCGCGAGGGCGAACAAGTGGTACATTAATACTAAAGTAAAAAATAACAATGCTGCCTGTACTTCCGTGAGGAAGGAGAGCAGACACAAAAACAAGCCCCGACAGAGTAATTCCGTCGGGGCTTCGTTGTTATTATGATAAAAGGATTCTGCCCAAATGGCTAAAGTGCCGCAAACCGTTCATCTCCTTTGGCTGTCACCGCTGTACATTCCATTTCGACCAGCCAGCCGGTTCGGCAAACTGGAGCACGTACGATGATATAAGGGAGGCTGGGATGGTGTTCGTCTATGTAACGTTTGACCCGTGCATAATCCGCCGTATCGCGGATATAGATCACAGCTTGCATGATGTCATTCAAAGTGGCGTCCGCTTCTTTCAGCAGGGCTTCGATATTCTCGATCATGCGGGAAGTTTGTTTTATGACATCGCTAGCATGCACGATTTCTCCGTATCGGTCGATGCTTGCCGTGCCGGAGATAAAGACATGGCGGCGGTCGCCGTATGTGACAGCTGTGCCCCGTTCGAACGTAACGCCGTATTCATATGTGCGGTTCAAGTGTTCTGGTGCATATAGATAGCGGATTTGTCCGGGGCAGATACCGGAAACAGCATATGTGTCCATTGTCACGAATACCATCGGGTCGAAATAGCGGCCCTCGATTCCCGTACTGGCGATGAAATGAGTTTCTTCTGTCAGGTTTTGTGTCGCGAACACTTCTTTGCGGGCTTTTACCACACCCGGATAATTCACGTCTACATTCTGTACGAAGATCCACGTGCGCAGGCAGTTGGCCGCCAGTGTACAATTGGCTTCCGTCAGTTGCAGGATATAATCGCGGAAGATCAAGCGGGTCTGGTATTCCGAATTGGCCGCCCTGTTGCACTGGTTGGCACCTAAAAGCTGGCCATATGCACCGTGACGCGCCTCAAACAACCCATTTGACAACACCTGTGTCTGTACACCAGTCTGCAGCCAAGCCCACAATGCAATCTTCGTGCCGTTCATCGGAGCCTGCTGTACGATTGATAGTGCGCAATAGGGGGAAAGCCGTTCCCGTTTCATCAGTTCATCTGTCTGGTTGGTTACGTCACTCAGAAAATAACGCCGGAAAATAGCGACCGGATTACCCGGCAGCTCTTCCACTGAACGGGCGTAAACATCTTGTATGTGCTGTAACTGAGTGTGAAAATCCTCCAGACAGTTCGTCTGTTGGAAGAAGATATGGTATTCCGTTATGCCTTTGGAGGATTGAAAGGAGGTGATTTGCACCTCCGTCGTGTCGTATGTTTTCCTTATCAGGTTCATATTTATATTGTGTTTTTGTAGTATAGATCGTAAAAATAAGGCTATTTAATTGAAATCAGAAAATTGAGAGTTGAAAATTACTTAATAAAGTAAGGAACGGTACTGTTTGTTAGCCGTTCAAGTCCTTCAACTCTATCAATTTGTTTACGATGGCATAGACAGTCAAGCCGCTGGCACTGTGTACTTGCAATTTTCGGGCGATGTTCCGGCGGTGGGTAATAACGGTGTGGGTGGATAGGTATAACCTGTCTGCAATCTCTCGGTTTGTCATGCCTTTTACCACACAGACGACAATCTCTTTTTCCCTGCTACTCAGTGTCTGCTGGTCCTCGTTTTCCCCTTCTTCGGACGGAACTTCTTCGGTGTTGAGGCGTTCCAATTTATTTTTCAACTCATCGGCATTATCGTATATTGATATCTGATCGTCATAGGAGCGAAGCAGAAACGGGTCGCTTATATTATATTGAAGGGCAAAACATTTCATATCCGGGCAGCCGCATTCGTCTTTCAGATGTTGTAGGTTGAAGTTTCCCGGAATGGAAGGATTTACGATCAGGATGTCCGGCTTATAAATGCGTAAGCCCTCTGTCAGACAGTCTGCTGCTGTTATTTCGGATATCTGGATACGGAATCCAGGTAAGCGTTTCAGCAGTGTTTCCAGTCCGCACCGGATGATGGAGGATGATTCGGCTATCGTTATTTTAATGTTAGTGGACATGGCAAGTGGTTTTATTGTTTTTCTAAAGACAGAATAGCAGGTACGAAGATGTAGTCTTCTACCCGGTTATGAGAGGCAAGATCTTGTTCTGTTGCGAAAATATCGAACAGGACGCTGTTGAGCAAGTTACTGTCCGGTCCCGGATAATACTTCAGGATCAGGTTCTTCAGTTCCGTGATTTTCATCTCGATCTGGTCATGCCGTTTGCGGAAGATGGTGATGTTATATTTCGGGTCTTTCTTTCCTTCCAGCAAATTGCGGACATACGGGAAGACGGTTTTCTCTTCGTACGACATATGTTTGTGCACCTCTTCGGCATATTCGTCGAAAAAGCGGCGGATCACGAAGGCCACATCTTTCGGGCAGCTCACGATTGCCTCTGTAAGTTTGTGACGGATATGGGGAAGACGGAAGTTCAGGAAATAGTCGTGTGCATTATGCAGATAAGTGATAAGCGAAGAGATGGAGATATCTTTATGGACCTCCGCTGCCGGGATTGTCTCCGTTTCCGTCAGAAAGTTGACGACAGTCAGGAATGTATATGTGTCGATCTTATTCTGCCGGCATACTTCCCCGATGTTTTTCTCTCCGAACCCCAGGTCGATACCGAAGCGGCTCATCACAAGGACCATCGGATAATTCTCGCATATCAGGTCACTCATCTTGCTTGTTTCCCTGTATTTTCCGTTCTTCATGTTTCCCATATCTTTTATCATTTGTATAGTAGATTATTATAAGCATGCATATTGAGGTGCATCCGCCGGTATGACAGCTATGCATTCCGTTTCGATCAGCCAGCCCGGACGACATACGGGAGCATGTACGATCAGGTGGAGAAACGACGGATACCGGCTTTCGATATATTGCTTGACCACGACATAATCGGCCGGGTCGCGCAAGTAGACGATTGCCTGCATGATGTCTTGCAATCCGCCTCCCGCCTCCTGTAGCAAGGTGTCGATGTTTTCCAGCATGCGTTCCGTCTGCTTCAGGATATCCCCCGGATACATGATCTCGCCTTGATTGTCGATACTCGCGGTTCCGGAAATGAAGATTTGTTTCCGGTCGCCATAGGTTACAGCTGTCCCCCGCTCGAAAGTCACTCCGTATTCGTATGTCGGATTCAGGTGGGTGGGAGCATAGAGGAACTGGATTTGTCCGGACTGCAAGCCTTTTACGGCATAAGTATCCATCTGGACAAAAACGTTCGGATCGGCATGGCGTCCTTCTATTCCCGTACTGGAAATATAATGGGTCTTTTCCGTCAGGTCTTGCGTGATGAAAACCTCTTTGCGGGCCTTGACGACGCCGGCATAGTTGACATCCACGTTTTGAACGAAGAACCAGGTACGGATGCAATCGTTTGCCAACTTGCATCCCTGCTCGGTCAGTTGCAAGACGTAATCGTTCAGCAAAAGCCGTGTCTGGTACTCGGAGTTGGAAGCCCTATTGCAAGAGCCCCCGGTCCAGTATTGTGTATAACGGTTGTGTTTGGCTTTCGACATTCCGTTTTTGGTCGTTTCGACAGTGATACCGGTCTGAAACCAAGTCCACATGGCTATTTTGCTCCCGTTTAGTGGAGCTTGCTCCACGATGGAAAGAGGGCAATAGGAATTTTCGCATTCCCAAACCATCACCAAGTCGGCTTGGTTGGCAGCGTCGCTCAGGAAATAGCGCCGGAAGACGGCAGTCGCATCGTCAGGTAACACCTCTTGGATAACTGCCACATAGGCCCGTTGGATGTTCTGAAGTTGTCCGGAAAACGGCAATGTCCGGTTCGTAATAGTGAGCAGAACGTGATATTCGGTAACCCCACCTTTCCCGGCAAAGGAAGAAATTTGAACTTCGACAGCTTTGTCTGTGTATGTCTTTTTGATATAATCCATGTAATATGTGCTTTCTTATTCTTTAGCTCCGTTATTGATCCAATCGTCGAGCAACGTCAGAGTGCTGGAGGTCGTGATGACGTTGGTATGATCGTACTTGACAATGTTCTCGTGCAAGATGACGTGCAGGAAGCTTTCCTCCGCGCTTCCCGGCTTGACCAGTTTCAGCCCTTCCTCGCTTTTATCAGCTACGACATCGACTAAGGCTTTGTAACTTTTGCCTTCCGTGAGGTACAGTCCGGCAGCAGGTTCCGTACTTCCTCCATGGCAAGCCGTACAGGAACGATTGAAAATTTCGGTTTGGATACTGTTGAACATGCCGGCATCCAACTTTCCGGCATCCAGCCGTATGGTATCCGCCTGTTCCGTGTAGTCGGCGGTATAGAAACTGGCAATCCTTTTGCGTAGTTTGTTGATGACACAAACTTCGATCTGTGTGACTTCACTGGGAATACCGGCCAAGACCATGTTTATCGTCCCGTCGGCTGTCTGGCTAATCCCTTTTGCCGTTTGTGCGAAAGCATTGTCAGGGGTGAATCCGGCCAGTACGACGCTGTAACCGCCTGGCCAGGAATCTATCCCGTTGATTTGGGCGGTTAACTTCACTGTTCCTCCTTCCCTTTCCGTCTGATTGTTTTCATCATATATCTTGCCATCGTCGCAGGAGATGGCAAGACAGGAAAAGAGCAATAGCCCGGAGATGAATGAATAAACTTCTCTTTTCATGACGTTACGATTAGAAAGTGTACTGAAGTAAGACGGTCCCGGAATGCATGGCTAATCCTAAGTCGTCGTTGTCGCGGTCAAGCTGCGTGTCATGTCCGGTACGTCCGATGAACTGATACATGGCTTGCAGTTTCAAGTTGCAGCTGGTGAAGAAATAGTTAAATCCGACGGCCGGCATATTCAGAAAACCGTTTGTGTCCAATCCGTTGCGGTTGAAGAAGTCATAACGGGCTGTCGCTTGTAGTTTGTTGGTAACGAAATAACCGCCTTGCACGTACCCCCCTAAATAGTTATAGCTCTCGTCAATTTTCTGCCGTTTGGTAAACCCTACATTCATATAATAGATTTCAGCGCCGAGATACAGGCGATTCTTCAACATGGCGAATTCTGCTCCTGCCCGGAAATCGTTCGTACTTTCGCTTTCGCTCTCCACATTCAATGAAGTGGAAAGACCGAACAACATCTTGTCTTCCTTCAAACGGTTCGGGCTGCCCTGGTTGGACGGCATAACTCCTTTCGGCATGTAAGTGATGCGGCCGGCATACAACAATGACGGGATATGCCAGTCGTCGCTGAACGTTTTGGATGCCACGTTGACGGAGCTTCCCGTTCCGTTGAAAATCCCAACTTCGTAGCCGAACTTCTCCTTTACCAATCCGTGCACTTCCACTCCGAGGTCGAATCCCATGCCGATGTTCGGTGTCACGGCATTAAGAGAATAAGGCAGGATAACGGATGAGGTGAGCGATGTCGGCAGTGTCGGCATTAACGTCTCGCCCAGCGTAGTGAGGTAAGCGTGCGAGAACGGAGTCTTGAACTTGCCGACACGTATGGCAAAACTCTTTTTCATCTCTACGTCGAACCAAGCCTGCTGGAGGATGTTTCCTCCGCTTCCGGCGGCATTGATGGAGAGGTTGAATGTCACCCGGTCGAATGCCTTGCCCGTGAAACCGAGGATGGCGTAGGGGATCGAGAAACCGCTGTTGTGTATATTGTCCTGATTGTAGGCCGGGTCCAGCCCTTCATCGTCGTAGTAGTTGATGTTAGCACTGGTCTGGACCAACATATAAGGTTTGAAAACGAAATCCCCCTTCTTGGTAGCGATTGTAAAACCTTCTTTGCCGTTTAGTGATACGACACCGTTTTCCGTATCTTCCTCATATTGGGCCGTGACGGTCAACGGCAATAGTAATAATGCTGCAATTGTGATTATCAGTTGTTTCATTTTAGTTTGTCTTATGGGTAAATTATAAGGAGTTGAGGAATGCGATCACTGCCTCACGCTCTTCCTTGCTCATTTGTTTGAATAAATTTTTGGAGGCTTCCCCTTCGCCTCCATGCCACATGATGGCTTCGGTCAGGTTGCGGGCGCGTCCGTCGTGAAGGAAATAGGTATGACCGTTGACTTTCTCCTGCAGCCCGATACCCCAAAGCGGCGTAGTACGCCATTCGTTTCCTCGTGCCAGACCACTGACATAATTGTCGTTCAACCCGACCCCCATGATCTCCGACCCCATGTCATGCAGTAGGAAATCAGAATAAGGATGTATGGTCTGTCCGCCGAGCCATGGCAAACGTGTGCCGTTGAGCAGTGTGGAACCACCCGCTTGCGTATGCAGCGTAGTGACGTGGCATAGATGGCATTTCGCTTCGTAAAACTTTTGTTCTCCTAAGATGACCTGAGGGTCGTTTGTGTTGCGCCTTGCCGGTACACCGAGGCTTTGCATATAAAGGTCCACATCTTCCATATCGGCGGTCGATATGTCGAGCTGGTCATACGAGAGTCCCATCATGCTGCCTTGGTTGATCTGAGCCTGCCCTTCGCAAATCTCTTCCGGATAGCGGCTGTTTGTCACGCCCATATCGCTTGAAAAGCCCAGTTCGACGGTCAGGTCAAGATGCTGTGCCTTGTTTCCTGAAAGGCCGACACCGGTGACACCCTTCTCGGTGATATAGTTGCAACGTCCGCTGATACCATATTCCGGATAATTGCTTTTGGCAGCGAGCGCTTCGATTTCCCTGCGGTCGATCGCCATCATCTGTCCCATACCGACGTGGCGTAACGGGATGCGTACGGTGCAGAACAAATCTTCCGGGGCGATACTGTCTTTATACCATTCGGTTATCGTGTAATTGGGTTTGCATAGTTCGTAAGTCTCTCCGTCGGGGAAGGAAAAAGTCTGCTTGTCGTATGTGACGGACAACTTACCTTCCGGTTTGACGCCGTAGATGGCTTGGTCGTGCAATACACGTCCGTAGTCGCGGAAGAAAGCACCGTTGCGGCGGGAGATATAGACCAGCATGGAAGAGAAACCGTAGTTGCCCGATCCGCCGTTTTCCCACAATGTCGGTTTGGTCCTTCCTGCATTTCGATGGCAACTGCCGCAGGAATAGCCGGCATAAACAGGTCCGAGACCGCCTCCGTCTCCGTTGTTGCTGGTGCGTACATCGTCGTAGAGACCGTCGCCGTTGTTGAAACGGATCGAGTTGGCTCCTGTTATCCAGTCGGCGTTCGTATCATAGGCGACCGATGAGTTTAGGAAAATCGTTGAAGTCCCTGCTGACAGCGCATATCCGTTCGGGACATCTATTTTATCCATATCCATTTTATCGTCCTCTTCACAAGCTGCGCATGCAAAGAGCAGGAGTAGCGAGGATGTTAACAGGTAAGATTGCTTCATATCATTTTATTGGTTTTCTGAATTTATTTCCGAATAACGCGAGTCGCATTGTGTAATAACTCTGAAACCCTGAAACAGCGGGCATTTGTCTGCTGTTTCAAGGTTTGTCATGATCTATTATCAAGTTTTATGTCTCAGAGGCATGTTTATTTTGCTCCATCGACAGTGCGGGGCTGCCCGTCTTTGAACAGGAGATATTCCAATGTATGGTAACCACGTACGCTCTGTGCGGCTCCGATGGCTTCATCTTCTTCGTCAAAGTTTCCGCTCCATTCCAGGTCATCCCAGTTTTGTGAATTCAATACCTGTACGATACCGTTCTGGTCCAAAGGCCAGCTGTCCATGTTGGGGTCCAGACCTAGGTTGGCAACCGGGCCGATAAGGAAAGCTTCGCTCTTTTCCCACGGTTCGCGTGCCGTGATCCATAAATTGCAGGCCTTTTCGAAGTTGTCGTTGCTTGGGTTTTGTCTGAACTGGTTTACCGCATCCAGCAAAAGTTTGTTCTTTTCCTGCAAGTCTTTATAAGTAGGAAGAACGACCGCATCGACAAACTGTTCGGCTATAGCATCAAGGTCATCGTCGTATTCAGGATCGCCGAATGTTTGGTTTACATACGGTTTTACTTCATTTAACAACAGGTTGGCCAGTTCCATGCAAGTGTTCATTGCGGCAACGGACTCTTCGCTGTCGATGTTGTTGCGGAACGGTTGCGGAATAGCCTGAATCGCCTTTGCAGAAGCGAAAATCAGCGTTTTGATTTCTTCGTCGAGATCCGGGTTGGTTGAAGCGATCAGTTTTGAAAGCGAGTGTTCTGCGATGTCTCCTTCATCGTCGAAATCCTTGTAAGAGTTGAATGCACTCAGGTTTCCGTCCACTTTAGACACGTCGTTGTCGTCGATGCGGCCGTAGTATGTGTTACGGATGGAGAAGATATTGTTCGTATAGTCGTCGCGCGAATGCCAGCTATACCATGATTCGACGGCATAGAGACCGCCTTCCTTGTCACCGCTGGTGTATTTGGTATACGGGTCTTTGATCTTGGCGTCACCTACTTCGTTGGCGATGTTCCACATACCGCTTTCGATCATTTCCTCGATACACGAGAGCGGGCTTTGGTAAGCTCCGGCAGTCTGGTCTTTGAAGATCGTGGCATATGGGCCGTGTGAACCCTGCTCATCGACGTAGTCGGTTACCCAAGAATTGTAGAGCATGGTTGCATCGTCGTTCAGCAACATTGCAACGTTATACATATAGTTACCCCATGCACTGGCGTTTTCAGAACTGTAATCCAGGTTGACCGGATCTTTTCCGCCACCATCCGGATTGGGGTCGTTGTTGTCGCTACATGCTCCCATCGAGAATGTCATGGCGAGCGATAAGGCTGCCAGATAGAAATAATTTTTCTTTTTCATTTTTATTGATAAGTTATTAATTTGTTTATATTGTTTTTATTTGCTGAGGAACCAGCCGATATAGGCGATAGCCAAGCTGAATTCGTTTTCGCTGTTATATTTGCCGCCTCCGATTTTGCGTGTTGTATAGTCTGCTTTCACGACAAGATTAGGTAAAGCATACCAATTGGCTCCGGCTGTCCACATGCTTACTTTGTTGCGTAAATCCATCGTGTGCTTGCCTTCGCCTTTTTCCTGTGGGTTGTAGTATTCGTAGCGGACGAACGGATAGATTACGGGTACGCTCATATTGTCTTTACAAACCGCACGCAGGTTGAACCCCACTTCACCACCGTAGCTGACCGCACGTTTGGCGATCGGGGTTGTCTGTGTATAAGGAGAACCGCCGCTTTGGTGGTTGTTGACACTGCTGAGGGCGTCGGCTTTGCTCAGGTTGCCGTATATCATGTTTGCGCGTGCGGTGACATATTTGTTTTTGTATTGCAGGTCAGCCGTATAGATGCGCAAAGGTATGTTTCCATATTTGACGTATGTTTCTGGTTTGTCGGAATTGGCTCCCGTATTGTGGCAATAGTAGAAGGAACCGCCTATTTTCAATCCCGGTACTCCTAAATAGTTCAGGCGGGCCACATAGCCCGGTGAGGTGAAGTTATCTGTTTCGAATAGTCCCTGCTTACCACCGGCAACCCATGTGTTGCGGTCGAAACCGTTGGCGTTCAATCCGGCAACGACCAAAGCCTGGTAGTTGAAACGTGTGTAGCCTTGACCGAACGTACCGAACACTTCGATACCGTTTTCGTGCCAGGTAGAAGGAAGGATGGTCGTTTCGCCTTCCGGACGAGAAGTTCCGAAGAAGTTGATCGGCTCATGATGCTCGTTGGTCAAACCGACCGGGACGATCAAATGACCGGCACGGACATTGAAGGCCGGATGGATAAGACGTGTGATGTGGAATTGTTCCAAAGCAACTTCACCGCCTTTTTCAACTTCCATTTCGTATTCTCCGTTTTCTGTGTTTTCTATCTCATAGGCACTTCCCGTACCTCCAGCCTCAAATTCTATTTCTGCTCCTAATACCCATTGGGAATTGAATTTGTAATCGAAAGCCAAGACAAAACGGGGTATGGAGATCGAATTGCGATGGTCTTTCTTGCTTCCGTTGTCCGTACCTCGGAAACGATTGATGCCGTAGTCCATAAAGTTTGCGAGGATCTCCCCATATCCGCCGAAGCGGAACTTGTTATATCCGGCTGCATAAATGTCTGCGGATTGTTCCACTGCGGATTTTTCTGTCGTTGTTTCTTCTTGTTCCTGTGCAAATGCCGTTACACAAGAGGTTAGTAGAGTGATTGCTAATAAATTAGTTAACCTTTTCATTGCGTTTTTTAATTTTTGGCAAAATTAGAAGGGCTGTCAACGGTGTGCAATCGCAATTAGTAGGTAAAAAGGTGTCGATGTTACCTATTTGTAGGTATTGTGTGCGTTTTTATAGGAAAAATATCATGAAATCCCTACAATTGGGGAGGGTAAAGACAAATATACATACTTGTAGGTATTGTGTTAATGATTGTCCACTCATATCTTTGTCTTTATCAATTATGTATCATGATTAGGTATAATCGTCGACCGGAACCTTATTGATAGAATGTCAATGTAATGTTTATTTTAAAGTAAATAACAACAGCGGGGATTTTTATTGGTTTTCCTTGCGACAAAAGAAGAACTGTTTTGAGAAAAACGGTTCTTTTTGTTTCAATATCACCCTGATTAGGTAGCAAGAGGCGTTTTTTTACTCACATATAGGTATTGTAGGAGGCCGGAGGTACCCGTATCTTTGCAATGTCATTAAGAAAGTAACACTATTAGTATAATCGCTATATCAAAACCTTTTGCTATTTATGTAAGCATATAAGATGATTAACTATATCGGAAAGTTTTTATTGGTTATTTTCGATATAAAAAAGAAGCCTCTCTGTGAAGAGAGGCTTCTTTTTTATGTTTCCGTTTCCCATTAGCTTCTGTCCGGAATCTGTTCGGCGTCGAGTCTTGGACTTGTTCCCGCAAGGGTATGTTTGCTACTTCGGCTGTGCCAAAACAATTACATCGGCTTGGCACAACCGTTTCCTCGGCATGAAACGGTCGTTACATAGGCATGAAACACTGGTCGGTTTGTTTCTCTTGGTATTTAGGGCTGATGACGTGCCACAGTTTCACCTCGTCGCCGATCTGTTGTTCTGCGATCCTTCTCAAGCAAGTGGTGACTTTGGAGCTGTCTTGTTTCATACAGAACAGATAGGAGGCGGGGATGTCAGAAGCATCGATTTTTATATATTATATTAATGTATTATAGTTGTTTGATCCGTCTGTAACGGACGTTGATGTAAAGATACATAATAATGTAAGGTTTTGCAAGTCTTGAAACCGTTATTGAGCAAGCAATCGATATCTCCGTATTTTGTATATCTTTAACAAAAGGGGACGCTTCTCCAAGAGGAAATTACGAAACCAGTTGTTTTTGCCATTTTTTCTTCCGATGCGAGTAAAGGATGTTTGTCTTGTATGTGGCTGATAATCTTTGTTTTAATGAAGATGTAAAGAGGTTTGGCGAATGATTGAAAACAGTTACTTTTATATATGGCTTTAGCTACTTTTGGGTGCTATAAATTGTTGTTAATAAGAAGTATAGGTGTATGAGAAGAAAAATGGTGAAAAAACGTACGTTTTTGTTCGCCATTTTCACTGCACAAAAATACAACTACTTTTTAAACCTGCAATCCTTTCTTCCAATTATTTTCCCTTTTCTATATTCTTTCTTATCAATCAGATAACTTAACAAGTACGAAAAACCGACTTTCCAACACAAACCCTCCAGAAAGCCCCTCAAAAATGACTAAAAAAAACGTACGTTTTATCTCGTCAAAATACAGGAATTTGGTAAAAACCTGTTAAA
>ERZ1673738.4012-NODE-4012-length-15397-cov-22.483770_pt1 | contig 15397 bp, 11 predicted proteins | sample MGYA00580198_ERZ1673738 | MGnify/ENA primary metagenome ERZ1673738 (study PRJEB41218, sample SAMN15661784) | gut metagenome | host: Homo sapiens | place: Canada: London | collected 2015-08-20/2019-03-30 | study: EMG produced TPA metagenomics assembly of... | reverse complement strand
CCGCACCTCGCTCGCCGTATCGGCACTTAGAATTATGCGGTATTGCCCTAATTTTCCAAAAGTTCTTTCATCGCTCTTCCCAGCGCATCGTTCCAGAAAAACCAGTTGTGGTCGCCGGGGGCTTCGTACCAAGTCAGGGGGCAATTCATCGCCTGCAAGGTATCGCGCAGGCGTAGGTTGGCGGGGTACAGACTGTCCTGCTGGCCGCAGGCCAAAAACAGGCGGGGCATGGGGCACGTTCCGTCGCGGAATTTCTCCACCAAGTCAAACAGATCATCCTGTGGCGGCACAATGCCGTGCGGGAAAATTGCCTGATCTTCATGCCAGCGGCAGAGCTGGGGCAGTTCGGCCTGGATTTCCGCCACCGAGGAAAAACCGGCGCACCCGGCGTACTGCTGCGGCGCAGTAAAAGCGCATTTCATAGCACCGTATCCGCCCATCGAAAGCCCCATAATATAAGTGCGCTCCGGTACGGGCTGAATGCCGAAAAACCGGCGGCAGAGCGTTGGCAATTCCTGGTTAATGTAGGTGAAATACTTGGGGCCGCAGGCCATATCGGTATAAAAGCTGCGCTGCACTTCGGGAACGATCAGAATAGCCCCGTGGGTGCGGGCCAGGTGTTCGGCCTGGGTATAGCGCAGCCAGCCGGTGCAGTTGTCAGTCAGGCCATGCAGCAGGTACACCACTGGCGCGGCGGCCAAATCTCCGGTATCCGGCATGGTAACAAGCACCGATGTTGCCATGCCGAGAGATTCCGACATGACGTCACAGCGGAAAAATGCCATGGTTTGCCCCTCCTTCAAATTTGTGGGTTTGCCAGCGCGCGGCAGACGGCACGCATGGCGGGCTCGGTGCGGTCCCAGGCGCTCACGGTACTGGCAGCAAAGGGATAGTGCTGCAAAGCGTCCGGCTCGGCCAAGCAGACAGCACAGAAGCGCGGGTTGTGCGCAGCCAGCGCTTCGGCGGCCTGGGCGGCAGCGGCGGCTTCCTCACGGGTGCCAAAGGCGAATACCACCGCGGGCGCCGCGGCGCAGACATCCGCCAGCTCCGGCAGTTCTTCCACCGTGTGGTAGACAGCGCACTGGCCGCCCAAACGCCGTGCAGCCAGTGGAGCAAAGCTTTCCGTAATGCGATCGCCCTCCGTCACGCCAGTACCGGTACCGGACGCCCGCGCAATAAATAACGTCCCTGCGGGCAGCGGCAGCAGGCCGTGGGGGTCTTGTACCGTCACGCCGGTTTCGGCCAACGCATCCGCAAGGGCAGCATGATTGCTCCAATCCTGGCTGGCGGCATCGCGGGCGGGCATAGTCCAGCCCAGCGCCAGCTTGCATGCCAAGATCCGCCGCACCGATTCATCCACCCGCGCCATCGGCAGGATTCCATCGGCCACAGCATCGCACAGGGCACGGATGCAGGGGGTCTGCACATCTTTACCGGTGGGGTCGGCGTTATCGCCGCCGTTGCCAATAATCAGCAGGTCGCACCCGGCCAGTGCCGCCTGCACACAGCCCTGTGGTGCGCCGTACTGGTCCAGAATGGCGTGCATCTGCAAGCCGTCACTGATGACAAGCCCCTGGTACCCCAGTTGCCCACGCAGCACGCCCTGGATGACGGGCGCGGACATGGAGCAGGGCGTATCGGTGTCATCCAGCGCGGGGAAGCAGACATGCGATACCATCACGCTGGCAAGGTCCTCTGACATCGCGCGGTAGAAGGGCGTTAAGCAGCTATTCATCAATGTGTCACGCGGGGTATTGTCCACCACAAAGCCGAAGTGTGTATCGGCACCGGTCTGCTCATGGCCGGGGAAATGTTTGCCGCAGGCCAGCACCCCGGCATCCCGCAGGCCGCGGGCCATGGCGCAGCCATAATCCGCGATGGATTGCACAGTTTTCCCATAATAACGGCGTTCCGCAGGGCCGGAAAGAGTATCCAGCACCGGCGCACAGTCCAGATTAATACCCAGTGCCCGCAGCTCACCGCCCATCATACGCCCAACTTTGTAGGCGTTGGCGGGATCGCCCGTGCGGGCAATGACCATGGCGCTGGGAAAAACCGTGACTTCGCTGCGCAGGCGGGTAACACAGCCGCCCTCCTGGTCGATGGCGATAAGAGCAGGCAGACCGTTTTCCGCCATGACGGTGTGCTGGATCTCAGCGTTCAACTGCGCCAGCGCGGCCCGCCCGGCACAGTTTTTGCCAAACAAAATAACGTTGCCGATATGATTTTTGCGTAAAAATTCCCGCGTGCCCGCATCCATGCGGGATACCTCGATACTGGCCAGGATCATCTGGCCGATCTTTTCTTCCAATGTCATGCGGGAAAGGAGATTATCAATCGTGGTAGGCATAGGGCACCTCGAAAACAGGTAGGAGGGAGAAGTTCGGAGTTGATGTGAATTAGAAATTAGCAATGAGAGATTAGGAATTGGCGGTAGGAAAAAGTCTAAATCTGAAAAGAATAAAGAATAGAGAATAATGAATAATTGTGGTGGACCGCGGCGCAAAGCGCCGCTCAGGAGATATTAGGGCGATACCGCATAATTCTAAGTGCTGATACGGCGAGCGAGGTGCGGCAGATGCCAAGCCAAAAGCGCAGATAATACTTTGTGTATTATCGAGCATTTTGGCAACGCAGATGCCGTGCCGCAGCCGCCGGAGCGGTGCTTAAGCCGTAAGGCGGGAATTGTGCGGTGTTGCCTTAGGTTTGCCGGTTGTTAAAAAGTGCGATTGGCTATTAAATGTTTTGTAGGGCGCGATGACCTCATCGCGCCGGGGCTTGCCACGAGGTAATCAAGAAATATGTACTTACCTTGCCACACCTCAAATTACTGATTTCTCATTACTCATTCCTAATTATTTTGTATCAGGCCTTAATGCATCGTAACTCCTAACTTCAAACTTGCAATCGCCCCGCCAATGATTCCTGCGGTGTTGCGGTGGGCGGCAAGGCGGAGGGTGGGCTGGGGTTTGGCGTGCAGGCGGGCCAAAGTGGTGTGGCAGGCATCCAGCAGAAAATCGCCTGCCTCGCTGATGCCGCCGCCCAGGGCTACGACCTCCGGCGCAAAAATGGAGTTGAGGGAAACAATGCCGGTGCAAAGCTCGTGCACATATTGGGCAAACACGGCCTGCGCCGCAGCATTGCCGCTGCGGGCGCGGGCAATCAGGTCGGCGGGGGACTCGCCGCCGGCCATGCGGATCAACGCAGTGGCCGAAGCGTACTGTTCAAAGCAGCCGCACTGGCCGCAGGGGCAGGGCAGACCGTCGCTGTGGGTGATGATATGCCCAAGTTCCGGGGCCAGCCCGGTGGGGCTGCGCCAGCACTGCCCATTGATGACAATGCCCCCGCCAATGCCGGTACCCAGGGTGAGCAGAATACCTGTCTGTACATTTTGCAGTGCACCGGAACGCATTTCGGCCAACATTGCCGCGTGGCCATCGTTAATGACCACCGCGGGTAGACCGGACGCCCGGCGCAGCAACGCAGCAAGGGGCACATCTACCCATGCCAGATTATCCGCCGTAATGGTTTCGCGCGCAGCGTTCAGCGTGCCGGGCGCACCGGCCCCAATAGCCGCAACGTGATACGGTTCCAACTGCGCCGCAATCAGCGCGGCGGCTTCGGCAGGTTCTTTGGGTGTGGGGCGGCTCCACTGCTGCAAAAGGTTCAGCTGTTCATCAAAAATGCCGAACTTAATGCTTGTACCGCCAATATCAATACCGGAAAGAAACATGGTTGAACCTCGATGGAGCGTTGTGGAGAATTAGAAATTAGTAATGAGAAATTTGAGGGTGAGCGGAGCGAAGAGAAAAAAGAATAAATAATAAAGAATAATGTTGGTGGACCGCGGCGCGCTGCGCCGCTCAGGAGATATCAGGTTCGTTGTCTATTAAAACGTACCTTGGCCCACAAAACGTTCTGAATTCGCGGGATAGATGTCACAACATCTTTATAACGTGGAATAGGATACTGTCTCGGTGGGGTCGGGTACCCCCGCCCTACCGTAAGACAAAGCCTTGCACCATTCTGCAAATTGCGGTATAGCGTCCCCGTTAGCCGATGACGAATCTCATCCTCACAAGCAATTCCTAATTACTCATTGCTAATTTCTAATGATTTCATACCGGACCTTGCCGCGCCGCCAACTCCTAACTCCTCCCTCCTAACTATCTCGCCATACCCTCTCCACCTGCCATCCTTCGCTCCATCCCACCAGCACGGCGGGGTGGCCGGGGTGGATGGTGCGGGGCAGGCCGAGCAGGGCGGCGGGGGTGGTAGATGCCATCAGGCAGGCGTCCTGTGCGGGGATCCCAATGCTCTGCAAATTGCGCACTGCACCGTCCAGATAAACACCGCCACCGTCCAGGGTGCCGTTTGCGCAGCGGCTCACACCGTTTTGCACAATATAATCTTGCCCGGCCACGGTGTAGCGTCCATCGGGCAGACCATGGGTAGCCACACTGTCGGATACGGCAATCATCGCTTCAGGGCCTTTCATATGGTAGACAAGCTGCAAAGCGGCGGGGTGCAGGTGAACCAGATCGCAGATGCACTCGGTGGTCACGTTAGGATCCAGCAGAGCGGCGGCCACCACACCGGGGTCGCGGTGGCGCAGGGGGCGGCAGGCGTTGAAGGTATGGCACAGACCTGTAAATCCAGCAGAAAAAGCACGCTGGGCGGTCTCGTAATCAGCATCGGTGTGCCCGGCCTGCACCCGGATACCTCGCGCCGCCAGAGCTGCGCCAAGTTCCAGCGCACCGGGAAGCTCCGGGGCAAGGGTCACCTGCCGGATGACGGATTCATACCCCTGTACCAGCGTCTGGTACGCGGCGAGGGTTGGCGGCAGCAGCGCGGCGGGTGGCATGGCACCGGGACGTTCGGGACTCAAAAAGGGTCCTTCCAGATGAACACCCAAAATATGCGCGCCGGGCAGTTTGCCTGCGGCCTGCTGCTGCATGGCGGTTTGTACCACCGCCAGCGCCCGGCGCATGGTGGGCAGCGGCTCCGCCCCAAGGGTGAGCAGCACATCCGTTACGCCGTGGCACAGCAGGATGGTCAGGAACTCGGGCAAGGGGCGTTCATTCAGCTCCGGGTCAAAGCCCTGGCCGCCGTGGCAGTGCATGTCAACCAGTCCGGGTGTTAAGGCCCAGACAGAAAAATCGGCCGGACCCCCGCCACCAATGGCAGTGATCTGGCCGTCTTCGACCGTCACGGTCTGATTGGCTAGGAATGTACGGCCCACCAGAAGTTTTTGAGCAAAAATTTTCATGGTAAGCACCAGTGTTAGTTAGGAGTTAGGAATTAGGAGGTAGGAGTTCATATGAATTAGAAATGAGCAATGAGAAATTAGGAATTTGTGGTGGAGTATAGGCGTATTACAATTTTTGATTGTCGTACCGTGAACGCCGGCGCGATGAGGGCATCGCGCCCTACAGGATGTTATATGGTTCATCACTCAGCTTCAAATAGCAGCAAACCTAATATTTCCTGAGCGGCGCAAGTGCGCCGCGGTCCACCAACATTATTCTTTATTCTTTTTTAATTACTCATTCCTAATTGTTAATTCTGAATTATAGGTTGTTCAGCGCTTCCGCAATTCTCCCGTGTGTTTTTTCCAGTCTTGCTTCCGCGGTGGGCGCGTCAATTTTACAGAGAATCATCAGGATAGCGATTTTGGCGCTGTAACCGCACTGCTCCAGGGCGTTGCGGGCGGCAACACTGTCGGCACCGGTGGCGGTGCGTACAATGCGTACACAGCGCTCCACCAGCTTTTCGTTGCTGGCGCGCACATCAACCATCAGGTTGCCATACACTTTGCCCAGCTTGATCATGGTGGCGGTGGAAAGCATGTTCAGCACCATTTTTTGGGCAGTGCCGCTTTTCAGGCGGGTGGAACCGGTAATAACTTCCGGCCCCGGCATGGGGGAAATGCCAATGTCAGCCCGGGTGTCTACCTCACTGCCGGGGCAGCAGGTTACACTGATGACCGCTGCACCAAGGCTGTGGGCATACTCCATCGCACCCAGCACATAGGGGGTGCGGCCGCTGGCGGCAATACCGCACAGAACATCCTTCTGGCTGAAATTCAGCTTTTCCAAGTCCTCTTTGCCAAGGTCGCGGTTGTCCTCGGCGCCCTCCACCGGGATCAGCATGGCGCGCTGGCCGCCCGCAATAACGGCATCCACCATATCGCGCCCGGCGCTGAATGTAGGCAGGCATTCGGCTGCATCCAGCACGCCAAGACGGCCGGAAGTACCACATCCGCAATAAATCAGCCGTCCGCCTTTTTGCAGCGCGGCGTAAATCACATCCACAGCTGCAGCGATCTGCGGCAGAACCACTTCCACCGCTTCGGCTACTTTTTTGTCCTCCTGGTTCATCAGGCGGACGATCTCAAGCGTTGAAACCTCATCAATATGGCTGGTTGCCGGGTTCCGCTGCTCGGTTGAAATATGATCCAGTTTTACCATAAACAATTCCTCGCATTTGGCAGGTGTAGAGCCCTGCCTGCTGTGCGGCGGGCATTAACCCTTGACGCCGCCGACAGTAAGGCCCTTGACGAAGTATTTTTGCAGGAAGGGATACAGGATGATGATGGGCAGGGTGGAAACAATGATAACGGCAGACTTGATGGCAATACCCAGGGAGGATTTATCCGCAGAGCCTGCACCATCGCCAACCATGGCAGTGCCGTTGACAATGTTGCGCAGGAACAGCATAACGGGGTACTGCTCCTTATTGAGGTAGATCAAAGAATTGAACCAGTCGTTCCAGAAGAACACCGCATAATACAGGCCGACCGTTGCAATGGCAGCGGTGGAAAGCGGCACAATGATGCGGCGCAGAATGCCCCAATAGCCCAGGCCGTCAATAAGAGCAGCTTCCTCCAGCTCGTGCGGGAGAGATTTGAAAGAGTTGATCATGATGATCAGGTTGAACTGGCTGATGCAGAAGGGCAGCAGCATAGCCCAGCGGGTGCCGGTCAGGTGCAAAGAGGATACCAGCAGGTAGTTGGGGATCATGCCGCCGGCAAAAAACATCGAGATAACAACGATCTTCATGAAAACCTTGTGGCCCATCAGGTTGTCTTTGGACAGGGGATAGGCGAACATGATCGTCATCAACATAGCGATGGTAGTACCGCCGATGGTATAAATAAAGGTATTGCCATATGCCTGGAAAAAGTTGGGGTAGGTGAAGATCTGCTTGTAAGCATCCAGGTTAAAGCCGACTGGCCAGAACAGGACCTGGTTGTTGATGATGGCCTTGGAACTGGAGAAGGACAGCGCTGCCATATACACAAACGGCAAAAAGCAGACAAGCAGGGTAAAGATCATGACCAGGTTGACAATGGTGTCAAAAACGACGTTTTCTTTTGTTTTATAATACTTGCTCATCTTTTTGCCTCACTTAATACAGGCTTTCGTCCGTCAGCTTTTTGCTGATTGCGTTGGAGCCTGAAACCAGAATCAGACCAATGATGCCGCCAAACAGGCCAATGGCCGTTGCGTAAGAGTAGTTCTGGTTCTGCAGACCGGTGCGGTAAACCAGCGTATCAATGATATCGCTGACGCCGGAGTTAGACGGAGTGTACATCAACAGGACCTTTTCATAGCCAATGCTCAGCATACGGCCAACGTTCATGATCAGCATGACCATGATGGTAGGCATGATGGAGGGGATGGTCACGTGGAAGATCTGCTGCAGGCGGGTAGCGCCATCCATCTCAGCGGCTTCATACAGATCGCTGCTGATGCCGGTGATAGCGGCCAGATAGATGATGGCGGTCCAGCCGGTGTACTGCCAGGATTCCGACAGGATGTACAGCGGGCGGAACCAGCCTGGCTCGTTCATGAAGTAGATGGGGGTCATGCCGAAGACGTTGTGCAGAAGGTTGTTCAGCAGGCCGGAGCTGGGAGAAAGAATCTCGTTCATGATGGCGATAACGACCACCGTGGAGATAAAGCGCGGCATGTAGGAGATAGTCTGCACAACTTTTTTCAGGTGCTTATTGCGCACTTCGTTCAGCAGGATTGCGAAGATAATGGGCAGCGGGAAGTTGATAACCAGGTTTTCCAGCGAAACCACTAACGTGTTGCGGAATGCGCGCCAGAAAGCGGGGTCTTTCAGGAACCGCTCAAAGTAGCGCAGGGTCCATTCGGTGCCAAACATACCCTGGCCGGGGCGGTAGCGCCGGAATGCCAGAATGTTGCCGAACATGGGAACGTATTTGAAGATGATGAAATACAGCAGCGGCAGAATCATCATGGCATATAATGCGCTGTACTGCTTCAGGTGCTTGATGGTATGCGAACGCCGCTGGGCCTTTTCGGCCGGCGTAAGCTTTGCTTTTGCCTTACCCATGGATTGCGCTCCTTTGGTTGGGGGCGGCGCGAACCGCGCCTGCCCTTAAAAATAAAAGCAGGGGGTATATCCTCCACGGATATGCCCCCTGCTGAGGATCAACTGGTCAATATTTTACTTATTGTTGTCGTTGTACATCTGCAGGTACTGGTCAATGCTCAGGTTCTTCATTTCAGCAACGTAAGCATCCCAATCGGTGTCGGTGCTCTTCTTGCCGGTGATGAAAGAATCTGCCCAAACTTCAAAGGTATCGCCCAGCGGGGTGCGCAGGCTGGCGGCATCCTCAGCGGTCAGGTCGTCAAACTGCGGGGTGGGAGGTATGGGCTGGATAGCATCATCCATTGCAGCAACTTCGGTGTTGATTTCGGCATAGTTCTCGTCGTACTTGGACATTTCACGCTCGTTGATCCAGACCATCTGGGTAACGTCGGAACCGCAGCCGTACTTGAGCTGCATGCTCTTATAAATGCCGTCAGCACTGTTCACAATGTCGTCAGAGTAAACGATCTTGTCGCCGTCCATGGTGTAGGTCTCGCCTTCAACACCCAGGCACCACAGTTTTGCATTCTCCTCAGAGTAGAACATTTCATCGATGGTGCGGACAATGCGCTCGAAATCATCGCGTTCAGCAGTCTTTTTGGGGAACATGATGCCGGAACCGGTGCGGGACTTGGGCTGGTGGTGGGCACCTGCGGGGCCTTCCAGCGGTGCATACATCTGCAGTTTAAAGCCGTCGATCTCGCTGGCAGCTTCCACGCCGCCGATCTGGTCATAGTAAGCGTAGGTGGCCATGGAAGAACCGGTAGCCATCTTCTGGCTCCACTTATCACCATCAATGGGGTCAGCCATTTCGGGGTCAAGCAGGCCTTCGGCGTAGAGCTTGCTCAGGAATGCGAAGTATTCTTTGCACTTATCATCAATTGCGCCAGCAAAGAAATCCTTGTTGTCGTAATCATAGCTCAGAACGTAAGAGCCATCGGCGCTGTTTTTGCCCACGCTGATGCCGAAGGAAGGCATCGTCATACGGAACAGAACGCGGGGACCAGCCAGAATGGTGAGCGGGTAAGAATCGGGATAATCAGCTTTGTAAGCCTTCAGGATCTCGTACAGGTCATCAAAGGTCTTGGGGGCTTCCAGACCCTTGGATTCCAGATAATCCTCACGCAGGATCAGGCCGCCGTCGTAGAACGGCTTATCGGTCAAAGACGGCATATAGTAGCGCTTGCCGTCCTGCAGGTTCAGCATATCCACATCGTCCTGCAGGTCCATTTCCTCAACGCGGGCGTTGAAGTTGGGGGTCCAGTCGCTGTAGTCGCTGATGGGAACCAGAGCGCCGTTCAGAGCCAAAGAAGCATTCTCACCGGTGGTGGACTGGTACAGGATAACATCGGGAACGTTCTCGCCGGTATTCAGTGCCAGCGAAACCTTGGTAGAGTAGTCCGCAATAGGAATGGCCTCAACGTCCAGGTTGACGTTGCAGCGCTTCTGCACTTCGGTAAAGGTGAGCCAGTCTTCTTTATAAGGAAGGGTAGCATTATCCGACAGATAAATTCGGATGTTGATGGGGTCCTCATTGGAGTAATCCGGGGTGCCGGATTCGGTGGAAGCGGCAGTGGAATCTGCGGTAGACTCAGCTGCGCTGGAAGCGACCGCGGAAGAACCGCTGCTTCCACAGGCGGCCAAAGTGCCTGCTGCCATGCAGGCGGCCAAAGCCATGGCCAAGGTACGGCTGACTGACTTTTTCATGGGGTATCCTCCTTAATATGGTTTTCCTTTTTATAATGCCGCTATCAGGGTTGCAAGCGAAAGCGGCGTGTTCCACAAAAATGGGTAAACCAAGGCCAATACTGCCTTGCGCCCCGGTTACCCGGCAACAAATACCCCGCGGCTGGCTGCCACACGAAGACGGTTTCGAACTATTGTTTCTCAAATTTCATGTTTGCCGGAATATTTGTTTCAATATCTGTATCATACGCCAAACCTGCCCCATCGTCAATACATTTGTGATAAATTCATGATTATTTACAAACAAGTGTGTGAAAGTTTGGAGAAAACGGAAAATAGCAAGTTTGACGAAAGAAAATTAGGCAGAGAGACCGTTAGGAGTTGGGCGCGAAAAAAAGAATAAGTAATAAAGAATAATGAATCATTATGGTGGCCTGCGGCGCAGAAGCGCCGCTCAGGAAATATTGGGTTTGATGTTATTTGAAAAGCAGCTGCAAAGTATATCGATCGTGCGGCACGATGCAGGCATCGTCATGGGCGGGCTTTGCTGAATTGTTAGCTGTAAAATGGAGAGGGTATAAATGTGCCCCATTATCAATTTCGCTAAAGGTGGATTTAGCGAAACACAGAGTAGGGTAAGTAACAGCCTATTAGAACTCATTCAAACACTGTATTTTGTTCAGCAATGCGAGTCACGCCAGCCACTTACCGAATGGCTTCCTTAAATAAAATAGATTTGTCCTTCACATTAAGTAGATCATACTGTATCTATTAAGCACTATATTTCTGTGTTCATGCGTTTTCTCGCGCATTCTTGTTTGCAAGACGAAACACCATGCCACCGATGCCCAAGATCTCCTGTTTGTGCAGCTCCAAATCGAAGCAGAGCAGACTTTCCATGGTGGTGATGCAGTCGGCTTTCAGCACAACTTCATCACTGTAGCCATCATTGTCCACGCGGTAGTAGTGGCCTTTGATCTTACGGCCGACCATCTTCTGTTTGATATCGTCGGGATGCGACATGATACGTTATCGGCTTTTTGATATAGCGAAAAGAGAAAACAGTTAGGAGGGAGGAGGGAGGAGTTGGACGTGTAGAAGTATACGCGGTAGAATTTGAGCATAAGGATATATAATATATAAAATAGGTAGGCACTGGGTTTTAGCTCTTGTTATAAGTGGGCACCGTTTTCCCTTTCTACTACCCGTGTATTGAATCGTAACAAACCTAATATCTCCGAGCGGCGCTCCGCGCCGCGATCCACCGCTTAATTGCTCATTGCTAATTCCTAATTCGTCCAGCACCAACCTTGTGGTGCCGCAAAACTCCTAACTCCTCCCTCCTAACTAAACTTCCCTCTTCCCTTTCTGCCCGCAATTTGCTATAGTTAAAGCAGCCCCAAAGCAAATTTATTCGGGAGGAAACTGCCTTGATTTATAAAAAGCAATACGGCCACCCATTTGATACCGAAAGCGTGGTGGGTTCTTTTGTACCCGCTATGGAAACGATTCCATATCTCACCAGGGAACCGGACGGCTTCTCTTATGCCATGGACCCACAGGATATCCTGTATGGCCTGGGTGAAAACATCCGCGGCATCAACAAGCGCGGCTGGGTGTACGAGAGCAAATGCAGCGATGACCCCAACCATACCGAAAACAAATCCTCACTGTACGGCGCTTACAACTTCATGATCGTGTCCGGCAAAGCCACTTTTGGCTTTTTTATCGACTATCCCGGCAAGGTCACCTTTGACTGCGGCTACACCGATCTGGACACCCTGCGGGTGACAGTGGCCGAAGAAAATTACGACCTTTACATCATTGAGGGTGAAAGCCCGACCGATATTGTGCACCAGTTCCGCCAGCTGGTAGGGCGCAGCTACATCCCGCCCAAATGGGCCTTTGGTGCCACCCAGAGCCGTTGGAGCTACATGAACGAGGACGAGGTGCGCGAGGTTGTGGCCAACTACCGCACCAACAACATGCCGCTGGACGCCGTGGTGCTGGATATTGACTACATGGAGCGCTACAAGGACTTTACGGTGGACGAGCAGCGCTTCCCCCATTTTGCAGATTTTGCCGCCGAGATGAAAGCCCAGGGCATCCGCCTTGTGCCCATCATTGATGCGGGTGTTAAAATTGAGGACGGGTACGATGTATACGAAGAGGGCGTGAAGAACGGTTACTTCTGCACCAATCAAGATGGCACCCCCTTTGTGGCCGGTGTGTGGCCGGGCCGGGTGCATTTCCCTGATATGCTCAACCCCGAAGCCCGCGCCTGGTTTGGCAGCAAGTACAAGTTCCTGCTGAACCAGGGCATTGAGGGGTTCTGGAACGATATGAACGAGCCTGCCATCTTCTACTCCGAAGAAACGCTGAAAAAGACCTTTGCCAAAATTGACGAGTACCGCACCCAGAACCTGGATATTTCCAGCTTTTTTGCGTTCAAGAATCTTGTGGCCGGGCTTTCCAACAACGAAAATGACTACAAGCTGTTCTATCACAACACCAAACAGGGCCGCATGCGGCACGATAAAGTGCATAATATCTTCGGCTACAACATGACCCGTGCTGCGGGTGAAGCCTTTGAGCAGCTGGAGCCGGATAAGCGCATTTTAATGTACTCCCGCTCGGCCTGCATCGGTATGCACCGGTATGGCGGTATCTGGACCGGCGATAACCAGTCCTGGTGGAGCCACATTCTGCTCAGCCTGCACATGATGCCCTCCCTGAATATGTGCGGTTTCCTGTACGAAGGCCCCGACATTGGCGGCTTTGGCAGCAACACCACCGAGGACCTTGTGCTGCGCTGGTACGGCGTGGGCATCTTCTCTCCCCTGCTGCGCAACCACTCCGCCGCCGGTACCCGCAAACAGGAGCCCTACCGCTTTAAGAATAAGGCGGCCTTTGCCGGTATTCTGCAGCTGCGCTACCTGCTGCTGCCTTACATTTATAGTGAGTACATGAAAGCTGCCCTGCGCGATGGCATGTACTGCATGCCGCTGGCCTTTGCTTTCCCCAATGACGCCTTTGCACGCCAGGTAGAGGACGAGGTAATGATCGGTGAAAGCCTGCTGATTGCCCCCGTCTATGAGCAGAACGCCCGCGGCCGGTATGTCTATCTGCCGGAAGAGATGCTGCAGGTACTCGTAAAGTGCAGTGAGAACGACCGCATGGAAACCACCGTTCTGCCCGCTGGTCATCATTACATCCCGGTGGAGCTGGACGAAGTGGTGTTCTTTGTGCGCAAGGGGCATATCCTGCCCATCGCCAAGGGCGGCGATCGTATTCAAAATGTGGCAAGCGTGAATTTTGCGGATCTTCGCCTGTTCGCCCATGCCCCCGATGGTGCCGCCTATGAGTATTACACTGATGACGGCGAAACGAAAGATTACGATAAGCCGGAGCATTTTGTACATATCGCGCTGGACGCGGATGGAAACGCGGAGAGCGATTGCGAGAATGTGAAAGTGGAAGGATAAGTTAGGAGTTAGGAGGGAGGAGTTAGGAGTTATCTCAATTAGAAATGAGAAATTAGCAATTAGGAATTGATATAGAGACAGGGCCCGGTGCGATTGTACCGGGCTCTGCCTTTCTGTTAATTTCTAATTGCTCATTACTAATTCCTAATTTTCTCTTCACTTTTTGCCCATTTTTCTTCAATTTTTTTCACTTTTTTCGTGACATTTTTCTTTATTTGGTGTATACTGATAACAAGAATACGGCAAAAAAAGCAAATTTTGCGGTTTTGCACGCATCAATGTTACGGACCAAAACAAACGGAGGTTTCAATCCATGTATTATGAAGACAACCGCGTAAAAGACTTGAAAGTTGCCTACATCGGCGGTGGTTCCCGTGGGTGGGCGTGGGGGTTCATGATGGACCTTGCCGCGGATGCCCAGATGGAAGGCACCGTGGCGCTGTATGATATCGACCACGAAGCAGCCGAGCACAACGAGATCATCGGCAACAAGATCTCTGCCCACCCGGATGCGGTTTCACACTGGAAGTATACTGTGGCGGATACGCTGCAGCAGGCCCTGACCGGCGCGGATTTTGTCGTCATCTCCATCCTGCCCGGCACCTTTGACGAGATGGAAAGCGACGTCCACGCGCCGGAAGCTTACGGCATCTATCAGTCGGTGGGCGATACCGTAGGTGCAGGCGGTTTCATGCGCGCCATGCGCACCATCCCCATGTATGTCACCATCGCTGAAGCGATCCGCGATTACAGTCCCAATGCCTGGGTCATCAACTACACCAACCCGATGACCCTCTGCGTGCGTACCCTGTACCATGTGTTCCCCAAGATCAAGGCGTTCGGCTGCTGCCACGAGGTGTTCGGCACCCAGACGCTGCTGACCCACATTCTGGATGAGGAACTGGGCCTGAAAGATGTTGCCCGCCAGGATATCAAGGTCAACGTCAAGGGCATCAACCACTTTACTTGGTTCGATAAGGCTACTTACAAAGGCATGGACCTCTTCCCCATTTACCGCAAATTTGCTGAAGAGCACTATGAATCCGGTTATGAGTACGGCGACACGAATTGGATGAACAGTTCCTTTGCCTGCGCCAACCGCGTTAAATTTGATTTGTTCCTGCGCTATGGCTGCATTGCCGCCGCGGGCGACCGCCATCTGGCAGAGTTTATGCCGGGCAAGACTTATCTGGAAAGCCCCGAAGCCGTGCGCGAATGGAAGTTTGGCCTGACCACCGTTGCGTGGCGCAAAAATGAGCTGCAGGAGCGCCTGGCCCGCAGCCGCCGCCTGCGCACCGGTGAAGAGCCGATCGAGATCAAGCCCGATGGCGAGGAAGGCCACCTGCTGATGAAAGCCCTGCTCGGCCTGGGCGACCTGGTCAGCAACGTGAACATTCCCAACCACGGTGCCATTGCCAACCTGCCGTGGGATGCCGTGGTGGAAGTGAACGCGCTGTTCAGCCGCCAGGGCGTGCAGTCCGTGAACGCCGGCCCGCTGCCCGCCAATATTCTGCCGCTGGTAGCCCGCCACGTTTACAATCAGGAGAACACCCTGATCGCTGCCCTGACCTGCGACCGCACCCTTGGCCTGACCACCTTTATGAACGACCCGCAGGTGACCCTGAACTGGAACCAGGGCAAAGAACTGTTTGACACCATGCTGCACAATACCCGCGCATACCTTCCGAAAGAATGGAACGCGTGATGTAGTTAGGAGTTTTGCGGCGGGGCGAAAGCACGGCAACCTAGGGTGTATCTGAAAAGTCAAAAATTTAGGGCAATACCGCATAATTCTAAGTGCCGATACGGCGAGCGAGGTGCGG
>ERZ1673738.4010-NODE-4010-length-15400-cov-16.307266_pt1 | contig 15400 bp, 14 predicted proteins | sample MGYA00580198_ERZ1673738 | MGnify/ENA primary metagenome ERZ1673738 (study PRJEB41218, sample SAMN15661784) | gut metagenome | host: Homo sapiens | place: Canada: London | collected 2015-08-20/2019-03-30 | study: EMG produced TPA metagenomics assembly of... | reverse complement strand
CGGACAAATTTGATATCAAGCATGATTTACTCTCCTTACTCTATTTCGGTTCGCACCGGAGAGGTTCTGCCCTCCCCTGTGCCGTTCAAAGGCGGGTGCCCGCCTTGGATCGCATGTTATGTCTGGTACTGGCCCAGCAGGTTGGCAAAAGCCTTGAGCTGCTCATCCGAGTAAAAATGGACGGTCAGCTTGCCCTTTCCATCGTGGTAGGCCACACGCACCTCGTTGCCGAGGGCCTGCTTCAGGCTCTCTTCCACCTCCACCGGGAGGGTGCTTTGAGGCGTGGGCGGCGTCAGCTTCCGCGCGGGCTGTTTGGCCAGCTTTTTGCAGAGCGCTTCCGCCTGCCGGACATTGAGCTGGTTGTCCGCGATGATCTGCGCGGCCTGCTCCTGCAGCTCCGGCGTGGGCAGGCTCAGGATGACTTTTGCGTGGCCGATGTTGATAAAACTGCTTTTCAGCAGCTCCAGCACATTTTCCGGCAGGTTCAGCAGCCGCAGGCTGTTGGCCAGAGCGCTCCGGCTCTTGCCCAGCTTCTGGGCCGCCTGCTCCTGGGTCAGGTTGCAGCGGGTCATCAGCTCACGGATGCCTGCCGCTTCTTCCACCGGGTCCAGGTCCTCGCGCTGGAGGTTTTCCACCAGCGCCAACTCCATTGCCTGCTCGTCGGTAACGTCTTTCACGATGACCGGCACCTCGGTCAGGCCCGCCATCCGGCTGGCCCGCCAGCGGCGCTCGCCGGCCACGATGAGATACCGCCCCACCCCGTGGGGACGCACCGCGATGGGCTGCAGCAGCCCGTGCTCCGCGATGCTGGCGGCAAGCTCTCCCAGTGTGTCATGATCAAAGGTCTTGCGCGGCTGGTCCGGGTCGGGCTCGATCTCCCGCAGGGGCAGCGTTTCGATCCGGGTGTCAGCCTCAAAGCTGGGGGCGGCGTCCTCAAACAGACTTTCCAGCCCCCGGCCAAGGCCTCCTCTTCCTTTTGCCATGAATCTCTCTTCCCCCTGTGTTTATACTTCTTCCAGCGCGTTTTTGGGCGGCTCCTGCTCCTCGGCCGCCTTGCGGCGGCGCTTGGGTGCCGCGTCATGCGGGCGGTTGTTCTTGACGAACTCAATGGCGAGATCCATATAAGCCTCGCTGCCCCTGCCCTTTGGCTCATAGAAGTTGATGGGCTGGCCATAGCTGGGCGCTTCCGAGATCCGGACGGTGCGCGGGATGGTGGTCTTGTAAACTTTGTGGCCAAAGTATTTTTTGACCTGGTCCACCACCTGCATGGTCAGGTTGAGCCGCTCCGAGAACATGGTGAAGACCACGCCCTCGATATCCAGATACGGGTTATACTTTTTGCGGATGGTTTTCAGGGTGCTGATGAGCTCCGACAGGCCCTCCAGCGCATAATACTCGCACTGGATGGGGATCAGCACGCTGTCGCAGGCACACAGGCCGTTGAGCGTGAGCAGGTCGAGGCTGGGCGGGCAGTCAATGAAGATAAAGTCGTAATCCTGCTGCACTTTCGCCAGCGCCTTGCGCAGGCGGCTCTCTCGGCCGGGCAGGTCGATCATTTCCAGGCCAGCGCCCGCCAGACGGGTGTTGGAACCGATGACATCGGTGCGGAACTCGGTTTTGCGGATGACGTCTTTGGGCTCCGCCTCCCCGATGAGCATTTCATAAGTACCCAGCTCGACACTCCGTTTGGGGATGCCGTAGCCCGTGGTGGTATTGCCCTGTGGGTCCAGATCGACGATCAGCACTTTTTTCCCCAGTGCTGCCACGCAGGACGAAAGGTTGACGGCCGTCGTTGTCTTGCCGACGCCGCCTTTCTGGTTTGCAACTGCAACGATTTTTGCCACGCGCTTTTGATTCCTCCCGGGAAAAAGATTTGTTCCACATGGAACATTACGAGGCCGGAACCCGCCGTTTTCCCCGCAGCAGGCCCCCTATACAGCTTAGTATAGCACATCAGCGCCGCTTTTTGAACCGCTTTCGGCTGAAAAAAGCAGAAAAAACGTGTAAATTCTCCTTATTTCTGTGCTGCCGCAGTCGGAATGCGCACCGTATACTCAATATATCCATCCCGTTCTTCCCGGTGAGAGGTAGCCGGAACCCCGTTATCTGTCATCAAACGGATGGCGTGGTCGATGGTGTTGACGAAGATCCGCACGTCTTTCACCATGGAGACGCGGTGCTTCCCCGGTGTCTCGTTGAGGAGCTGGTCAATGTAAAGGTCGGTGGCGCGGGCGTTCATTTTCCGCTTGGCGATCATGATAAGCGCCTCACTCCGGCGGTTCTCGGGCAGGCGGAGCACCGCCCGGGCGTGGCGTTCCGTCAGGCCGTTGTCCAGCACAAATTGCCGCTGGTCGGCCGTCAATTGCAGCAGCCGCAGCTTGTTGGCGAGGGTGGGCTGTGCCATGCCCAGCCGCTTGGCCGCTTCGGCCTGGGTGCAGTCCCACAGCACCATCACGTCCCGCAGGCCCTGCGCCTGCTCAAAGGGGTTCAGGTTTTCCCGCTGCAGATTTTCCAAAAGGCCAAGGGCAGCGGTCCGCTCGTCGCTGTAATTGCAGAGGATGGCCGGGATGGTCTGCATCTTTGCCAGCTTGCAGGCACGGAGCCGCCGCTCCCCCGCCACCAGCTCATAGCTGCCATCGGCTGTTTTCCGTACCGAGATGGGCTGGAGCAGGCCGTTTTCCCGGATGCTCTGGGCAAGCCCGGCCAGCTCCTGCTCATCAAAGCTGGTGCGGGCCTGAAATGGCGAGGGCCGGATGGCGTCGATGGGCAGTGCGTGGATTTTTCCCGCTGATTTTTTCCGTTCAAACATAATTCTTCCCCTTTCGCAGTGATTGCAGGTTTGTTTTCCACCCTTTCCCGGGAAAACGTGGAAAACGCAGGCGTTCTGCACTCAGTGTAACAGAAAAAGCAACGCCCTGCCAGAAATTTCGTTCGGCAGGGCGTTGCATATTTTGTTCAGTTCTGCGTTATTTCAGCGGACTTTTTGCGATCTTTCCGCCGTTTCTGGGGTAGGCTGTCGGAGTTTGCGAAATCTTTTTGCAGAGGATGAGAGTGCGGGTATCGCCCCCCGGCAGGTGCAGGGTGCGGGTCTCTTTGTACTCGCCGCCCAGCTTTTTGATGGCTCCCCGGGCGGCCGCCAGCTCTTCCTCTCCGGAAGCGCCTTTCATGGCCAAAAAGCTGCCGCCCACTTTTACCAGCGGCAGGCAGTACTCCGCCAGCATCGGCAGGGCTGCCACGGCACGGGCAGAGGCCAGATCAAACTGCTCCCGCCACACCTTGCGGGCGGCTTCCTCAGCGCGCTCCTTGGCAAACTCCACGCCCGTGAGACCCAGCTGGGCGCAGGCATACTTCAAAAACTCCACCCGCTTGCCCGTGGGCTCCATCAGGGTAAGCTCCAGCTCCGGCTTGTAGATTTTTGTCACAATGCCGGGGAAACCGGCACCGGCACCCACATCCACCATCTTCCCTGCCACTTCCGGCTGGGAGGCAAAGAGCAGGCTGTCCAGGAAATGCTTATCCTCAATGCCCTCCGGGTCGGTGATGGCAGTCAGGTTGACTTTCTGGTTGTAGTCCACCAGGATCCCCGCAAAGGCGTCCAGCTGGTCCAGCTGGGTGCCTGTCAGGGCGATGTTCCACATGGAACATTTCTGTTCCAGTCTCGCTTTGTCGATCATAACTTTATTCTCCCGTCAATTCCACAAAAATCGGCTCGTGATGTACCGCAGGCAGAAACTTTTCAAAAATATCTTTCGTGTACAGTTTCAGCGAGGACGTATTGATGCAGGGGTGGCACCCGATGAACTCCCCTGCTTTCACATCCTTGTCCAGCAGCAGCTGCACATGGTTCTCCGGGTCGTTCATCAGGCCCATGATGGAGGAAGAGCCCGGCGTGCAGTCCAGATACTGCTCCATATCCTCCGGAGACGCAAAGCTCAACCGCGCGATGCCCAGCTGATGAGAGAGTTCCTTGGTCTTAAAGGGCTTGTTTCCCGGCATCATCAGCAGATAGAAGTTCGTCTTCTGGCGGTTGCAGAGGAATAAGTTTTTGCAGACCGCCGCGTTCAGGCAGGCATCAATGACATGGCAGTCCTCCATGGTATCGGCTTTCATCCATGCATGGTCGGTGCGCCAGTAGCGGATGCCCAGCTTGTCCAGAAAATCATAGGTGCGGACTTCTTTTTCCAACCGTCCGGTGCAGTCCGCGGGGCGGCCCTCATACAGTACCAGTTGTTCCATGGTTCCTCCCTCTTTTCAGCAAGTCTTGGTTCCCCCTCTGGGGGAGCTGGCGCATCAGCGACTGAGAGGGCGCGCCGCCAGTGCAATGCTCAGTTGTGCCACATCCGAGGGCGACACGCCCGGGATGCGCCCCGCCTGCCCCAGATTCTTGGGGCGGATGCGGGAAAGCTTTTCGCGGGCTTCCAGCGTCAGGCCCGTCAGATTCTCGTAGCAGAAATCCTCCGGGATGAGCGTCTTCTCGTGCCGCGCCACGTCCCGGATCATCCGGTCCTGCCGCGCGATATAACCCGCGTATTTGATCTCCGTTTCCAGCCGCTCGGCCAGCATGGGGGTGATCCCCTCTCCCCAGCCGATGAGCTTTGCCACCAGCGGGTACGAAATTTCCGGGCGGCGGAGCAGCTCTTCGGCAATGCCGCCCTCGGCGGCCGGGGCAAGCCCGGCTTCCTCCATAGCGGCCCGGAGCTCTGCCGTGCGAAGGTGCGTCTCATGCAGGCGGCGGCGCTCGGCTTCCAGAATGTTTTGGGTGTGCTGGTACTTTGCCCAGCGATCATCCTGCACCAGGCCGTATTCCCGGCCGATGGGGGTCAGGCGCTGGTCAGCGTTGTCCTGCCGCAGGGTCAGGCGGTACTCGCTCCGGCTGGTCATCATCCGGTAGGGGTCCATGACGCCCTTGGTGACCAGATCATCCACCAGCGTGCCGAGGTAGCTGGTGTGCCGGGGCAGGATGAGCTGTTCCTTCCCCAGGGCGTTACGGGCGGCGTTCAGTCCTGCCAGCAAACCCTGCGCGGCCGCTTCCTCGTAGCCGGAGGTGCCGTTGAACTGCCCGGCACCGTACAGGCCCCGGACATGCTTGCTTTCCAGTGTGGCTTCCAGGCTGGTGGGGTCTACACAGTCGTACTCGATGGCGTAGGCCGGGCGCATGATCTCAATGTGCTCAAAGCCCTTGATGCTGCGGTAAAACGCGTTCTGCACATCTTCCGGCAGGCTGCTGGAAGCGCCCTGCAAATACATTTCCTCGGTGTTCTCCCCGCAGGGCTCCACAAAGATGGGGTGGCGCTCCTTGCCCGCAAACCGCACCACCTTATCCTCAATGGAGGGGCAGTACCGGGGGCCGACGCCCTCGATCATACCGCCGTAAAGGGGGCTGCGCTGGATGTTATCCAGAATGATCTTGTGGGTGGTGGGGTTGGTGTAGGCGATCCAGCACTCCACTTTATTGTGCATGGGCGTGTCTGTCAGGAAACTGAACGGTTGCAGCTCGCTGTCCGGGTCGCCGGGCTGGCACTCCAGCTGGGAGAAATCAATGCTCCGCCGGTGGACACGGGCCGGGGTGCCGGTCTTGAACCGCCGCAGGGGCAGGCCCGCCGCTTTCAGGCTCTCGGTCAGGGCGTTGGCCGCGTGCATTCCGTCCGGGCCGGACGCATACCACGCATCCCCGACAAAAATTTTGCCGCCCAGGTTGGTGCCCGTGGCAATGACAACACACTTGGCCCCATATTCTCCGTTGAGCTGGGTCACCACGCCCTTGACTCTCCCCTGCTCCACCTCGATGGAAACGACTTCCGCCTGATGGATGGCAAGGCCGGGCGTCAGCTCCAGCGCGTGCTTCATATATTCGTGGTATCGCTTGCGGTCGGTCTGGACGCGCAGGGCGTGGACGGCAGGGCCCTTGCCCTTGTTCAGCATCCGGCTCTGCAGATAAGTAGCATCCGCCGCCAGGCCCATCACACCGCCAAGAGCGTCCAATTCACGCACCAACGTACCTTTTGCAGTTCCGCCGATGCTGGGGTTGCAGGGCATATTGCCGATGGCATCCAGACTCATGGTAAAGACTGCCGTCTTTGCCCCCAGCGTAGCGGCGGCGTGGGCTGCCTCAATGCCGGCATGGCCCGCACCAATGACGATGACGTCATAATCTCCTAAATGGTTCATTTGAAACTTTCCCTTAAAACCAATAAACTTCCCCTCTTTGCCAAAGGCTCCCTTGTCAGGGGAGCTGCCGCTGAAAACGGCTGAGAGGTTCTACTTTCCCACACAAAAACGTTCAAATACTTCGTTGATGACCGCTTCCGATGCATTTTCACCGGTCAGCTCACAGAGGGCATCCAGCGCGTCGTCCACACAGACGGAAACGGCATCCAGCCCGAAACCTCCCTCCACGGCGTCCAACGCCCCGGCCACGGCGTCCCGGGCACGGGTAGCGGCGGCCAACTGCCGCTGGCCGGAAAGGCTGGCGGCGTGCGGGTCGATCTGGTTGGTGCCCAGCAGACGGGCCACTGCCGCCGCGATGACTTTCCGGCTCCCCTCTTCCTGGCAGCAGACCGGAATCACCATGGCAAAATCGCCCGCGATGATTTCCGCATCAAACCGGGTCGGCTTGTCCTCCTTGTTGACGAGGGCAATGGCCGGGCGGCCCGCACAGCGCCGGGCCAGGGCCAGGTCTTCCCGGGTCAGAGGTTCCGAGCCATCAAAGACGGCCAGGATCAGCCCGGCCTCGTCCAGCTTCTTCCAGCTGCGGCGGATGCCCTCGGCCTCAATGGCGTCATCGGTCTGGCGCAGACCTGCGGTGTCAAACAGGTTGAGCCGGATATCCCCCAGCTGCACGGCCTGCTCCACCACGTCGCGGGTCGTGCCCGCCACCGGGGTGACAATGGCCCGGTCAAACCCGGCCAGCAGGTTGAGCAGCGTGGATTTGCCCGCATTGGGCCGCCCCACAATGGCACAGTCCACGCCCTCCCGGAGCACGGCCCCGGCATCGTAATTTTTTATCAGGCCGTCCAGCTCCTGCTGTACCTGCCCCAGCACCGTGTGCAGGTGGGCGTCGTCCAGCTCGGGGACATCCTCTTCCGGGAAATCCACCCAGGCAGCCAGATGGGCCTGCAGGCCGGTCAGGGCCTCTTTTTCGGCCCCGATCTTTTTCGCCAGCGCACCGGAGAGGGACGCGTTGGCCAGCGCCGCTCCCTGTTTGCCGTCTGCCGAAATAATGTCCATGACGGCTTCCGCCTGGGTCAGGCTCATTTTGCCGTTGAGGAACGCGCGGCGGGTATACTCGCCGGGAGCTGCCGGGACAGCCCCTGCCGCGATGCAGGCTTCCACCAGCCGCCGGGCCACCGCACTGCCGCCGTGGCAGGAAAGCTCCACCACGTCCTCCCCGGTGTAGCTGTGGGGTTCCCGGAAAAACAGGGCCACGCCCTCGTCAAAGGCGTCGTCCCCCTCCACAAAGGAGCCAAACAGGGCAGTGTAGCCTTTGGCCTCCTCCACGTTCTTGTTCGGGTTGGCCGGGTGGAACACCCGCGCGGCCACGGCATAGCTTTCCGGCCCGGACAGCCGCACCACCGCGATGCCGCCCGCCCCCGGTGCCGTGGCAATGGCGGCAATGGTCGTATTCTGCATGAGGTTCCCTCCCGCTCCAAAATTTCAATTACAGTATATTGTACCACGAACCACCGGAAAAAGAAATATAAGGGCGCAAAAAAGCACAGCGCCTGTGGGAGTTTTCCCTGCGCTGTGCTCATTCTTCGGTGCCGCGCCGCAGCTGTTCGTAATGTCTGCTTTTGTCCAGATACATCCGCTTCTCCGCCTTTTTGACGAGAGCGTCAATGTCAATGCCGCCCGCGCTGTGGGAGGCAGTGCCCACGGCCACGGAATAGCCTGCCTCCTCCACCTGCCGGACAAACTGCTCCATGTTTTCGTTCAGCTCCGTGTCGGTGCTGTCCAGCGCAAAGGCCACAAACTCATCTCCGCCAATGCGGTAGCTGTCCTCTTCCCCAAAGATCTCCCGCAGGATGCAGGCCACGGTGCGGAGCATCTTGTCTCCCTCCTCGTGGCCGTAGGTGTTGTTCAGCTCATGGAGGCCGTTGACGTCGATGTAAACACAGGTGAGGCTGTTGCTGCACCGGAGCGGGTAATCCCGCAGGCGGTTCTCGTAGGCATTGCGGTTGTGCAGCCGGGTGTTGAGGTCGCTTTCCGCCACGGTCGTCAGCTTGCTGCTGGTGATAAAGTTGCCGTACATCATGCTCATGACAAAGGTGGACACAATGCAGGAGATGGCCCCGAACACCAACGCGTTGCAGACATCCATGGGGATGACCCGCCAGTCCTTGAAGCGGGTGACGCAGACCAGAAAAATGCCGTCGAACAGCAGCACATTGGCAATGTGCAGGATGGGCCGCATCATAAACAACATCGGCACACAGAGCAGAAACGCAAAAAACGCGGTAGCGCGCTGATCCGGGGTCTGCACCGTGCCCAGGAAAATACCCAGGCCATAGACCATGGCTCCAAAGGCGTAGATCTCCCAGTTTAAAAACAGACCCAGCTTTTGCGGGAGCATCTGCTCCACGGCCAGCAGTCCCAGGCTGACAATGAGGGCCACTGCAAAAACCGGGATATGGTCATACAGCAGCGGCACCATGCAGGAACCAAGGGTCAGCGCCACAAAAAAGGCACAAGCCGTGCCCAGAAACGCGGTCAGCCGACGTCGGTTGGCGATCTGCACATCCATCTGACAGCGTGCAAAATCTTCTGGCTCTGCCCCGGCATACAACAGCAGCTTTTTCAGTTTTTCCATCATCGGGGTCTCCTCTCCGGCCAAGCCTGCTGTTTTGCATCGGACTTATCCATACTTAACTTTATTATACAATATTTTGTTCCAAAAAGATATGATTTTACGCAAGTTTACCCCACCACCACCAAAATTTCCACATTATGGCGAATATCAGCTAAGATTTTTATCCATCTTTGCACAAAAAAAGACGCGCAGCCATCATAGCTGCACGTCTTTTCGCTTATTTTAAGGGGTCAATTGCCGGGGAACCAGGCATCAGAACGCAGCAATGTCTGCCGTGGTGATGGCCTTGCCGGGCAGGGTGCGGCTGTCGGCGTTCTCATTGAGTGCCAGCTTGCCCTCACGCAGCAAGCGGACAGCCTTTTCGTGGTCGGCAGCTTTCCAGTTGTTGCCCACGATCTTCCAGTTGTTGTCCACATGGGGCTCGATGGTGCCGCTCTTGACGGTGCGGATGTACTCGCCCAGCAGCTCGCGGACACCGCCCACATCGCCACGGACGTCGATCTCCAGCAGCTTGGGCAGCTCATCGCCCTCGGCGAAGATATCCGCATAGGCCAGCAGCTGGGTGGTAGCGCGGTAGTTGTTCACGGCCACCACAAAGCTATCGGTATCCTGCACGGCCTTGCCGTTCATCCAGGTCAGGTTCCGGATGCGGTTGCCCGGCTCCTTGGAGATGTCCAGATCATACTTGACGCCTGCAAAGGCATCGTACAGGTAGTAGCGGACGGAGGAATCAAAGGCGATGGTGACATCCTGCGGCTCCCAGGTCTTGAAGAACGCAGCCGACCACTCCATGAACTTGCGCAGCTGCAGGCCGTTCATCTGCAGCTTGTACAGGGTGTTCTGGTAGGTGTAGATGCTGGCCATATCGCACTTGCGGATGGTGCCCTCTTTCATCTGGGAGGTCATGGAGGTCAGAGCCGTTGCAGAGACCTGTGCACCGGTATAGTGCATCTGCACTTCGTTGATGAAGTCCAGCAGCGCGGTATCCTGGATCATGGCCTGCGGCAGGCAGTCGATCTCATTGGCCGGGGCCAGGTCGCCGCCGCGCAGCTCACCGATGGGCGTCACGGCGTCTTCCTTGGCGCGGGCGTCGTACTCGGCCAGCAGAGCGGTAAGCTCGGGGTCCGGCGCGTAATCCTTGATCAGCAGGTTCTCGGAGGTGCGGTTCTTCACTTTCCACTTGCCGTCCAGGCCGCGCTGCAGGTAGAGGTGGATCTCAGACACGGTAGCGCCCGCGTTCTTGTTCTCCACCACCAGCACGTTGTTGATCATCTGGTTGGGGATGCTCTTGTGGCCGTGGGCTGCCACGATGACATCGAACTCCGGGCAGGCATTGGCCAGGTCGGTAACACCGGAGCCATAAACACCATACTCGTTCTCCACGTCCATATGCATAACGCCAACGATGACATCCACCTGGCCCTTGATCTGGTCGATGATCTTCCGGCTCTCGTCCACCGGGTTGGTGACGGTCCAGCCCTCAAGGTTCTTGGCGTCCCAGCGGGTGATGTTGGGGGTGACCATGCCGATGACGCCGATCTTGACGCCGCCCTTGTGGATGATGGTGTAGCCGTCGGCCAGAGGCTTGCCCTCCGGGCTGTAGACGTTGCCCGTCAGCACCTTGGCTTTCTGCTGGGAGAGCACTTTTTCCAGCGTGGCCATGCCATAGTTGTACTCATGGTTGCCGGTGACATAGACATCGTAGCCGATGGCGTTCTGGGCCGCGATCATCGGGTGGATCTCGTCATTGAGGAACAGTTCTGCCGAGTTTGCCTGGATGGTATCGCCCGCGTCCACCACCAGCGTGGTCTTGGTGCGGGCTTCCCGGATCGCAGTGGCCTGCTGGGCCACGCTGCCGGAAGCATCTTCCTTGTTGGCGGCGTAATCCCAGGGGTCAAACTTGCCGTGGGTATCGCTGGTAGCAAGGATCTGCAGGTCCATGCTCCACAGGTTTTTGATGTCACAGGCAGCAGCCGAGGGGGCCAGACCGCTCACGGCAGCAGCCGTAGCCGATGCACCGGCCACGCGCAGGAAATTGCGGCGGGAAATCTTATTCTCTTGCATAATATCCTCTCTTTTCTGCTTTAGGGCTCAAATTTCCAAAGCGCTCCGTGCTCCTAGTATAAAGCTTTAGTCTGACTCTTTACAATGGACAACCTGGAGAAAAATCTCCCGCAAATTTAGACAGGTTTCCCAAGCATCCAAAAGAGCCCCTTTCCCGGCCGGGAAAGGGGCTCTCAAGATCCAAATTACAGCTCGATCTTGCCGAAGCTCAGATCGGCAAAATCATCCACGCGCTCGGTGCGCTTGGGTGCCACAGGAGCGGCACTCTCCGCGTCACGGGGTGCATAGGTGCGCTCCGGCACGCTGGAGCCGCGGGGACCACGGCTGCCGCTGCGGCCTCCGCGATAACCGCCGGAACGGCCGCCGCGCTCATTGCGGTCACCACCACGGTAGCCGCCGCGATTGCCGCCCGGACGACGGCCATTGGGACGGCCGCCACGGCCGCGGCGCTCGCCGTAGGTATTCTCGGTCTGTGCGTCGGGAGCGGTGGAGTAGATGACCACACGGCGGTCACGGCCCTCGCCCTTGCTCTCGCTGCGGACGCCCTCCATCTTGCCGATGGCAGAGTGGATGATGCGGCGCTCGTAGGGGTTCATGGGCTCCATGGCAAAGCTGCGGCCGGTCTTGCGCACCTTGGCACCAATGCGCTGTGCCAGGGCGGTCAGGTCGCTCTCGCGCTTGTCGCGGTAGCCGGCCACGTCCAGACCCAGCTTGATGTAATCGCCTTCCAGACGGTTGGCCACCAGGCTTGCCAGATAGGACAGGCTCTCCATGGTCTCGCCGCGGCGGCCGATCAGAGCACCCAGCTTCTCGCCATCCAGACGGATGATGGTAGCCTCGCCTTTCTGCACGGCGCTGAATGTCACGTTCTCCACGCCCATCCGCGCGATGACCTCACGCAGATAGTCCACAGCGGCCTTGACCTTGTTGTTCTCTTCGATCTTGATGGGCACTTCCACCTCTTCTCCCTCAGCAGGGGCAGCCTCTGCCGCCGCCTCTTCCACGGGCTGTGCGGCGGGAGCTTCTTCTGCTGCAGGGGCGGCGGGAGCTTCCTCCACAGGGGTTTTCTCCTCTGCCTTGGGCTCCTCGGCCACGGGAGCCGGAGCAGCTTTTTCTTCCACCACGGGTGCCGCGGGAACGGGGTCTGCCTCCTCCACGGTCACGCGGACCTTGGCGGGGGTCAGCTTCAGGCCCAGAAAGCCCGTCTTCTGGGGCATTTCCAGCACTTCATAGCTCACGTTGATATCGTCGGCCTGCACGCCCAGCTTGGCGCAGGCGTTGGCGCGGGCTTCGTCAACCGTCTTGCCGGTTGCTTCCTGAGTACGGATCATAATACGGTCAGTCCTCCTTTTTGTTTTCCAGCTCGCTCAGCGGGACCGTGCGCTCGTCCTTGTACTTTTCCTCGTCCAGCTGGCGGGCATACTCCAGGCGGCGCTTGTTCATCTCACTGGCGGAGACATTCTTTTCCACGATCTCACCGGTCTTTTCGTCCTTGACCTTGAGGGTAGTGCTCTTCACACCGCGCTTCTGCTCCTTGCGGTGGGCGGCGATCTCAGCCATGACCTCTTCCTTGACCTTTTCGGGGTCGTAGATCTTGCGCATGACCTGGGTCTGCACGGTCATGATGACGTTGGAAATGACGTAGTACAGAGAGAACGCGCAGGGCACGGTAAAGCAGAAGAACAGGTACATCAGGGGCATCATATACATGGTCGCTTTCATGCTGCCCTGCATCTGCTGGCCGGAGGCTTTCATGCTGATGTGGGTGGAAATGAACATGGTAACGATGGCCAGGATGGGGAGGATCAGCAGGGGCAGGTTATCGGCCGAGAGGTTATACTGAGGCACACGGGTCAGGTCGATGCCAAAGAAATCCATGTGCTGGCCAAACTCGGTGATGGTGCTGACCTGGTCGGCGGTAAAGGCGCTGGTCACGGTGGACTCGCCCGCCATGACCTGCGCGATGATGTTGGTGTCGCGGGTAACAGCGGTAAAGCTGATGCCCAGGGCCGTCAAGGCATCACCAGCCGCGTTCATGGCAGCGGTACCGATGTGGAAGATGCGCTGCAGCGGGCGGTACACGACCTCAATAACGCCGAACATGACCAGGAAGTTGATGAGCATGGGGGCACAGCCGGACATGGGGTTGTAGCCGAAGTCCTGCTGCAGCTTCATGATCTCTTCATTCTGCTTTTCGGGCTTATCCTTGTACTTTTTCTGGATGTCCGCGATCATCGGCTGGAATGCCGACATCCGGACGGTGTTTTTCTGCTGGTTGAGCTGGAGGGGGGTCTTCACGATGTTGATGAGCAGGGTGAAGAGGATGATGTCCCAGCCGTAGTTGGGGATCAGCTTGTAGATCCACTCCATCACATAACCGAGTGGCACGCCGAGGATGTATAAAGGGTTCATAGCTTCGTCCATTCTGCCCCGTCTGTGGCGCGGAGCGGTTATTTTTATCGAAGGACGCCTGTCCACAGCGCAGCGCGTCACAAGAAGCAAATTTGAATCGCCTTTCTGCTCCGCCTCCCCTGTTCGGGGCGGTGGCACGCCGCAGGCGTGACGGAGAGGTTTGTTTTCCACTTATTTTCCGTGTCTTGTGGAAAACAGTCTGGCCGGAGAAAGCTTCCGGGCCGGGTTGCGCCAGCGGCCGGGCTCCGGCACGGGGTCGTAGCCCCAGCGGCCCAGCGGGTTGCACCGGGCAATGCGGGCAGCGGCCAGCAGCAGCCCCTTGATGCAGCCGTGGGTCTGGATGGCCTCGATGGCATACTGGCTGCAGGAGGGGGTAAAACGGCAGTTGTGCCCCAGTCCCGGGCTGATCCACTTCTGATACCAGCGGATGGGCACGCACAGGGCACGGCGGGACCATGCCGAGAGCGGGTTCACTCGCTTTCCGGCCTGCGGGCCGGGGGGACCGTGGCAGGGGGCTTGGCACCCGGCTGCTTTGCCTTATCCGGCAGGCCGGCCTGAGCAAACAGTTTGGCCACCACGCTGGAGAGCTGCCAGCTCTTGAGGCGGGGGGTCATGCCCCGGGCCACAAAGATGAGGTCATAGCCGCCGATGTTGTAATCCAGATGCTCGTCAATGGCGGCTTTCATCACGCGGCGGGCGCGGTTGCGCTGGACGGCGTGGCCGATCTTTTTGGTAGCCGTCAGGCCCACGCGGGTCTTTTTGCCCCGTGTTTTGAGGACGTAGAGCACCAGCGCCGGGTTGACATAAGACTTGCCGCGGGCATACACGCGGCCAAACTCCGCGTTGCGGCGGATGGGACGATAGCGCATTTGTTGGCGCCTCCCTCTTCGAGAATCAAACAAGCCCTGCACAAAGGCAAAGCTCATTTGTCAGTATAGCAAAAAAACGCCCGCAAGGAAAGTCTGTCCGGGCGTTTTTCTGGTACAATTCTTGCGAAACTTTTTAGTTAAAACGCACAATTGGATAAAAAAGAAGACCGCCAATTCAATATCAGCGGTCTTTTGCGCATGTTCAGTTCTGCGCTGACCCATTGCCACGCGGGCTCAGATCAGACAGTCAGGCTCTTGCGGCCCTTTGCACGACGAGCATTGATGACCTTGCGGCCGTTCTTGGTGCTCATGCGGGTCAGAAAGCCATGAACTTCCTTGCGCTGACGCTTCTTGGGCTGAAAAGTTCTCTTCATGGTTCGTATCCTCCGTAAAAACTCGTCCCCATATGGGGTCTATTCTGGTCCCAAAATGGGGACAGGCTTGCAATTCAACAGTATATCGCACACTATGGCATTCTGTCAAGCATTTTTTTCGCTTTCCTGCAAACTTTTTTGAAAAATCTTTGTGGAGAAACTTTCAACTTTTTCACCCGTTCCCCGTGGAAAACTTTTCAGCCACAATATCTTGTGTCTTTTTTGCGCCTTGGACACAAGTCTATTTCCAAGACGCAGGTATGTCTTTTTTATGTATTATAAATTACCTTATATAATATAGACGCAGGGAGATTTTTGTGGTATACTAACCTGGTATCAGCAGCATTGTTGAAAACTTCAATGGAGTGGATGTTTTATGGATTCTTTCAAGGACGTTTTAGAAGCCGCCCAGGCCTATTGCAAAACGCAGATGGCCGAGCCGACTTATAATCTCTATATCGACGGCCTCGAGCCCATCAGCTTTGAGGACTCGAGCCACATCACCCTTTCGGTGCGGAACGATTTTATCTGCAAGATCGTCACGGACCGCTACCTTGGCCTGCTCAAGGAAGCCTTTAAGACCGTGCTGGGCTTTGATGTGGACATCACGCTGGTGGTGCCCAGCACCCCGCCCCACGAGGTGGTGCTTGCCCAGCAGTACGAGGCCAACCCCGCCTCCCCCCAGGGCAACTATGAGTTCACGTTTGAAAACTTCATCAAAGGCCCCTCCAACCAGTTTGCGTTTGCTGCGGCGCAGGCGGTTGCCGCCAACCCCTCCGGGGCCTATAACCCGCTGTTCATCTACGGCGGCTCCGGCCTGGGCAAGACCCATCTGCTGACGGCCATCCAGACCGAGATCAAGCGCACCCACCCCG
>ERZ1673738.4005-NODE-4005-length-15420-cov-4.831956_pt1 | contig 15420 bp, 18 predicted proteins | sample MGYA00580198_ERZ1673738 | MGnify/ENA primary metagenome ERZ1673738 (study PRJEB41218, sample SAMN15661784) | gut metagenome | host: Homo sapiens | place: Canada: London | collected 2015-08-20/2019-03-30 | study: EMG produced TPA metagenomics assembly of... | reverse complement strand
CAGGAAAGGACGGAAAAGAGCCATGCATTATGTTGTGATGGATCTGGAATGGAATCAGGCGATGAGCTCAAAATCCTCCGTATTCAACAAGCTGCCCATTCACCTGCGCGGCGAGATCATCGAGATCGGCGCGGTGAAGCTCAACGAAGACATGACCCCCGGCGAAGAATTCAAGATCGACGTCAAGCCCGTTTATTTTAAGCGTATGCACTACAAGGTCAAAAAGCTCACCGGCTTCGACCGCGAGCGTCTGGCCGCCGGAGTGAGCTTTCCGGAAGCGCTGGCGCAGTTTCGCGCCTGGTGCGGTGACGATGTGACGTTTCTCACCTGGGGCTGCGACGATCAGGGCATCCTCGAGCAGAACATCATCATCCACGATCTCGACTGGGACTGGATCGCGGGCTGGGTCAACCTCCAGCTCATCTACAACCTCCAGACCGACGGCGACCGCAACCAGAAATCGCTTGCGACCGCGATGGAGCACTTCACCATCGAGCAGACGCGCATCGCGCACGACGCGCTCGGCGATGCGTACAACACCGCCCTCGTGTGCACGCACCTGAACATGGAGAAGGGACTTGCCGACTACCATGACGCCGCGCAGAAGCTCACGACCCATCTGCCGAAGGAGCACCACGGCGAAAGCAGCGGCCCGGACCCCATCGAGCATGTTGCTTCGGAGTCCTATGCCACAAAGTCCGAGCTCTTCGGCGACACGGCCTTTGTCACCCCCTGCTGCCCGCTGTGCAGCGGCGAGGTGCGCTACAGCAAGTGGGTCAATCAGGGCGACCAGCGCTACATGGCGCTCGGCGAGTGCCCGACCGACGGCAAGCTGCTCGTGCGGCTCAAGTTCCGCAAGGCGGACGATTGCACGTGGAGCGCCACACGCCTGACCTATCAGGCGACGGACAGCATGGAGAGCTACTACAAGGCCAAGGCTGCGCAGCCGCGCAAGCGCGGCCGCGGAAAATCCCGCCGCCGCCCGGCCAAAACCGCGCAGTCCGCACCGCAATGATCCGCGGATCAAAAACCGCAGCCCCGATACTCGTTGTATCGGGGCTGCGGTTTTTTCTGTCTGCTGTTATGCGTGCTGCATCTGCGCCGCGAAATAGGCGCGGGTGGTGTCGGCATCGTGCAGGATGCGCGCCTTGAGCTCGTCCACGGATTGGAACTTCTGCTCCGGGCGCAAAAACTTATAAAACTCCAGCCGCACCTGACGGTTGTAGAGATTGCCCTCATAGTCGAGGATAAAGCTCTCCACGCTCACGCGCTGTCCGCCGCTGACCGTCGGCCGCACGCCGACATTCGTGACGGCGCAATGTTCGCTGCCGTCATCGAGATACACCTTCGCAGCGTACACGCCGTGGCGCGGCACGAGCACCCCGTCCGGAAACTGCATATTGATCGTGGGCGTGCCCATCTTCGTGCCGAGGCGGTAGCCGTAGTGCACGGTGTCCGAGAGCGTATGCGGGTGGCCAAGAAACGCATTGGCGCGCTCGACCTCCCCGTTTTCAAGCAGCTCGCGGATATAGGTCGAGCTCACGATGCGGCCGTCAAGCGTCACGGCGGGAATGACATCGCAGCCGAGCCCGCGCTCGGCGCAGTAGGCAGCGAGCTTTTCCGCCGTGCCCTCACCCTTCCAGCCGAAGCAGAAATCGTGCCCGACGACGAAGCCCGCCGCGTCCATTTCATCGACCAGCGTCTGGATGAATGTCTGCCATGGCATCTGCATGACCGTGCGGTCAAAGTGGATGAAGACCACGCTCTCGATACCGAACAGGCGCTGGATCAGCTCCTCGCGGGCGTGCGCGCTGTTGATGAGCGGGACTTCCTTGCCGAGCACAAGCGTGTCCGGGTGCACATCAAAGCTCATCACCGTGGGGATGGCGCTCATCTCCTCGGCACGCGCGACCGTGCGGCGCATGAGCGCGGCGTGACCGATGTGGATGCCGTCAAAAAAGCCCAGAGCAATGACACGTTTCTGGTTTTCCATACGTTACGAAACCTCGAAAAAACTTTTGATCGTGACGGCTGTGCCGTCCGTGACCTGCGCCAGCAGGAGAAACTCCCCCGACGCAGCATAAATGCGATAGACGCCGTCCGGCGCGCAAAGCCGAAACGGATTGCCGCAGCGGGCAAGCCGCTCCGCCTGCGCATCGACGGTGCACTGCGCAGCATCCGGCCAGAGGCTGTCCACCGGCAGGAGCAGACGCTGCGCCGCCTCGCGCGGCAGGGCGCAGAGTGCGTCCATCGTGTGCGCATCGCTCACGCGGTACGCGCCGACCTCCGTCCGGCGCAGGGCGCTCATCACGCCGCCGCAGCCGAGTGCCGCGCCGATATCGTGGCAGAGCGTGCGGATATACGTCCCCTTCGAGCAGCGGACGCGCAGAGCATAGTCCCCGTCCGCCTCGCCGAGCACGGTGAGCTCCTCGATCGTGACCGGGCGCGCTTTGCGCGCGACCTCGCCGCCGCGGCGGGCGATCTCGTAGAGCTTTTTGCCGTCGACCTTGAGCGCCGAATACATCGGCGGCACCTGCATGATATCCCCGCGAAACTGCGGCAGCACCGCCTCAAGCTCTGCGCGGCTGACCGCACGCTCCGCGCGGCTGAGCACCGTGCCGGTCGTATCCTGCGTGTCGGTCGTCAGACCAAGGCGTAGGTGCGCCTCATAGCACTTGGTGTGGTTTTCGGAAAATGACACCGCGCGCGTCGCGCGGCCGGCGAATACGACCAGAAGGCCGGTCGCCATCGGATCGAGCGTGCCGGAATGTCCCATGCGCCGCTCGCCGAGCACGCCGCGCAGCTTTGCCACGACGTCATGACTCGTCCAGCCGGCGGGTTTATCGACCAACAGGATCCCGTTCATGCCGGCCACACCTGATCAATGGCCGCAAGGATCTTTTCCACAGCCGTTTCCGGGTCGCATGTGAGCGTGCAGCCGGAGGCCATCTTATGACCGCCGCCGCCGTAGACCGCGCAGATGGCGCAGGAATCCACCTCCGGCGGCGTGCGCACGGAGATCTTGCTGCGGCCGTCGGTCAGTTCGCGGATCGTGACGCTCACGACCACGCCATCCGCCCGGCCGGGCAGGCCGGCAATGTCGTCACAGTCGTCCTCCGTCGCCTGCAGATCATCGATGAGCGCGCGCGTGACGACCGCGATGGCGATCTGACCGCCGCGGAAAAAGCGCATGCCGGAATAGATATGCCCGACGAGCGCCATGCGCGCGCGGGAGATCTTGCGGAAAAACTCCATGCTCACCTTGCGGTTGTCGGCGCCGAGCTCCAGCAGGCGCGCCGCCGCGCGCAGAGTGGCGGCGTTCGTGTTCGCGTACTGGAAGCAGCCCGTATCCGTTGTGACGGCGATGTACAGGAGGTTTGCCTCCTGCTCGGTCACGCTGCCGGTCAGCAGCTCGATAAGCTCGAGCACCGCCTCGCCGCAGGCGGACTTCTCCGCGTGCAGCAGCGTGTCGCCGGCGTAGTGCAGGTTCGACGGGTGGTGGTCGACGCACAGATCGACCGCGCCGGAAAATCCCTGCGGGAACAGATCCGGCGTCGCGATATCGACCGCGACCACGCACGCGGGCACAAAGTCCGCAGGCGCAAAAAACTGCGCCACATACGGCAGATAGCGCGCAGTCGTCTCCGGATTGGGGAACAGATACGCCGTCTTGCCCATGCGGCGCAGCGCGCTGCAAAGCGCCGCACTGCTCCCGAGCGTGTCACCGTCCGGGCGCAGGTGCGACAGGATCAGAATCGCGTCGCGGTCGCACAAGGCCGCTGCAAACTCCCGATCATTCATACTTCAAGCCTCACTTCCGGTGTCGGAATCGTGCAGGCGCTCGATCATGGCGCTGATATGCGCGCCCTCCTCAATCGAGTGGTCGATCTCAAACACCAGTTCCGGGGTGTAGCGCAGGTCCAGCACGGTGCCCAGCTCACGGCGCAGCCAGCCGGAGGCCGAACGCAGCCCCTTTTTGAATTCCTTCTCATCGTGCATACCGAGCACGGAGAGCCAGATCTTCGAATAGCGCAGGTCACCCGTCGTCTCGACGCGGGTGACGCTGATCATGCCCTGCTGCACGCGGGGGTCTTTGACCTGCGTGAGCAGATTTGCCAGCACGCGCTGAATATCATCATTCGTTCTTGCCAGTTTATTGGAAGCCATAGATAACTCCTTTTTTACTGCTTGATCTCCTGCATGACGAACACTTCGATCACATCGCCGACCTTGATGTCGTTGTACTTATCGACCTGCAGGCCGCACTCGTAACCGGCGGCAACTTCCTTGACATCGTCCTTGAAACGGCGCAGGGATGCAAGGTCGCCCTCGAAGACGACGATGTTGTCGCGCACGACGCGCACCTTGCTGTTGCGCACGATCTTGCCGTCGGTGACGTAGCCGCCGCAGACGGTGCCGACCTTGGAGACCTTGAAGGTCTGGCGGATCTCGACGTGGCCGATGATCTGCTCCTGGAACTTCGGCGCGAGCATGCCCTTCATGGCCGCCTCGATCTCGTTGATGCAGTCATAGATGACGCGGTACATACGGATCTCGACGTTGCTGCGTGCGGCGTTGTCGCGCGCGGCGGCATCCGGCCGGACATTGAAGCCGACGATGATCGCGTTGGACGTCGCGGCGAGCATGACGTCGGACTCGCTGATCGCACCGACGCCGGAGTGGATGACCTGCACACGCACCTCCTCATTCGAGAGCTTCTCGAGCGAGGACTTGACCGCCTCGGCACTGCCCTGCACATCCGCCTTGACGATGATGTTGAAGTCCTTCATCTCGCCCTGCTGGATGCGGGAGAAGAGGTCGTCGAGCGAGACCTTCTTGCTGCCGGCGTTGGCAGCGTCCTTCTTCTGCTGCTTGCGCTGCTCGACCAGCTCGCGCGCCATGCGCTCGTCGGCGACGGCGTTGAACGTGTCGCCTGCGCTCGGCACCTCGGACATACCGGCGATCTCGACCGGGATGGACGGGCCCGCCTCCGTCACGCGCTGACCCTTGTCGTTGGTCATCGTGCGCACGCGGCCGACAGCCGTACCGGCGATGATGATGTCGCCCTGATGGAGCGTGCCGTTCTGAACGAGGACGGTCATGATCGGGCCGCGGCCCTTATCCATGCGCGCCTCAATGACCGTGCCGCGGGCGGCGCGGTTCGGATTTGCCTTGAGTTCCTGGATCTCGGCGAGCAGGACAAGGTTTTCGAGCAGGTTGTCGACGCCCTCGCCGGTCTTGGCGGAGATCGGGCAGACGATCGTGTCGCCGCCCCACTCCTCGGGCACGAGGCCGTATTCGGTGAGCTGCTGCTTGATGCGGTCGGGGTTCGCGCCGTGCACGTCCATCTTGTTGATGGCCACGACCAGCGGGATACCGGCGGCCTTGGCGTGGTTGATGGACTCGATCGTCTGCGGCATGATGCCGTCATCGGCCGCGACGACGAGGATGGCGATGTCCGTGACCATCGCACCGCGGGCACGCATGGAGGTGAACGCCTCGTGGCCCGGGGTGTCGAGGAAGGTGACGGGCTTGCCGTTGACCATGACGCGGTATGCGCCGATGTGCTGCGTGATGCCGCCGGCCTCACCGGCTGCGACGTTTGCGCGGCGGATGCGGTCGAGCAGGCTGGTCTTGCCGTGGTCGACGTGACCCATGACCACCACGACCGGCGCGCGCGGGACGAGTTCGTCCTCGCTGTCCTCGCGGTCGTCGATCAGGCGCTCCTCCACCGTCACAATGACCTCGTGCTCGACCTTGCAGCCGAGCTCCATGGCCACGAGTGCGGCGGTATCATAATCAATCGTATCGGACAGCGACGCCATAACGCCCATCTTCACGAGACGGCGCACGACCTCGGCACCGGTCTTTTTCATGCGCGAGGCGAGCTCGCCCACGGAGATCGTGTCCGGGATCTGCACCTTGAGCTGCTGCTTTTTGGCGATCTCAAGCTGCAGCTTCTGCATCTTGTCGCGCTCCTCCTGACGGCGCTTGGCGCCGGCGGCGGGGTTTTGCGGGCGCTGACGGTTGCGGTTCTGGATCTTCTGCTTGCCGCCGCGCTTATTCTGCGCGCGCTCGGGCACAAGATCGTCCAGTCGCTGGTCGTACTTGGACAGGTTCGTCGTCGCACCGCGGGTATCGACGACGCGGCGCTCCGCCACCTGACGCGGCTGGTGCGGCTTGTCGTCCTTCTTCGGCTTGGGCTGCTGCTGCGGCTGCGCGGCCTGCTGTGCCTGGGCAGCCGGCTGCTGCGCGGCGCCGCTCTTCGGCGCCTCGGCGGGCGCTGCCTGCGGCTTGGCCTTGGGCTGGTCGGGCACTTTGTAGAGCTCCTCCAGGCTGGCCGCCTGATGGTGCTGGGTGAGATACTCAAAAATGTCGTTGAGCTCTGCGTCCTCGAGCACCTGCATATGATTTTTCGGAGTGGTGGCGTAATCCGTCAGGATCTGCGTGATCTCCTTCGAGGTCATGTTGAAATCCTTCGCCACCTCATGCACTCTGTATTTAATCAATCCGCTCATACTTGTTTCCTCCTCTTACCGTGGCGCCCGCCGCTTGTCTGCGCCGTGCACTTGTCTGATATCATCTTTGCGGCAAGCGCTGCCGCCATGTTGCTGTACTGCTCCGGATCTGCCTGTGCCAGCGCGGACACAAAGGCCTTCGCAAGCCCCGGATCGGTGACGGCAGCGATGGCGCAGCCGGTCTTGCCGAGCCGCTCGGAGAGCGCCTGCTTCGTATACGGCAGACGCAGCAGCGGCACCTGCGCAGTGCAGGCGAAGCCCTCGGCGCGCTTGCGCGCATTGTCCGACGCGTCCTGCGCCAGCAGCACCAGGCACGCCTGCCCGGCGCGCGCCGCCGCTCCGGCGTCATACTCGCCGAGCGCGATGCGCCCGGCCTTGCGCATGAGGCCGAGATAGTTGGCTGCTTTATCCGTGTCGGAGCACCTCCAGTTCCGCTGTGAGCTGCTCATAGATCTCCGCCGGGATCGGCGCATCGAACGCGCGCTCGAGCGCACGGCTCTTGCGCGCCTTTTTCAGGCACTCGGGATCCGGGCACAGATACGCGCCGCGCCCCGCCGCCTTGCCGCGCGCATCGAGCGAGATGTCCCCCTCCGGCGCGCGCACCACCCGGATGAGCTCCGGCTTGGGTTTCTTTTCACGGCAGCCGACGCACTGCCGCTGTGGAATGGACTTGGGCATGGGTGACTGCCTCCTTTCGCATTATGCCTCGCTCTCGGGCTTGATGTCGATCTTATAGCCGGTGAGCTTGGCGGCCAGGCGGGCGTTCTGCCCCTCCTTGCCGATGGCGAGCGAGAGCTGGTTATCCGGCACGATGACGCGGCAGCTCTTACCCTCATCAAGCAGCGTCACCTCCAGCACCTCGGACGGTGCGAGCGCGGCCGCGATGAACTCCTCCGGCACCTCGCTGTACTTGACGATGTCGATCTTCTCGCCGCCGAGCTCGTTGACGACGCTCGCAACACGGCCGCCCTTCGGGCCGACGCACGCGCCGATCGGATCGATGACGGGATCCTCCGCCCAGACAGCCATCTTCGTGCGGCTGCCGGCCTCGCGGGCGATGGACTTGATCTCGACCGTGCCGTCAAAGATCTCCGGCACCTCCAGCTCAAAGAGGCGCTTGACCAGACCCGGATGCGTGCGGCTGATGAGCACCTGCGGTCCGCGCGTGCTGTTGCGCACCTCGACGACGTAGACCTTGATGCGGTCGCCCTCGTGCAGCTCCTCGCCGCGGATGCACTCCGCCGGGGCGAGCATGGCCTCAGTATAGTCGGAGTTGGAGCTGATCTTCAAAAACGCGCAGCCGGTGCGCGGGTCGATCTTGTTGACGACGCCGGTGAGGATCTCATGCTCTTTGGAGTTGAACTCCTCATAGATCATGCCGCGCTCCGCCTCGCGGATACCCTGAATGATGACCTGCTTTGCAGCCTGCGCCGCGATGCGGCCGAACTGCTTGGTCTCGACCGGAACACTGACGATGTCGCCGACCTTGGCGCGCTTGCTGATGCGGTGCGCCGCCTCCTCGCTGATCTCAACATAGGGGTCGATGACGCGCTCGACGACCGTTTTCTTGACGACCATCTCGATCTTCTTTTTCGCCTCGTCGAGAATGACCTCCACATTGTCCTCACAGTCGGGCGTGTCCTTGCGGAACGCCGTCAGCATGGCCTGACGGATCTTCTCATACATATATTCGCGCGGAATACCTTTTTCTTTTTCGATATCTGCAACTGCGTCAAAAAATTCTGCGATCATGGTCGAATTCCCTTTCCTGAGATGGTCCGGTGCAGGCGCACCTGTGCGATGGCTGATTTCTGAAAGACACGGCTGTTCCTGCCGTCCGAGACGGTCACGTCGCCGTTGTCATACTGCTCGAGCGTGCCGATGTGCACCTTGCTGCCGTCCACCGGCTGATAGAGCCGCACCTCGACCTGCGCTCCGAGAAAGCGCGCAAAATCGCTCGGCCGTTTGAGCTGCCGCTCCGCACCTGCGGACGACACCTCGAACACATAGCTGTCGGGAATGGGGTCAGCCTCGTCGAGGATCGGATCGAGCGCCCGGCTGAAATTCTCACAGTCCTGGATCGACACGCCGTCCGGCTTGTCGATGTACACACGCAGATAGCGGCCGCCCGCCTCCTTGACGTATTCCACGTCCCAGATCTCACATCCCTGCTGCGCGGCCACAGGCTCGGCCAGCGCGAGGACAGCGTCTGTCAATTTACTCATACATCACCATTCCATTTTCTGACACTTTGAAAGACATCAAGAAAAAGAGTGGGCGGGTGCCCACTCTGTCAAATCCTGCTTCCTTCGTACGGCAATATCATACCATCCCGCGCTCCACAATGCAAGCCTTTTTTTGTGCTGCGGGGCACTTACTGGTACAGCGCCACAAATTCCTCCAGGCAGAGGTTATGCTCGGTCATGAACTTCGCCGCCGTCTCGCCGACGTAGCGCACGTGCCACGGCTCGTTGCGGCCGGTGATACTGACCTTGTCCGACGGGTAGCGGATGACAAAGCCGTAGTCCGCACAGTTGTCGGCGAGCCAGCTCAGGAAGCGCGCGTTGACCTTGTCCACGCTCAGCGAGTCATAGTACTGGTCGACCACGTCCGCGCCGAGGCCGGTCTGGTGGTCGCTCGTACCGGGAGGCGCCGCGACGCGCGCCGCGGCCGTCTCTGCCTCGTCACGGGTGTCGCCCTCGCGCATATACGCACTCACCTGATCCTCGTACTGCTGCTTCTGCGTCAGGTACGGGCGGTAGGCACAATAGATATAAGGGCTCCACCCGGCGCTGCGCGCCGCCTTGAGCAGGGCGTTGAGCGCATCGACCGCGCGGGAATCGAACGTGGACTGCGAGCCGCTGATCTTGCTCACATCCGGCACATAGTCACTGATATTATGCGCCTGACTCGCGATGAGATACTCCCAGGAGGAGATATCCACATCCGGCAGGTCATCATAGGTCTTCTGGGTCGGCGCCGCCGTTGTCCGGATATCCGGCGGGAGGATCAGATCCGTCGGCGCGGTAGGCACGGCATTGCTGCGCGCCTCGTTGACACGCGAGAGAATGAGCATGGCGCACACGACGACCAGCACCGTCAGCGCCACCGACAGCCAGAGACGTTTGTTCTTCATGCAGATCCCTCCCGGATAAAAACAAAAGTGAAAAGCAGCTCGAAAGAGCCGCTTTTCACAATAGCATATTTTTCGCGTCCCGGCAAGCCCCCCGTCACAGATCGACGCGCTCGTAGTTTTTTGCCGCTCTCCGGAATGCCAGCCACGACAGCAGCGCAAATGCCGCCGCGCCCGCAGCCAGCACCGGAAGCTGACGCATCTGACCGGCCGCATCGGCCGCATCGAGATACGGTCCGACGACCGGAAAATGCGACAGTGCCTCAACCAGCGCCATCAGCACCGTCATCGGGACGACCGCCAGCAGGAACGAACGTCCGACGCGCACGGCAGTCTTATAAAACGCCGGCAGGAACACCGCGTTGAACACGCCAAAAATGAGCAGCACCGCGCCGAAGAGCGCGACGTTTGCATCGATGCCCGCGAGGTTCGTTCCGTTGGGGTTGATGTGCACCGACAAGACCGCAAACGGCACCGCGAGCACGAGCTCCGTCAGCTCGACCGCCACGACCATCCATGTGCGGGCGCGCACCTGCTCGCGCTTCGTGACCGGCAGCACGGCGCAGTAATAGACATCCTTATTCTCGCGGCCGTTGAGAAAGGTGAAGAAGATGCCGAGCAGGCCATAGAAAAACGCGACCGTGTACGGATAGCTCGGGATGAGCAGCATCGCGCCGAAGAGCGCAAACACATACATCATCGGGTGCGCCGCAAGGCGCAGATCCTTACAGAAAATCCTTGCCGTCATAGTTTCTCCTTTCCACGCGCACGAGAATATCCTCGAGCGAGAGCGACGCGTCGCCGAGCTGCGCGCGATAGTGCGCAAGAAAGCCGGCGCACGTGTCGCTGCGCAGGATCTCCCCGTCCTTGATCATCGTGATGTGCGAGGCGCACTTTTCCAGATCGGACGTGATGTGCGTCGAAAACAGGATGCTGCGCTCGCCGCTTTGCACCACAACGCGAAAGAGCTCCATGAGCTCGTCGCGCGACACGGGGTCGAGCCCGCTCGTCGGCTCATCGAGAATGAGCAGACGCGCATCGTGCGAGAGCGCGAGCGCGAGCATATATTTCACGCGCATACCGGACGAGAGCTGCGAGACCTTCTTCGTCTCGTCGAGCGCGAACAGCGACAGGTAATGCCGGTATTTGTTCTCGTCCCAGCGGTCGTAAAACGTGCGCGTCACGTTCGTGATGCTGCGCAGCTTTTTATTCGGGTAAAAGTCCACGCCGCCGAGCACCACGCCGAGCTGCTGCTTGCAGGCGGGTTCGTCGGCATAAAAATCCCGGCCGAACATCGTCACGCGGCCGCCGTCCGGATGCACGAGATTGAGCATGGCCTTGATGGTCGTGCTCTTTCCGGCCCCGTTGCGGCCGATGAAGCCCATGATCGCGCCCGGCTCAACGGCAAACGACACGTCGCGCAGCCGAAACGCCGGATACGTCTTGCACAGACCCTCCACTTCCAGAATGCTCATTGTCCGTCCTCCCGCTTCAGCTCCTGCGCGAGCGCGGCGGCAAACACCTGCGTCTCCGCCTCCGGCACATCCGGCGCCGCGGCCTTCGCGCCCTGATCGAACACCGCGCGCACGAACCGGTCATAATAGCTGCTGCTCTGCAGCGCGATGCCGCGCTCGCGGTCAGCCAGCAGAATGAGCGAATCACCCGGCGCGAGGCCGAACATATCGCGCACCTCCTTCGGGATCACGATCTGCCCCTTCGGGCCGATGCGCACCGTGGCCATGAATTTGTCCTGCATGGACTGCATATGCGTCACCTCCGGTATAACTTGTATTACTTTTCTTACGTTATAGCACAATGCCGCCTGCAGCGCAAGCGTTTTTTGAATTTTTCGTCCGCGCCGATCGCCGATCATTATGTAAACCAAAAAGCACAAAAAAAGATCCCCCTGCCGCCCGGCAGGGGGATCACACCTTATCGAATAACTCAGAGCGCCTCGACGTCGGCGATGAAAGCCTGAATGGCTTCTTCCGGGACGAGCTTCTTGCTGCGAACCAGATTCACGATGTCACCAACGGTCTTCTTGTAGAAGAGCTTCAGGGGGTACTTGGTCAGGCTCGGAACGGACTTCATCATGACTTCCTTGCCATTCATGTCCTCGATGAACGTCTTAACACTCAGCGTTTTGTAATCCATAATATGTTCTCCTTTCAATTTTGAACACATTGGCCATTTCCCCGAATCCCAATTGAAATGGCTTTGTTGTTCAAAGATTAACGCTTTTTGGGTATTTTGTCAAGTATGTCGGGAAATTTTCTTCGTCTTCCCGTCAATTTTCATTCAGTAATCAACGCACTGTTGCGCAGCATTTGCGCACAAGCAAATAATTGTGTGTCAGGAAAGTGTACGTGCCGCCGCCGAATAGAATGACCTCAGGCAGAAACGGAGGGCTGAAAATGCTGTACAGTACCCTGATGCTGATGATGAGCAGCGCGTTTTTGATGCTGCGTCTGAGCCCCGGCGGGTCGTTTCCGCGTCCGCTGAGCGAGGCCGAGGAGCGCAAATATCTCGAGGCATGGCTGCAGGGCGATCTGGAGGCGCGCAACGTGCTCATCGAGCGCAACCTGCGGCTGGTGGCGCACATCATCAAGAAATACTACACGCATTACGACGATACGGACGACCTGATCTCGATCGGCACGATCGGGCTCATCAAGGGCATCAACACCTACCGTCCGGATAAGGGCGTGCGCCTTGCGACCTACGCCAGCAAATGCGCGGAAAACGAGATTCTGATGTATTTTCGCAGCACACGCAAAAACGCAGCCGAAACGCTGCTCTCAGACGCGCTCGACACAGACGGCGACGGCAACAGTCTGTCACTCCTCGACATCCTGTCCGAGGATGAGGACATGGACGCCCGCCTGCAGTCGGACGAGATGTGTCAGGCGCTGCGGCGCTGCATCGGCGAGGTACTCGATGCGCGCGAGCGCGAGATCATCCGCCTGCGCTATGCCATTGGCGGCGGCGAACCGCTGACGCAGCGTGAGACCGCGCAGCGCTGCGGCATCAGCCGCTCGTATGTGTCGCGCATCGAGAAAAAAGCCATCGAAAAGCTGCGCGCCGCCCTGCTGGCGGCCGGTTACTGACCGCGCGGCGTTGACAAACCGGTCGAAACAAGGTAGAATTGCAAAGATATGAGGGAGATGATACCATGGCGGATCAAACGCACAATGCGGGCGTACACACGCACGTGGACGAAAACGGGAACGTGATCACCCACTGCCACGACGGCGAAGTGCATATGCATGAACATGACCACGCACACAGCCACGGGCATGGACACACCCACACCCATACGCAGACCAAGGCGGTCATCAATCGTCTGGCGCGCGCGATCGGCCATCTGGAGTCGGTCAAGCGCATGGTCGAGGATGGGCGTGACTGCGCCGAAGTGCTCATCCAGCTTGCAGCCGTGCGCTCGGCGCTGAACAACACGGCGAAGATCATTCTGAAAGATCACATCGACCACTGTCTGACCGACGCTGTGGAGAGCGGCGACCAGCAGTCCATCGACGAGCTGAATCTCGCGATCGAAAAGTTCATGACCTGAACACCAAGGCAGCCCTCCGCCGTGCGGCGGAGGGCTGCTTTGCTTCCGGCACAGCAAGAAAGGACGCATCCAAAGCGGATGCGTCCTTTTTAGAACAAATCAATGCTGCACTTTTTCCACTGAGAGGACCGATCCGGTCATCTGGTCGACAGCCACGACATAGCGCGGGTGGAAGTAGTACACGGTCGTGAGCGTCACGCGGTAGACAGGCTGCGCGCCGCTCTCATCGAGCTGCACTTCCCACGCGGCAAGGTCGCTCTCCGAGATGCCGGCCGCCGCAATGGCGATCTTCAGCGCCTGCTCCTGCGTGACCGGGCCCGCAGGCGGGGTCGGAGTAGGCGTCGGTGTCGGCACCGGCGTCGGACTCGGGGTAGGCGTCGGCATCGGCATCGGTGTCGGTGTCGGCATTGGGCTCGGGGTGGGTATCGGCGTCGGCGTCGGGCTCGGGGTAGGCATCGGCGTAGGTGTGGGCTGCGGCATCACGGGGGCAGGCTGCGGCTTTACAGGAGCCGGCTGCGGCCCGAGCGGTTCGTCACCCGCCAGGCGGCAGATCTCTGCCGTGCGTGCGTCAACGCTGCACACATAGTGATGCTCGCCGTCCGTGAGCACGAATTCCATGACCATCTGGCCGTCAATGAGCGTGAAGCGCATTCTGGCCTGCGTGACGCTGTCCGCATCCAGACCGCAGCGGGCGAGCGCCGCATCCATGGCCTGATCATATGGGATATATGCACCGGTGCTCGCAGCACCGATCGAGATCATGTCGCCAAGCGTCACCTGATTGGACGCCGCGAGAATGTTCAGGTCGTTGATCGGCAGCACCGCCAGCGCCTCGCCGGCGAGATCCTCCACCTGCGCGCTGATCTGCCGGATGAGCATCGCCTTTCCTGCACTGACGCCCATGGCAGCAGCGTCGGCCTCCAGCGCGGGATCCGGCTCCAGCACCTGCGCCAGGACAGCGGGAGCAAGCCCGCAGTCGCTCTGTGCATCCTCCACGGCGGAAGCCAGCCGGCCGCACAGACGCGCGTCGCCCTTGCCGGCCTCGACCGTGACGAGGATCGAGTTGGTATCCGCCGAGACATAGCCGTCTGCCTGCAGCTCGGCAACGATCGCATCGGCCGCCGTCTGCAGCGGCTGGTTGCGCAGCTCCAGCTCGTCGAGCACGACCTGCGCGTCGGCATTGCACGCGCGCACGGACAGGACACGGCCGAGCTTATTGACGGTCAGCTCAATACTGGGGTTCGCGTCCAGCGTTGCGACGCCGTCGGGCGTCTGCACGGCGTAAAAACCGCCGCCGAGCACCGCCAGCAGAAACACCGCCGCCGCCGCGACCCAGCGCCGCCATGCGCCGCTGCGACGGCTGCGCTGCGGCAGCGGGACGACCGTTTCCGGCTCCGGCTGTTCGGCCGCCTGAACGCGGGCGAGGATCTTGTCCCAGGGATCCGGCGTCACGGCTGCGACATCATCACGCAGCTGCTGCAGCAGCTGCTCGTTGCACTTTTCCTGTTCAGTCAAGACCGTCACCCCCCATCGATGCGCGCAGCTTTGCCAGCGCGCGGTTGTAGCGCGAGATCGCCGTCGCCTGCGGAATGTCCAGCAGGTCGGCCACCTCCCTGTGCTTGAGGCCGGAGAGCGCGTGCAGCATCACGATCTGCCGCTCACTGTCCGTGAGCAGGCGCAGCACCTTATCAAGCACCATATGATTTTCCGTCTCCCGATAAGCGTTGTGCGGATCCTCCACATGAAACAGCTCATCAAAAGATATATTCTTATTTTCCGCCTTGCGCAGGCGCATAAGCGCCAGATTGCGCGCGATCGTCAGCAGCCACGCCATCGGCTTGCCCGACGGCTGATAGCTCGATGCCGACTGCATCACGCTCACGAATGTGTCCTGCATCACGTCCTCAGCCGCCGTCGGATCGCGCAGGATCGACAGGGCAAAGCCGTAAACGGACGCGGACGTCTGGCGATACAGCACCTCGAGCGCGGCGGTGTCCCCCTCCGCAATGCGCAGGATCAGGCCGTCATCCGGTGGTCGCGCATCGGACGCACCTATATCACTTGTGCGTTTGTCGTCATTTCGCATATTCGATTACCCCACATGAGTATAATGCCTGAAAACGAATTTTAATGCATAAAAAAATGTTTTCCGAAAAATTTTCTCTAAAAAAGTGTGTTTTTCGGCACTCCCCTCCTCT
>ERZ1673738.4003-NODE-4003-length-15433-cov-4.160814_pt1 | contig 15433 bp, 16 predicted proteins | sample MGYA00580198_ERZ1673738 | MGnify/ENA primary metagenome ERZ1673738 (study PRJEB41218, sample SAMN15661784) | gut metagenome | host: Homo sapiens | place: Canada: London | collected 2015-08-20/2019-03-30 | study: EMG produced TPA metagenomics assembly of... | reverse complement strand
GTAGTGTTTTGACGGAGGAAGGCGAAATCTGAATCATACGAAAAAGGACTGCCGCAAAACATTCCCGCCAAACAAGAATGAAAAAAACCGACCAGAAAAGGCGCGAAACGCTCCTTTTTCAGGTCGGTTTTTTTGATTGTTTTCAATTCCTTTGTTCCAGTTGCTGTCGGCTTTTCCTTTTGTGACAGTCCCTTTTTTGTGATACCCGAGAAGCCTTTGAGGGCATCTGTTTATGTGTTTTCCGCCGTGTAATCCGGTGCTGTGGCGAAGGGGTTATTTTGTCAGGAACAGCACGCCGAGAGTGCGCGGGCCGCAATGTGTGGAGATGGTGCAATTCGCCCGTGTGACAATGATCTGCTCAAAATTCGCACAGCGGGATACCTCGCGGCAGACCGCACGGATATCGCTTTCCGGCGAGCCGGAATGGGTGACAAAAACGCGGCGCAGATCAAGATCCGTGCGTCCGTCAAGCTTGTTGTGTACATACTGGAGCAGGCACTGCTCCATCTTTCCGCGGTACTTCTTGCCCACATGCATGCGGCTTCCGTCGCTGTTGTCCACCTCGATGCAGGGCTTGAGCTGCAGGATGGATGCGCCGAATGCGGCAAGAGCGCTGCACCGGCCGCCTGCCTTCATAAATTCGAGCGTATCGAGAAGGAAGCTTGCGTGCGAGCGGGGGCGAAGCTCCTCAATTCTTTCCCGGATTTCCGCGGCGGAACAGCCTTTTTCCGCAAGCTCGGCGGCTTCCACCACGAGCAGACCGAAACCGGTTGAGAGATTCTGCGAGTCGATGGTAATGACGTGCCCGGTTTCTTTTGCTGCCTGTACAGCGTTCTGATACGAGCAGGAGATGCCCGATCCAAGGCCGATATGAACCACCTCATACCCCTGGTCAATCAAGGGCTGAAAATGGTTTTTATACTCTTCGCAGGTGGCTCCGGTTGATTTTGGAAGAACGCCGCGTTCCCGCCAAGCACGGTACAGATCGTCCGGCGTGATGTTCACATTGTCCAGATACTCCCGATCGTCCAGCAGGATTCTCCAATTGAGAAGCTGAACGTTGTAGCGCTTCTGCAGCTCCGGCCCGATATCGCAGGTGCTGTCGGCGCTGATAATGACCTTTCCCATCGATGGTTCCCCCTTTATCGAACAGGCCGGCGGACCGGTCTGACTCTGACGGGAGGCTGTGTTTGTACCCCTCGTCTCACGACGCATATTTTATCATACTTCAACAGAAGAGACAACAGATTCCCGAGCTTTTCTCTGCATGTTGTAAAATTTTGTTTGCGCTTTTCGTTGCGATCTCTATTTTTTCGGGAAATTTCTCGCGCTTTTGTGAAAAACATAGAAAATGCGCAAAAACCTTTGGAAAGCTCCGTCAGCAAGGTTTTGACCTTGACAGAAGACAAAAAGTGAGGTATAATTCACTACTGTAAAGAGAAAGACTTTACAGTACAGCCTGAAGGAGGCCGCCATTGTGGCCAAGAATCTGGAGATCTCCTTCCTGCTCGATTTCTACGGCGAAATGCTGACGCAAAAGCAGCGGGAAGTGATCGAATACTATTATAACGATGACCTTTCGCTCGCAGAAATTGCAGATAACGAGGGCATTACCCGGCAAGGGGTGCGCGACTCGATCAAGCGCGCCGAGGCTCAGCTTCTCGAAATGGAGGAGCGTCTTGGCCTGGCCCGCCGGTTCCGTGAGATGCAGGCGGGGCTTAAACAGATCACACGCGCCGCGCAGGAGATCATCGCCTGCAACGAAAGCTTCGCCTATTCGAGAGATATTTATGAGCGCGCCGTTCTGATTCGGGATACGGCGAGCCGGTTGAATCAGTAAGGAAAGCAAAGGAGAGATTCCGTTGGCATTTGAAGGCCTCGCAGACAAGCTCTCAGCCGCTTTTAAACGGCTGAAGTCCAAGGGAAAGCTCAGCGAAAGCGATATCAAGGAAGCCATGCGGGAAGTGCGTCTCGCGCTTCTCGAGGCTGACGTCAACTATAAGGTAGCCAAGGAATTTACCGCAAAGGTAAGCGAACGCGCCATCGGCGCCGAGGTCATGGAGAGTCTGACGCCTGCGCAGATGGTCGTCAAGATTGTCAACGAGGAGCTTACCGCTCTGATGGGCGGAGGAGAGGCACGTCTGGCGTCGCCGCCGTCCCCGCCGACCATCCTCATGCTCTGCGGCCTGCAGGGCGCCGGTAAGACAACGCACTGTGCGAAGCTCGCCGTGATGCTCAAGAGCCGCGGCCACCGTCCGATGCTCGTGGCGGCTGATATTTACCGCCCCGCGGCCATCAAGCAGCTGCAGGTGCTTGGTTCACAGGCCGGCGTCGCCGTGTTTGAGATGGGCACGGAGAATCCTGTTGAAATCTGCCGCGCGGCTATTCGCCGGGCAAAGGATTACGGCAACGACTTTGTTATCATCGATACTGCGGGCCGTCTGCAGATTGACGAGACGCTCATGAACGAGCTCGGCGAAATCAAGGAAAAAATCGGTCCGCAGGAGATACTGCTCACCGTCGACGCCATGACCGGCCAGGAGGCCGTCAACGTGGCGAAAGCCTTCGACGAGAAGCTGGATATTACAGGCGTTATTCTCACAAAGCTTGACGGCGATACCCGCGGCGGCGCCGCGCTGTCCGTGCGCGCTGTGACCGGCAAGCCGATTAAGTTTGCGGGCGTCGGAGAAAAGCTTGAGGATCTCGAGGTTTTCCACCCTGACCGCATGGCGTCCCGTATTCTGGGCATGGGCGACGTGCTGACTCTCATCGAGGAAGCGCAGCTGAAAATTGACCAGAAGGAAGCCGAGAAAATGTCCCGCAGGATTATGCAGAACAAGCTCGACTTCAACGATCTTCTCGCGCAGTTTGCGCAGGTCAAGAAGATGGGACCCATCAAGAACATTCTCAATAAATTCCCCGGGATGGAAAAGCAGCTCAAGGACGTCGAGATCGACGACCGCATTATGGATCGCACGGCGGCCATGATTCTTTCGATGACGCCCGAGGAGCGCGAAAAGCCTTCGCTCATCAATCCCTCACGCAAGCGCCGTATTGCGGCGGGCTCCGGGATGCAGGTGGAGGATGTCAACCGTCTCTTAAAGCAGCTCGAGCAGATGCAGAAGGTTGTCAAGCAGATGGGCGGCAAGAATATGAAGCGCAAAATGCGCCTGCCGTTTTGAACCATGGCTTCATCCGGGCCCAGCCCGATGAAATAAATTTTGAGAAGTATTGTGGAGGTGAATTCCATGTCCGTTAAGATCAGACTGCGCAGAATGGGCGCCAAGAAGGCTCCGTTCTACCGTATTGTTGTGGCTGATTCCCGTTTTCCGCGCGATGGCCGTTTCATCGAGGAGATCGGTACCTACGATCCGATGCAGGAGCCTTCCGTTGTGAAGGTTGACCCTGAGAAGGCCAAGAAGTGGATTGCCAACGGCGCTCAGCCCACGGATACCGTGAAGGCTCTGTTCAAGAAGCACGGCGTCCTGTAAGCGGGGGGAAACACAATGAAGGATTTGTTGACCGCCATTGCCCGCGGCCTTGTCGAGGATCCGGACGCTGTCTCCGTGACGGCTGACGAGCCCGACGAGGAGGGCACCGTTGTGTACCACCTGCATGTTGCGGAAAACGACATGGGGCGTGTGATCGGGAAGCAGGGGCGCATTGCCAAGGCGATTCGCGTTGTGATGCGCGCGGCCGCAACCCGCACAAACGACAAGGTTTCCGTGGAAATCGACTGAATCCGGGGCTGTGCGGCAAGCCGGTCTTCGGAAAAGAAAGGGCAGGCGCAGGAGCGTCCGCCCTTTTGTGTTCTTCGCATGTATGATTTCGGTAAAAAGGGGGAAATGAAATGAAGAGCCCGTTTCTCGAGGCTGGGCGGATTGTCGGCACTCATGGCGTCCGCGGCGAGCTTCGCGTGGAGCCCTGGTGCGATTCCGCCCGTTTCCTGACAGGTTTTTCAGAGTTCTACTGGGATGGCGGCAGGGAGAAGGTCAAGGTGGTTTCCTCGCGTCCGCACAAGAATCTGCTTTTGCTTAAGCTGGAGGGCGTTGATACCGTGGAGGCGGGCGACGCGCTGCGGGGGCGCGTGCTGTATCTTGCGCGTGCCGACGCAAAGCTGCCGCAGGGACGTTTCTTCGTGCAGGATTTGCTGGGGCTTTCCGCCGTCGATGCAGACACCGGCCATGTCTATGGAAAGGTGACGGACGTCTTTCCGACCGGCTCCAACGACGTTTATCAGGTGACGGATGAAAACGGCCGGGATTACCTTGTTCCGGCGATCCGTGAGGTGATTGTGCGCGTGGACGTGGACGGCGGTGTGCTGGAGCTCAGGCCGATGAGGGGGATTTTTGACGATGCGGATTGACCTTCTGACCCTTTTTCCCGAAATGTGCGAGACTGTGATGGCGGAAAGCATCGTGGGGCGTGCGCGCCGCAAGGGAGTGCTGCAGGTGTGCTGCCATCAGTTCCGTGATTTCTCCGGCAACAAGCATAACCGCGTCGACGATAATCTGTTCGGAGGCGGGATGGGGATGCTTCTGATGGCCGAGCCGATTGCGGCCTGTCTGGAGGACGTCATGGAACAACTGGGCAAACGTCCGCATATTGTGTATATGTCCCCGCAGGGAAAAACGCTCACCCAGCAGCGCGTTCGAGAGCTGGCGCAGGAGGAGAACCTGATTATCCTGTGCGGCCACTACGAGGGAGTCGATGAGCGTGTGCTCGAAGCCTTTGTCGACGAGGAAATTTCTCTCGTAGACTTTGTGCTGACGGGCGGCGAGCTTCCGGCTCTGGCGCTGGCCGACGCTGTCAGCCGCATGATCCCAGGCGTCCTTTCCGCCGATGAATGCTTTGAGGAGGAAAGTCATTTCAACGGTCTGCTCGAGTATCCGCAGTACACACGGCCCGCAGTGTGGCGCGGAAGAGAGGTTCCCCCCGTCCTTCTGACCGGTCATCATGCCAATATCCGGAAATGGAGACATGAGCAGTCTCTTCTGCGTACGGCAGAGAAGAGACCCGAGCTGCTGAAAAATGCGGATCTGAGTCCGGAGGATTTGGCTTTTTTGCAAAACAGAGGCCTTTTGGCGGTCGGGGAAAATGATTCATTACACGGGTAATTCCCTCATATTCTCCGCATTATCTCTAAATTTCGACAGGTCGAAAAGCGAAAAGCTTGTCAAACGGTATAAAAGTTTTCAACAATTGCTGCAACTTGCACAAAGCAAAACTTTCCATAAAGCGACCGATTCGGTGAGTAAGCCAAACTTTCCTCCAATCTGTTGACGAGGCACTGAATTGTGATATAATAACTTTAAATCGTAGCGATTGAACGTCCCGGAAGCAACAGGTGGATGTGCGGAAAGAATCTTGATAAGCTAGGAGTGGATTTCAAATGTGTGTCAAAGAGGTTTTAGTTCAGAACCAGGTGGGTCTGCATGCTCGTCCGGCAACTTTCTTCATCCAGAAGGCAAATGAGTTTAAGTCCTCTATCTGGGTTGAGAAGGAAGAGCGCCGTGTGAACGCGAAGAGCCTTCTCGGCGTCCTGTCCCTCGGCATCGTGGGCGGCACCAACATTCGCATCATTGCGGATGGTTCCGATGAGGAAGAGGCTGTCAACAGCTTGGTTGAGCTGGTCGAGTCCGGCTTCGCTGAGTAATTTGGCGCACAGCGGGTAAATTCCCTGCAAGTCATAAGGCTGTCTCTCAGAGCGCGCCGGTGCGGGCCGCGCGCGGAGGAGGCGGCCTTTTTGCTTTTCCGGCGCAAACAGAAAGGGAAGAGGAAAGGGGGGCTTTTTCTGGACGAGCAGAAGCGTCATATTCGGGAGCTGCGCGCACGGGCGATGCGTCTGCCGCTCTCGCCCGGCGTGTACCTCATGCACGACAAGACGGGAAAGATTATCTATATCGGCAAGGCGAAGGCGCTGAAAAACCGTGTCAGTCAGTATTTCGGCAGTGAGCGTCATCACGACCGCAAGGTGCGGCAGATGGTCGCTCATGTCGAGTATTTCGAATATATCCTCACAGACAGCGAGTTTGAGGCTCTGGTTCTGGAATGCAGCCTCATCAAGCAGCACGCGCCGAAGTACAACATCCTGCTGAAGGATGATAAGGGGTATCATTATATCCGCGTTACGAACGAAGCCTGGCCGCGCATCTCACAGGCCAAGCAGATGCTCGACGACGGCGCAACGTATCTCGGACCGTATGTCAGCTCGTGGGCAACGAAGGAAAGCGTCGACGAGGCGCTCAAGATTTTCCGGCTGCCCTCCTGTACGCGCCGTTTTCCGCAGGATATCAAAAAAGCGCGTCCGTGCCTGAATTACTACATCAAGCAATGCTGTGCCCCCTGCCGTGGAGGCATCAGCTGTGAAGAATACAATGAAATTGTGCGTGAGGCCGTCGATTTTCTGCGCGGGGGCAGCGGCAACAGCGTCAAGCTGCTCACCGAGCGCATGAACGAGGCGGCGGAGGCTCTTGAGTTTGAGCGTGCCGCCCGCATCCGGGACCGTCTTGAGGCGGTCAAAAAGATCCGTGAGCGGCAGAAGGTCGTGGCTGCCCGTGTGCAGGAGCAGGACGTCATTGCCCTTGCGCAGGGGCCGTCGAACGCCTGCTTTGAGGTATTCCGTTTTCAGCAGGGCCGGCTTTGCGACAGGGAGAGCTTCCTGCTTTCGGATATCGGCGAGCCAAAGACAGCCCGCGCGGAGTTTCTCGAGCGTTATTACTCCATGCGCGATCGGATTCCGCCGCGCATCAGTCTTGACGGTCCTGCCGCTTCCATGGAGCTGATTGCCAGATGGCTCTCCGAGAAGGCGGGCCGCAAGGTGACGCTATCCATTCCGCAGAGAGGCGAGCAGAAGGAGATCCTTGAAATGTGCCGCAGCAACGCGGCGGAGCAGGTGGCCCAGTCGACGGGCCGCACCGGGCGGGAGACGTCAGCTCTCGACGAGCTTGCCCGCCTGCTGGGCCTGGAGAAGCCGCCTGCCTATATTGAGTCTTATGATATCAGTAATCTTGCGGGCGGGGAGAATGTCGCGGGAATGGTCGTGTTTGAGGACGGCCGCCCGCTCAAGAGCGCCTACCGCAAATTCAGCATCAAAACGGTCGAGGGGCAGGACGATTACGCCTCCATGCAGGAGGTGATCTCCCGGCGCTTTCAGGAGTATTTCCGTCAGAAGGAGAGCGGGGAAGGCTTTGGCCGTCTGCCGGATCTGATTCTCCTGGACGGCGGCAAGGGACATGTGGCGGCGGTAAAGCCTGTGCTCGAATCGATGGGGCTCGGCGATATCCCGCTCTTCGGTATGGTGAAGGACGATAAGCACCGCACCAGGGCTATCGCGCTTGACGGCGGAGAAATTTCCATTCATTCGCACCGCGCGGTGTTCACTCTGATCGGTGCGATTCAGGAGGAGGTACACCGCTTTGCCATTGGGTATCACCGTCAGCGCAGAAAGAAGGCGGTGATTGGTTCCTCGCTGCTTGAGATTCCCGGCGTGGGACCCACGCGCGCGAAAGCGCTGCTGCGTCATTTTCGGACGGTTTCGGCCATCCAGAACGCCGATTTGGAGGAGCTGGAGGCCGCGCCGCATATGACGAAGCCGGCGGCGCGCGCCGTCTATCTCTATTATCACCCGGAAGAGGCGGAAGAGAAAACCGATCTTGACAAAGAAACCTGATTGATGGGATAATAGAACAGCAACAGCGCGCCGCGGCGGGGCATTCCCCGATATTCTGTGCCGGCGGCGTGCGGAGGGACAGCCTATGCGAGTAATTACAGGAAGCGCCAGAGGAAGGCGGCTGATCACCCTGGAGGGGGAGAGTGTCCGCCCGACGACGGACAAGGTCAAGGAGGCCATGTTCAGCGCGATTCAGTTTGAAATAGAGGGCAGGCAGGTGCTCGATCTGTTTGCCGGTTCCGGTCAGCTGGCCGTGGAGGCGCTCAGCCGCGGCGCGGCGCATGCCGTGTTGGTTGACGCGGCCAAAAGCTCCCTGGCGGTGGCTGAAAAGAATCTTACCGCCACTGGCCTGATGGAAAGAGCCCGTCTGGTCAACAGCGATTCTTTGTCCTATCTTTCTTCCTGCCGAGAGAGGTTTGATCTGGCATTTCTCGATCCGCCTTACCGTGCGGGCCTGCTTCCGAGGGCTTTGCCGCTGGTGGCGGAGCATATGAATCCCGGAGGCACCATTCTCTGCGAGCATCCCGTCGGGGAAGAGCTGCCGGAGACGGTGGGCGGGTTTTCCCAGTACCGTTCCCGCAAATATGGGAAGATTATGGTGACACTATACCGCCGGATGGCGGAGGAAGGGCGGAATCTTGAATGAAAACAGCGATTTGTCCCGGAAGCTTTGATCCGGTCACGCTTGGACATATGGACATCATCCGGCGAGCCTCCAAAATCTTTGACAAGGTGATTGTTGCGGTGATGGTGAATCCCGCCAAGAAAACGGCCTTCACGCTGGACGAGCGCGTTGCGCTGCTGAAGAAGGCGACGGCAGAGATGGACAGCGTTGAGGTTGTCGGTTTTGACGGCTTTTTGGCCGATTTGGCGAGAAAGCGCGGAGCCTGCGCCATTGTGAAGGGCTTGCGTGCTGTTTCCGATTTCGAGTATGAGTTCCAGATGGCCCTGATCAACCAGAAGCTGAACAGTGAGCTGGAAACGATGTTTCTCACCACCCAGGCGCAGAATATGTATCTCAGCTCCAGTATGATTAAGGATATTGCAAGCTTTGGCGGCGATATTTCGTCGTTCGTTCCGGCCTGTATTCTGGGCGATATTCAGCAGCGACTGTGCAAGGGAGGAAATTGACATGAGTGATAATGTGAGCGTGGAGGAGCTCCTGGAGGAGCTCAGCGAAATTGTGGAGAAAGCATGGAATTTCCCGCTTGGACGCGGTCGGGCTATGCTCGACGTAGAGGAGGTCCGTGAGATCCTCGGCGAGATCCGTGAGGCAATGCCGCAGGAGATCCGTCAGGCCAAGGCGATTGTCGCTGACCGCAAACAGATTATTGATGACGCCAAGCGTGAGGCGGAGACGATTGTGCGTGTGGCCGAGGAGCGTGCCCGCGCGATGGTCAATCAGGATGAAATTGTCCGGCAGGCGCAGCAGAAAGCCAATGAGATGCTCGCGCAGGCTCAGACGCGCTTCCGCGAGATGCGCAAGGCGTCCAATGAATATATTGACGATCTGATGCGCCGTACGGACGAAGGACTGGCCGCCAACCTCGCTGAGCTGCGCAAAACGCGTCAGGAAATCAAGTCGACCCTTCGTTCCGGCCAGAATTGAGTTGTTAATTTATGGTGATTTAAAAATTTTTTCGCTCTCATATGTTGTTATCCCCCTCTCTGTATACAATATTTTGTATACAGAGAGGGGGAATTTCACATTATATCGAATTGTTTCCTCCAAAGTAAAAAAGCACTCGAAAAAAGGTTGACATAATTGAAATCTTCTGGTTGCAATTCTGTAACAAATCGAGTATAATCAAATCATTACGAGTGGAGGAAAGTGGGGGAAAGTTCCACAAAAGGGTTTTCGGTGTGGGATCCCACCATTTTTATTATGTTGATAGGAGAATACCAACATAATATCGACCCTAAGGGCCGCGTGATTGTCCCCTCCAAGTTCCGGGAGGATTTGGGGGAGCGTTTTTATGTCACAAAGGGCCTTGACGGCTGCCTCTTCGTATTGTCTCCCGCGGAGTGGGACAAGCTTCAGGAGAAAATAATGTCCATGCCGATCAGTAAAGCGCGTGGTCTGCAGCGTTTTTTCTTTTCCGGGGCCGCCGAGGTGGAACCGGACAAGCAGGGAAGAATTCTGCTGCCGCAGCATCTGCGTGATTATGCCCATCTGACGAAGGACGTCGCCTTTATCGGCGCATCCCGCCGCGCGGAGATCTGGGATGCTGCCAACTGGAAGGCGTTTAACTCCGATCTGACGGAGGAAGCCATTGCCGAAGCAATGGACGAGCTTGAGCTGTGACGGCAAGGGGAGGCTCCATGGAATTCAACCATATTCCGGTTTTGTTTCACGAAACCATTGATTCGCTTCAGATTAAACCGGACGGTGTCTACATAGACGGCACGGCCGGGGGAGGAGGGCATTCCCAGGCGATCCTGGATCGCCTTACAACGGGAACGCTGCTTTCCATCGATCAGGATCCCGATGCAGTGTCTGTGGTGACGCACCGTTTTGCCGGGAATCCCTGTTCTGTCGTGCGGCGTGCCAATTTCTCTGAAATGGCCCGTGTTGCGCATGAGGCCGGCCTCGATCGCGTGGACGGCGTTCTGCTGGACATCGGTGTTTCTTCTTATCAGCTTGATACCCCCGAGAGGGGATTTTCTTACCATACGGACGCCCCGCTTGACATGCGTATGAGTCAGGAGGGTCCCACATGTGCCGACCTGGTAAACCATTTGTCCTGGCAGGAGCTTGCGGATATTCTCCGGCGCTTCGGTGAGGAAAAGAATGCAAGATCCATTGCTCAGGGAATCGTTCGGGCCAGGGAACAAAAACCGGTGGAGACAACGCTGGAGCTTGCGGAGATTGTCAAGGCAAGTGTTCCGGCTGCTGTCCGCCGTGAACCCGGTCATCCGGCCCGGCAGACCTTTCAGGCGCTGCGCATCGCCGTTAACGGCGAACTGGATCGTTTGTCCGAGGGACTCGACGCCGCCTTTTCGCTTTTAAGACCGGGCGGGCGCCTCGCGGTGATTACCTTTCATTCGCTGGAAGACCGCATTGTAAAGCAGCGTATGGCCGGGTGGTGCGAGGGGTGTACTTGCCCTCCGGATTTTCCCGTCTGTGTGTGCGGCAAAAAGCCGCGGGCAGAGCTGGTCTACAAAAAAGGACTGGCCCCGGGAGAGGAAGAGCTCAGGGAAAACCCGAGAAGCAGAAGCGCGCGTCTGCGCGTCTGTACCAAACTTCGGGACAATGCACTCGATCCGTAAATAGCGCCGAAGAGCGCTGCAGCAGACAGAGATTTTATTTTATTTCATTGATAGATTCGTTCTCTCCGGAGAGCGAATCTGGAATACCCACAGGGAGGGAACGGCACAATGGCAACGCAGAATAACACCGCGTACGATTTTTCCCGGTTTGAGCCCAGGCGAAAGGAGCAGGCGGAAGAAGCCCAAAAGAATAATATTATTCAGCTCCCGAAGGAACAGATCGAGAAAAACGCCAGGCCGCGTCTGCATCCGGTGCGTCTTCTCTCCACTTTCGCTATGTTTGCGGTGATTCTTGCCACCGTGGGCAGTCTGGTGTATGGTCAGGTGCAGCTCACCGAGCTGACGGACAGCATTAACAGCACAGAGCAGGAGCTTGCCGAGAGCGAGAGTCTGTATACACAGCTGCAGATGAAATCCGATGCAATGCTCTCCATCGATTCGGTGGAGGCGTACGCCGAGCAGAATCTCGGCATGCGCAAGGCGGAGAAGAGTCAGGTAGAGTATATCAGTACGGCACAGGGAGATGAGGGAACCGTTCTGCAAAGCGTCGATGAACAGAGCATTCTGGATCAGATTTGGAACTGGTTCCGGCAGCTGCTGGGCTGAGCTGGAAAAGGCATAATTGTCGTCTCTTCTCAATAAGTATAAAACACCGTTTTTTGTAATGTTGAGATAGAATTGTTTGGAAGGAAGAAGAATGGAAGTTAAGAGAAATTCTTGACTTCCATTTTTCTCATCCAAAGAAGACCGGAAAGGCGGGGAAAACAGCACCATGGCAAAGGGAACGACTGTCCGGATGTGGCGGCGTACGATTATTGTATTATTGTTTCTGATTGTGGGAGGCTTCGGCACCATTGTCGTCAGTCTTTTCCGCCTTCAGATTATCCAGGGGGAGGAGCTGCAGACGCGCGCGGTCAATCAGCAGACACAGGACACGTCTCTGTCTGCCAAGCGCGGAACGATTTACGACTGCAACATGAAGGTGCTGGCCACCAGCGCAGATGTCTGGAAGGTCGTTCTGGATCCGAACTATATCCGTAAAGAGCTCGTGCAGGATCAGGGCAAGGAAAACATCCAGGACGAAATTGCCGAAAGGCTTGCCGGGATCTTGGATCTTGAGACGGCTGATGTACGTGCGCTCATGGAGAAGCAGACGTATTACGCTGTGGTAAAAACCAAGGTGGAAACGGATTTGAAGGATCAGATCCTGGAGCTGAAGGAGGAACTGTCGCTTGGCAACGCGATTCAGCTCGAGCCTGATTATAAGCGATATTACCCTTACGGAGCCTTTGCCTCCAGTGTGCTTGGCTTTACCAACAGTGAAAACCAGGGTGTCACCGGAGTGGAGGCGTCCTATAACGACTATCTGTCAGGAACTCCGGGCAAACTGGTGACGGCGAAAAATGCCAGAGGTGTCGACATGCCGTTCCAGTATGAACAGCTTGTCGAAGCGCAGGACGGCTACAGTCTTGTGCTGACGATCGACGAGGTGGTGCAGCATTTCCTGGAGAAGAGCGTGGAGGAGGCGGCGGAAAGCTGCCAGGCCAGAAACCGTGCCTGCGGCATTGTGATGAACGTCAACACCGGCGAGATTCTGGCCATGACGGTAAAGGGGGATTACGATCCGAACGATCCCTATACCATCACCGACGAGGCGGATTTGGCGGCTATTGCAGCGATCCCGGACGATGAGGAGCATCAGGAGGAGCGCTCCGAAGCCATCCGTACCGCTCAGGAAAAGCAGTGGAGAAACAAGTGCATCAGTGATACCTATAATCCCGGTTCCGTTTTCAAAATGGTAACGGCGGCCATGGGAATCGAAGAGGGTGTGGTCAACGAGAACACGACCTTCTCCTGCTCCGGCTATTATCAGGTGGCCGATTACAGCATTGGCTGCTGGAAGACGGCAGGCCATGGCACGGAGACGTTTGCACAGGGACTGAGCAACTCTTGCAATCCTGTTTTCATGCAGCTGGGCGAGCTTCTCGGTGCGGATACCTTCTACCGCTATTTCGAGGCGTTTGGCCTTACGACGAAGACCGGTATTGACCTCATCGGCGAGAGCAACAGCATCTACTATGATGCGGAGGGCCTTGGCCCGACCCAGCTTGCAACCTCGTCCTTCGGCCAGACCTTTCGAGTCACGCCCATTCAGATGATTACGGCTGCGGCGGCTGTTGCAAACGGCGGCTATCTGGTGCAGCCTCATGTTGTCAGCAAGGTGATTGACAGCGAGGGCAACATTGTGATGGCGAATGATACGACGGTGAAGCGCCAGGTGATCTCGGAGGAGACGAGCCAGCGCGTGAGCGCCATGCTGCAGGAGACGGCGACCACCGGTACGGCGAAGAACGGTTATGTAGCCGGTTACCGTGTGGCGGGCAAGACCGGTACCTCTGAGAAGATTGACGAATGGAACGCAGAGGGACGCGAAGGGGAGAAGAAGTATATTGCTTCCTACTGCGGCTATGCTCCCGCCGACGATCCGGAAATTATCATGCTGGTCTTTTTCGACGAGCCGGTTCCGCAGAACGGCGAGGTGTTCGGCAGCGCAATTGCAGGACCTCCGTTTGCGGAGACGATGGCTGAAATCCTGCCGTACCTCGGCATTGAGCCGAAGTACACCGAGGAGGAGCTTGCAAAGCTCGATATCTCCACGCCGGGCGTTACCGGTCTGAGCGTTGAGGATGCGCAGACCAAGGTGAGCAATGCCGGTTTGACCTACAAGGTGTACGGCGAAGGCGACAAGGTCGTTTCCCAGATTCCGGAGCAGGGCAAGAGTATTCCCAAGGGAGGAACCGTTGTGCTTTACCTGGATCAGGAGAGTGCGGCCGAGACAGTAACGGTTCCGGATCTGACGGGGTTGACGCTTACCCAGGTAAACGCGAAGATTTCGCAGGCCGGTCTGAATCTGAGCGTGTCCGGCGCTGCGGTGACAACAGGAAGCGCGGTGTCCGATACGCAGGATATTGCAGCGGGAACGGAGGTTCCCGCCGGTACGGTCATCACCGTCAGTTTTGTGGATTTTGAGGCAGTGCATTAGAGAAGAAAAAGGAGAGAAGCGGGTGCGGTTGTGTGAAAACATTGCCTGCGTCTCGCCCCCTTTTTGCTCCGATGCCCGTCCTCCTGTGAAAGGGTCCCGCACGGAAGCCGGTTGGTTTTCGTGCGGGACTGCGCGGCAATTTGAATCAGAGGGTGTGAAAGTATGAATCAGACAAACAGCTTACTGGTGCTCCTGTCTGCGGTGATCTCCTTCGCCGTGACGGCGCTCCTGGGGAAATGGATGGTGCCTCTGCTGCACCGGATCAATTTTGGCCAGACAATCCGTGAGGAAGGCCCGAAATGGCACCGCAAGAAAAACGGAACGCCTACCATGGGAGGCTTCCTTTTTATCATTGGCATCTTCCTGGCGGCAGCGGTCTGTCTGCCGCTGTATTACAGCCAGGGCGGACTGGATCCGTATCTGCGGAATCAGTCGCTCACGAAAGCCGTCGGCGGCCTTCTCATGGCGCTGGGGTTCGGCCTGGTGGGCTTCATTGACGACTATATCAAGGTAGTCAAGAAGAGAAATCTCGGTCTGAACGTTAAACAAAAGCTGATGCTTCAGTTCCTCGTGGCAGGAGCGTATCTGTTCTCACTCTGGCTGTCCGGCGTGGGTACCTCCACTCTGATTCCCTTTATCGGAAGCGTGGATTTCGGTCCCGCGTTCTGGGTACTGTCCGCTCTCGGTATCGTCGCGATGGTCAATGCCGTCAATTTTACGGATGGGATCGATGGTCTCAACGCCTCCGTGACCTTTTTTGTGGCGATTACTTTCATGGTTCTGTCCGGAATTATGTCGCTGTACGGCATGAGCATTGCGGCTGCGGCGGTGGCAGGCGGCTGCCTGGGGTTCCTGGTTTGGAACTTCAATCCCGCGAAGGTGTTTATGGGAGATACAGGCTCGCTGTTCCTGGGCGGTATTGTGTGCGCTCTCGGTTTCGGCGTAAATCTGCCGATCCTGATTCTTTTTGTCGGAATCATCTATCTGTGTGAGATTCTTTCCGTCGTTCTGCAGGTGTCGTATTTCAAGGCCACCCACGGCAAGCGCATTTTCAAGATGACTCCCATTCATCATCATTTTGAAATGTGCGGTTGGAGCGAGGTCAAGATCTGCGTCGTGTTCAGCGTCGTCACCATTGTATTTGGCGCGCTGTCCGTCTGCAGCTTTGTGTATGGAATCTGACGCCGCAGGCATACTATTGAGAAGAAAAACGGAAAGGAGGCGGCTGCAGTGACGACACACGCGCAGTCCGGAGCGATGACAGGCGGCGTCCCCGCCGGTTCGCAGGAAAGCAATGAGAAGAAGAAAAAGGGCTCCGTTCTCAAGCGGGTGCGGAAAAAGTTCCGCGTTTTTTCGGTTCGTTCCGGTTTGGATTTACCCTTTTTCTTTCTGATTCTTGTGCTGCTGACGATCGGCCTTGTGATGATGTTTTCCGCCAGCTATCCCTA
>ERZ1673738.3994-NODE-3994-length-15452-cov-3.664025_pt1 | contig 15452 bp, 10 predicted proteins | sample MGYA00580198_ERZ1673738 | MGnify/ENA primary metagenome ERZ1673738 (study PRJEB41218, sample SAMN15661784) | gut metagenome | host: Homo sapiens | place: Canada: London | collected 2015-08-20/2019-03-30 | study: EMG produced TPA metagenomics assembly of... | reverse complement strand
TTCATTCCATTCCCAGCGATGATATTTTTTACGTAAATGCTGATCTATTGTTTAAAATTATTCAAATCAGACCATTACGGTATGAACATTCCGTATCGGATTTCTATCGTTAATTATTAGGATTTCTACCGGATGAAAGGCGGTTATTTTCAGAAAACCAATTCCTATAAAGTTCAATTTTTTGCAAAAAGAGTTACTTCTTTTTACACATGATGTTGAGGATCGTTTTATCGGTTTGCTCCATGCCGGCCGTACCGATCAATCCGACGTTGCGGATCGTTTTTTCAATGTCGTCCTCGATAATTCCGTCGTTTTGGGTTTTGATTCCGTTCATCGATAGCAATGCCGCCTGCACTGCGGCAGATACGCCGGAATATACTTTCAGGGCACAACCTTGTTTCGCCCCGTCGCACATCATTCCGGTAAGGTTGGAACACATGGTTTTTATAGTATTCACCATTTGCTCGTAAGTTCCTCCCATCAGATAGGTGATTGCCGAAGCAGAGCCCGTTCCCGCAATCAGTATTCCGCAAAGAGCAGACAGATGCCCCATGTAATAATGGATATGGGCGGCGATCAGGTTACTCAATGCAAGTGCACGCGTCAGTTGTTCGCGCGAAGAGCCGAAGCGTTCTGCTGCGACCACGACGGGTAAATATACCGTGATTCCCTGGTTACCGCTACCGGAATTGGTCATGACCGGTTTTTCGCATCCGTCCATACGGGCATCCGAAGCGGCTGTGGCCCGGATCAGTACATTGTTCAGAAAATCATCTTCCAGCAATCCTTTGTCGATATTTTCTTTCAGGGTTTTACCGATTTGCAATCCATAGGCACTTTTCAATCCTTCTTCCGATATGGCTTTATTCATTTCCGCTCCCTGAAGCACGAATTCGATTTTCTCAACATCCACCCGGTGTATAAATTCCCAAATACGCGCTACGCTCAGTTCCGGACGATTTTTTTTCTCAGCCGTCAGGGGGCGGTAATCTTTTTTAAACAGGGTTTCCCCGTTTTTTTCCACCAGCACGATGTTCGTATGAGTGTGCACGATAACCGTTCTCACCACATCCCCGCCTTTCGTGCAGATCGCCTCTGCATAAAGCTTGTCGGGTGCATTTTCGTCGAGGCAGATTTCTACTGCATCCTTTTCCAGCAATTCTTTCGACAACGACAAATTGCAACCTTCGGAAACTTTTTTCAGCACCTCCAGCCCGTATTCCGTCTTTCCACACACAGCTCCCAAAGCGGCGGCGATAGGCAATCCGGTCATCCCCGTCCCGGGAATCCCCACACCCATCCCGTTCTTATAGATATTTCCGCTCACCAGCACTTTAATGCGGTCCGGAACGCCACCCAGCACTTCACGGCATTTTGCACAAGCCAGGGCACAGGCAACAGGCTCTGTACACCCAAGGGCAGGAATGGTTTCCTGCTTCAGTATTTCAATGATTTGTTGTTCAGTAGCCTGACCCATATAGAGCTAATTTCATATTCAACATAAATTGAGGCAAATTTATCGGTTTTTACTTTACTCTCTCGAGGAGAAAGCACAGATTAACACTTTTTTAATATTAAAAAGATACCGGGCTTATATTCAATCGCTTCCTAATTTTTGGTTCTCTCTTTTCATCTTTTCATGAAAATCCGTATCTTCGCAAAAATTTCCGGCACAACCGGACTTGTTTATTTTACAGGCTTATGGTTAAATATATCCTTATCGTCTTTTTGTTTGCCGGGAAATTATACGCAGCCCCGCAACAGGATTCTACGTCCACCGAGGTGTGTTACGACATTTTTCAGGAACTGAAAGAGCCCGGAGCAAACGGAGGCAGCGTCCATCTGGCCTGTTCCCCGGCTATTGATAACCTGCTGCAACTGCATATCAATCAAAACAAGAGAAACAAATCGTTTTCCGGTTACCGGATCCAAATATTCTCCACCAGCTCTTACGGGAGCAATATGGAAAAACTAAAACAGATGCGGGACGACTTCGAAAAGGCGTTCCAGGATATTCCCGCCTATCTGAAATATATCGACCCCGATTTTAAAATCCGGGTGGGGAATTTCCGCACGAAACTGGAAAGTATCCCTGCCTTGCACCGGGTTAGAAAATTATATTCCACGAGCTACCCCGTAAAGACCGAGATCACGCTGGACGAAATGAAACGAATCCCGATGCAGGACATTCCGGTGGAAGAGCCGGAAACAACAGAGTAATCCCCCGTTCAAAAATTCAGGGAAGACTATTCTTTCGCCCGGAGCTTACGGATAACGGTTTCGATTTCCGCCATTTCCGCCGTATTTTTTTCCCAAAGCCTCTGCCATTTTTCACTCCCGGCATCTGCCGGACGGTGCGACAAAGTTTTGTTCACTTTATCGATTCGTACCATCAGACCAAGTGCGTCTTTCCCGATATACGTATCCCGGAAACGCTCCCAAATATACTCCACCGCCACAGGCGACACATGCAACATATCTTCTGCATAAAAACGATAGTCCCTCAATTCGTCCATCACGATCTCGTAAGAAGGGAAATAGTACACATTTTCCAAATCGCGCACCAAACGGTCGATTGCCAGGAGCAATACCGATTTGCTTAACTGATTGCCGTGTGCTCCGTCTTTCCAATGCCGGATGGGGCTGACCGTGAAGAGAATCCGGAGGGCAGGATTGATTTCCCGCAAGCGCCGGATCAACAAGGTGTACGCTGCTGTGATTTCTTCCGGTTCAAGCCGGAAGCGCTCAAATTCCGAAGCGGGTAGTTTATGACAGTTCGACACTATTCCGCCGTCACGCTTGTACCGGAACACCCAGGCCGTGCCGAATGTAATCACCAGCATATCTGTCGTTTTCAGCCTGCCCGCCGCCTTTGCCAGCCGTTCATTGATCCGATGGAGACAAGTTTCCCGGTCGGGTGACGAAAAACTGCCGTGATGCAGCAAACTAAGCCATTTCCCGTCATGCTGCATCAGCCTGTCCACCGTAAACGGTTCTCCCTCCATCACTAATTCCAGTACCCGCATGGCCGACATCGGGTTATAAACAATTCCACACGGGTTAATGTCGGCATCGAATTTAAAACAGGTCAGTTTTTCCCCGATATTTTCCGTAAAACAAGAGCCTAACATCAATATCCGGGAGTGGTACCCGATGTGGAAACCGGGCTGGGGTATTTCAATTTTCGTTTGCCACTCCATAAATATGCTTTATTCTAAATTCATCCAAAGATAATCCGGCTTTCGGTTTTTCCCTTCCGATTTTTACTTTATTTTCTATCTTTGTACCAAAATCGTGGTAGTGGTATGAACTTTATAACCGTTTTATTTATCGCCATAGGTCTTTCTATGGACAGCCTGGCCGTTAGCGTCGGCGGAGGGATATGTATGAAGCCGTTCTGCATTCACAAATCCCTCAAAATGGCTATGGTGATGGGCATCTTTCAGGGAGGCATGACCTTTTTAGGCTGGGCTTTAGGTTCCCGGTTCAGTTCATATATCACGGATTTCGACCATTGGATTGCTTTTACCCTGCTGTCTTATCTGGGAGGCAAAATGATTTACGAATCTTTAAAAACAGAAAATGAAACGCTGGTCTCTTTTTCCAACCGTACGCTGTTTACCCTCGGCATTGCCACCAGCATCGACGCTCTGGCTGTGGGGATTAGTTTTGCATTCTTAAAAACCAATATCTTCTTTCCGGTTATTATCATTACGCTCACTACGTTTCTGCTTTCCCTGACGGGGGTATTTTTCGGATTCCGTTTCGGAAAGATAAAAAAACTCAATGTAGAATTATGGGGCGGGATCATTCTGATAGCCATCGGGATCAAGATTTTGGTAGAGCATACCCTCATGTCCTGATTCTATTTCTCCTCTGCTCATTTATTTTTAAGTTAATTTAAACATATAAGCGTTACACTTTTTTCCTTTTAAGCGTAAATTTACAAAACGAATTAGAACGCTTAATGAAAATCCAAAATGGCTTATATAGATTACTATGGGATTTTGGGTGTCGGTAAAACGGCAACCCAGGACGAAATCAAGAAGGCTTACAAAAAATTAGCGCGCAAGCATCATCCCGATTTAAATCCGAATGATCCCGATGCGCAAAGACGTTTTCAGGAGATCAACGAAGCCAATGAAGTGCTGAGCGATCCGGAAAAACGAAAGAAATACGATCAATACGGTGAAAATTGGAAACATGCCGACGAGTTTGAGGCACAGCGCCAACGGTATCAGCAACAAGGTGGCGGTTCCAGAGGTATGGGTGGCGGCATGGGCGGCGGTTATTGGTCGTCGGGAGGAGATTTCTCCGGAGACGGCGAATTTTCAGACTTCTTCGAATCGTTGTTCGGTTCCCGCCGGGGCGGAAGCGGCAGAAGCGCCGGCTTCCGGGGGCAGGATTACAATGCAGAGTTGCAGCTTTCGCTTTTCGATGCCGCCACCACGCATAAGCAGATATTGAACGTAAACGGCAAGAGCATCCGTATCACCGTGCCGGCAGGTGTTGCCGACGGGCAGACCATAAAATTGAAAGGACAGGGAGGCCCCGGCATTAACGGAGGCCCGGCAGGAGATTTATACATTAAATTCGTAATCCAGAACGACACGGCATTTAAACGTTTGGGCGACAATCTATACCTCACTGTTCCGTTAGACCTTTACACGGCAGTCCTGGGGGGAGAGCAAACCATCGATACGCTGAACGGAAAAGTGAAATTGAAAGTGAAACCCGAAACCCAGAACAACAGTAAAGTAAGGTTGAAAGGAAAAGGTTTTCCGGTTTATAAAAAGGAAGGTGAATCCGGTGACCTGATCATTACTTTCACCGTGACACTCCCCACCCATCTGACGGAAAAGCAGAAGGAGTTGTTCCGCGAATTACAAAAGTCTTAATTAAATGAGCAGCACTATGGACACAGATTTCATTGTTATCAAAGAATATTGCCAGAAAAGCCATATAGAGCCGTCGTTCATCATTTCGCTGGAAGAGGGAGGACTGATCGATGTGCAGGTCATCGAAGGCGAACGTTATCTTCCCGTGTCGCAATTGCGCGAACTGGAACGCTACACCCATTTGTATTACGATCTTTCGATCAATATCGAGGGGATAGATGCTATCCGACACATGCTCGACCGCATGAACCGACTGCAGGAAGAAGTGACACAACTGCGCCGCCAATTACAGGTGTTCCGGTCGGGTGATAATTTCTTTATCGAAGAATAAGCACGGATAAAATCGGATTTATACGACCGTTTGAATATTTTCCGCCTGCCGGAAAGCTGGTACGGGGGTTACAGCCGGAAACAAACGTAAAAGAAAATCGGCCGGGCCCCCACCGGAAACCCTATCTACATAGAGGGCGGCTTGCGGCGGGATTTATTATGGCAAACGGCTTTTCGTTTCGGTTTACAGTTTTCGGTTTACAGTTTTCGGTTTACAGTTTTCGTTTTACAAGGAAAAACATCCTTATTTTCCAAAACTTTACGGCACATTTTCAAAACGGAATTGTACGATTACCGTGCCCAATGACCGGATTTTCCGACAACTGTATCCGGGCGGCAACCTATTTTTTCCCAGAACACTTCCGGTGGAACCGCTTAGCCACTTCTTCAAAGATGGCAGGGTCTTGCAGCCAGTCGTATATATTTTCCACATATATCCGGTCGTATGCCCGATAAGGCTCTCCAAATCTTTTTTCTATTCTCTGCAATTCTTCCCAATCCACCAGACAAGCATGCAATCTCCGCTTTTCGTCTTTATTACCGGAATCCCTGCCGGAAATGGCCGTCCACGTATCCCATCCATGAGCGAATAAGGTAGCGTTCCAATGCAGGTGTTCCCCCTTTGCCAGGTTGTTCAGTCGTTCTTCCCCCAACATTTCTATAAATCCGGCTTTGTCCTGCCGGGCTCTTATCATTTCGGGCGACAGTCCCGCCAATTTCAATTTCGTCACCAGGTGAAGTGCCGCCGATAGGTTGCTGAGTTTCCGGATTTCCGGCAACTGTGCCCAACTCATTCCGGAAGCATTTGCAGATAAAGTTTCACCGGACAGGTTTCCGGGATGCCGTCTCGCTAAAGGTTGTCCGCCTGAAATTTCAGGTTCCTGTCGCATACCTTCCTCACGGCTATGGGTCTGAAACGAAACGCCTTTCCGGGACAAACGATTTTTCCGGGACAGGACTCGCTTGTTCTCATTCCGGGAGTCCGAAGGAACTTCATTCGTATTTTTAAAAAGTGAAATTTTCTTTTCCCGGTTGTAATAATCATGCATATTTTTAGCCAAAGCCCACCCTGCCTCGTTCACGATCAAATCTTCGGTGAAGATCGTGCTTTCCGCTCCGAACGCCCGGATATGCCCGGACGGCCATAAGGCGGCCAAAGCTGCACAACCGGAAACCGAATCACCATCCGCTTTCACGAATATGTCTATTTCCTTTCCAGTCAGCCGGCAGATAAAACGTTCTATATCGACCGCCAGTTGCATATTCCGCCTGAAATCACCCAGAGAAATCACCACATAACCGAACGTGCCGGGCTTCGTCCGCAAAACCTCCCAAAATGCCACACTGTTTACATCGGCGCACACATATTCAATCCCGTAATGTTCCATACCCGGATACAGGCTTTTGAATGTGCCCAACCGGCTGTCGAGGTCTTTATCCACAACCGTGACATGGAACTCCGCACCGACAAATTGCCCGTGTTCGGCAAGGGCACGCAGAACGTGGCTCCCCGTTTCACCGAAACCCAGTATCATAGCGGAAAAATCCCGCGTCGCCACAGCCTTTACCGGATCGGGGCGGACATAGTTCACCGGAGGGTAACCGGAAACTAATTCGAGTGCAGCCAACCGGGCCGGACTGACGATCCGGATATCCATATTTTCCGGCAAAACTTGCATTTGCAACAATTCGCCCATCCTTTCATCGTCCAGCCTCACATAAAGAGTGATTTTTGCCCGGAAATCTTTTCCACTCTTTATTTCATCCGCCAGCTTCAGCACCAGCCGGAGATTCCGGGACGGATTGCCGGAAAGCAGAAACACACGGGCTTCTCCTTTTTTCAGCAATCTCTTTATCCCGGCCTCCCGGAATGTAGTGTTTTCCGTATATTCCCGGCTCAACAGTAAAGCACCGGCTTGTGCCAATTGTCCCAACCGATTTTCGCGGTTTTCCGGCTCCTCTCCCGTATCTTCAAGCTCTCCGGCATGTCCTTTTCCTCTCCGGGAACTGTTCCCCTTTTTATCCAAGATAATCACCAGACGCCCCGCTTCCTTTCGCCCAAGTACACTCCGGGCAAGCGTTAAAGAAGCCTTATCCGAGTCGAAAAACACATAACTCCGGCTGGAAACGGTACATTTCAACCTTAGCCACGACAAGAAATGTGTTCCGAACAGTTGTACCACGACTAAAAAACTGATCAGAAAGGCGAAAAAATGAATCAGGGCGAAAAAGGTCATATACACTTTGTCGTGGTGCATCTCTTCACACACTTCCAGGAGATCGGAGTGGAGGAAAAACATGTGGAATGTGGAAAGAAAAGAGCGAATGGAGAGGGCGGTCAATGAATTGGCCGTTCCTCCGTGCAGGTAACCGATCGCATAGATCACAAAGCCACCCACAGCAACTAAAGGAATCAGTATATAATTCCTGATACGGAGGCAGGTTTTCCGCCGTTTGGCCATCAGCAGGCAGAACAGCAATAAAAGTAGCAGCATCACTGCAAAAATCGCAATATCCCCCATCGTCAGGCAGGCGGGATGCCCTGCGCTGTCTTTAAAACGCCATAGAATCGTATCTATCATATCGTTTGTTTTTTATTTATTTTCCCCCGAAAGTTCAGATACAAGCCCCGTCTTAAAGTCCGCAAGCTATTTACCCGGACGTTATCACGCGCAAGGCTTGTTCCTGCCTGTATTACCCGATCTGTAAAAACACATTCTTCGTTTTTAACAATCTCCCGTCAAAATCCCGGTGTAAAATCAGGCTCGAATACCCGTTCCCCTTTTCATTCTCAAACAGCTTCACATTTCTAAAACAACCAGGCATCCCCGCTATTCCCGAAGCCGATTTCCCGGCTTCTTTGGGCTTCGAGTTCTTCCGCCGCCGCCCAACTTTTCGCATCCGCCGCTTTTTGCAGCCAATAAAGATAACGCTGCCTGTCTTTTTTCACTCCCACCCCTTGTTTATAACACAAGGCCAAACGGTACATCCCCGGAGCATGGCCTTTTTCAGCCGATGCCCGGAACAGTGTAAATGCCCGCTTTTCATCCCGTTCCACCCCCCGGCCTTCGGCATAACAGCTCCCTAAAAACTCCAAAGCAAACCGATCTTCCTGCTTCGCGGCTTTATCATACCATTCCACCGCCTGCCTTATATCTTCTTCCATTCCATAACCGTTCTCATAAAACAAGCCCACCACCCGTTGTCCGCACGCACTTCCCCCCTCCGCCGCCTGCTTGTAATATTGAAACGATTTCTGGTAATCCTGCTTTACGACCTCCCCATCGTAATAACATTTTCCCAATGCACAAAGCCCGTCGGGGTTCCCCTGCCCGGCCGATTTTTCAAACCACCTCATGGCTTTGGAAGAATCTTTTTCCACTCCCAGTCCATCCCAATAGCACTCGCCCAAACGATATTGAGCCTCTGCCTGTCCGTGTCCGGCGGCTCTGCCAAACCATTCCGCCATTTTTTCAAGACTTTTTTCTACACCGTATCCTTTTTCAAAGCAGATTCCCAACATATTTTCCGCATTCCGGTCACCCAGTTCCGCCGCTTTCAAAAAGTAATCGACCGCCACATAATTATCTTCCGGCACATACCGCCCATAGTAAGCCAAGAGCCCTAACCGAAAAATAGCCGGGGCAAATTGCTTTTCCGCCGCTTTTTTATACCATTCATAAGCCGAACAATAATCGGTTTCCACACAGCAGCCGCTTTCATAACACCATCCCACCATATATTCCGACAAGTGCAATCCTTTTTCCGCCGCCTGCCGGAAATAAACGTAAGCCAGACTATCGCTCAGGGGAACACCCCAGCCATTCGCGTACATCAGCCCCAGGTTATGCAAAGCACTCGCATAGCCTTTTCGGGCGGCTTTTCCATACCATTCCAGCGCTTTGTGGTAATCTTTTTCAACCCCGGTCCCATTCAGATAACAATTTCCTAAATTCTTTTCTGCCAGCGTATCTCCCCGCAAAGCCGCCTGCCCGTACCAATAAGCCTGCAAGGAATCGTCGGGAGCCTGTGCCGTGTAATAATCCGCCAGCCACAGCATGGCGGGCACATTCCCTTTCCGTGCCCGGCGTTCCAGCTTTCGAAAATCTTTCCCCTGTAAAGTATCGGGCGGAGCGGCATGACTACCGAAGGCCACGTATAATCCCATTGCCAAAAGGACGATCCATTTTCCTATTCCGTTCATAACTCTACGTTTTTCACTTTCCAATGCATATAGCTTCTGTACAATCTGTCCAAATGCCCGAAATCGGTCACCGAACGCTGAATCTCCAACCCTACCAACTGATAGCGGGCGATATATTCCGCCACTTCTTCTGCCCGCAAGGTAACCCGGATAAAATCGTATTCCCGCCCTTCCGGTCTCGCTACCAGTAATTCATGGGTTCCTGCCCTTTGTTTCAATACTTTCCCAAGCTTTGCCTGTAAACGCTCCGGCGGGTAGTATTTCCAATCGTCCACAAAATAATGGAAATCGTCAAAATCGATCAGCAGGTCGCCCCGTTGCAACCCATGTTCCAGCATCTCATTCGTCAGATCGGTGATTTTAAAACAATAGGTATATTGCAACCTGCCGTCCACAAACACTCCCGCCGCCCGTATCGTACCGTCGGGTTCATAATACACTCCCGTTCCTTCTTTTTGTCCTTTGCTGAAGTTTCCCCGGAACACTGTACCATCTGCCAGATATTCTACCCCTTCGCCTTCCGGCAGGTCGTTCACAAAATTCCCTTCGATACGGGTTCCGTCCGTCCGGGACAGTGTTCCCTTTCCGCTAAAAATACCGTTCTCCAGATACCCCCGGTACACCATACCGGAATTAAAACGATAGGTTCCCCAACCGTTTATTTTTCCCGCACTCCAATTCCCGGCCATACGGTTACCATTCGGATATACCTTTACCCCATATCCTTTATAAGGCTCTATCCGTTCCGCATGTCCCCGGATGTCCCAAACAGTCGCCCCGTTTTCACGCCCTGCGATGTAATGATATTCCTTGCGGCAATACGCCAGTCCGGCACGCCGTGCCTCGCAAGGTTTTCCGGTTTTATCAAAGTAAGTTTCTTCCCAAAGCCTCCCGTAACGGTATTCTTTGTGGCAACGGCTCCATTCTTCCCTATTATCGACCGGATTCATCCCCGCATCGAGATAACAAATATCGCTTTGCTGCCCGTTCCCATTATATACATAGCGCACCACAGGATTATCGGCGAGTAAATGCTGTTCATCCCGATACTTTCTTTCCAGAACAAGCCGCCCGTCTTCGTACACCGCCTCCAATTTAAAATATCCGCCACACAGGCATGGTTTTCCGTCCTTATCGTAATAAGCCTCGCAAATCCTATGATTGTAAATATCGTATTCATAAGACACAAAAGCATATCCCAGGCGATTATTCATCGGTTCCCCGTTCTGTCCCAGCACTTCCATCCGGATTAAATTTCCCCGGTAATCATATTCACAAGTTCCGGCATAAGCTCCTTCCGGCCCGGCACAAGGCTGCCCGTCCACTCCGAAATATTCCTGCCGCACTATTCTGCCGAAGCGCAGCGTATTGACCTGCCTGTGATACCCTTCCTCGCTCAGGCAAGGACGGTCGTACACATCATAATAGGCACAGCTCTTTATCCGATTGCCGCCGTCGTTCTCAAACCTGCATATCGCATACCGATGTTCCGGGGCATCGATTCTCCGCCCATCTTTATCCCAATAATTCTGTTCGGTCTGAAAATGGTTGTCGTCGTATTTCATGACTTCCCGATGCCAGCCCGAAGCGTTGTTCACAGGCGTTTTTCCGTCCATATCGTAACAAGCCGTTTCTACCTGATTACCGAACGCATCGTAAGCATTCACCCAAATCACTTTACTCTCCAGCCTTTTCCCGTCCGCATCCTTCCAAACGGTTTGAATCCGGTTGTTTAAAAGGTCATAACGATATTCCTCGGAAGCCACGCCATCGGGCGTCATATAGCGGTCGCCCTTTTCGTCGTAATACTCCTCGGCAACGAGGTTACCCCGGTCGTCGTAGCGGTACTTCACACAGGCGTAGCCCAGGGCATACGAGGGGCGGTGTTCCTTATCCAGATATTCCTTTTTTACCAAACGATCTTCCTCATCATAAGCCATAACAATCCCCGCATATCCTTCATGGCATGTCATGGACGAATGGACCGCATCGTAATAAAACTCCGCCAACTTATTCCCCCGGCTATCGTATTTCCATTCCGTCGTATATACTCCGTCCGAATCGACCGCAGGCGTCACACTATCTTTCAGGCAGGTGAACCCGGTAAGCCATGCCTTATGCTGCGGATCGTCATAACGGGCTTCATATCCCGCACCTCCATTGCCTTCCCAGTAACTACCGTCATACCGATAGGACAACTCTTTGATAACCAAATTCGTTTCCGGTTTAAAATAAAATTTCCGATAAGCACATCCCCGGCGGGTCAGTTCCGAATCCATACCTAAAAATTCAAGTTTCACCGTATTCCCCCGGTCGTCGAGAGTCTTGTGAAAACTATGGTAAAATGAATAATCTTCCCGGTCGTAATACTCGAACTTTTCGCCATTCCCGTCGAAATAACAGGTAGTCGTATGTCGTCCTTTGGAATCATAGGCATACGTACAAACGGCATATCCGTCTGCCACCGGACTTATTTTCCCATTACCGTCCACTGAAATCCCCTTTATAATCCGTTTATTTTCATATTCATACCTCCATCCGCTGTTTCCTGCTTTATCCAGGCAGTACACCAAAGAATCTCCACCACCCGGACGAGCACTTCCGAAACGCAACAGTAATCCGTCCGGCGAATACTCATACTTTTCAGCATACGCCAAATTCCCGTTTTTCGCCCGGTTGCCGAAAGCATCGAAAAACTCTACGCTCTTCCGGTATCCACAGGCATCGAAACTTATTTTTACCACACTCGCCCCATTCTTCCGGGATTGCACCGGAAGCCCGTTTTTATCCGTGTAGGACAAATAAGTATAATCCCATCCTTTCCGCGCATCCGCTTCACGGATATGATTACCGGTATAAACACCGCACCAGATCGGTTCATCCCGCTTGTTATATGCTTTCACCTGCATCACATGAAGTCCCCCGGCATCGGCAATAAACTCATACCGGCACACCTCCTGCAAACGGGATTTGAAATTTTCGTTCACTCCGCTATCTTCCTCATCACCGGGATTGACCAATAACGTCCCGTCGCCACCGGGAGAAACATCTCCCCAGGCATCACGCTGTACCGCCCTTGTCCAATGCCGGGCATACGCGCCGCGGCGGGGTGTCCACCAGGCAGGAAACATTCCTTTCCGGCTCAGCTCGGTATATCCCGCCCAATGTTCTGCCTGCCGCCGGGACAGGCGGTTAATTCCCTCCGGCCATTCCTGCCGGTAAACAAAACTCTCGTAATATTCCGAATAAGGCATCAGGAAACCGACAATGTATCCGCCGATCAACAGAAGCAGCAACACAATCACCGCCGCAAACAGGTAAACCCGCTTCCTGAGCCGCCGTACACGCTGCCGTTCCGCTTCTACCCGTAATTGCTGTGCCCGCTCGTTCCGGCGCTCCGCCGCCACCTTACAAAGCACGTCGTGGGTAAACTCAATCCGCTTCGCCCCGTCCCACTCCTCGATCCGGATCAGGCGGTTCTTTTGCAAAATATCCAATTCCTCTTTCACCACACCCCGGTTCAGGGCATCCCTCAACGACACCCGGTCGCGAAAACCGTCGGAAGTCAGCAACCGGTCTTCCAGATAATTCCCCGTCGCCGGGGAAACCAGCCGGATCGTTTCCCGATAAAAATTCTTTATGATATTATCCCCGAACTCTTCCACCAAAGCCGCCGTAATCTTTTCTTGCCGCCGCTCTTCCCGCTTCCTGTCGAGCTCATGGCAAAACAGGGAAAGCAACGCAGGCTCTACAATCGAGTGCCCCGTTTCTCCTACCCTCACTTTCTTCCGGTTTGTCACTTTCCGAACAATGTCAAATGCCACCTCTTCCGACACAATCCCCTGTGAAGGCCTGATGATAATATCCATGGCCTGTTTTTCATGGATCGCCTGTAAACTGTAACGGTTTCGCTTCAATGCCGGAATCCGGGCGGCATATTCTTCCAGACGCGCCAAAAAATCCTCGCGTAGAGCCAACACACAACGGTAATCGACTTTTTCCGGATAACGGACGCGCTGCCCGCCTTCCGCGAGGTGATGCCGGATATAGGCAGGCATCCGGTCGTCGCACAGATCGGACAACTGCCCGAAAAAATCATCCACCCTCTCCGGCGCTTTAGCCAGGGTGAAAATTTCTTCGAACTGGTCGATCACCACCAAAGGAGTCACTGGAAAATCCCCGGTATTCCAAAAAATATTACAATGAAAAAATTCCCACAAGGAAAGGCGTTCCGGGGTAATATATCCGATCCGGTTTTCGACATCGATCTTTTCTGCTGCCGCCTGCGTACAAACTTCCCGGATCACCTGTCCGGCATACGCCTCTCCGCTATCGTGGTTCAGGCGAATATATACGGGAAAAAAGCCGTTCTCCCTCGCCTTTCTGAAAATACCGGCTTTCAAGAGCGAAGTTTTTCCCGTGCCCGACGGACCGTAAATGATCGTCTGGGTGTTATGGAAAATATCGCCCGACAATTCGGCGATCTCGCTCTCCCGACCATAAAATATAGAAGCGTCCTTCTCTTCATAGGAAGCCAGCCCCAACCAATGGATATGGGAATCCGTGTTCATAATACCGTTTTTAACTGTTTAGCAAGCGCACGTCACGCACAATCCTGCGAAGGCTATTTTCCCAATCCTGCCCTTCCCTCAGGTCTGCCGTATGAAATTTTGAAAAGACCTGTAAGCCTGAATCATCCAGGTTTACATCGTCGATCACCACCGGGTAGATAAATTTTTCGGGAAACCTCAATTCCAGCTCGTCATTCGCCCATTTCCATTCTCGCTTAAAGAAACGGCGACCGCAATTTACGACCGAACGCGACAGCACAGGCACAAATATTTTACTTTTCTGAATGTTTTGCTTGATCATCGCTTCATAGGCATCGCCCGGCTCTAAAGATTTTTTGTCGAACCACACAGCCACCCCCAACTCCTGAAAGGTGTCGGCAATCCTGCGCGCCTGCTCGAAATCCTCGCTGGCATAAGAAATAAATATCTCTTTTTTATCCTCCGTCCCCTGAAAGGCCTTCCAGCGTTTCACCAATTCGCGGATAAATACCCGTGCGTCCTCATACACTCCGGCATTCATACGCGATAAAAAGTCGATCAGATTTTTATCCAGGCAGGAATCCGCCAGCATTCCGACCTTATCGGCAGAAGCGGAACGGGAAGAAAATTTAAGGGAATGAAAAAAGAAACGGAACAACCAATTCGGATAATTGCAGCCGATCACCAATAAATATTTTTCCCGCAGCACATTGGAAAGCCGTTTGGGACGATAGTTCTCGTCCAGCCAATAATGCAGAAATTCCAGCAAATCGTCCTCGGTGAGCACAAATTCATGAGGCACGGCACTCGCCTTGCCGAACATCTGATAAAGGCAAGGCTTACTCAGATCGTCGATATCCTCTTTACAGCTTCTTTTCTCGTAGCTCAGCCGCTTTACTTTCCCTTTTCCCCAAAAACTTTCCATCGCTTTCAAAGCCAGATCGTCGAAAGAAGTGGAAAGCACCAAACGGAACTTTTCGATAGAGAGCAACTCCTGCAATTCCGGCAAAAATTCAACCTCCGCCCCTGTGATTTCCTGGAGTATCCTCGTGGTTTCGTAATAAGGCTCCGACTGTATCCTGTCCCACGCCCGCATATTGTATTCATACGAAAGCCCGGCAAAATCAGAAACGGAATCTTCCACACCCAGCCTTTCTTTCATCTTCCGAAGGATATATTCCCGCAACGGTATTTCTTCTCCCTCCACCGTCAAAGTGAACAACTCCTGCCCCAGCACCGGAATCACATTCCCTTTGTCGATTTCCTCCAAAAGCCGCGCCCACCCGCTTTCATTCAGGCGGTTTTGCATAGAATTTTCCATAACCGTTTATTTATAAATAACACGCACTAAAACGATCTTCCCGACCGTTTCATCTTGCAACGACCTTCTTCCACCACATCTTTTTGTCCACTTCCGGAGATTTTTATTTTCCTCATCGAACACATTTCACACAAATATACGATATTTTT
>ERZ1673738.3988-NODE-3988-length-15466-cov-6.676789_pt1 | contig 15466 bp, 26 predicted proteins | sample MGYA00580198_ERZ1673738 | MGnify/ENA primary metagenome ERZ1673738 (study PRJEB41218, sample SAMN15661784) | gut metagenome | host: Homo sapiens | place: Canada: London | collected 2015-08-20/2019-03-30 | study: EMG produced TPA metagenomics assembly of... | reverse complement strand
CCGTTCAATTTACAGTAATTGGATAAATTGGATGAGTATTCAATTTACAATAAATTACAGGTAGATGTTGTAAATTGATTGAATGTCCAATTTACAGTAAATGTCTTACATTTAATAGTAAATTGTAAATAAATGTTTTAACAATTTGTTCATAGAGTTTTAATAATTTGTTCACACATTCATAGCGGGCTTATGGTAAAATATAATCGTAGGGAAAACCTACAACATACAGGGGCTGCCTTATAGGCGGTTAGCATTGCTATGGATTAAATTAGAAAAGAGGTGAATTAAATGAAATTTGTAAATCTTGAAACAGGAAAAGCAAGTAAATTCGTAAAATCTAATGAGGGATTTAAGGTCGTTTATCCTCACGGCGTGGGCGTCGAAACCTTTACATCTATCCGTGCAATCCAAACAACGCTTGATGCCCTCTATACGGTGTGGGCTGATTATGTAGTGTTTCAATCCCGTTATGTTATGTTTATCAGCCTTGAAACTAGCGAAAAATATGTTATCGTACGGGATTAAATCCCGTCGGTTAATGCAGCCGTAGGCGGTTACAAGCCCGCTTGAGAAATGCAGAGTATCCGAACAAAACAGAACTAAGTTAATCAGAAAAGGAGAAAAAATCATGAACAGCAACGAAAACATCATCACCGCCAACAGCAATTACATTACCCGAACCTTTGCAAACACCCTTGTAAAGTTTACCCGAACCACCGTTAGAGCTGTTAACGGTAAACCCGAACTCTTTACAGAGGAGATCGCAACCCAATTTAAGGGTAAAATGACGGTAGAACAGGCTCAAGAAAAACTGAGCAAAGCAAACCCTAACACCGTTATTATCGTGAGCGACGCCGATTACATTGAAGAGGTCCGGGGTATGTTAGTAGAGGATTTCTTGAAATACAGCGTCCCGGTTCAGCGTCCTGCAAGTCAGAGGGATGAGGGCTAAGGCCCTCTCCCCGATTTAAGTATAAATTGGAGGGTTATATAATGGTTAAAATCACTTACCGCATAAGAGAAATGTTAGATAGATATAGGTGTAGAGATAGCTACGATACAATAACAGTACCCCACCTACCCCAGCTATCACCCGGTACCTCTCTTTATTACATAAAAACAGATAGATTTAATTATCTTGTTTTAGGTAAAGATGATATTATTAAAATGGAGGAAGTTTAACATGAAAATCAAAAAGAGTTACATTGAGAAAGCCCACGCCGACGGTCTATATGTAGACCGAACCGACGGAACCGTCTACCCCGCTATCCCTCGTGATGAGTTTATCCGTAAAGTAGAAACCCTCACCCCTGTTAGAACGGATAGACTTAACCATTGTCAAGCGCATATTGTATATTGCGCCTACTCTGATGAGTTTAACACCAACCCCATTCTCCTTAAAAGCTACCTCACCTATGTAGCTATGTATCTCCCCTCTACGGATAGACTGTTTGTATTTGACTATTATAGCCCCACCACTTGCCAACACATTAGTAAATTCAAAAACGAACTTCGCCGTAACTATCTGAAAGCCCTTCAGTTTAACTGCTACCGTAGAGTTAGAGGTAAGAACGGCAGCCGTATTGAATACGAACCCTTTGTCCCATTCACTTAAAGAGAGGAGATTATTAAATGGAACTTGAAATCTTCATCGTATCATATATGGCAGCTATCTTAATCATAGGAACCATCATCTCCACCATAAAGGAGCGTAAAAAGAAATGATTAACTATAACTACCTACAATGGTGCATACACAATATAAAGAGGGGAATTTACTCCCCTCTCTCCCCTGAACAAATCCTATCAAAGACCCACCATTTAAGAACTAAAGGCAACTTAACCGTTAAAGAATTTGAGTGGTTAAAGATAGAATGTGAAGCCCTTTTGAGAAAGGAAGTGAACGAATATTGATAATCTCAACAGACCACAAGATGTGTACCATTTGTGATTATAGCTTTAACAATTGCGAACCCGAAGTGGATATTGACGGTATGCAATTCTGTAAATACTGTCATATTGGAACCACCCCTTTCGGTTGGCATCAAGTTAAAGAGTGTAACCCATTAAGCTGCATCCGTAAGGATTGCAACCATGCTTAAAGAAAGGAGGTAAACCCATGACCCTTAAATCCAATCAAGGCTTCATCCTTGGCTACAAATTCGGCTTTGTTGGTAAGCTGAACGCTGCCGAAGTTAGAATTTGTACAGACAATTCGGGCTATTTCATTTATGGCGTAGGCTTTAGTGAATTTATCCCTGTAAGAAAACTGAAACGCTACTCGTTTATTGAGAGCATTTCGACTGGGCGTAAACTGTACAATGTGGGCGGTAAATGGATTGGCGGTGACAACGATTGACCCTCTTTCACAACACCGTATTCTTAACCCTACTTGTATGCACAGGCTTCGCCACCATCGTACTATTCATTTGGGCTTTAATTATTAAAGTAATAACCCACCTGACGAGCCGTAAACGGCGAAACGGAGAGGATTAAACCTCTCTGTCGTGGGATTAACCAACCTAAATTTTAATTAACAAAGGAGAAAAATCAAATGGCTATGATTACCCGCACTATCGTTAAGTCCACCGACATTACTTTCCGCACCGTTGTTAACGGAGAGGTAAGCGCACCGCAGACCCTGTCCTTTGAGGGCATGGTAGGCAATCCTGTTGCTCTCATTAAGAAGCAGCTTAAACTTAAAAAGATGGATAGCGTTATCATCGATGCTATGGTTGAAGATGCTGCTCTCTATGGCTGCACCGTTGAGGACTTCCTCTCTGTCGCTCATGTAATCGAAAAGTAATAAACACCATCTAATTTAACATTAAAAAGGAGAATTTAATATGAATAACACCGTACTGTATGACCTGAACAACGCCGAAAGCTATTGCTCCATTAAGGGTGACACCCGTGAAGCCAAGGTTGCTATGTATAATGCAATCAACTCCCCTGACCACAAGCTGTCTGACTTCGTTGGTAAGAAGCTGAACATTAAGGACATTTCCATTGAGCGTGTGGAGAACCCCTCTGATGAAACCGGTGAGATGGTTGCCAACGCAAGAGTAGTCCTTATCGATGAGAATGGTGAGAGTTATACCTGTGTTTCTAGTGGTATCTACTCCGCTATTAAGAAGTTGGTCGCTGTGTTTGGTGAGCCTACTTGGGAGCCTGCACTTCCTGTTGAAATTCAGAACCTTTCCACCAAGCGTGGCCGTAAGACCATGACCCTGAAAGCAATCTAACATTAACGGTTAACCAAAGCCCCTGTGCCATCCCACCGCAGGGGCAATTTTAACTTTAGGAGGTTTATATGGATTTTACTGATGTGCTTACCGCTTTATGGCAAGGCAATTATGTTGAATATATTGTACTAAAGAAATATCTTGGATTGCAATTTGCTGAATGTATGAAAAACCTTGAAATAAATCGCATTGCTCGATGGTCTAAAGATGGAAACGGTCAAGACATAACAGTTATGTTTAAGCGTAAAGGGGCAGTCGGAGAGTATTGCCTTACCAAGCGTGGGCTTGTATTAACAAAAGAATTATAAGGAGGTATTAAAATGGATTTTAGAGAGATGTTTAATAGACACCTTGAAAATATGTATTATAACAGCAGGGTTTATACAAAACCTGATAAAGATGCTGCTAAAGTTGCAACCAAAGTACATGATAAGGAGGATAATAAATGATTAAGAACGGCATCGACATTAGCTATTGTAACAACACATACTCCAAGATAGACTTCGCTCAAGTTAAGAAGCAAGTAGGCTTCTGCATTATTCGAGTGGGCTATCGTGGTTACGGTGACGGCAGTTTGCGTGAGGACAAGTGGTGGAAATACAATGTGAATGGCTGCATTGAGCATAACATTCCGTTTGGTGTTTACTTCTTCACACAAGCTATCACACCTAAAGAAGCAGAGGAAGAAGCATGGTTTGTACTTGACAGAGTTCGTGGTCTTAAACTTGACTATCCTGTCTATATAGACACGGAAGAAAGCGGTCACAGACAAAACCTCGGCAGGGCTGACCATCTTACACCTAACATTAGAACGGAATGTATAAAAACATTTTGTAAAACCATCGAACTTGCAGGATATTATGCAGGTATTTATTGTTCAGAGAATTGGATAAACAATATGCTGCACTACCCTGACCTTAAAGCATTTGACTTTTGGATTGCCAACTGGAACAGAAAGCCGAAGCTGGAATGTGGTATGTGGCAGTTGAGCGCAAAAGGAATGTGCGATGGAATTAAAGGTTATGTGGATGTAAACAAAACATTCAAAAACTATCCTGCTATTATGAAGAACAACAACTTGAACGGCTACTCCGCTGAACAGAATGTGTGGCAAGTAACTATTTGGGGATTGACTGATGATGAATACAAGGAGGTATGCGATTGGCTTAAAGAGAAAGACTTCCCACATGATGATAAAGTTGTTAAGGAGGAATAAGTTGTGGCCGCTTTTTGGGAAAATTATATTATAACAGGACAATGGGGTACTCGTGTATTCAAAAGATGCTCAAATTGTAAAAAGGCTCCTCTTGAAGTTAAAGAAAGAGGAATATTAAACCCTTACTGCCCTTGGTGCGGTTGTAGAATGATTAACACAGAGGAGGAATAACCTATGGCTGTGTCGGATGAATCCAAAAGCAGAATAGCAGCAAAGTTAAAAGAGCGCAACAAGATAGCAAGGGAGATTAACCTTAACATGAGACCATCCGAACCTGTTAAAATTCTTCGTGCAAAAGATACAGTCGAAATACTTTATCGTGAGCGTGATGCACAAGCATTAGAAGCTACACTTGATGCTTTCCTTGAAGCCCCTAATGCTCTTGCATATCGTGGAAGAAAATCATATTCTACTGCTGAAATGGCTGAACTCATGGAGATAGCAGCACAAAGCAGGAAAAAGGCAGAGGAAGATGTTGGTTTTTATAAGCAGTATGTTAGAGAGGTAGGTGTAACAGAGGGAGGACTGCCCTCTATTGCAGACCCTATACATTGGAGCGACCATATCACACAGTTTGTTTATAAGTACAAAGACCCCGAAGAATTTTCGAGACCTGAACAATATAGAGACTGGAAAAACCGTATCTATAAGAATGGGTTGGGTTTATCTTATGAGTATAAATTTCAGACGGAGTACAAACAAAACTTTATCAATGTGTTTAAGGACAGAGTTATAGGTCACATTCCCGAAGAATACCAAAAGCCTGCAATAGAAATACTTAAACAGTTGGAGCAAGTTGGGGGAGAGCAGTATAGAGATGCTTACTTTACAGATTTGTTAGGTACAATTAAAGACCTTTATGCCGAGAATTATGAGGAAGCTGTGGATGCTGCTCAAAGAACTGCAAGAATATTTGGTTTTAAGGTTCCCTATTAACCTTGAACTACACAGCAGACTTTGAAACAACTACCAACGAGAACGATTGCCGAGTGTGGGCATACGCTCTCTGTGAGATAGGGGGTGAGTATAACATTGATGTTGGAAACTCTATTGATGATATGTTCAGTAAAGTATCTAACTCAAATAACACACTTTACTTCCACAACCTCAAATTTGATGGTGAGTTCATATTGTATTGGCTTTTCCAAAACGGTTATACTCATGTAGAAGATAGAAAGGATTTAACAGCAAAGACTTTCACAACACTTATCAGCAACACAGGTGTGTTTTATACTTTTACAATCTGTCATAAGACTTCGGGTAGAAACAAAATCTGCACCAAGATAATTGACAGCTTAAAGATATTACCGTTTACTGTTGATGAGATAGCCAAGAGCTTTAAGTTACCAATAAGCAAATTGAAGTTGGATTATAAGGAAGAAAGGGAAGTAGGTCATATCCTAACAGAAGAAGAAATAGCTTATATTAAGAACGATGTTAAGATTGTAGCCATGGCATTAAACACTTTGTTTCAGCAGAACCTAAATAAAATGACACAGGGTTCTAATGCACTTGCTGACTATAAAAACATAATAGGCGGTAATGATAAATTCAGATATAAGTTCCCTGCGCTATCTGCCGAAGATGATGCTATTATCAGACAGGCATATCGTGGGGGCTTCACCTACTGTAACCCAAAATTTCAGGGTAAGAAATTAGGGAATGTTAGCGTATTTGATGTGAACAGTCTCTATCCCTCACAAATGTACACAAGGCCATTACCATACGATGAGCCTGTAAGGTTCTTGGGGAAGTATCGCCCTGTTGCATCCTATCCGTTATATGTACAGAGATTACGATGCACCTTTAAGTTAAAGAAGAATATGATACCAACTATTCAGTTAAAGAATACACTTGGATTTATTCCTAATGAGTATATAACAGACACTAAAGATGAGGATGTTGTACTCACACTAACTAATGTAGACATTGACTTGATGTTTGAGCATTATAATGTTAAGGTTATCGAATGGCTTGGCGGTTATATGTTTAGGTCAAAAACAGGAATGTTCACAGAGTATATTGACAAGTGGATTAAGGTAAAGCAGGAAGCAACAATTGAGGGTAATGGTGGCATGAGAACTCTTGCAAAGCTAATGCTTAACGCCCTCTATGGCAAGTTCGGATTAAAGATACAATGCAGAAGCAAGATACCTTATTATATAGACGGACTTGTAAAATATAAAGAAAGTGATGAACAAGAGCGTGAACCAATTTATATTCCTATGGCTTGTTTCATTACAGCGTGGGCAAGGTACACAACTATCAGTTCAGCACAAGCTGTTTATGATAGGTTTATCTATGCTGATACAGATAGCTTACACTTAATCGGTCACGAAATTCCTGATAATCTTGATGTTGACCCTGTTAAACTCGGTGCATGGGATTATGAAATGCAAGCCGACCAAGCTATATTCCTCCGTCAGAAAACTTATATGGAGCATCCCTGTGGAAAGAGCGCAGAGGAATTCAAAAAGAAAAATCCTGTCATGTATGAGGAAACAAACGGCTGGAAAATAACTTGCGCTGGAATGGGCAAAGGTTGTTATAAGTATGTAACACCTGAAAAATTTAAGATAGGTGAGTCATTTAAGGGGCAGCTTCAACATAGCAGAGTAAAAGGCGGAGTAGTCCTAATTGACAAAGAATTTACCATTAAAGAAAGATAAAATTTCCTTGTTATAATTATTGAAATTTGGTTCGGAATGATGTATTATAATATTGGGAGTAGGGATTGAATATGGGTGCCGAATTCGGGGAGCAACAGGGTGAAACCTGCCGAAACGGTTGGGCTTGCTACCTCGCTTATATTCGCCCTATATCCCGCTAAAAGGAGATTATTATGTATTACAATATAGACAGTGCATTATCTTACAACGCCTTGTTCACTATGATAATTGGTGGGCGTGGTATTGGTAAAACCTACTCGGCGAAGAAAAGGGTGATAAAGAATTTCCTAACAAAAGGAGAACAGTTTGTATATCTCCGTAGGTATAAGACTGAACTTCGTAAATCTGTTAATACTTTCTTTGCTGATGTAGCTAAAGAGTTCCCTGACCATGAGTTTAAGAGTAACGGTAAAGGCTTCTTTATTGATGAAAAACAAGCTGGCTATGCTATGACCCTATCTACACAAGTCATAGAGAAGTCTACCGCTTATCCTAATGTGTCGCTGATTATCTTTGAGGAATTCATTATAGACCCTGCTTCCTCCTATCACTATTTAAGGAACGAAGTAGAAACATTCCTTGAAGCATATTCAACAGTATCTCGTGACAGGGATGTAAGAGTTATCTTCCTTGCTAATAATGTTAGTATGTATAACCCTTACTTCATATACTTTAACCTTGTGCTTAAAGATAATGAAACAAAGTGCAAAGCTAAAGGTGGAGATGTTATACTGCTAAAGGTTGGGTCTGATGAATTCGCACAACACATGGCACAGACAAGGTTCGGTAAAATTGTAGCAGGAACTTCTTATGGAGCATACGCAATCGGCAACGATAGTCTGCGTGATGATACAGAATTCATAGAGAAGAAGCAAGGTACAGCTAACTATTACTTTGGGTTCTACTGGATGAACGGCTTTTATGGGGTATGGCGTGATGATAGAATGGGGTTAATGTATGTGAGCGAAGATTATGACCCCTCATACCCCTTAAAGTATTCGTTGAGCATGGCAGACCATTCTCCAAATACGCTTATGGTTAAGTCAATACGAAGCATACCTGTGTGGCGGGTAGCCACTATCCTGTTTCAACAAGGAAAAATGCGCTTCGAGACTGGCAAGGCCAAAGCAGCTTGGATAAATGTTATGCGTATGCTTAATGAAATAAAGGTGTAAGGAGGTATGTTGTATGGAAGGACTTAATGAAATTACTTCGCTTATCGGTTCTGTTGGTTTTCCTGTTGTTATTTCCCTTATACTTCTAAAGAACAATAGTGAAATGAGTGAAATTATCCGTGAGAATAGTAAAGTTATTCAGGCACTTGCAGACCGAATTGATAACATTTTACAGAAAGGTGGTGATTAAATGCCGAGACTTACTCCCGAAGAACATGAGGGCTATATGCAGACCATTATGGGTATGTTTGAAAACCCTGACGATGGTGCGGAGATGATTGGTAGATTGCGTGACGATTACAATTCCAGCATGGAAGTCATTGACACCGTTGCACAGAGTGAGTATGACGAACTTAATGGTAAATACAATGCCCTGCGTGAAAAGTACATTGAACGCTTCTTTGGAGGTAACGCTGATATTGAAGCAGCAAAGACTGCACAGCGTGAGGACATTGAAGCAGACAAGAAAGGCGAACTTACCTTTGAGGGTGTCGCAGAAAGTTATCTTGGAAAGGATGTGTGATTATGCCTAATGGCGTAGATGTTTTGAATGTTATCCGCAATAACGCTTCTGCTGTTTATCAGGACAGAATTCCTGAAGCTACTGCGGAGAACCTGCACGAAGTTGGTGATGCTATTCTTACCTTTGAAGCGCAGTCCAACGAATTCGTGAACGCTCTTATTAACCGTATCGGCCTTGTTATCCTTAATAACCGCATGGCTTCTAACCCTCTCGGTGTCTTGAAGAAAGGCAGACTGGCTGTGGGTGAGACCATTGAGGAAATCTACATTGATGTTATTAAGGCGCAGACCTATGACCCTCGTGCTGCACAGGACACCCTGTTTAAGCGTCATCTCCCCGCTGTTTCCTCTGTGTTCCATAGTGTTAACAGTGAGTTGAATTATCCTCTGACCGTATCTAATGAGCAGCTTCGTAAGGCTTTCATGTCCTATGATAGTCTTGACAGGTTTATCGCTGGGCTGGTTGACAGTATGTATAAGTCTGCTACCCTCGATGAGTTCATTCAGATGAAGCAGCTTATTAGTGAGTGGAACAAGAGTGGTCGTTTCATCATCGAACCGATTACTGCTGTAACCGATGCTGCAACTGCTCGTGAAGCCATGATTAAGATTAAAGCTGTGTCTGACGGTATGACCATCTTTAACAATCAGATGAACTATGCTGGCGTTTGGACTAACACCCCCAAGGATGAGCAGTACCTTATCACTACCCCCGACTTTAACGCTCGGATGGATGTTGATGTACTGGCTGCTGCTTTCCATATGGATAAAGCGGAGTTCGCTGGTCATGTTATCGTGGTGGACAACATTGGCGATTTGGCTGATGCAGGTATCGAAGCTATCCTTGTTGATAGAAACTGGTATCAGGTTTACGATTACCTCCGTACCTTTAAGACTGCTTACAATGGTGAGGGTCTGTACTGGAACTACTTCTACCATGTGTGGATGGTTTACTCCCTCTCTCCGTTCGCTAACGCTGTTGCTTTCGGTACTGCTAAACCCACTGTGACTGCTGTTACTGTTAATCCTGCCACTGCTACTGTTAAGCCGGGTGGTTCTGTGCAGATTACCACTTCCGTTACTGGTACTGGTTCTCCTACCTCCAAGTGTACCTTTACTATTAAGGGTGCAACTGACCCCGATACTATGGTATCTCCTATGGGTAAAGTTGTACTTGGCAGCAAAGAGGTTGGTTCTCTTGGTACTTCCAAAAATCAGATTACTGTTACTGCTACTTCCGTTCAGGATAGCACCAAGACTGCTGATTGCACTATCACCGTTGGTTAATCCTTGGAGGGGTGGGCTAATCCCTGCCCCTCCTACTTCTCTTAAAGGAGGGAATTAAATGGTAACACCTAATACAATAGTTAAACTTTATAGTGGTATTCCTTTTGACCCTACCTATCAGAATGTTCTACAATGGGATAGTGTGGAGGAACAAAATCAGTTCTTTGCAGGTATTGTTCCTGTTGCCACTTACACAGACTTTCAGTTTATGCAAGCGGATAGGCAGTTGAGAGTTAAACGGCAGATGGAGAATTGCTATAATATTAACTATGTGGCTTATCAAAATCATCGGTACGGTAACAAGTGGTTTTATGCAGCAGTTGAAAGCATGGATTATCTTTCGCCTGAAAGCACAGGGCTTAACTTGGTAGAGGATGTTTGGGCTACATGGCAGTTTGACCTTACTTTTAATAAGAGTTTTGTTGAGCGGGAAACGGTTAGTAATGATAGTATTGGAGCGCATACTCTTGATGAGGGGCTTGAAACAGGTGACTATGTGACAACTGCTCATTCCTACACTTTATTCAAGCCGGAGGATATGCGAGTTATTATTGCCATGACTGGTATACCTGATTATATTAAGCAAGAATTAGGTGAGGGTGTTGTGGCTAATATACAAGCCCCATCTATTGTGAGGGGTATTGCATTTCCTGTATACTGGATTGAATGTGGCAGAGCTAACAATGCTTCTTCTATGGTTGCTGCTCAAGCAATTATAGATGCTTACACTAAAGCTGCACAACTTGATGCTGTTGTTGGAGTTTTTACGGTAACAAAAGTGGGGGACAATTACAGCACGATTGAGAGCCTTGGCGCATATCCTGCAAGAACTTTATCTATTGTACCAAGAAACAATAAATTGTACTGTTACCCCTATTGTGCCTTGAACATCATATCATCAAGTGGTGATGCAAAAACTTTTAGATATGAACGAATGGCCACTGGGGGTGCAACAGGATTTTTTAAGATAACCCACCCTTTCGGTATGCGACCAACACTTTCCGCAACAATGGAAAATTACGCTGGAAATAATATTGACATTCAAGACCAAGTATCTTTAACCGGTTTTCCTGTGCTGCCTTGGGTTAATAATGGTTATCAGGATTGGCTGGCAAAACATAAATACAGCATTGCAACAGAGTTTGGAGCAGGCCTTGCTACTTTAGCAGTTGGTGGGCTGACAGCTAACCCTCTTGCTATTGCCGGTGGTATATCCGCAACTCTTGGCTCTCTGTCTAAAGTTTCCCAAGCTGAACACCTGCCTAATAACTTAAATGGCACAATAGAAAGCAGCGATGCAAACGCCATTAGCGGTAAGAGTGGGTTCTATGCAAACTGTGTATCAATTAGAGCAGAGTATGCAAAAATAATTGATAACTTCTTTAGTCAGTACGGCTATAAAGTATCTACATTAAAGGGTGTTGAACTGCACAATAGGCAAAATTGGGATTTTGTTCAAACGATAGGGTGTAATGTTGTTGGCCATTGTCCTGCAACTGTTCTAAATGCAGTAAAAGAGATGTTCGATAAAGGCGTAACCCTGTGGCATAACGGTAACTTTAACTATGGCACTCTTGCCAATCCCATTATAAGCTGAAAGGAGGATGTAAATGAGTAAGACTAAACCCTTTATCCCTGTTAAAAACGAAGCGACTAAAGCATTGTTCTCTAACTCTATTCTTGATTGCTTATATCGTGGGCGTCTGCATGAGCTGGCTATGGCAAGATTTAAGTGGGAGAACTTGCCCGAAGAAATTGATGAGCGTTATCTTGAAATGACACTCAACGAATTCGGTATGGCTGCTTTCTTTAAGGATGAGGAAGTTGATAAATTCTGTGTTCAGCCTTGCCTAATAAATGGCCCGTGGGATAATTATGGTAATCCTCTGCGAGTTGAAACATGGAACAACTGGAATAGTTACAGGCGTACATTGGATAAGATTGCTCATAACGGTGAGCGTGGGGATGATTTTATTGTGATTTATAATAACATGATTAAGTCCCCGACTTTCCCTTGGCTGGACTACTACGCTGAACAACTTTATGACATTGACCAAAGCCGTAGAGTTAATACCCTTGCACAGAAAACTCCTGTATTGTTCAGAGGAACACAGAAGCAGCAGCTTACCCTTAAAAACATTTGGCTCAAGTACACAGGTAATGAGCCCCTGATTATGATTGATGATAGTGTTGATAAGGATAGCTTCACAGTATTCAAAACCGATGCACCGTTCCTTGGTGAAGAACTTACCCAAATGCGTAGACACATGATGGGTGAGATTATGGTTTACCTCGGGTACGAAACACAGGAAGCAACGCAGAAACAGGAGCGTGTACTTGCGGGTGAGGTTCGTGCTGCACAGTCGGAGAGTATGTCTTATCGATTTAGCCCTCTCGTTATGCGTAGACAGGCTGCTGAACAGATTAACAAAATGTTTGGACTTAACATTGAAGTTAACTTCCGTCAGCCCTCGTCCTCCCTGTTTGAGCTGGATGACCCGCTTAACCAGTTCATCTTTGATAAGGTTAAACCTGCAAATGTTGATGCTATTCCTGAAATAAAGGAGGGTGATGGGGATGAGTAAGTACACAACTGAACTGCGGTATATCATCGAAAGCGGTTATGAACTTAAAGCTCTGAAAGATTATCCCATCTTTGACGAGAATTACAGGCAGGTATTGAACAAGTATATCCTTAATCACTTTTGGATGAGAGAGATTGGGGCTGAAACTGTGGGAGAATTTGACCTGTTCCTCGGCAATACCCTTAACGAGATTATGCCATACTATAACGGTTTGTTTAAGATGGCTATGTCTGAAATCGACCCTCTTACGAACTACAAATACAAGGAAGTTATGGATAGGGAAGATACGAACAACAGCAATAGCAGCAACACCAATAGTTCTAATAGCAAAATTGTTGATAGCACTCCTGCTGATGGCCTTGTTAACATGAACGCAATTGAACAAAATCTCTATGCTTCGTCTGCTCAACTGTCCGCTAACGATAATCATAATATGGGTAATGTTTCCTCTAAATCCGAAACAGACTATGTTAAGACTATCAGCGGATATACAGGGGTTAGTGTAGGTAAGCTGTATGACGAATACCGTAGGTATGTGGTCAGCGTTGTGCGCTTACTGATGAACGATAAAGACCTTAATCAATGTTTCATGGGGGTGTATTAAATGATTACTCCGCTTCCGTATTGGAACTTTAACCCTGTGCTTCCTACGGCTTTCGATGATAGTTTGTCCTATCTTGAGATGGTGAGCAAGCTGTATAAGAAACTTGAGGAAGTGATTGCAGAGGTTAATGAAATCGACCAAGAAGCAATCCAGCAAGCTCTTGATGATATGAGAGCCGAAATTGCAAAATTTGAAACGCAAATTCAGAAGCAGTATAACGAACTTGATGGTAAGTATCAGGCACTCTATGAGGAACTGAATAACTCCATTCTTGAGCTGGCTGATACTACTGCTGCAAGCCTTGAAGAACTCGATACGAAAATCTATAATCTTGGTGAGAGCCTTAAAGATATTATGGATTTGAAGATTGAGGAAAACAACGAGTATATCTTCGAGAGTATCGCTTCCGAGATTATCGGCATTAAAGTATTGAATTACTTTACTGGTGAAAAGGTTACTGTTCAGGAAATGTTTGATTACCTTGCACAGCTTCATGCTGCGAATGGTATTACGGTTACTGAACTCATTACTCGTCAAAAGACCGTTAATGAGCTGATTGCTCTCAAGTTTACCTATACGCAGTTGGCTCAAAACGGTAAGAACATTATTGTATAATTAAGGAGGTAATGTCTTATGACTAATACTACTAACTATCAGCTTACCAAGGTTGAGGGTACCGACCTCTTTAACCCGCTGACCCAGGTTAACCCGAACTGGGATAAAATCGATACCGCTATGAAAGCAAATCAGGGTGCAGGAATTACTAACGCTACACATAACAAGAGTGGTACTCTCCACGCTTTGGTTAGAGCCGTTGCGGGTGTTCCAGTTATCCGCTTCACTGCTACTGGTGACTTCCGTACTGGTGATACCTTTACGGTTGATGGGCAGAATGTTACTGCAAGACTGCCTGACGGTACTTCGCTCCCTGACTATGCGTTTAGAATTAACTCTAATATCATCGCTATTCAGGCTGGTGGTGTGCTGACCATCGTGACTAACGGTGCAAGCGTTGACCTTGAGGGGTACATGGAAACCTCTGATTATGTTGGTTCGGGTGCTACTGGTAAGGTTCGGGCTGCGGAGGTTGCGGATAGTGCCACTACTGCTACGAGTGCCAACAATGCAAGTAACCTGAATGGTCAGGCTGCAAGTTTCTATGCAAAGGCTTCCGACCTTGCTCCCCTCATTCAGAATATCACGGCAATTCAGGTGGTGAGTGCGCTGCCCACTAATCCTGTGGCTACTACGCTCTACCTCGTAACGGAATAAGATTAAGGGACGGTGGGTGGGAACGGAGGATAAGTCTATGATTGATAACATACAAAAAGCAATCGATATGTTGAACGATGCAAAGGCTCTTTCTATCCTCGATGACTGTGGGCGGAGGATGGTAAGCCCTGCGGAAGCGCATATGTATTTTGCTATCAAGGAAGCTGTGAAGTTGATGGAGATGGAGGTTAAGGTGTAATGGAACGAAAGATACGAAAGGTTCTGTCTAACCTGCATGACGATATGATTGATGCACTTATGAAGTGCCAAGATTTAGATGAACTGAAGCAAAAAATGAGAAGTATGCTTATCTCGATTAACATTCTGTTGGTCGAAGATAGAAATAGTAAGCGATAAGGAGGTATCTAAATGAGTATTTCAAAAGGCGGTCAGAGTGTTAAGCCGTATGTTGGGAGTAAGGAGGTTAAGGAAGCGTATGTGGGGAGCCATCTTGTGTATAGGGCGGTTCCACCATATAAATATTATTTCCTTGGTGCAGAGAACGATTACATTATAGATAATAGCGTTATATCCTTGTCTGACAAAAGAGCAACTATCGCTAAAGATGGTGGAATTTACAGAATTGTATTAACTACGGAGTCATATGGAAATCCTGGCCATGTTCGAGTTAATTTAACGAATACCACTTTTACATTTATAGCAAGAGTCCAATCTGATATTGTTAACCCAAGTATAACTATAAATATGTATAAAGGTAACACTTACAATGAAGCAAGTAGCTATCGAGTTAATTGCCCATCTTCCTACACACTATTTACAGTTAATATTCCGCAGTATATAGATAATGTAAGGATAGCTCACAATAGTGGCACCTCATGTACAACATATGTTGACGCTATTAAGAGTGACCTTAAATAACGATTACCCC
>ERZ1673738.3977-NODE-3977-length-15510-cov-8.078745_pt1 | contig 15510 bp, 12 predicted proteins | sample MGYA00580198_ERZ1673738 | MGnify/ENA primary metagenome ERZ1673738 (study PRJEB41218, sample SAMN15661784) | gut metagenome | host: Homo sapiens | place: Canada: London | collected 2015-08-20/2019-03-30 | study: EMG produced TPA metagenomics assembly of... | reverse complement strand
GACATTTCTTTACGACTGGGAATACCCCAATGACCATGCACGGGAAAGCACGCTGGCGGAATTCGCCGCCAACGGAGCGGAAAATCTTGTTCTGACCGATACTCTTTTGAGCATGATCGCCGAAAACGCCGTTTTGTACCGGCTTCTCCCTAAACAGATGGAGAAAGCGGGACTGCGTTTTGTGGACGCCCATGCTCCCTTCGGTGACGATCTGGACATCTCACTGCCCGTGGAGGAGGCCCGTCCGCAGATGCTGGCGCGGCACAAACTCACGCTGCAACTGGTGCGGGATTTCGGCGTGGACAGCTGCTGTTTCCATATCGGCACCCCCGTTCATCCCGGATACGGCATGGAGGACTACCGTTCCGCCGTCTGCCGTTCCTTGGACGAACTGCTGCCGGAAGCCGAAAAACTGGGGATCACGCTGTGTATCGAAAATGTTTGCAATCCCATCAGCACGGTAAACGAGCTTCTGGGGTATCTGGATAAATTTTCCACGCCGGTCCTCGGGGTCTGTTACGATTCCGGACACGCCAACATCATGGAACAAGGCAAAGAGTTTCCCAAGTGCCAGTGCTACCGGGCATGGACGGGATTCGGAGAAGTGGACTGGATCGCTGACACTCTCGGCGCTCTGCAACAATACGTGGTGAACTGTCACCTTCACGACAACAAGGGATGGTGGGATGTGCATGAGCTGCCTGGAACTGGGACAGTCGACTGGAAGTCCGTGATGAGTAAATTGAGGCGCTGCCCCAGACTCAAGTGCATCCAAAGCGAAGTCATTCCGATCCGGACCGGCACGCCGATCAGGGCCTTATGTGAAACTTTTCAACAACTGACAAAGGAATAAAACAATGAAAACCCAAGTGATGATTCTCGTGTATCTCCTCGCCGGAAGCCTTCTGTCCGCAGCCGAACAGACCGCATGGACTCAAAAACAGGGGGATTTTACCGTTCAATGCACCACGAACTGCCCGGATGCCATCGGAAAACTGAATACGCCGGTCAAAATCGCTGTCACGGTCAAGGGAACCCGGAAAGGATTCTTCTCCGCACGATTCTATCATAACGGCAGGGAGATCGGGAAAAAAATGTATGTCCCGATGGAACAGACTGCGACGTTTTCCGCCTCGCTGGTCAATCCGGGCGTTCTCTATGTCCGGTATACGATCTCCGATGCCGACAAAAAACATATCTTAGGCAAGAACAAGCGGGTTCTGCAGGGCGGACTCGGTGTACTGGTTGCCCCGGAAGCCCTGAAACCCGGCAATCCCTTTCCCCCTGCCGATTTTGATGCCTTCTGGCAGAAAAAACGCAAGGAACTGGATCAGGTCCCGGTCAAGGCGGCGGAACGGACGCTCACGCTGCCCAAGGGCTTTGATCACATCCGCTGTGCCGATGTGACCGTGGACTGCACCGGAGGAACTCCGGTCACAGGCGTATTGACCATGCCGAAAAATGCCGCAAAAAAATCTTTGCCAGCTGTTGTCTATTTCAACGGAGCCGGAGTCTATTCCGCCTTCCCGCATCCCTATATTGCCAGAAAAGCCATCGTTTTCGATATGAATGCCCACGGGATCCTGAATGGGCAGAACGCAAAATATTATCAGGATCTCAGCAACGGAAAACTGAAAAACTACAAGATTGCGCTCACAGGAAATCCCGATAAAGACTACTTCACATGGATGCTGGTCCGGGTCATGCGCGCGTTGGATTATGTCAAGACCATCCCGGAATGGAACGGACGCGATCTGTATGTCCGGGGACGCAGTCTAGGCGGAGCGCAGGCACTTGCCGCCGCAGCGCTGGATCATGACGTGACGCTGTGTCTGGCAGAGGTTCCCGCTCTGTGCGATCACGGCGGACGTCTCGTCAACCGTCAGCCCGGCTGGCCCCGTTTTTTGGATTCCGCTGACGTGAAGAAGATCGACAAGGAGAAACTCAAAGAGGTCTCCTATTTCGATATCGTTTTTTTCGCGCCTAAAATCAAATGTCCCGTCTATGTGACGGCAGGACTGATCGACAATACCTGTCTGTCCTCCGGCGTGTATGCCATGTTCAACCGGATTCCCCGGGACACCCCCAAGGCAATCACCATCATGCCGAACTGCGACCATGCGGACATTATCCCCGTTTCCGGACGCACCGAAATGGAACGTCTGCTTCAGAAGTAAAGGACTGCTGTACCATGGATATCACCGCCATCGACCCGAATTTCACGCCGAAAACACTGCCCGCAGGCATGCAGGCGGAATTCCACTCCATCATGGAGGCTCCGTTCTGCATCGAAGGTCTCCCGTTCCGTAAAAACGGCGAGTTTTACCGTCTGGATGACAGACTCCGGGAAGATCAGGTCAATCCCGGCGTTCCGGAACTGGCCCATCATACCACGGGTGGCGCAGTCCGGTTCGTCACAGATTCCCCCTTTCTGCTGCTCCATGCAAAACTAAGTTATTCCTGCGACTGGAATCACATGCCCCGTACCGGAGCGGGCGGAGCTGATCTCTATGTGGGATCCGGGAAAGAAAAATTCTTTGCCGGAGTGCTTCAACCCGGCTATCGGGCCGAAGAAGCGGAAGGATTTTTCGATCTGACTCCGCTGAAAGAGGGATTGCGGGAGATCACGGTCAATTTTCCCTTGTACGGCGGTCTCCGGGATCTGGTGATCGGACTTCGTCCGGGCTCCCGGCTTCTGGCGCCTGCGCCACATGCCCTGCCCCATCCGGTCTGTTTTTACGGATCCAGCATCACACAGGGCGGCTGTGCATCCCGTCCGGGAAATACCTATTGCGCCCATCTCTGCCGGGCGTTGGATGCGGAACAGTGGAATCTGGGATTTTCCGGCTCGGGAAAAGGCGAGATCAAGATCGCGGAGATGATCGCAAGACATCCGCTTTCCCTGTTTGTCCTAGACTACGATCACAATACCCCCAATCCGGAACATCTGCGCCAGACGCATGAAGCGTTTTTCCTCCGGATCCGGAAGTCGCAGAAGGATTTGCCCGTAATCTTCCTGAGCCGATGTGATATCTACTTTTGGAAAACCAGTTATTCCGATGACTGCATCTGCCGGGATATCATCCGGCGGACGCAGGCAAACGCAGTCGGCCGGGGAGACCGGAAAACGGCATTCATTGACGGAGAAGAACTGTTCGGCACGGATGCCTCCCGGGGAGAATGCACAGTGGACGGGATCCACCCCAACGATCTGGGATTTTTCCGGATGTATCAGAGGATCCTCCCTGTCGCACGACAATTGCTGTCTATTTGAAATTTGAATTGAGAATATCAAAAATGAAACAAGAAAATCTTTCATGGAAACTTTTCGGTCAGGGAATGGAAAATTTCGGAGAAAACGGTGCTCCCTCCCGGGATCCCATGCCCGTTCCCGGAGATGATGAAATCCTCGTGCGCGTGGAAGCACTGGGTCTGTGTTTTTCCGACATCAAGATCATCCGCGCAGGAGCAACCCACCCGAAACTGTGGGAAAAGGATCTCAAAAATCATCCGCTGATCCCCGGACACGAAGCCGTATTCACCATTGTCCAGAAAGGCAAAAACGTCCCGGAGGAATTTTTTGAAGGTCGCCGGTGTCTCATTCAGTGTGACATTTTCGTCAAGGGCCGCAGCTGCGCCTACGGATACGGCATGTCCGGCGGCATGACCCAGTACAGTATTCTTGACCACCGCGTCTGGGAGGGAGAAGGCAGAAGCTACCTCTTGGATTGGCCGCAGAATCTGTCCGCCGCTGCCGCCGCTCTGATTGAACCGTGGACCTGTGTCCGGGCATCCGCCCATATTCGACACCGTGACGTACCGCTGAAAGGCGGGAAACGCCTGTTTGTCTTCGGGGAAGCCGGAACGGATTGTGTCCCGGGCAAACTTTTTGAAGAAAATCCGGCGGCGAAATGCAAACTCTACGGACCATCCCCTGCCGGATTTCCGGGAGAAAAACTGGAATCTCTGGAACAGGATGACCGGTTCGACGATGTGGTCTGCTGTAATGTGACCGACCGGACACTTTGCGAAAAAGCCGTTGCGCTGGCAGGACCGAAGGCAGTCATCACGTTTGCAGGAAAAACACCGGTGGAGAAATGCGCCATCGATCTGGGGGCGCTGCATTATCAGAACCGGTTCTATCAGGGGACGCGTTCTTCCGACCTTTCGGATGCCTACCGGACGGAACGCCGCATGGCGGTCAAACCCGGCGGCACGGCATGGTTCTTCGGCGGTGCCGGAGCCATGGGTCAGATGCATGTGGAACTGGCAGCGGTCACGCCCGGACATGCCGGAAAAATTCTGGTCAGCGATCTGGATGACAGCCGTCTCGCTCATCTGCGCCGTCATTTGGAAAAACGGGCAGAGGAGAACGGCGTGGAATGTCGTTTCGTCAATCCCTCCAAAATGTCGCCGGAAGAGTTTGAGGCTCTGCTTCGGGATTTCGCTCCCAAGGGATTTGATGACATCCTGCTTCTGGTGCCATCGGCGAAATGCGGATCCGATGCCGCCGCCCACCTCGGCAGGAACGGACTGATGAACGTATTCGCCGGAATTCCCGCCGGAGACACTGGCGTTGTATCCATTCGTGACATTGTGGAAAACGGGGTCCGCTTCACCGGGTCTTCGGGCAGCAGTATGAATGATATGATCGATACGGTCCGGGCAGCGGCGGAAGGGGAGTTTCTGAGCGTCAGTGCCCTGGGAGCCATCGGGGGAATGAAGGATCTGAAAAAAGGTCTGGAACACGTGGCAAAAGGCTCGTTTCCCGGAAAGACGGTGATCTTTCCGAACTGTCCCGATCTGCCTCTGACCGCCATGAGCGATCTCTCACAGGTCTCTCCGGAGCTTCCGGCAACCCTGGATTCCAACGGATTCTATACAAAAGAGACAGAACAACTCATTCTGAAACAATATGAGGAAAAACAGGCATGAAGAAAGTCACGGTACTGGGGGCGAATCCGGCCTTTCAGAAAACACTGACGTTTGACGGGTTCCGGCAGGGGAAAGTCAACCGGGCCAAAGACGTCACCTTCACGGCATCCGGCAAAGGGATTAATTTCTGCCGGGCGGCAAGGTGCTGGAATTTGGTCTCCACCGAACTCATTCAGTTTATCGGCGGTGCCAACGGGGATTTCATTCTTGAGGAACTGGACAAGGAAGGTCTTGCGCACCTCAGCACCCGGACTGCCGCCGCCACACGATGCTGTACTACCTGTCTCAACAGCGATGACATCACTGAGATTATTGATCCTTCCGGCAGTGCTTCGCAGGAGGAATCGGATCATCTTCTGGCTGATCTCCGGAACTCCCTTCAGAATGCATGCGGTTTTGCCGTTTGCGGGACCCTGCCGGGGAAAACGGATCCCGCGCTGTACGAACGGTCTATTGTGGCAGCGGCGGAAAGTCACGCTCTGGTTTTGCTGGATGCCTACAAGGATATTGACAAGCTGTTTGCGCCGAACCGGAAGAACGTGTTGAAGATCAACCGGGACGAACTGAACTGTCTGACAGGGATCCCCGATGCGGAAAAAGCTCTCGAGGCTCTGTTCGACCGTTTCCCCTTGTATGCAGCCGCCATCACGGATGGTCCGGACAAAGCGTATGCATTCGATGGGAAAGAGTTTTTCGTTTACGAACTGCCGGAACTCAAAGTCGTGAATCCCATCGGTTCCGGCGACACAGCCAGTGCGGTCCTATTGAGTGAACTGGTTTCCGGAAGGGATCTGCGGCAGGCGTTCCTGATGGCGCTTTCCGCAGCATCCGCCAACTGTCTGACGATCCAACCGGGAAATTTTGACAGGGAACAGGCGCTGCATCTCGCTCAAAACACGAAAATCAAATCGTAGACCCTGCAATATTCGTAGAGGGACATCATTTTCAGCGCCCGGCACATTTCACGGAGTTCGGATTTCAGCTCCTCAATCGCGGCATTGATGTCGTGTCTGAGTTCCGGAGAAACCTGGGGAGTCTGATCCGGAACGGTCTGGATGGTCTCGTGGGATACAATGTCAGTGCGACAACGATTCGGCATATTCTGGAAGTAAACGGCATCGTTCCTGATCCCGAGCGGCGACTGCGCGGAGATTGGTCTCAATTTATCGAAACGCAGCAGTATGTAACCGCATCGACGGATTTCGCCCAAGTGGAACGTTTGACTCCATTCGGACTGGTTCGTGAGAGTCTGCTGTTTTTTATGGACATCGGCAGCCGGGAAGTATGCCTGGGAGGTATTGTTCATAATCCTGACAGCAACTGGACTACACAGATTGCCAGAAACATGTGCGATATGTGGGACGGCTTCATGCTGGGTAAAAAATACCTGATCCATGACCGCGATCCGCTTTTCAACAAAAGATTCGATTCTGTTTTTGAATCCATCGGCATAGAGATCAAAAAATTGCCGCCGTTCACGCCGCAGATGAATGCCCGCATGGAAAATTTCATTCGGGCAATCAAGATGGAGTGTTTGGACAAGATTATTTTTACATCAGAACGGCAACTCCGGCTGGCGGTCAAGGAATATCTCGAATACTGGAACCATTATCGCCCCCATGAGGGGCTTGGCGGCATCATGGTGGACAAGGAGAAACGTTTACAGCAGGCGATCATCGGCATCAAGAATCGGATGGGGAAGAACGCCATCCTCCAGCTGTTGCAGAAGATGATCATATTTTCTCTGCATTTCTGTATCAGGCGTTTCTGCAAGTTGCTGTTCAAGTAACATCGCTTTGGAGACAATATACTCTGCTTGTTCCATAAATTCTTTGGAAATCAAAGGTACATATTTATCAGCCACCTGTTTATGTTTCAGGCTTTTTACTCCACCCACGATTTTCGAACAACGGGGAGCGATCAGCAATTTGCGGTAGTCACTAACTTTTTCGAGGGTAGAGACTTTTTCCGGACAATTAAAACAACCCCGACGAATTTGTGAAGCATTAAATCTTCCCGGAAACGTTCTCGCAAGGGGGTGCTTGACTGACGGAGTTTTTGAATGCGCTGTTGATGTTCTTTGGAAATTTTAGGGCGTTTAACGGTATGAGATTTGATTTTTCGAGATTTCGATGGTATTCTATTCATGAGATACCGTCCTTTCTGGGCTCTCGGCCCGGTTGTGATTAACTTGATTATATTAATCACGGTATCTCTTTTTTTGTCAAATCACCAGCGATTTTTCTTCATTTGGATATTCTCGTTTCGCTTTCCCTGCCGCGCTAGCGGCTCAGTTCAAGATGAAAATTGCGAGTTACAACGAAAATCCCAAAATATATTTGTGGCTCACTTTGGATTTTCGTAAATCGCTTTGCATTTTATGTTTACAGCATGTATATTGGATTTTGTGTACCACTTTTAACAAACTGGGCCACAATTTGGACCACAAAAAAGCGGGCTATATATAGCAGTTAATGGTCTTGAATTAAAGATGTTATAAGAAAATAGGTATGGGTTCCTCTCACCCCGACCATCTCTTTGCTCTTATTCCAGCCGAATTTACAGTGAGACGTATCCGGATTTCCTTGTTGCCTCAGCAGCGGATGAAGGTGTCGCGCGGGCGCTCTTTGATCACTTTGCGGAAGGCTCCGGGGGTGCATTGATGGACCTTGCGGAACAGACGGGTAAAGTAATTGGGGTCTTCGTAGCCGCATTCGGCGGCGACTTCTTCCACGGTCAGATAACGGTTGCGCAGGGCTTCGCGGGCACGGGCCATGCGGAAGTTTTGCAGGTACTGCTGCGGTGAGTAACCGAATTGGGCGATGAAAAGTGTCCGCAGGTAGCTTTTGCTGACGCCGGCGGCGTGGGCGACTTCGTCCATGGAGATCTGGCGGGCAAAATCTTTTTCGATCAGGAAAATGGCTTTGACGAGGGCGGGGTGCATCTCGCGCAGGCCCTCGATCCGTTGTTCGCGGCGGACGATGGCCTTCAGCAGCGAGTAAATCAGGCCGTCGCAGAGTTCATAGCAGGTGGCTTTGCTCATGCGGCAGATTTCGCGGACCAGGGGTTCGATCCACGGGTCGTCACCCAATTCGATCAGCCGCAGTGATGAGTCGAACATCATCGGTTCGGCGTGAAAAACGACGAAGAAGTTTTCCACCATGCCCAGGTTGTGCTGATTGTGTTCCACCTCGGGCGGAACGATCAGGAGATTGCCGGGATGGCAGAGGTATACCTTGTTTTTTATTGCTATTTCGCAGCTGCCGGAAACCACCAGCAGAAGCTCGGTTCCCGGGTGCGAATGGAACCCGACATCCTTGGTATCGGCGAAAAACGCCGCCTGCGAGAAAATCGGCAAAAGATTGTCGCTCATCGTCTTAGTCGCTCCGGTTTGTTATTATTATAACCGGAATCCTACGGAAAAGCAAGCGGAAAGTTGATTTGTGCTGTTTTATTATGAAATTATCCAGTAAAAATGCTATTGCATAATCCGGGAAAACCAGTATATTCGAATATAGGAACAAACCGGAATAAACAAACAGAGGAAATGAATATGAATATCCGCAGACAAAGTTTCACACTTATTGAGCTCCTCATCGTGATCGCAATTATTGCCATTCTGGCGGCGATGCTGCTGCCGGCGTTGAACAGAGCCCGCGAGAGCGCCCACAAAGCGATTTGCCTCAACAACCTCAAACAGCACGGGCTGGCCTTCAGCCAATACGCCGGCGACTACAATGACGAGGTTTACTTGACCGGCGAAGATCCGGAGGGAAACTGGCGCAATTACCTGATGAATTTCGGGATTACAAAATCGGACAATGCGGCCAGCGGCGGGGGATACCTGCCGGTCAAATCCCTGTTGTGCCCCACCGGCCGGCCACGGACATGGGACGACAGCAACGTCTGGGCCTATTCGCAGGTTTACGGGGTGCCTTTCAGCCCGGATGAGGCGTTTCGTTCGGAGCGGAAATCCGCCGGCAACGGTACCGGCACCGGGTATTGCGGGGACTCCTTCAACAACGCAAACAAATCGCTGATCATCAAGATAACCAGTGTGCCGAAGACGGCCCAATATTATCTCTGGACGGATGCCTCGATCAACAACAGCAACGGGATGAACAGCCAGCAGTTTTTCCGCAACTGGCCGAGTGTCGGCAATGAGGCTTATGTCATCCGCCGCCATAGTAATATGGCAAATATGGTTTTTGCGGACGGGCACGCCCTCAGCTTAAACAAGGCTGACCTGTTTTTTGATTATTATATCAACGCCACCATCACTGCCTCCGGTACCGCCGAATGGGGTACCGCAAACTGGACTTGGTAAGGAATTATTGTTATATGCAGATGAAAATTGGAATTATTATTGTCGTACTGTTCAGGGTATTTTTGAGCCTGAAAGCGGTCAATTATGAAGTGGCGGACTGGACCGAATCGGGGTTCGGGAACCATCGCGCCAGGCTCCGGGTGACGCAAGGCGCCGAAGCCGTAGCGGTGGAGATGCCATGGCGCCGCCGCGATGCCGCCCCCGAATCGAAAGCCATTTACGTGTATGACGCGGCCGGCAAGAAAATGACCGATGTCTGCATGGTCGAAATCGCGCAGGAATATGGGAAAATCATTTTCCGGCCGGCGAGCGGCGCGGGGGAATATTATGTCTATTACCTGCCGTACAAACTGGGTACCATGACCGAGGAGGAAGAGTACGACAAGCCAGAAAATACCGCTGCGAAAAATTGGCTGAAACAGTATTCGGGCCAGTTCGACAAATTACCTCACGCGGAACTGGTTTCGTTTCAGTCGCGGAAGGAATTCAACAGTTTTTATCCCATGGAAGTCTGTGCTACCAAGGCCGAAACGGAAGCGCTGAAAAACCGTTTCGCCACGCGTCCGTTTGTGATTTTTCCGGAGGACCGTGCACACGATATCCGCATGACCAATCGCTTGCCGCTGCGCTGGATCGAGCGTGGCCCCGCCAGTGAATTCATCGGTCAGGCGCAGCCGGGCGAGTATTATCCTTTTCAGCTGGGGATCTGGGCCCACCGGAAAAATATCGGCAAGCTAACGCTGAAATTTACGGCCCTGGAGAATAAAGCAACCACCATCGACAGCACCGCCATGACCTGTTTCAACACCGAAGGGGTGGATATTCACGGGCGCGATTTCCAGAAAACGCTATCTGTGGAAACCGGCAATGTCCAGCCGCTGTGGATCGGCATCGACGTGCCGAAAGACGCTTCCGGCCAATACCACGGCAAGATCACCGTAACGGATGAAACGACCGGGGAAACCGAAGAAGTCGCCATTCATCTGTCGGTTTCCGGGGACGTGCTGGCGGATGGCGGCGTGTCCGACATCAACCGCCTCAGCCGCCTGAAATGGCTGAACAGCCGCCAGGGGGAAAACGACACCGTGTTGCCGCAATTCCAGCCTGTACGGCTTGAGGGAAATCAACTGTACCTGAAAAACCGTTCGGTCAAATTCAATGAACAGGGTTTTCCGGCGCAGATTTACAGCAACAACCGCGAAATACTCTCCGCTCCGGTGCAGCTGGTTCCGGTCATCTCCGGCAAGGAATCGGCGATGGCCAAAGTAACCGGTCCCACCGAAATTGTGCGAAGCAGCGACAGCCTGGTCGAATGCCTGACCCGAATGACCTATGATTCTGGTGTGCGTGCGGACGTGACCTCAACCTCCGAATCGGACGGCTGTATTCAGTACAAAGTCAAACTTTCCGTCGATAACGCGGTAAAACTTGACGATCTCAAGCTCCGCCTTCCCGTCAACGCCGGGCTGGCCAAATACTGGATGGGCATGGAGAAGCGCGGTGGCTTCCGCTGCGAACCGCTGGACTGGAAATGGAAAGATAAATACATCAATAACGGCATCTGGCTCGGAGACGTGAATGCCGGTATCCAGCTGAAGCTGCAGTCCCCGACCGACCCCTGGGCACTGTGGGCGCTACCGATCGAAAAGAACACCCACTGGGACAACAACGGTCAGGGCGGATGCCGCAGCATTGAAACCGGCGATCAACTCATGCTGGAGGCCTATTGCGGCTCCCTGACCATTCAGCCGGACAACCCGCTTGAGCTGCGTTTCCGGCTGATGATCACCCCCTTCAAGGAAATCAGCGCCAAACACTGGGATTACCGGATTAACGACAATATGAATTCGGCCGGCAGCAAGATTTTTCACCTGCATCACGGTTCGATCCTCATTCCTTACATCAATTATCCCTTTACCAACATGGACGGGCTAAAAAATTTCATCACCAACCTGCGTTCCGCGTATTTTCTGGAGAAGGACAAAGGCAGCCTGACTTACGACCTGACCGATGTGTTCAACCCGGAGGGCGGCGCGCTGCATTTCAAGGTGACGGCGAACTTCAACAGCTACCTGCGTAAACCGCAGGACGACCACTCCAACCAACGGTTGATGACCCTCGACTTCGGCGACAAAAACGGACGGCTCGGTTTTTACTGGAACACCGACGACTGCGGTATGCGTTCTTATTATCAGGCGGGTCCGGCGAGTTCCTCCGAATTTCCGACGCAGATCTGGGGCACGGCGGGCGAGTATTTGTGGGGAAACCGCTATATCGTCAGCATCTGCTGGGGCAAGGAAATGAAGATTTTCATCAACGGAAAGCTTATGGGGTCGACACCCATGCCGAAGCTGGCGAAAACGGATCTGGCGCAGCTCAAGCTCGAGGGCGGCGGTTTCCTGGTGGAAGAAATCAAACTGACCGGGAACTATGAGGGCGGCAATGTTGACCAGCCAAAAGCCCTGTGGTCCAAAAAATTCCATGCGCCGCAGAAGTTCGTGATGCCGCGTGAAGGCTCGCTGACCCTGAATGTGAAGAGCAACTTCGATTCGTCGACCGGAGTACGCGACGACGACCGCTACAACCGCTATTTCCTGGACATGAAAGCGGCGGACGGCCGCCGCCAGACTCTCTATTGGAATTACAACGATCAGGCATTCCGCTGCATCGTCGAGGACAAGGGCAACTATCCTCTGAACCTGGTCACGGCCAAAACGGAATTCACGCCGGGCGAATCGCACCGGATCAAGCTGGATTGGAGCAGCCGCAAACTATCGCTGAGCATGGACGGCAAAGCGCTGGCGGAAACCGGTGAATTCGATACGGCGTCCGTCCTGCCGGTCGGGCAGGAGATCGACCTGAAGGTGATTCACAACGGTTTCGAGCTGGAATCGTTCGAGATGACCGATCTCGCCGGGAAACCCGCGGTGGAATTCAAGGCCTTGCCACTACCCGCCGACGGCAAGGCGGACGGCGTGGGATATGTCTCCTGGAACGGACTGCGTTTCTCGGCCAATCTGGAGAAGCGCGAGGCCAAGGACGGCCAGATTTATTACACGGTCCGGGAGCTTTCCAATCACTGCCGGGAACTGTGGGCACTGCGCTCGCTGGGCAATGAAATATTTACTACCGAAACAGGTCTGACCTACACCGATATGGGGGCGTTCGTTTTCGGGGCAAATGGCGGCTATCCGTGGCTTCGCGAGCACTTGGGTTCCGGCTATGTGCCGGGCTGGCGCACGACCTGGCTGCCGGAGGCGGGGCTCCCCGGCGACTTCTGTGCGGCCATTACCACGCGCAGCGACAGCAGACTGCTCAATTATTATCTGGAGGGCATCAAATGGCTGTTCAAAGAAACCGGTATCAGCGGCCTGTATCTGGACGGCATCGGCTATGACCGCGAAATCATGAAGCGGGTGGCCAGAACCATGAACGAATCCATCCCCGGCGGTTTCAGGATCAATTCGCACTGCAGCGACCTCTATGAAGTGAGCCGGACCAGTGCGCTGAACCAGCAGATGGAGCATTTGCCTTACCTCACCGACTTGTGGATCGGCGAGTATTACAACTACAACCGCGGGCCGGATTATTTCCTCGTCGAAGTCTCCGGACTGCCCTTCGGAATCACCAGCGAAATGCTGCATTACGAAAACGGCGGCAACCGCTGGCGCGGCATGATCTACGGCATGAGCGGCAGGTTTTTGAAAGATGTCGAATCCATCTGGCGCTTCTGGGATCAGTTCGGCATCAAAGACTCCGCCATGCGCGGATATTGGGACCCCGAATGTCCGGTGTCGGTCGACAGCCGCGAGGTGAAAGCCACGGCTTACGTGAAGGGCTCGGAAGCCTTGATCGCGCTGGCGCACTGGCCGGCCGATACCGGCACACGACGCGCCGTTATTCCCGCACAGTCGGATCTAGAAAAAGGCGCATTACTTTCTCGCTTCAGCAATTATGGCGACGCCAATTTGACGGCGCCGGGCGACCAGACCCGCGTCTACGCCACCGTGACCGGCAAACAGCTCCAGCTGCGGTTCATCTGCAACCAGCAGAGCCCGGTCAACGCGAAGAAACGCCCGCTCGACGGCCCCGTGTGGGACGACGACAGCATGGAAATTTTTCTCCAGCCCAATCTCGCGGACAAAACGTATTACCAGTTCATCGTTAACGCGGCCGGGTCCATGTACGACGGCAAGGTTCGCGACAGTTCCTGGAACGGCAACTGGAAAGCCAAGGTCGAAAAAACCGCCTCCGGTTGGCAGGCTGACGTCACCATCCCGCTCGCCGATATCGGCCTGGGCGGATGGCGCGAAGGACAGGAAATCGGCGTGAACTTCTGCCGCCATATCGGAAACCGGGCATCCTGCTGGAGTTCGCCGGACGGGTCGTTCCATAATTCAGGCGCTTTCGGGCGGCTGGTCTTGGCCGGCAATGCCGGCGCCGTCACTCGCGACCGGGATGTTTCGGACTCCGAAGTGCGTGCTTCTCTTCAAATAAATCTTTCACTCAGCCCGGATATTTTCCCGGGATTCAATCCTGATGAATATGAATTGTGGTCACCGCCCATTCCGTCGTATCAGGAAGAAGCCGTATTCCGGACCGGTGAAAAAATCTCAATCCAAAAATCCCAGGGTCGCTTGTTATGGTTACGCAGGAAATAATGAAAACTCCATTGGAAATTGTGATCGACTCCGATACCGGCAATGAGACCGACGACCAGTTCGCGCTGGTCTATGCTTTGCTGGCGCCGGAGGCGGTCAAAATCAAGGCGGTCATGGCCGCGCCGTTTCTGCACTACCGCGTGAATACTCCGGCCGAGGGCATGCAGCTGAGCATCCTCGAGATCAAGCGCATCCTGAAGCTGCTGGGCCGCGAGGATATCCCGGTGTGGGAGGGCGCGCGGCAGTTCATGACCGCGAATTTGCAGGTAGGCAGCAGCGGCATCGACACGCTGATCGAAATGGCCGAAGAACACAGCGAGGACGACCCGCTGGTGATCGTGTCGATCGCGGCACTGACCAACGTGGCGGCGGCCCTGCGCAGCCGCCCTGATATCGGGCGCAAAATCGTCCTGGTCTGGCTCGGCAGCCATTCGTATCATCAGTCTCCCGACGAATTCAATCTGGTGCAGGATTACCTTGCCGCGTCGATCGTTTTCAACTCCAAAATCCGCAAGGTGATTTTCCCCTGTCACGGCGTGGCGGAAAAACTTGCTCTGAGCAACACCGAAGTCGAACAGCGGCTGATGCCCTGCGGGGCGCTCGGCCAGTTCCTGGCGAACCGCTTCCGGCGCATGTTCAACGGTTCGCTGACGCCGGAGAGCCGGCTGCCAATCTGGGATATCGCCCCCTTTGCCTGGCGGATCATCCCGGACGCGGTGACGATGGCGGAGGAAACCGCCCGTGGTTTCTGTCCGCAAACCATCGCCTGGCTGCCCGGCAACGGCCTGAAGGATCTGGTGTGCCAGGAGCTTGACCGCGACCGGATTTTCGCCGACTTCTTCCGGCGCTTAAACCAGTTCCATCGCGAAAACCCGGACCTGAAACCAAACGATTTCTAAATTATTTCCGGTAAAGGATATCGCAGGAAATATCATTGCCGGCGAAATACCATTTTCCATTTTCATGTTTCGTTCTGCCGCAGCGGCTCTCCCATTCGCCCGGCAGCTCAAATACTGCGGAAGCACTGCCCGGCCCAACCGCGACGATGACCAGGGCCTCCCGACCGTCGTCGGCACGGAATGTACCGGTTTTGACGGATGCATCTGTTTTCAGCGGCTTTAATGGCGTCGCCGGCTCATCGCCCAGCAGGAACGGCGCCAGCTCGTTCAACTTTTCAGCGACGCTGCAGATTTCCGGCCAACGCTCAGCGAAATCGTTCTCCCGGCCACTTGTAAACATATCGAAGAAACTGTAGAAAATAAAACCACGCGCTCCAACCAGCGCTCCGCCGAGACACATCGTCAGCGCCTCCTCCGGTGACGGCCAGCGGTAAAGCCGGGCCCGTGCCGCCTCCGGCGCCGATTTATTATAGCTGCCCCAGTTCATCCACTGCGGAATAATCCAGTAGGAAGGTAAGCGCCCAGTGAGCCCCATCTAGATTTGAGACGACCAGCGTGCTATGTTCTTGCGCAACCCCGAACGACAGGAGGACGGCATGGGACGGGAAGGACGAGATTATTGGGAGGCGCAACTGTCAGAATATTGGGACAGCGGCTTGACGATTCAAGAATACAGCGAACTGAAGGA
>ERZ1673738.3974-NODE-3974-length-15519-cov-49.330898_pt1 | contig 15519 bp, 10 predicted proteins | sample MGYA00580198_ERZ1673738 | MGnify/ENA primary metagenome ERZ1673738 (study PRJEB41218, sample SAMN15661784) | gut metagenome | host: Homo sapiens | place: Canada: London | collected 2015-08-20/2019-03-30 | study: EMG produced TPA metagenomics assembly of... | reverse complement strand
GAGGAAATGTCTCTATCCTTTTGGTTCTCTTTTGGAATTTGCTCGTTTATAGTATTATACTATTTCCAAATGAGAATGCGCCAAGATGCGCCGCGAATTTTTCGTTCTGGCTAACGGGAGTGAAATGCAGCGTAGCAGCGCTACGCTAAATGGAACGACCGGACGCTAGAGCGGAAAAGGCGCAAGCAGATGGCGTAGGCGAATGCAGGAAATAGTATTAGATGCCCGTCAAGCCGCTGCGTTCCACGCCCTCCATGAACCGCTTCTGAAGAATCAGGTAGAGAATCAGAATCGGCAGGATGCACAGGAACGTCGCCGCCATCAGCATCGCTTCGTTGAAGATGACGCCCTCAATGTCGTTGGTCTGAATCATGGTGTGCTGCTCCTTGTTCAGCTCCGCGTAAAGGTTCGGCAGGCTGTTGGGCAGCATCTTCAGCCAGACAGAGTTGAAGTAGACCCCCGGCTCGAAGTAGTCGTTCCAGTGCCAGACGATGGAGAGCACCGTGCATACTAACAGCGACGATTGGCTCATCGGCAGCATAATGTGCAGGAAGGTGCGGATTGGCCCGCAGCCGTCCACGCGGGCGGCTTCCTCCATCTCGTAGGGCATCCCGGAGAAGAACTGCCGGAAGAGGAAGATGAAGAACGCGCCGTTGAGCCCGAAGCCCAAGAACGACGGTACCACCAGCGGCAGATAGTACTCGCTGTTGAGCCAGCCCCAGTTGGAGAACTGCATGTACTGCGGGATGATGACCGTCTGCACGGGCACGAGCATCGTCAGGATGACCATCGCGAAGAGCGCACCCTTGAAGCGGAATTTGTACCGCGCGAAGGCGTACCCCGTCATCGCGCAGGAGAGCACATGCCCCAGCGTGCAGATAATCGCCACCCGCGCGCTGTTCCAGACGTAGCTCTTGAACATCAGCTTGCGGTACGCCACGGCGTAGTTGCTCCACGTGAGTTTTGAAGGCAGCCACTTGACCGTAATGTTGATCAGGTCGTCATCCGTCATCAGCGACTGCGTAATCATCTTGATGAACGGGTACAGGAACACGAAGCTGAGCGCGCAGAGCAGGAAGTAGAAGCCGAAGCGAATCACGCTGCCGCGGACGAGGCGTGACCAATGGCTGCTGCTCCGGCGCAGGCTCACATGGTTGTTTTTCGCCATCATTCTCACTCCTTCCCGCCGGATACGAACACGAATTTGCCCATCACGCCCATGCTGATGCCGCACAGCAGCAGCGCAAAGGCGAAGTACACCCAGCTCATTGCCGCGCCGTAGCCGAACTGCTGATTCGTGAACGACTGCTTGTAGATGTAGTCAATCACCGGGTTCGTCGCATCGGTGAAGAAGGCGACGATGGTGTAGACGAGGTTCATCAGGATAACCGGAGAAATCATCGGCAGGGTGATTTTCCAGAACATCTCCCACTCCGTCGCGCCGTCAACGCGCGCTGCCTCGTAGAGCGAGGAGGAAATGCCCTGCAAGCCCGCCAGAAACAGCACAATCTGCACGCCGGACTTCCACAGCACCACCGTGATGCGGTCGAGCACCCCCTGCAGGAACTCCGTCAGGCTATGCCCCAGCAAATCGGCAATCAGCTGCGGCACAACGATACCCGTGGTGATGGTCGTGCCGTCCGCGCCCATGCCGAGCATCTGCTTCATGACATAGCCCGCGCCGAGCAGCACCGGAATGAAGAACGCCGCGCGGAAGAACCCGCGTCCCTTCATCGGGCGGTTAATCAGGATGGCAATCGCCAGCGAGAACACGAGGCAAATCGGCGTATTCAGCAGCGTGTCCGACACCGTTTGCAGGAACATAGGCACAAAGTTCAAATCGTAGAAGAAGATGTAGCGGTAGTTCTCCAGCCCCACAAAGCCCATTTGGAAGCCCTTCATCTTCACAATTTCCGAGAAGGACAGGCGGATGGACGTGGTAATCGGCCCTAAGAAGAACAGGCAGAACCCCACCAGCCACGGCGCGAGGAAAATCAGCGCCTCGAAGGAACGCTTGCGCTCCATCGTCATTCTGCCGCCCGCCTTGCGGAAGGGCTTGCCCAGCGCTTTTCCGATGCGCTTCAGGAAGTTTTCAATCGGCAGAAGGCCTTTCCGAATCCCCCGGCGGATGGGTGCAAGCACCTTCCCTACCAGCTGAAGCGCCTTGCCGATGGCGGATTCCGAAATCCAGCGCGGCAAATCCGTGTAGACGAACACGCCAATCAGCAGCAGCGCCGCCACCGCCATCACCCAGTCGTGATAGGCGACAAACACGATACCCGCGAGGATGAGCAGCGTCAATGCCGCCCGTCCGGCGCGCTGCCACCCGCCTGCTTTTGCACCGTGATTCACTGCGCTCCCTCCTTCGTCACCAGATAGCCCATTGCGGGGATGGTCAAGCCGTCCGCCTGCTGGTCGTGGTCAGCGTAATTGACGTACACCTGCATCCCGTTGTCGTACCGCACGCGGATGAGGTCGCTGGAAATCTTCGTGTGCTCCATCATCAGCGCGGTGCGCAGGTTGTGCAGGTCGCCATCCGCAAAATCCGCGGCAATTGCGGATACCTTGTCCAGCCACGCGCTGTACTGCGCTGTGAACAGGCTCTGATAGTCCGTGTACATCAGCTCTTCGGTGCTGCTCCACGTCAGCTCGAAATACGGCATGTAGCCCATTTCCACCCAGCGGAGCATCTCGCGGTCTAAGTCGCTGGAAAGGTTGCCGGGTGTGGCGGTGTACGCGCGCACGCCGTGCATCACCAGCTGGTAGAACGGCACGGCCTCGGTCGTGAACTGGAAGCCGCTGTCCTTGTAGGGCACTTCGGTCAGCAAATCCGCATACGGCGCTGCCCAAATCGCCCCTCCCTGCACGCTCACCTCGCCCAGACTCGCCCTTGCGTCCGCCAGCATCTGCTGATAGGCTTCAAGCGTCTGCTCGGTCGTCCACACATGCCCGCGGTTGTAGTTGAACGGAATGTACTGCCCCACGCGCTCCAGCCGAAGCCCGCTGACGGACAGCTTTTCGGCTTCCTTGGCAAAGGCTTCGTACTTTTCGCGAATGACCTCCGGGCTGAGGATGAACGTTTCCTCGTCCGGGTCGGTCAGGATGGCGTAGTTGGAGAGGTACACCACGTCGTTGCGCTTGGAGTAGCTGCGGGTGTCCGTGTCCGCCTCGACGAAATTCGCCGTCAGCGAGAGCGTCGACCCCAATTCCGCCGCTTTCTGCGCCAGCGCGGTCAGGTCGCTGTTCTTGCCAACACTGCGTTCCACCGGCAGCGCGTCCGGCCAGTGCCCGTAGCCTCCTTTCGTCCAGCCCTTCAGGGCATACTTGACCTGCTTCACGCCAGCTTCCGCGAAAATATCGATGATTTCGCCCACCTGCGCCAAGGTGGTCACGGTGCGCTGGGTGTCAAACAGCAGCCCTTTTTCCGGCGCGGAGAGGAACAGGTCAATCGCGATGGTCTGCTCGCCCACGTCGGCGGTCAGCCCGCGCTGCATTAGGTAATCGCGGTAGGTGACCGCCATATCCGAGTAGGTGTCCTTCCCTTCCGGCAGGAACAGCAGGCGCACGGCGTAATCCACCGGCATCGCGTTCTTGTCGTAGGTCTTGATGGAGCGGCTCGTCACGCGCATGTCATCAAATCCGCGGCGGTACTGGAAGTTCGCGCACACGGTATTGACCGCCACAATCTTGGTGGACGGGCTGACGGAAATTCGGGTGCTCTCCGCGCCCTCCTCCACCACCGCCAGCATCGCGTTTCCGCCGATGGAAATGCCGTAGACGGGCATCATGACCGTCGGCTGCTCCTGATCGTAGAAATCCAGCATCTGCTGCGATTTTTCGACGTTTCCGTAGATGCTGAAGTACTGCGACAGCTCCTTGAAATGCGCGTAGTCGTCGAATTTCAGGATTGCGCCGCATCCGTCCGGGTAGAACAGGAAGCCGTCCGCGTTGTCCGAACCGGCGCAGAGGTACGGCATCATGTCGATGGAGACGATGGAGAAATCCGCATAGCAGTTGATTCTCTCGTACGGCACGCGCACCAGCACGCTTTCGTTCTCCAGCAGCACCTCCACATCCAGCGCAACGCCCGTCGTCGCCAAATCGTAGTGGAGGATGACGCCGTTCTCCACAAGGTCGTAGCTTGCGCCCAGCTGCGATTCGTTCAGCAGCACGGCGTTGGTAATCGAGCCTGCGCCCTTGGCGAGGTTCGTGACGTTGACCGTCAGCAGCGAGTTCGCTTTCTTCTGGTTCAGCCCCGCCAGCTTGCCGGTGAACGTCGGGTCATTCATGCTGGATGACCATGTGACCCCCGTCTGCTTATCCAGCACCTCAAAGCCACACAAATCCACCGAGAGGGACAGCGCCAAGCGGTCGTTTTCCGCCACGGGGATGCGCGTCTCTTCCGCCGCCGCGACGCTGAATACTGCCAGCAGCATCATCAGCAGGCATACAAGCATCCGTTTTTTCATTTTCTGCCTCCTGATTCAGTCAATTCTGTAAATCACTTCGTAGAACATTTCGCGAATCATTCCCACAAACTGGGATGCAATGGTGAACAGCAGCACCACCATCGCCCAAATCATCACCATCGTGAAGAGGGAGAGGAAAATCATCAGCACCGTTTTGCCGACGGAGTAGCCGTTCATTTCCTTGAGCGCGAGTATCATCAGCAGCACGACCCACGCCAGCACGCCGACCTCCAGCGTCGCGAACAGCCCTATTTGGCTGCCGTCCATGATGCGGGATAAAAGCGTCAATATCGGCGTAAAGACGATGTAGGGTGTGAGCGCGTAGGCGGAAAACAGCAGCGTTTCGGAAAGCAGCGTTTCGCCGTCCAAAATCGTGGTCATCATGTAGCTTGCCAGCACCCACGTCAGCACGGGCACAAACAGCTTGCCGCACTCCAGCAGCAGGTTCGCCTTGCGCACGGACACCGATGCCAGCGGATAGTGCGTGCCGTAGATGGACAGGATGCGCACCGCCAGCGTCAGCACGAGCAGGACAATCACCGGCAGCCAGTTTTTCTTTTCGCCGCGGTGGCGCTTGATGTGCTCCGTCACAACAATGGGGTGGTAGAGGGTCATCAGGCACAGCTTCAGGCTCTTCATGGTTCACAGCCCCCTTCCCATCTGCACATCGTCCGCCCACTGGTCGGCTTTCTTCTTGAGGAAGCCAAGCAGCTTCACCAGCAGCAGCGCGCCCACGGCAATGCCCAGCACAATCGGCACAAAGTGCTGCCGGAACGTCTCGTGCCGGTATTCCGCGAACGCCTCGGAGTAGCCCTCCTTGTCATCCGCCAGATAGTAGGATGCCAGCGCGTCCTCCCAGTTCTCCTGCTTGCCCATCACCTTCGCCACGCCCTGATGCGCCAGCGCGTAGTTGCTGTCGATTTCCAGCGCCTGCTGCCAGTAGTCCAGCGCCTCGGCATAGCGGCCTTCGCCGTGCAGCGTCACCGCCTGGTGGATGAGCTTGATGAAGTGCGTCGGTTTGAACACGGTGATAGACCCCGTGTTGTAGTCCAGCACATACAGGAAGCCCTCGCTGTCATGGTCGATGGACACGGGAATCTGGAACAGCCCGCCAACCGTGCCGATGCCGCCGAAGGTGCACAGCAGGTTGCCTTCTTGGTCGTACTGGTAAATCAGCCCCGTGATGCGGTCAACCACGGTGATGATGCCGTTGTCCTCCACCGTGATGTCCGCCATCGTCGGGTGGAGCGGCTTGCCTTCCTTGTCCTCCAAGGTGAAGCCGTATTTCTTCGTCTCGTAGGTGTTGTTGCCGACGGAGTTCAGCTTGCGAATCTGCGCGGTTTCCTTGTTGGACAGGATGCCGTAAATCATGTTGTCCGTGCCGATGTAGAAGTTGGAGTAGCTCGCAGGCTCCTGCTTCACCGTGCGCTCAATCTGCGATTTTGAGCCGAACATGCGGATGAGCGTGCGCGAGAGCGAGAAGCCCACGTCGTCCGCGCCGAGGTAGCCGCGGAAGTTGTTCGCCTCGTCGATGGCAATCAGGTTCGCGCCCTTGAGGACGTAGATGTACCCCGTGTTGGCGACGAACAGCTTCTGCACGTCGAAGGTGAAGCTGTTTTCCAGCAGCGCCGAATCAGGCTTGCCATACGCCTTGCGGTCGGTGCGGTCGGCGTTCAGCGTCGCCAAGCGCAGATTGCCCGTGTCGGCAATCCAGATGGACAGGTCGTCGCCGACGTACACGCCGCGCGGCTTGGAGAGCTTCTTGCCGCACGCTTCGGTGATTTCCTCCAGCACCACGCCTTCGCGGTTCATCACCAGCACGCGGTTGTTCTCCGTGTCCGCGACGTAGATCAGGTTGTCCTTGCCGATGAAAATGTCCTCCGGGTGATTCATGAAGCCGTAGTCATCAAGGTTCTTGAACGTCGTGTACACCTCGTACGCCGCCGGAATCGGGATATAATTCTCGTCCTTGTCGGCGACGAAGGCATCGACCCCAACCGCCGCAAAGGCGCTTGACATCATCAGCAGTGCCGTCAGGAGACATGCGCAGAATCGTTTCATCATCGTTTGCCTCCCTTACGACTTGATGCCCGAATAGGACATGGTTTCCATCACCTTGCCGCGCATGATGGCGAACACGAGAATCGACGGCAGCGTGGTCAGGAACGTCGCCGCGCCCACCGTGCCCGCGCGCGCCACCACGCCCGCGCCGCCCGACATGGTTTGCAGCGCCAGCGGCATCGTCTTCAGCGCGTTGGACTGAATGAAGATGAGGGGCGAGAAGTAGTCATTCCAGTTGCTGACGAAGGAGAACACCGCCAAGGTCGTCCATGCGGGCTTGAGCAGCGGCATGGCAATCTTCCAGAAGATGTGCAGCTCGCGTGCGCCGTCGATGCGCGCCGCTTCCAGAATGGAGTCCGGCAGCTGCTCGCAGAACTGCTTGACCAGAAAGAAGTTGTACGCCACGGCGATTTTGGGGATAATCAGCGCCCAGCAGGTGTTCACGAGCCCCAGTTTGTTGACGACCAAGTAGTTGGGAATCGTCGTGACGTGGGTGGAGAAGGACAGCGCCGCCACCACGATGCCGAAGATGATGTTCGACCCCGCCGGACGGTGCTTCACCAGCCCGTATGCACCCAGACAGCACACCAGAATCGACGCGAGCACCGTCGCGACAGTGGTGAACAGGCTGTTGAAGATGTAGCGCGTAAACGGCACGGTGGAGGAGGAAAGCGAAGTCAGCAAATCCGAGAAATTGCGCAGCGTCGGCTTCTGCACGATGAGGCGCGGCGGATAGAGGTAGAGTTCATCCAGCGGCATCAGCGCGCGGCAGACCATTGCGAACAGCGGCAGCGCGCAGACCACCACCATCAGGCAGAGGAAGATGTACAGCATCACCCGCGAGAAGGAAGGCCGATGCATCCGAATGCGCTTTCCGCTGATTTTGAGGGATACCGTCGACATGTTGCCAGCCCTCCTTTCTTACGTTTCGTCGTGGAACAGGCGCATGCACAGCCGACCGAGGAAGAAGGTGATGAGGAACAGCACCATTGCCACGGAGGATGCATAGCCCATGTTGAAGCGGGTGAAGGCGTAATCGTACAGGTGGGCGACGATGGTGTGCGCGGCGTAGTTTGGGCTGGGCATACCCGCCACCGCCGTCGCTACGTCAAACACGGCGAACGCGCCCACGATGGCGTTGATGGCACCGAAGAGCATCTGCGGCTTCATCAGCGGAATAGTAATCAGCCGCAGCTCCTGAAACTTGTTCTTGATGCCGTCCACGCGCCCCGCCTCGTACATCGACGGGTCAATGTTCTGGAAGCCCGCGAGGAAGGACAGGAAGCCGTTGCCCATGCTCATCCAAATGGTGATAATCATGATGACCGGCAGGACGTAATCCGCATCCTTCGTCCACAGAATCGGCTCCATGATGATGCCGAAGCGCAGGAGCAGGTTATTGATGTAGCCGTAGCGGTCGCCGGAGAAGAGAATCAGCCAAATGGTGGACATTGCCACGCCGGAGGTGAGCGACGGCGCGTAGAACGCCATCGAGAAGAAGCCGCGCCCCTTCTTCACCAGCGTGATAATCCACGCCATGAGGAAGGAGGCGAAGTACCCCAGCGGCCCGGTGACGACCGCCAGCAGCAGCGTGTTCTTGAGCGAAATCAGGAACACGTCGTCGTCCAGAATCAGCTGTGCGTAGTTGCTTAAGCCCACGAACTTGGGCGCTTGAATCATGTTGTAGTTCGTCAGCGAGTAGTACATCGCCACGCCGACCGGCACGATGACGAAAATCGCAAACAGAACGAGGAACGGCATCAGGAAGGCGTAGCCGACCGCATTTTTTCGCAGCCACGCACGCATCCCTTTGTTTTTCTTCTGGCAGATGGCAGTCACGGGCTATCCTCCTTAATTATCCAATCCAAATTCCTTGCGCTTGTTGTTCAGTTCCTTGTTGATGTCCTTGACCGCCTTCTCCAGCATGTCGCGGGCATCCTTGTTGTTCACCACCACGCTGTTCCATGCGTTGATGATGTGCCGGCCCGTGAAGTAGCCGCCGGGCACAATCATCTGCTCGCGGGCGCTCTCCATCTGCGCCTTGATAATCTGCGCATGGCGGGCATCCCACGGGAGCGAGAAGAAAGATTCAACGTTCGCGGTGTTCCAGCGCGCGCCCGTGCCGAGGATTGCTTCCAATTCACGCCCGTAGCGCGTCTGCGTTTCCGCGCTCATCCACCACTTCAGGAATGTCCACGCCGCCTCCTGCTTGTCCGACTGGCTGAGGATGACCCCCGCCGTGGATGCCGTTGTGCCCACCGCGTGGCTGACTGTGCCGTCCGCCTGCACCGTGCCGGGGACGGGCGCAATCGACCAGCGGCCGTAGAGCTCCGGCGCGCTCGTGAGCAGCTGCAAGTAGCCCGTGTAGTTGCTGATGCCGATGGGCATCGTGCCCGTGCGGATGCGGGTGAAGAAGTTGCTTTCCGCGTCAATGCCGTAGTTGGCGTACATGTCCGTCCAGAATTTGAACGCCTTGTAGGCTTCAGGCGTGTCCAGCGCGGAGGATTCGCCGTCGCCGTTGTAGTATTCGCCGCCCATTTGCAGCAGCAGCATCGTGAAGCCGCGCAGCGCACCGGGCGAGTTGGAAGATACCGACGTGTCCACCGGCAGGGAGAAGCTCATGTTGTTCTCGTACAGCCGGGGCAGCACGCGCTGGTACAAATCCGTCCACGTTTCGGGCAGGTCGATGCCCAGCTCGCGCATCACGTCCTGCCGGTAAATCATGACGGTGAAGTCCATCGTCTCCGGCAGGGCGTACACGCCGCCGCGGTAGGTGTAGGGCACGAGGCTCGATTCGTAGAACTGGCTCGCGACCTCCTCAAAATCGTCGAATTGGGTCAAATCCACCACGGCTTCGCGGAAGGCGAACTCGCCGGGCAGGTTGTAGTCCACCGAGAGCGCCACGTCCGGCGCTGTGCCGGAGGTCACGCTGAGCAGAATGGTGTTGACTGACCCCGTCGCCAGCTGCCCGGACGGCAGCACATGCAGGTTGACGACGATGCCCGTCTTTGGCGTGAAGTCCTCGTCTGCCAATTCCTTCAGAATTTCGCCCCACTCCGTGCCGCGGCCAATCCACACATCCAGCACCGTTTTTTCCGCCTCATCCGGCGCGTTTTCATCCACAATCAGCCCGACGGAATCGTAATCCTTGTGGAAGGACGCGAGGAAGTTTTCCACCGTCACGCCCATGCGCTGGAAGAAGTTCGACGTGGTGATTTCCACCTTTGCTTCCGGCGCGTGCACGACGATGTAGTCCACCGCCAGCGGGCACTTCTCAATGGACGAAATGTATGTGCCGAGGTTGGACTGCGCGTTGTCCATGTCGCTGAGCGCGCGCGGGATGCGGTCAACATCCTCCGCGAAGAAGCGCATTTGGTCGATGATTTGGCGATAGTTGCTCTCCATCGAGGTCGTTTCGTTGGAGATGGAAGCCAGCAAGTCGGCGCTTTCCTGCAAGCGGTCGACGAGATGCAGCAGCTGATCGGACAGCCCCGCCATCGTGCGGTAGAGGTCGTATTCGTAGTTGTAGTCAGGGTCAGTGCCCGTGATTTTGACGATTTCGCGGTGAATCTCGCTGAGATACGCGGTGTCCGCCTCCGTGCGCGTCATGATTTCGCCAATCGCCCCCAGCTTCACGGTCATCGTCAGCGTGTGCGTGCCCTTCGTCAGGTGGAAGAGGTACGGTTCGCCGTCCGCGCCGTGCAGCGTCTCGGCATACCACTGGTCGCTGTACGGGAAGGAGTACAGCCGCAGCTCGTCGAAGGGAATTTCGCCGTCCACCATAATCTGCCGATAGGAGGGCATCCCCGCGTCGTTGTTCTGCTGCACCTTCAGGGTGATGGCGTACAGCCCGTCCTCCGGCACGTCGAAATCCCACGCGACCGCCGCATTCCCCAGCCGCCAGCGCCAGCCGCCCATCACATTCAGCACGCGGTTCGCGCCGGAACGCGGCTCGGTCATCGGGTCGGCATCGGATTCGCGGCGGATGACGTTTTCACTGCGCCACGCGCTGTTTTCCGCCTGAAACTTGATTTGCACGTCCTTGTCCGCCGCTTTCAGTCCCTGCGCCGCGTAGCCCGCCGCCGCTTCCGCGTAAGTCGGATGAGCCGCCGGGGCGACCAGCGCCAGCGTGCCCAGTGTCACCGGCTGGTCTACATAATGTAGGGAAATCTCGTGGCGGCCCGCCGTCAGGCAGAATTTGAGCGGGTCAACATACACGCCCTGCCCATCCGCCGCGCGGACGGTCTGCCAGAGGTGGATTTCATCCTGCCGCGCCCACACTTCATCGTCGATGGAGTTCTTGCGGCCGATTTCGCTCGCCCGCTCCACAAAGCGGCGGTATAAGCAGATGTTGTTCGCTTCCTCATACGGCACGATGCCGTCGATGGTCAAGCGGCGCTGTACTTTCGCCTCGTTGCCGTCCTGCGCAAAGTAGGTGATTTCCAATTCGTACAGTCCAGTCACGGGCACATCCACCGTCCAGACCGCCGTGCTTTCGCCGTCGCCGGTGATGATGGCCTCCTGCGCAAGCACCGCATCCCCCGACAAAATCGCCGCGCTGGGCAGCAGTTCAATCCGCGTACCTGCCGGCGCGTTCGGGGTATCCTGATACGATGCCAGCGCCTCGTCATAGCCGATAGCGGTTTCCTCGTTCAGCGCGAAGAAATCCGACCATTCCTCTGCCGACGCGGTGAATGGCAATAAGCAGCAAATCGCCAGAATCAGAGACAGCACGATGCTACGCTTCACTTGGTTTTTCCTCCTCTTCGGCGTGCCCCGCTGCACACCGCCGTCATTTTCGGGGGGACTTGTTTCAAGCGTATTCTCTCACAGGCGGCGGCGGTTTTCAATCTTCAAAATGATGGTTTTTGTGTTTTTCGGTCGTCATTTTCCCATGCAGGACACAAAATCACCACCTAAAAAATTGTAGATGCCCCCTTTTTATATGCAGTATTTGCGTTTTGCCCCCTCTTTCCTTGAAAAAATGGTGGATTTGTGATAGAATAAACCCATGTGACTAGGAGGAGAAGGGAACATGTTCGGGCATCATTCCAAGACGTACTATAAGTATCTGGCATCCTACGGCGCGCTGCTGCTGACCGCCATCATCGCCCTCGTTTTCGTGTCGCAGGTGTTCTTCATCCGGCAGCTGCGGACGAATCTGGAGGACAACCACCGCGCGCTCGTGCAGCAGAGCGTGCAGGAGATGGACAGCGACCTCCAGCAGATTTACGACATCGAGTACCAGATTTCGACAGTCAATCAGAATTTCTTTTCCTATTATTTAGAAGCGCCCAGCCCCGTGCGCGACCTGCGGCTGGTGAACGAGTTCAAGAATCTGCTTGCCCCCTCCACCCTGATTTCCGAAATTGCGCTGGCGGACGCGGACGCCAAGATGGTGTACACCTCCACTGCCGTGTACTCCGCCGCGCTGTTCTTCGACCGCATCTTCTCCTTCCCGGAAGGCGACCCCGTGGCGAGCAGCCTTGCCGACAGCAGCCGCCGCATCATCCGCACGGCACAGCGGAGCGGCAGCGCGGAACGCTATCTGGCGTTCATCAACACGCCGTCGGTCTTTTCGCGCCTGCAAAACAGCGTCCTGATTTTCTTCGTGCAGGAGCGGCACTTCCTGTCCTTCCTCTCGCCGGAGAGCGCCCCCAGCCAGCAGGGTGCGATACTGGACAGCAGCGGGCAGGTCGTCGTATCGACGATGGCACTGGATGCGCTGCTGACCGACGGCATCAGCACCATCCGCCTGCACGGCACGAATTACCTCATCTACCGCGAGCCGTCCTCCGTCCTGAACTGGACGTACTACTTCTTCCTCCCCGCGAGCGAGACGCTTGCGCCGCTCTACCGCGCACAGGCGATGCTGGCGCTGTTCCTGCTGGTGGTGCTGGCGGCGGGCACGCTGGTCATCCACTATGCGATGAAGGTGAATTACCGCCCGATACAGGAGCTGACCGAATCACTGGGGCGGTCGGATGCGGATGATCTGGAGTCGCTGAAGGATGCGATTGCCTCCCTCGCCGAGCAGAACAACCACATGCGCAGTCAGCTGATGACCTCCCCCGACGGGCAGGCGCTGAAGGATTCGCTGCTGTTTTCGCTGCTCAAGGGCAAATTCGACTCTTTCGCTTCCTATAATATAGAGGCGGAAGCGCTGGGCATGTCCTTCACCAAGCCGTGCTATCAGGTGCTGATGCTGCGCGCCTTCAATCAGGATACCGCCATCCCCCGGCAGACGCTGTCCGCCATCTTTGCGGAGTGCTTCGGGGATGACTTCACGTGGCAGTTCCGCGAGCTGTTCGAGCACTCCATGTTCGTCTGTCTGGTTGGCATGGAGGCGGACGAGGAATCGAAGCTGGTGGATTGCTGCCGCCGATTGCTGGACATCAGCAGCGAAAAATACAATCTCGTGTTCTCCATCGGCATGTCCAACTGCTACACCGACGTGGCGCACCTCTCCACCGCCTGTTTTGAAGCCACGCAAGCCGTCAAGGAGCACTTCATCCGCGGACAGCATCAGCTGATTCCGTATCACGAGCTGACGCGCACCCTTGATGTGCCGTCCTCCGACCGCCTCGCCCTCCTGAACGACCTGCCCGCCCAGACCCCGCAGCAGCAGATGCAGACCATCCGCCGCTTCATCGACGGGCTGAAGGCGGACTGCGTGCCCTCCCTGCTGGCGAAAAGCTACTGCAACTCCGCCGTGCAGCTGCTGATGGCGGGCGGCGCGCGGCAGGTGAACATGGACGACCTGTTCACCATCACCTATCTGCGCACGGTGGATGATTACCTTGCCTTCATGCTCCACCTGCTGGAGCCCGACCCGAAGGCGCTTGTGCCAGACACCGCCGAGAGCGGCGCGCCGGTGACGGAGCTGCTCCAGCGCATCTACACCTGCATCGCGGACAGCTACGACGACTGCAGCTTCTCCCTGCAGGACGTTGCCGCCAAGCTCGACCTTTCCTCCGGCTACTTAAGCCAGTACTTCAAGCAGCAGACCGGCGACACGCTGACCAGCTACGTCGCTGACCTGCGCATCCGCAAAGCGTGCTCCCTGCTGGAAAGCACGACGATGCCGCTGCAAATGGTGTCCGAGTCGGTGGGGTACTACAATTTGAACAGCTTTATCCGCCGGTTTAAGCAGATTACCGGGCTGACGCCGGGGGAATATCGGAAAACAAGGCAATAAAAAAGGGCAGGAGACGCGTTTCCTGCCTATTTTTGTGTGGATTTTTAGCTTTTCCCTTAAAACACAGGACGATTTAATACTATTTCCAAATGAGAATGCGCCAAGATGCGCCGCGAATTTTTCACGTTGGCTAACGCGAATGAAACGCAGCGTAGCAGCGCTACGCTAAGTGGAATGAGCGGACGCCAACGGGGAAAAGGCGCAAGCAGATGGCGCAGGTGAATTTGGAAATAGTATAAGGGAATCGTAAAGTGCATGAGGGGATTCTCTTCGGATTACACCTCCCGTATCCGCCCCTGCGCCATCTCCTGCACCGTGTCGCACAGCGCGTCGATGTCCTGCGCGAAGTGGCTGGCGAGCAGAATCGTCTTGCCCTGCGCCCTCAAGTCAAGCAGCAGCGCGCGAATCTCCGCAACGCCATTTTTATCCAGTCCGTTCATCGGCTCGTCCAAAATCAGCAGCTCCGGCGCGTCCAGCAGCGCTTGCGCAATGCCCAGCCGCTGCCGCATCCCCAGCGAATACTGGCTCACCCGCTTTTTTGCCGCGGGGTCAAGCCCCACCAAGCGCATCAGCGCCGCCACGTCCTCGCAGCGCGCGCCGTTGCCTAACTTCGCCAGCCACAGGAGATTGCTCATGCCCGTCTCGTGCGGCAGAAAACCGGGGGTTTCAATCAGCATTCCCGTTTTGGGCGCAAAATCGCAGTCCGTGCCGATATTTTTGCCGAATACGCTGATTTTCCCCGCCGTCGGCCGCAGGAATCCGCAGATGCATTTCATCAGCACGGTTTTGCCGCTGCCGTTCCGCCCGATGATGCCGTGGATTTTCCCGCGCATCAATTGCAAGGTAACATCTTCCAAAACCTGCTCGCTGCCGAACGACTTGCTGACGTGCTGCACGTCCACGACGATTTCACGCATCCGAAACACCTCCTGCAAAGTTAAACTGGAAGGTACGCATTTTGATGGCAGCGAGCGCCATCAGCAGCACGGTCAATCCACCCAGAATCAGGTAGGAGACGTGCAGCCGCGGCAGCAAATCGTAGCCGAAATTGTGCATGGTGTAGGTGGCGTGCTGCAATGGCGAGAGCCACGCCGCAAGCACGTTGGCGTAATAGCGCATCTCCGTGGGCAGGTGCAGCCACGCCATGAAGCGCTCCGGCGTCAGCACAAATCCGACAAAATTCAGCAAAATGGCGGCTAATATGCTTGTTTTCTTGCTTTTCAGCACAGTAAACAGCAGTTGCAGCATGGAAAGCAGCAGCACATACTGGAACATCAGCCCGAAAATCTGCACGCAGCAGCCCCACGGCGTGGTCAGTTTGACCGTCTTTCGCATGACGGTGAGCGCGGTTTCAAATCCGGCGGGCGCAAAAGAGAGCATGGTCGCGGTCTCGCTCCAGCGATTCGTGGCGTACACATTGCAGCCGATGCACATCAGCATCGAGCTAAGCAGAATCATCAGGCAATAACCGAAAGTTACAATCAGCGTGGTGATGATTTGCCCGATGAGCCAGCTCCGCCGCGTCGTGCGGAAAATCAGGTAGCTTGCCGGCGTGTCCATGCGCGGGAGGGCGGAGAGCATCAGCATCAGCACCAGCGCGGCGTAGAGGATGCTGTCCCCGTCCGCGTAGCACCATACGAACGGCTCGACAAGCTGCACGCTGGTCAGGTACGTTCGGCTGATTTGCATCGTTTTGTCCGTCAGCAGCCAGCAGAGCAGGAAGCCCAGCGTCAGGCTTAAATAATGTCCACTGAATAACCATCCGTTTTTCACGCGATTGCAGAAGTCCGA
>ERZ1673738.3971-NODE-3971-length-15531-cov-8.623934_pt1 | contig 15531 bp, 7 predicted proteins | sample MGYA00580198_ERZ1673738 | MGnify/ENA primary metagenome ERZ1673738 (study PRJEB41218, sample SAMN15661784) | gut metagenome | host: Homo sapiens | place: Canada: London | collected 2015-08-20/2019-03-30 | study: EMG produced TPA metagenomics assembly of... | reverse complement strand
AAAACAGGTCACCGGCATAGGGCAGCAGGTCGCGGTTGGTGTCGCGGGGATAGCCGCCGAGTGAAAAGTTTTGCGCACGGGCGGTTTCGCCGACGACCAAAACCATCAGCACGGGTTTGCCGTTTTGCCAGTAGGGACGGAAGACGGCGTCACGGCCGACGGCAACCGGTTCGTGATGCGTGCGGCTGACGATTTTGACGGCGGAAATGACGGCGCCGACATAGTTGACCGGCAGCAGCTGATATTTCAGGCTGCGGTTGTTGCGGAGAAACTGGGCGGCATATTTGTAGTTGGGGAAAATGACGGCGGCGGCAACGGCAAGGCCGGCGGCGGTCAGCCCGAGACGGAGAAGAAATTCCCGCCGCAAAGGTGCAAAACGGATTTTCAGCCGACAGAAAAAAACGGCCGGAAGAACGCCGCCGATCAAAAGAAAGGCAAAAAACTTTTTGTTAAACAGGTCGGCGGCTTCCGCCGAATCGGTTTCCAGCGCGTTCAGCAGCATGATTTTGTCGATGGCGATATGATAATCTGCCATGAAATAAAGGCAGACGGCATTGGCCATAAGAAAAAACGCGGCCAGCGGTTTGGCCGTTTTCGGCCACAAAAGCAGATTGCAGGCGGCAAAAAGAAACAGAAAAACGATCAGGTTGACACTGACGAAGTCCCAGCCGGAGCCGGTGACGGCATAAAGCTTTTGCAGAAAAATGCCGTTGTAGGCAAAAAGCAGCAGAAAGGAGAGCAGGAAGTTGTATGCAAGAGAACTGACTGAAGCAGCGGATTTGAACATGGAAGCGATCCGAAATTGACAAATTGTTCTGTTGAAAGCCATGTCCGCCGGCATTTCGACAAATGATCCGGGCAGACGAAGCTGCCCGGACACAGGCACAACCGGTGTGCATAACCAAAAGAGACATTACATAAAAATTGCCGACCGGTCAACCGGGCGGAGATTATGAAAAATAAAAACCTGCGGAAAGAAAGGCGTTTTTGGCGGCAAAGCCGCGGCATCGTCCGGATCGGGTAAGGAGCCTCATGAACTTTTGTCCGTTTTTTCTTTCGCCGTTTTATTCTTTATGTTTAAGAATAAGCCTTTAATCTGAAAATAATCTGAAAATTTGCGAAAAAGTTATTTATCCGCGTATAAAAGGCAGATTTTGCTTGCAAAAAATGACGGCGTTTTTAATCTGAACAAAGAGAGGAAAAGGGACGGCCATGAAACTTTTGTTGGCGGAAGACGACATAAAACTGGGGGCATTGGTGAAAAGCCTGCTTGAGTTTTCCGGGTTTGAAACGGAATGGGCCAGGGACGGCAGAGAAGCGCTGGAACGGATCAGGGAAGCGGCCGCCAGCAGTTATGACGTGGTTATTCTCGACTGGATGCTGCCCGAGATCAGCGGCATCGAAATTTGCCGTCTGTTGAGAAATCCGCGCAAATACAATTATCAGGGCGGGATTATTTTTCTGACTGCCCGGGACGGCACCGACGACTGCGTGACAGGATTGGAAAGCGGCGCCGACGACTATCTGGTCAAACCGTTTGAAAACAAGGAACTGATTGCCCGCGTGAATGCGCTCGGCCGGCGCAAGGGCAGGCCTTTTGTCGACGACATTTACACCAAGTCCGGCGTGGAGATGAACAGCCGTACCGGGATGCTGACAGCCGGCGGAAAGGAACTGAAGCTGAGCCGGCGCGAGTTTGAACTGTTCAGGCTTTTGTTTGTCAACAGCGGACAGATTATCCTGCGGGAGACGATTCTGGACAAGGTATGGACGGACAACCCGGAAATCAGCCCGGCCAGCCTTGACGCCTACATTTATATCCTGCGGCGTAAAATACGCGAATTTTCCGGCCGGATCAGGATCCGTCTGGTTAAGGGAATCGGCTATGTTTTGGAGATTGAGGAGTGACGGATAAGGTTCGCCGGCGGCTGGTTTACAAATATACGGCGATTATTGCCGTGATGCTGCTGTTTTTTGCCGTCGGCGGGTTTGCCATGTGCAAATACGCGGTGCAAAAAGTGATTGCCGACACCATGTATGACGCCGTTGCCGCCGAAATCAGGGAAGCCGAAGACGCCGGGGTCAACGAAAATACGCCGCTGAAGGAGATGTCGGCGGCTTCCGATATCGGGTCGATTTACAGCTATGCCTATTGGTTTGCCGGCGACAGGCTGGTTTTTGCCGAACATCCGAAAGATCCGGCGGTCGACGCGGTTTGCCGGCAGAAGATTGCCGAGCCTTTCGCGGACAACAAGCTGCAGTATTTTTCGCTTGACGACAACCGCGGTCGGCGCTGGCAGTTTTATATGCTGGCGGGCCGTGACGGTGACCGGCGGGTGGTGATTTTGGTGAATGTGACGCCTTTTAAGCTGTTGTCGCTGCGTTATATTTATCTTTTGCTGGGGGCTTTGCTGCTGATGCTGACGGTGGCGTGGACGGGCGGCAATTTTCTGGCCGACCGCACCATTGCGCCGCTGATCAGAACGCTTGAAAACCAGAAAAGGTTTGCCGCGGACGCTTCGCACGAACTGCGAACGCCGCTGGCGGTGCTGCTGTCTTCGCTGGAACTGTTGGAACTGCAGTATCCGAAACAGCCGCTGGTGGCGGGAATGAAAGAGGAAGTGCTCGGTATGTCGACGCTGATCGGCAATCTGCTGGAACTGGCGCGGACGGACAACCGGCAGCCGCTTATCCGCCGGGAGACTTTCGATTTGAGCATGCTGGCCGACTGGGCGGCCGTCGGGATGACGGGACGCCGGAACGTGCGGGTGATAAACGGCAGTGCCGGCGCGGTGCCGGTCAGTGCCGACAGGGAAATGATCCGCCGGCTGCTGCTTATTCTTTTGGACAACGCCGTCAAGTACAGTCCGGAAAACTCGCAGGTGACGGTGCGGGTCTTAAAAGAAGACAAAGGCTGCCGGATTGAAGTTGAGGATCAGGGAATCGGGATTGACGAAAAAGACATTCCCCATATTTTCGAACGCTTTTACCGGGCGGACAAAACCCGCAGCCGGCAGACGGCGGGAACCGGCCTCGGGTTGTCCATCGCCATGGAAATTGCGGAACGTCACGGCGGCGGCATTGAAGTCAAAAGCACGCCGGGAAAGGGTTCCCTGTTTGTCGTGCGGTTGCCGGACGACTGATTTTTTGTCAATTTTTTGTTGACTGATCGCGAATGAAAGCATACAATGAAAATGTTTCACTTAATTATTAACTAATTTTTTTATTTATGAACAAAATAACATGTTATCAGAGACTGGTTCAGGCGATTGTAAACAATGCCAAGTATGGAGAAGATTTCGAGTACGAATTTGAAAGTTTTCCCGGTTTTGCCCGCCGCGGCCACAGCGAACGCGAGTTCAGAGACTGGGTCAAATGCATCAAATGGGTGCTTGATGTGCTGCAAACCCATGACGGAAGTCTGAACGCCAAGAAGGAATTCTGTCGTCAGAGCGTTTCGTCCGCCGGGTTGTATGCCGTTCCCCGTTATCGTCTGCGCGAAGAAGAGCTGCAAATCATTGCTTCGGCCGAAAGGTTCGGACGCGGTGACGGCGGCGAAATTCTGAAGTACGGAAACAAAAACGTCGTTTCCTACGATTACCGTCACATTCCGCGACGGGAAGGCGGGCGCAAGGACGTTTTGGTCGTTTTTTCCGGCGCTCCCGAAAGCGCGGTGAAGGCGGCTGAGGCATTGTACTGCTATATCCGTATGCATAAGGCTCTGCCCGACGGGGTTATGTTCCTCGGTTTGCAGGACAACCAGAACATGACGGAGTTTTGCCCGCAGTTCAAATTGCGCAAAAATTCCGAATATCGGATGTATCTCCGTCAGATGCTGCTGCTCGGCGTTCCCAAAGGACTGCTCGGCAAACTGCTGATGACGCCGAAAGATACTTCGACGGCGGAAAACATCGAGTTGGTTAAGGAAACTCTGGCACATTACGGCGTCAGAGAAGACGTAAACCTGATCTGCGTGACCTATCCGCTCTATCAGATGCGGGTGGCAACCGAATTTTCGTTCGGTTTGCAGGATGTTGCCAACGCGTGGGTGCGCATTGCCGACATAGAGCCGAAGATGTTTTCTTCCGCGGCTTACGGAGCCATGGTTTCGCAAGGCGTGATAGCGGAAGAGCGAATCGGCCGCCGGGTTAACGAAAATCTCCGGATTTTCAGTTATGACCGGCTGGACATGCAGCTTGCGGACTTAACGCTTGCCAACGGCGTGGCGCATCTTTTCCGCGAACACGGAAAAACCCGTTTCGCGTTGCCGAATCTGGGAAGTTATCCTGCTGAATACAAGGCGCTGGCGCCTTTGTTCCTGGCCTATTCCTATCCGAACGTGATGGCGGAATTGTGCGGAACGGATGAAACCGTTTCCGCGGTGCTGAAGGTGATCCGCGCGCTGATGCTTGACGCTTACGACGAAGGCGCAAGCGGCAAGGCGTGGGATGCCCAGCAGCTGGAAAACACCCTGAACATGGGGTATAAGCTGGCAGCGGAAGGGTTGGTTTCTCCGGAGATCCTTGTCAAAGGACGCTATATGGAGGAAGACAAGTTCCTGAAGGCGGTCGTTGATTATCAAAGCCGGGTAAAACAGTAAGAACGGCTTTGCGACGTGTTTGAAAAATGCGAGAGGTTTTAACCTCCCGCATTTTTTTTGAGTTTTTCGGATTGTTTTAAATGCGATAACGGGTTGTTATAAAGACAAAAAAAATATTTTATCCTTTCTTTCGGAGGATCGCAAAAAAAGGATCCTTTTTTTGGCCGTAAAAAAGGAATGCGGAAGATTTGTAAAAAAGATAGACGAAAGAATATATTAAGTGACTTTTAACGGAAAAAGTGATACGATAAGTTTGCGTAGCAAAAAAAGGATCCTTTGAGTGCGACGGCATTTGCCGGACGCGTTGTTCGGGAGGTCCTTTTTCCGGTTAATTTTAAGGAGATTAAACAATGAGTAAAATTGATGACTTAAGAGGAAAACTGGCCGAGAGAAAAGGGAAGAGCGCGGATACCGTTTTAAGGGCTTCCAGTGCCGAAAATCCTTTGTCACAAGAGGAAATTTTGAAATATGCCAAAGAAAACGGCGGTATGTTGTTTGATGTTGAAAAGGTCGGTATCCCGGTTGATCTGACCAAAGCCGTCGGCGGCGAAAAAGTGCAGACCAAAACGCTGGCGCGCGACGGACGGGTTATTGAGGAAACAAGCAATGTGGCAAAAGAAGGCTTTGCGATTGACAGCCGCAAATGCCTTGACGGTTCTCCCGATCAATATGCGAAAAAACCGGAGAAAGCCGGCAGCAACAATTATACGCTTGACGACGGCAGAACATTTGCCGAGATGATGCCCGGCGAAACCGCCAAAGCCCATACCGTGGGCGGTGAACGGAGAAAAGCCATGGTTGCCGAAAACGACATGTATCTGCAAGCTTCGTGGGGAGAGGTGCAATTTGTGGCCAAAGGCGGTTTGGTGACTTTTATGGGAGATGAGGCCATCGGCAACAACAACCCTTGCGACATGGTTATTGCAAACGGTGATCGTAAGGGAAACAGGGTATTGACCGCTTCCGGTTATGAGATCAGGAAGGATCTGGAAAACAGCGGCGTTGAACTTTCCGACGGTGCGAAGAAGTTTTTGCAAGTGGCTGCCGAAGAAGACCGGAAAAACCCGTATTTGCCGAGAGGAAAAGGCAAAGATCTGGAAAATATGTAATTTGTGTCCGGCAGCAGTTTCCGGCTGCCGTTTTGCGCTAAGGGCTCAAAAAAGCCGTGCCGTCCGTTTTCGGCAGGGGGAGAAAATACAGCTCCCGGTGTTGTGCGGCCTCGGGCGGTGCCGGTCGTTTGAAAAGCGAAGCCTCCGGAAGTTGTCCGGAGGCTTTTGCCGGGTGGAAAACGGCGTTTGTTATTTCGTTTTTCTTAACAGACAGTTCAAAACGCGGACGCCGAAGCCGGTGGCGCCTTTGGGCGTCAGCGGATGGCCTTTGTCGTCTTTGTCGACGCCGGCAATGTCCAGATGCGCCCATTTGACGCCTTCTTTGATGAAGCGTTGCAGGAAACAGGCGGCGGTGATGCCGCCGGCCAGCCGGGGACCTGTGTTTTTCATGTCGGCAATGTCAGAATCCATCAGTTTGTCGTATTCCGCGTTAATCGGCAGGCGCCACAGTTTTTCGCCGCTCGTTTCGCCGCATGCGGTCAGTTCGGCGGCAAGTTTGTCATCGTTGGCAAACAGGCCGGCGTATTCAAAACCGAAGGTCATCATGGTAGAGCCGGTGAGGGTGGCGACGTCGATGATTTTCTTAACCCCGAATTTTTCCTGAATGTACCACAGGCAGTCGCCCAGAACCAGCCGGCCTTCGGCGTCGGTGTTAACGATTTCCACCGTTTGCCCGGACATTGAACGGACGATGTCGCCGGGACGCGTTGCCGAACCGGAAGGCATGTTTTCCACCAGGCCGACCACGCCGACGACGTTAACCGGCAGTTTTTGCAGGGCGGCGGCCTTGATTGCGGCGACAACGACGGCGGAACCGGTCATGTCGCCTTTCATGTCGCCCATGTTGGCGGCAGGTTTCAGGGAAATGCCGCCGGAATCGAAAGTGACGCCTTTACCGACCAGACCGAGGTCGAATTCTTTGGCGTCTTTTCTGCCTTTCCATTGCAGCACGGCCACCCGCGGGGAATTGACCGAACCTTGGGCAACCGACAGCAGCATGTCCATGCCGAGGTCATGCAGCTTGGCTTCGTCGAGAACGGTGACGTCGATGCCGAGATAATCCAGACGTTTGATGTCGGCGGCGTAAATTTCCGGCGTGAGGTTGTTGGCCGGTTCGTTGCAGAGGTCGCGGGCATAGCGGACGGCGTTGGCCAGAGCGCGGTTGGCGGCAAATTCCTTATCGTCGATTTGCGTTTCGCTCAGAAATTCGACTTTTTCCAGTTTGGGGTAGCTGTCAGCCGGCTTTTTGGTGAAATATTTGTCAAAACGGTAGCCGCCGAGTTCTATTCCGAGGGCTATGCTGGCCGCGGTTTCGCCGGCGGAAAGCGGGTTCTTTTTGTCGGCGGGAATGACGGCGCCGACATAGTTGACCGGCAGCAGCTGATATTTCAGGCTGCGGTTGTTGCGGAGAAACTGGGCGGCATATTTGTAGTTGGGGAAAATGACGGCGGCGGCAACGGCAAGGCCGGCGGCGGTCAGCCCGAGACGGAGAAGAAATTCCCGCCGCAAAGGTGCAAAACGGATTTTCAGCCGACAGAAAAAAACGGCCGGAAGAACGCCGCCGATCAAAAGAAAGGCAAAAAACTTTTTGTTAAACAGGTCGGCGGCTTCCGCCGAATCGGTTTCCAGCGCGTTCAGCAGCATGATTTTGTCGATGGCGATATGATAATCTGCCATGAAATAAAGGCAGACGGCATTGGCCATAAGAAAAAACGCGGCCAGCGGTTTGGCCGTTTTCGGCCACAAAAGCAGATTGCAGGCGGCAAAAAGAAACAGAAAAACGATCAGGTTGACACTGACGAAGTCCCAGCCGGAGCCGGTGACGGCATAAAGCTTTTGCAGAAAAATGCCGTTGTAGGCAAAAAGCAGCAGAAAGGAGAGCAGGAAGTTGTATGCAAGAGAACTGACTGAAGCAGCGGATTTGAACATGGAAGCGATCCGAAATTGACAAATTGTTCTGTTGAAAGCCATGTCCGCCGGCATTTCGACAAATGATCCGGGCAGACGAAGCTGCCCGGACACAGGCACAACCGGTGTGCATAACCAAAAGAGACATTACATAAAAATTGCCGACCGGTCAACCGGGCGGAGATTATGAAAAATAAAAACCTGCGGAAAGAAAGGCGTTTTTGGCGGCAAAGCCGCGGCATCGTCCGGATCGGGTAAGGAGCCTCATGAACTTTTGTCCGTTTTTTCTTTCGCCGTTTTATTCTTTATGTTTAAGAATAAGCCTTTAATCTGAAAATAATCTGAAAATTTGCGAAAAAGTTATTTATCCGCGTATAAAAGGCAGATTTTGCTTGCAAAAAATGACGGCGTTTTTAATCTGAACAAAGAGAGGAAAAGGGACGGCCATGAAACTTTTGTTGGCGGAAGACGACATAAAACTGGGGGCATTGGTGAAAAGCCTGCTTGAGTTTTCCGGGTTTGAAACGGAATGGGCCAGGGACGGCAGAGAAGCGCTGGAACGGATCAGGGAAGCGGCCGCCAGCAGTTATGACGTGGTTATTCTCGACTGGATGCTGCCCGAGATCAGCGGCATCGAAATTTGCCGTCTGTTGAGAAATCCGCGCAAATACAATTATCAGGGCGGGATTATTTTTCTGACTGCCCGGGACGGCACCGACGACTGCGTGACAGGATTGGAAAGCGGCGCCGACGACTATCTGGTCAAACCGTTTGAAAACAAGGAACTGATTGCCCGCGTGAATGCGCTCGGCCGGCGCAAGGGCAGGCCTTTTGTCGACGACATTTACACCAAGTCCGGCGTGGAGATGAACAGCCGTACCGGGATGCTGACAGCCGGCGGAAAGGAACTGAAGCTGAGCCGGCGCGAGTTTGAACTGTTCAGGCTTTTGTTTGTCAACAGCGGACAGATTATCCTGCGGGAGACGATTCTGGACAAGGTATGGACGGACAACCCGGAAATCAGCCCGGCCAGCCTTGACGCCTACATTTATATCCTGCGGCGTAAAATACGCGAATTTTCCGGCCGGATCAGGATCCGTCTGGTTAAGGGAATCGGCTATGTTTTGGAGATTGAGGAGTGACGGATAAGGTTCGCCGGCGGCTGGTTTACAAATATACGGCGATTATTGCCGTGATGCTGCTGTTTTTTGCCGTCGGCGGGTTTGCCATGTGCAAATACGCGGTGCAAAAAGTGATTGCCGACACCATGTATGACGCCGTTGCCGCCGAAATCAGGGAAGCCGAAGACGCCGGGGTCAACGAAAATACGCCGCTGAAGGAGATGTCGGCGGCTTCCGATATCGGGTCGATTTACAGCTATGCCTATTGGTTTGCCGGCGACAGGCTGGTTTTTGCCGAACATCCGAAAGATCCGGCGGTCGACGCGGTTTGCCGGCAGAAGATTGCCGAGCCTTTCGCGGACAACAAGCTGCAGTATTTTTCGCTTGACGACAACCGCGGTCGGCGCTGGCAGTTTTATATGCTGGCGGGCCGTGACGGTGACCGGCGGGTGGTGATTTTGGTGAATGTGACGCCTTTTAAGCTGTTGTCGCTGCGTTATATTTATCTTTTGCTGGGGGCTTTGCTGCTGATGCTGACGGTGGCGTGGACGGGCGGCAATTTTCTGGCCGACCGCACCATTGCGCCGCTGATCAGAACGCTTGAAAACCAGAAAAGGTTTGCCGCGGACGCTTCGCACGAACTGCGAACGCCGCTGGCGGTGCTGCTGTCTTCGCTGGAACTGTTGGAACTGCAGTATCCGAAACAGCCGCTGGTGGCGGGAATGAAAGAGGAAGTGCTCGGTATGTCGACGCTGATCGGCAATCTGCTGGAACTGGCGCGGACGGACAACCGGCAGCCGCTTATCCGCCGGGAGACTTTCGATTTGAGCATGCTGGCCGACTGGGCGGCCGTCGGGATGACGGGACGCCGGAACGTGCGGGTGATAAACGGCAGTGCCGGCGCGGTGCCGGTCAGTGCCGACAGGGAAATGATCCGCCGGCTGCTGCTTATTCTTTTGGACAACGCCGTCAAGTACAGTCCGGAAAACTCGCAGGTGACGGTGCGGGTCTTAAAAGAAGACAAAGGCTGCCGGATTGAAGTTGAGGATCAGGGAATCGGGATTGACGAAAAAGACATTCCCCATATTTTCGAACGCTTTTACCGGGCGGACAAAACCCGCAGCCGGCAGACGGCGGGAACCGGCCTCGGGTTGTCCATCGCCATGGAAATTGCGGAACGTCACGGCGGCGGCATTGAAGTCAAAAGCACGCCGGGAAAGGGTTCCCTGTTTGTCGTGCGGTTGCCGGACGACTGATTTTTTGTCAATTTTTTGTTGACTGATCGCGAATGAAAGCATACAATGAAAATGTTTCACTTAATTATTAACTAATTTTTTTATTTATGAACAAAATAACATGTTATCAGAGACTGGTTCAGGCGATTGTAAACAATGCCAAGTATGGAGAAGATTTCGAGTACGAATTTGAAAGTTTTCCCGGTTTTGCCCGCCGCGGCCACAGCGAACGCGAGTTCAGAGACTGGGTCAAATGCATCAAATGGGTGCTTGATGTGCTGCAAACCCATGACGGAAGTCTGAACGCCAAGAAGGAATTCTGTCGTCAGAGCGTTTCGTCCGCCGGGTTGTATGCCGTTCCCCGTTATCGTCTGCGCGAAGAAGAGCTGCAAATCATTGCTTCGGCCGAAAGGTTCGGACGCGGTGACGGCGGCGAAATTCTGAAGTACGGAAACAAAAACGTCGTTTCCTACGATTACCGTCACATTCCGCGACGGGAAGGCGGGCGCAAGGACGTTTTGGTCGTTTTTTCCGGCGCTCCCGAAAGCGCGGTGAAGGCGGCTGAGGCATTGTACTGCTATATCCGTATGCATAAGGCTCTGCCCGACGGGGTTATGTTCCTCGGTTTGCAGGACAACCAGAACATGACGGAGTTTTGCCCGCAGTTCAAATTGCGCAAAAATTCCGAATATCGGATGTATCTCCGTCAGATGCTGCTGCTCGGCGTTCCCAAAGGACTGCTCGGCAAACTGCTGATGACGCCGAAAGATACTTCGACGGCGGAAAACATCGAGTTGGTTAAGGAAACTCTGGCACATTACGGCGTCAGAGAAGACGTAAACCTGATCTGCGTGACCTATCCGCTCTATCAGATGCGGGTGGCAACCGAATTTTCGTTCGGTTTGCAGGATGTTGCCAACGCGTGGGTGCGCATTGCCGACATAGAGCCGAAGATGTTTTCTTCCGCGGCTTACGGAGCCATGGTTTCGCAAGGCGTGATAGCGGAAGAGCGAATCGGCCGCCGGGTTAACGAAAATCTCCGGATTTTCAGTTATGACCGGCTGGACATGCAGCTTGCGGACTTAACGCTTGCCAACGGCGTGGCGCATCTTTTCCGCGAACACGGAAAAACCCGTTTCGCGTTGCCGAATCTGGGAAGTTATCCTGCTGAATACAAGGCGCTGGCGCCTTTGTTCCTGGCCTATTCCTATCCGAACGTGATGGCGGAATTGTGCGGAACGGATGAAACCGTTTCCGCGGTGCTGAAGGTGATCCGCGCGCTGATGCTTGACGCTTACGACGAAGGCGCAAGCGGCAAGGCGTGGGATGCCCAGCAGCTGGAAAACACCCTGAACATGGGGTATAAGCTGGCAGCGGAAGGGTTGGTTTCTCCGGAGATCCTTGTCAAAGGACGCTATATGGAGGAAGACAAGTTCCTGAAGGCGGTCGTTGATTATCAAAGCCGGGTAAAACAGTAAGAACGGCTTTGCGACGTGTTTGAAAAATGCGAGAGGTTTTAACCTCCCGCATTTTTTTTGAGTTTTTCGGATTGTTTTAAATGCGATAACGGGTTGTTATAAAGACAAAAAAAATATTTTATCCTTTCTTTCGGAGGATCGCAAAAAAAGGATCCTTTTTTTGGCCGTAAAAAAGGAATGCGGAAGATTTGTAAAAAAGATAGACGAAAGAATATATTAAGTGACTTTTAACGGAAAAAGTGATACGATAAGTTTGCGTAGCAAAAAAAGGATCCTTTGAGTGCGACGGCATTTGCCGGACGCGTTGTTCGGGAGGTCCTTTTTCCGGTTAATTTTAAGGAGATTAAACAATGAGTAAAATTGATGACTTAAGAGGAAAACTGGCCGAGAGAAAAGGGAAGAGCGCGGATACCGTTTTAAGGGCTTCCAGTGCCGAAAATCCTTTGTCACAAGAGGAAATTTTGAAATATGCCAAAGAAAACGGCGGTATGTTGTTTGATGTTGAAAAGGTCGGTATCCCGGTTGATCTGACCAAAGCCGTCGGCGGCGAAAAAGTGCAGACCAAAACGCTGGCGCGCGACGGACGGGTTATTGAGGAAACAAGCAATGTGGCAAAAGAAGGCTTTGCGATTGACAGCCGCAAATGCCTTGACGGTTCTCCCGATCAATATGCGAAAAAACCGGAGAAAGCCGGCAGCAACAATTATACGCTTGACGACGGCAGAACATTTGCCGAGATGATGCCCGGCGAAACCGCCAAAGCCCATACCGTGGGCGGTGAACGGAGAAAAGCCATGGTTGCCGAAAACGACATGTATCTGCAAGCTTCGTGGGGAGAGGTGCAATTTGTGGCCAAAGGCGGTTTGGTGACTTTTATGGGAGATGAGGCCATCGGCAACAACAACCCTTGCGACATGGTTATTGCAAACGGTGATCGTAAGGGAAACAGGGTATTGACCGCTTCCGGTTATGAGATCAGGAAGGATCTGGAAAACAGCGGCGTTGAACTTTCCGACGGTGCGAAGAAGTTTTTGCAAGTGGCTGCCGAAGAAGACCGGAAAAACCCGTATTTGCCGAGAGGAAAAGGCAAAGATCTGGAAAATATGTAATTTGTGTCCGGCAGCAGTTTCCGGCTGCCGTTTTGCGCTAAGGGCTCAAAAAAGCCGTGCCGTCCGTTTTCGGCAGGGGGAGAAAATACAGCTCCCGGTGTTGTGCGGCCTCGGGCGGTGCCGGTCGTTTGAAAAGCGAAGCCTCCGGAAGTTGTCCGGAGGCTTTTGCCGGGTGGAAAACGGCGTTTGTTATTTCGTTTTTCTTAACAGACAGTTCAAAACGCGGACGCCGAAGCCGGTGGCGCCTTTGGGCGTCAGCGGATGGCCTTTGTCGTCTTTGTCGACGCCGGCAATGTCCAGATGCGCCCATTTGACGCCTTCTTTGATGAAGCGTTGCAGGAAACAGGCGGCGGTGATGCCGCCGGCCAGCCGGGGACCTGTGTTTTTCATGTCGGCAATGTCAGAATCCATCAGTTTGTCGTATTCCGCGTTAATCGGCAGGCGCCACAGTTTTTCGCCGCTCGTTTCGCCGCATGCGGTCAGTTCGGCGGCAAGTTTGTCATCGTTGGCAAACAGGCCGGCGTATTCAAAACCGAAGGTCATCATGGTAGAGCCGGTGAGGGTGGCGACGTCGATGATTTTCTTAACCCCGAATTTTTCCTGAATGTACCACAGGCAGTCGCCCAGAACCAGCCGGCCTTCGGCGTCGGTGTTAACGATTTCCACCGTTTGCCCGGACATTGAACGGACGATGTCGCCGGGACGCGTTGCCGAACCGGAAGGCATGTTTTCCACCAGGCCGACCACGCCGACGACGTTAACCGGCAGTTTTTGCAGGGCGGCGGCCTTGATTGCGGCGACAACGACGGCGGAACCGGTCATGTCGCCTTTCATGTCGCCCATGTTGGCGGCAGGTTTCAGGGAAATGCCGCCGGAATCGAAAGTGACGCCTTTACCGACCAGACCGAGGTCGAATTCTTTGGCGTCTTTTCTGCCTTTCCATTGCAGCACGGCCACCCGCGGGGAATTGACCGAACCTTGGGCAACCGACAGCAGCATGTCCATGCCGAGGTCATGCAGCTTGGCTTCGTCGAGAACGGTGACGTCGATGCCGAGATAATCCAGACGTTTGATGTCGGCGGCGTAAATTTCCGGCGTGAGGTTGTTGGCCGGTTCGTTGCAGAGGTCGCGGGCATAGCGGACGGCGTTGGCCAGAGCGCGGTTGGCGGCAAATTCCTTATCGTCGATTTGCGTTTCGCTCAGAAATTCGACTTTTTCCAGTTTGGGGTAGCTGTCAGCCGGCTTTTTGGTGAAATATTTGTCAAAACGGTAGCCGCCGAGTTCTATTCCGAGGGCTATGCTGGCCGCGGTTTCGCCGGCGGAAAGCGGGTTCTTTTTGTCGGCGGGAATGAAAACGGCGGCGGTTTCTTCGCCGCTGATTTTCTTATAGAGTTTGCCGCCGAGGATCTGCAGGTCGAGCGCGTTTGGCCGGGCGCCCGTGCCGGCGGCGACGATCCGGGTTTTGCCGTTGAATATTTCGGCGAAAGTTCCCGCTTTGCCGTCAAATTTCTGTTTGCGGACGGCGGCCCTGAGCGCGGCCGCTTCTTCTTCGGAAATAAACTTTCCGGCGTTGATGCCGCTGCCCGACGTTAAGATGACTTTGACGCCGGCGGCGCTTTTGGCACCGGTTGAAAATGTAAATTCGGTCATTTTTTCTCCTCCTGCCGATAATTTGCCTTTCGCCGGCGGAAACCGCCGCCGGCCGAATTGTTGTCGATAAGATGCAATATAGCGGTTAAATGATAAAAAACTCCTAATATTGTTAGACTTTTTGAAAAAAAGAGGTTATAATGTGACAAAATTCAACAAAAGGAGAGCGGCGTGGCCAGCAAATCCCGCAGGGAAGCGGTGGAATATCTGAAATATCTTGCCTTTGCCAACGAAACGGTAAACAAGGCGATGAACGTTTTCCGGCAGCTGCCCGAAGGTGAGCCGAAACGGCAGATGCGCGAACTGCTGCGCCATTATCTTTACAACAACAATTATGCCTGCACGATTACGCCCGAGCGGCCGATTGAGCCGGAGTATAAAATGCTGATCCGCGACGACTGCAACGGCGACATCTATGCGGTAGACAAGAACTTTCTTTCCTTTCATTACCGTTATGCGTTGAAAAACGCCGGGTTGGAGAAGCATGCTTCGGAAGAGTACGTCAAAGCGCTGGACAGAAACAAATCGTGGAGCGATATGTGCGAGTTTCCCACTTACCGTTCGGTGGAAGGAGCGGTGTTGGCGCGGCTGATTGAAATGCAGCTGCCGCCCAATCTGATCAAAGCCATGAAGGTGAACGACTTCCGCGATTTTGTCCGCAACAACTGCGGCGAAGAGTTTGCCCGCTACCGTGAGCGCAAATCGTTTATCAAAACTTTTATCAATGCCCGGGAAACCGAGTTTCGGGAAATGCTGAACCGGGGGGGGGTGGATCCGCGTTATACCGACGCTTTGGTTGAAAAAATGCGCAAGACGGGCGAAGCCTGGGACGTCGTGGTTTTGGACGAGAACGGCAAGAGAATCGAAGGGCCGGAATTTGACCGTCATCATACCATCCCCGTCTATTCGCCGAACAATGTGGCCAGTTTGAGCGAAGTCAACAGTTTCAACAAATTGTGTCTGATCGAAAAGAAATTTCACCGCTGGCTGCATAAGCTGGAACAGGCCAAAGTGAGCGATGACATGCTTTATTTTGAAAAAATCATGGTACCTGAGCATGCCGCCTGTATTTTGAACTTTGAAACCTACATTGCGCACGATTTTTCCAACCCGGAACGGCGGCTCTTTCCGATGCGGCCGTCGGGCGAAAATCTGATTTATCTTAACAAGTTGGCGGAGATGACCTATAAGTTCAGTAGTCTGGTGCCCAATGCGAAAAGGGAAAAGACGCCCGACAGGTTCGTTCACCGCGGCGGCAAAGGCAGCCGCTGACAAACGCGGCCGGCAAACGGCTTCTTATGACCGATCATAATATTTTTTG
>ERZ1673738.3960-NODE-3960-length-15551-cov-5.617256_pt1 | contig 15551 bp, 12 predicted proteins | sample MGYA00580198_ERZ1673738 | MGnify/ENA primary metagenome ERZ1673738 (study PRJEB41218, sample SAMN15661784) | gut metagenome | host: Homo sapiens | place: Canada: London | collected 2015-08-20/2019-03-30 | study: EMG produced TPA metagenomics assembly of... | reverse complement strand
GGACGGTATCCACCCCCTGGGCCGCCATCCAGCGGATGGTGTTGAGCGTGTTGCGGATAAAATGCGGGTCAATCTGCGCCTGCAGCATTTTGAGCTCCAGCTCGCGCTTGCTGTTTTCCTCCTCCTGAATCTGCTCGATGTTTTCCTTCAGGCGGCTGACCATCGAATTAAAGCCCGCGCCCAGGTTGCCGATCTCGTCATGCGAACGGATCTGTGCCCTCACGTCAAGCCGTCCGTCCTGCACCTGCCGCATCAGTCCGCTGAGTTGGGAGACAGGCAGGACCACGGCGCGGTTGATAACAACGATCAGCAGAACGGTGCACAGCGCGGCAAAGCCCACGAGGACAATCCCGAGAACAAGGATGCTGCGCGATTCCTTCGAGATATCGTCCCGCGGAATGAAGGAGGCCAGCTTCCAGCCGCTCTCCCCCACGCCGGGCACGTCGCGGACTATTTCCGTATAGCCCCCGGTATCCGGAAACGATTCCGGGCCGCTGCCGTCCAGAAGCGTCGCGTCGTTCCAGATTGCCGTGTCCGCGCTGTACAGGCACGACAGGCTGTTCTCCGTGGGCTTGAAATTTTCGAGGAGGCCGGAAAAATAGCTGCGGTTAATACCGATCATGAGCACGCCGTAATTGGTTCTTCCATCGGTGATGTTTGATACGAAATAAATCTGATCTTCTCCGTTGCGCGGGAGCAGCAGATTTTCACCCGTGATGATCCTCCGGCTCGGATAGATGACGCCCGACAGCCGCTGATACCAGGAGGCATCGCGCACCTTTTCCAGAATGGCAGGCGTTTCGCCATAGGGCGAATACGTCAGGGAGGAATAAACGCTGCCGCCGGAAGTGATCAGAATATAGACAGTAGGGTAACTGACCTCAAAGCTGCCTTTTTCTCCGTACAGGCAAGCCTGGATCCGCCGCTGCGACAGCTCCGGAGAGGTTTCCCCCTCATCGGCCTGCCGGATAAAGCCCATCAGCGAACCATTTGTCGAGAGACCCTCCACCTGCCGGGAAAGCGTCTGCATATCATGCGAGAGATACTGCGCGAGCTTCTCTGTCGACTGCTCCGACAGGGTGACGGTTTTTTCCGTGATCACCTTCTGCGCGGCAAAGGAGCTGACAAGGCTCATCAGCGTGAGCGGCAAAGCGACAAACAGGACCATGGCGGCGATCGCCTTTTTTCTCAGATTCATATGCGCAGCCTCCTCCAGACACTCTTCTCAAATCGGCCTTCCAACAAGCAGCTCTACCCGGCGGTCTGATTGTTTTGCGGGGCGAAGCCTCTTTCCTCCCGCCCGGCTCTGCACGGAGCACCGTCCGGCCGCGCCGGGGATTGACACGGGGGAAAAATCAGATTATAGTAAAACTACTCGGTTGCAAGCGCCATGGCGGAAATCCAACAGAAGAAAGGAAGATCCCTATGGCAGAAAACACTCTTCTCGTTTACAATCAGCGCGTCGCCTGCAAAGAGCTCCTGTTCGAGACCGGCTTTGCCGAAGGCTGGGAGCAGGATTTTGAGATTCCGCGCGGCAGCTGGAAGGCAGAGAACGGCGTCCTGACCGGCGAGTATCTCGCGGAGGGCGGCGCTTTGATCTACACGCGCCGTCCGTTTCCCGGCGACATTCTTCTCGATTTTTACGCAAGGATGATCCCGCCCTGCTCGAACGATCTGAATTTCACGTTCCGCGCCAGAGGCTGGGATTACGAAAAGGATGACGCCGATCTCGGCTATATCGCGGGACTCAACGGCTGGTGGACGGGGCAGCTCGGGATCGAAAAATATCCCTCCTGCAGCCCGCAGGCGCTCACCCGCGCCTTTCAGGCCGTTCCGGGAACGGAATACCACATCCAGGCCGGCATCACCGGAAGCCGCTGCTTCATCGCCATCGACGGCTCGGTGCTGCTCGAACTCAGCGATCCGAACCCGCTTGACGCACCGGATTGCTGCCGCGCCGGACTCGGCGTATACGCCAGCCGGATTGCGTTCCGGCAGTTCCGGATTTACCGGACAGAAGCGGAGACTCTCCCGCTCGCCTATCTTTCCGGAGAAAACAAATAAAAATGGGCGGCCGCACGAAGCGGCCGCCCATTTTTCCGTCAGGGAAATTGTTTCGCTCCTTGAATTGCCTGCGGCTATTATAACACGCCGGACAGGTTTTGTGCAAGTTGTTCCTTTTCCCTCTAATTTTTCAAAAATTCTGTGAAAGAATTTGCGTTCAACGGCCCGCGCGGCAGTTAAGCAGGGACAAATCAACTGCGCGGCGCGGGACGGTTTTGGACGCTCCCGAAACCCTGCGCAAATTTTCATCTCTGCGCGAACGCTTTGAGAAGAAATGAGCTTTCCTTTCCCACTGCGGCTGCAGCGCGGGCCGCGCAGGAAATTATTCCCGCTCAGCCTGGCGACCGCAGGTCTGGCAGTTTGCCAGATCAACGCGGCCGTCAGGAAGAAAAGGGACGCCTTCCTCCATCAGAAGGAGACGCTGCCAATCCTCTCCGCCCACGCGGAAGGCCGTGGAGGTACTGCCGTCCGCATGGACCACACGATGGCACGGCAGCCCCTTCGGGGCGCAGCGCAGGGCATAGCCGACCACACGCGCCCAGTGCGGATTCCCGGCGAGACGGGCCACCTGCCCGTAGGACATCGCACAGCCGCGGGGAATCTGCTCCACCACACGGTAAACAGTCTCAAAGGCGTTCACGTCAGATCGCTCCGATTTCGCTGGGCAGCACAACGCGGTTCCAGTTCATCATGGTCAAATCCTCGCGGCCCGGCTCAGGCTCGTAGCCCTGATACGGCAGCCGCGGAAGCTCAAGCTCGTCGACACGATCCATTTCGCCGGAAAGCCAGGCCTCCATGCGCGAGGCGGCAGCCTTGACGCGCTCCTTCAGGCCGCCCACGCGCACGTCAAACAGGTCTAGACCGGCGGAACGGTTCTCGGCCAGCCACTGGCGGCGGAACACCTTGGCAAAATGCTCGATGCGGGCCAGCAGATCCGGCAGTATCTCGCCGGTCAGGCGGGCCGCCTCGCCGCGATCGCCCGCCAGGTAAGCCGCGCGCAGATCAATGCCGATGCGGCACTTGATTTCCAGCACACGGCACAGGGCGGCCTCCGTCTCAAACAGGAAAGCCCACTCCCCGCCGCGCTTTGCAGCCTCCTCAAGCCTCTCCGCGCAGCCGTGATAATGCGCGGCGTAGCTGTCCGGCTCCACATGGGCGTCAAACATGCCCTGCAGAACGTCCTGATAGAAGAGATAGCGGTGCGCCGTGACCGAGCAGCGGTTCTCCAGGTTGCCGGGAGTCAGATGCGGCTCGTCCAGCAGCAGAAAATCGTCCCAGCTGCCGCCGCATGCAAAGGCAAAGCGGCGCTTGAGGCTTTCCTCTTCGTCGTTTCCGGCATAGCACAGCTCCGCCCAGTACTGCAGGGCGGGCAGGATCGAAAAAGCGGACGACTCGCCGCCGTTGTCTCCCCAGGCGGTGACGAGCACCTCACCCACGCCGTGCTCGACGCAGCTCTCATGCGCCAGCTTCGTGACGCGGAAGGAGAAGCGGTTGTTCGGGCAGAAGCCGAGCCACTTCCATGCGCCGCCCGCAAAGATGATGTTCTTCGTCATCTCGGCGTGACGGTCCAGCATGTTGTCATAAATGGACTTTTTCTCGGAGTAATAGTCCCAGTAGAGCAGGGAAACGTCCTGCGGGATCGTCTCCGCGATGCGCGGATCCATTTTGCAGTCCTCAGCATAATACTCGCCGCCCGCGGCCAGTCGGAAGAACATGTCGCTCCACAGCATCGGATGCAGGCCGTTCTGATTCGCAAGCTCGTACACGCGGCTGAAATGGTCAAGCATGATCTGCATCCGGTCGCGATAGCCGTGCTTGTCAAGGTACTTTCCAAGGCCCACCAAATGGGCTTCGTCCATGCCGATGTTGATTCGGCGCGTACGCAGGCAGGACGAGAACTGACGGAACATCGCACCAATCAGCTCGTACGTCTTTTCCTCTCCCGCCAGCAGAATATCGTCGAGGTCGTGCACATCGCGGAACGCCGGCCAGCGCACCACCTGGCGCAGATGGGCCAGCGTCTGGATCGCGGGCATCAGCTCAATGCCGAAGCTGTCCGCGTAATCGTCCATCCACCGCAGATCCTCCGCCGTGTAGCGGCCGCGGCCCCAGCCGAAATACGGATAATCCGGCAGCTCGTACACGTCCTCAATGTACAGCTGCAGCACGGTGTACCCCATGCGCGAGAGACGCATGACAAGACGCTGGAAGCCGTCGCGGTTGAGCACCGCTCCGCGCGAGCAGTCCGCCATCAGGCCGAGATCGTGATAAGCGGGCGTTTCCTCCACCGAGAAATCGCCTCCCGCGGCAAGCCCCTCCTCGATCAGGGTCAGGGCGCGGCCGAAATAGCTCTCCCTGCCGAGGCGCACGGCAATCTCCCCGTTTATGCAGGAAACCGCGACGCCGCTTCCCTCATGCGTCACCGTGAGGCGGTCCCCGTCAAAGGGAAGCGTCCCGTCCGGATAAAACCGGGAAAGCATCGTCTGTTCTCTCTGCGTGAATCCTTTCATCTCATTCTTCCTCCCGTTGCGTGCGCGCCAGCTTCTGGAACAAGTCTTCCATGAGCCGATCGCGGTTGATGTGATAAACATAGCGGATGAAGGGACGCGTCGGATCAAAGCTGTAGTGGTCGTCATACTGCGGAATCGGGGCGGGCGTCAGCCGGTCTTTCATGAAACCGCCCAGCAGCCAGGCAACCGTGGTCACGTCCCAGAGCACGCGGCTCCAGCACGGCCCCATCCCGCAGCGCTTCGCCTCCGCCTGCGTCACGTCGACCAGGTAATCGCACAGCGCATTCTTTCCGCGCAGCCAGTATTCGAGCTCCGGCCCCGTCGTGGCAAACGTGCTGACAACGCCCATGCACGGCAGCTGCACCACCGGCACGCCGCAGCCAAAAATAACGCGCGCGGCGGCAACGTCCTGATACATGTTGAACTCTCTCGTGTCCGGCCAGTCGTGCGCGTGGCCCCCGAGCCACACAAGGACAATGCGGTCGGCGATCGCCGGCTCAAGCAGCAGCGCCGAGGCCACGTTCGTAATCGCGCCGATCGCGGCGACATAGAGCGGTTCCCCGTCCGCGGGCCGGGCCATCGCACGGCGCACCAAATCCCGCGCCGCCGGAGAATCCACCGGCGTCTTTTCGTCCGGCAGATATTCCGTCGAGCCGCGGAATACGTCCCCCGTTCTCTTCTCCTCGCCGAGCAGCGCAAGCACGCGCAGAATCTCCTCGTAGCTTTTCTCCATGCCGTCACGCGGCCCGCTGGATTTCTCGTTCCAAAACGGGGCGGCGTACACCGCCTGCAGGCGGAGCTTTTCCGGCGAACGCACCAGATACGCCAAAGCGTACTGATCGTCGATCTCATTGAAGGTGTCGGTGTCAAGCACCACGTCGACCGGACCCTTCGGCGGTTCGAGACGGTGCAGAAGCTGTTCCTGTGTAAGCATAATGATACATCCTCCTTCCCAACAAGGCCGTTCCAAAACGCGGCCTTTCAGTCTCACTTTACCATACGGAGAAGCAAAAAGCAATTTTTCACCGAAGGGAGGCGAAAAATTTTTCACCTGCACGCAAAAACGGCCCGGAGGGAAACGTATCCCCTTCGGGCCGTGGGAAGCGGACCATCCCGGAAAAGATCGCGCTCAGCCCTGCATCAGATTGAGCGTCTCGGAGAGCGTCTCCAGCGGCGTGCCTTCGATCCGCACGCTGATGTACGGCCTTGCGCCGGCGTTGACCATCACGCGCTTTTTCATCGCCGACACGAGAACGCTCACGCGCTTCATATCGATCTTGTTCTGATAGAACAGCAGCGCTTCCCCCTGCTGCTTGACCTCGGTAACGCCGAGGGCGGACGCCTGGCTGCGCAGCAGCGCAATCTGAATCAGGCCGTTCACGCTCTCCGGCGGCTCGCCGAAGCGGTCGATCAGCTCGTCGGTGACGTCGAGCGCATCCTCCTTCGACCGGATGCCGGCAATATGGCGGTAGATCTCCAGCCGCTGGTTCAGATCGCCGATGTAGCTCTCCGGAATATGGGCCTGAATCTGCATGTCGACCAGACAGGTATCGTCGAGGTCGCTGACCTCCTCGCCCTTCTCGCGCTTGATCGCCTCGCCGAGAAGCTTGAGGTACAGATCGTAGCCGACGGCCTCCATGTGGCCGTGCTGCTCGCCGCCGAGGATGTTGCCCGCGCCGCGGATCTCCAGATCGCGCATCGCAATCTTGAAGCCGGAACCGAACTCTGTAAACTCGCGGATCGCCGAGAGGCGCTTCTGGGCAATCTCGGTGAGCACCTTGTTGCGCGTGAAGGTGAGATACGCATACGCGCGGCGGCTCGAGCGGCCCACACGGCCGCGGATCTGGTGCAGCTGCGACAAGCCGAGGCGGTCCGCGTTGTCAATGATAAGAGTGTTCGCGTTCGGCACGTCCACGCCCGTCTCGATGATCGTGGTGCACACGAGAACGTCGATCTCGTGGTCGATCATCTTCCTCCAGATCTCGGAGAGCTCCTGCTCGTTCATCTTGCCGTGGCCGAAGCCGACGCGCGCCTCCGGCACGGCGGCCTGAATCTTCGCGGCGAGACGCTCGATCGTCGCCACGTCGTTGTGCAGGTAATACACCTGACCGCCGCGGCGGATCTCGCGCCGGATCGCCTCGTGGATCACCCCGTCGTCGTGCTCGAGGACGTACGTCTGCACAGGATGACGGTCGTGCGGGGCCTCCTCAATGACGCTCATGTCGCGGATACCGGAGAGGGCCATGTTGAGCGTGCGCGGGATCGGGGTTGCGGAGAGGGTGAGCTGGTCGACGGAGGCACACACCGTCTTGAGCCGCTCCTTCTGCGCCACGCCGAAGCGCTGCTCCTCATCGATGATGACGAGGCCGAGATCGTGGAACTCCACGTCCTTGCTCACGAGACGGTGCGTGCCCACGACGATATCGATCTCGCCGCGGCGCAGGCGGCGCAGAATCTCCTCCTGCTGCTTCGGCGTGCGGAAGCGCGAGAGGATCTCCACCTTCACCGGGAAGCCCTCCATGCGGCGCAGAATGGTCTGGAAATGCTGCCAGGCCAGGATCGTCGTCGGAACAAGAATGGCGCACTGCTTGCTGTCGGAAATGCACTTGAACGCGGCGCGCAGCGCCACCTCCGTCTTGCCGAAGCCGACGTCGCCGCACAAAAGGCGATCCATCGGGGCCTCGCGCTCCATGTCGCTCTTGATCTCGTCGATGCAGCGCAGCTGGTCCTCCGTCTCCTCGAATTCAAAGTGCGCCTCAAAATCGTGCTGCCACTCTGTATCCTCGGGGAAGGCGTGACCCTTCACCTGCATGCGCTTTGCGTAGAGCTCGATGAGCTCCTTGGCCATGTCCCGCACGGCGCGGCGCACGCGCGTCTTGGCCTTCTGCCATTCCGTGCCGCCGAGCTTGTTGAGCTTGACGCTCGAGTCCTCACGCGGGCCGATGTACTTGCTCACCAGGTCGAGCTGCGTCACCGGCACGTACAGCGTATCGCCCTTCGCATAGCGCACCTTGATATAATCCTTGACAATGCCGTGCATGTCGATTTTATGGATGCCCTCAAACACGCCGATGCCGTAGGTCACGTGGACGATGTAGTCGCCGGGCACCAGATCGGAAAGGCTGTAGATCTCCTGGCTGTTCTTCGGACGCTTCTTCTTCTTGACCGTCCCCTGCGTCATCCGGCCGTGCGTGATGAGGCCGAAAAACGCGCCGGGATACTCCAGACCCGCGGAGAGCGCGCCGCTTGTGACGACGACGGTGCCGCGCTGGATGGTCTCCGGATTCTCCAGATACGCGGCGGGCAATCCTTTCGCGCGCAGGTCGTCGGCGACGGTGCGGCCGCTCTTCTCGTTTCCGGCCAGAACAACGCACGCCCACTTGTTGTGCAGCATAGCCGTGAGATCCTCGCACAGCAGCTGCGTGCCGCCTCCCCACACGGAAAGCTGGCGCGCGGTGACGGCAATCTGCGTGCGCACCGGCGTCTCGTAGCCGCCGCGGGCGAACACGTCGAGGTAAATTCCGGCGGGTTCAAAGCGGCTCAGCAGATACGGCCAGTCCTCCTGATACTTCGAGAGGCTGCGGCAGAGCACGCCCTCCTCGAGGTAATCCTTGACCTCCTCGCCCCACTGCCACTGGGAGGCCCGCATGCGCTCGCGGCACTTCGCCGACTCGCTCAGGAACACGAGATTGCCGTCCCCCGCGTAGTCAAACAGCGTGGCGGGCGTCTCGTAGAGCAGAGGGAAAAACTTGTCGAGACAGGCAAGCCGCAGACCGGAAGCCAGCTTCTCCGCCTGGGCCAAAAGAAGTTCCTTCGCCTTCGCGGAGGTCTTGCCGCGCAGGGAGCCGGCAAGGGCACGGATCTTTTCCGCCAGAGCGGCCGGATCATCCGTGAGAGCTTCCACCGCCGGAGCAATGACAAGCTCCTCCGCCGCGTCGGTGCGGCGCTGCGTCTCGACGTCGAAAAAGGTAATCGTGTCGATCTCGTCGCCCCAGAACTCGAGACGGGCGGGCTGGGCGGCCTCCGGCGGGAAGATGTCGAGGATGCCGCCGCGGTGCGAAAACTGACCGCTTCCGTCGACCTGCACGGCGCGCTCATAGCCGCACGCGAGCAGGGACTGCTCCACCGCCTCCATCGCAATCTGCATGCCGGGACGCAGCGTGACGGCGCGGCGGCGCAGCTCTTCGGGCGGCAGGGTGTACTGCAGGGCGGCGTCCGGACAGCAGACGACGGCGTCGTACTCCCCGGCGGCCATGCGGGCGAGCACCTGCAGCCGCTGGCGCTCGTACTCGTGCGACGCGCCCTCCGTATCCCGCAGGGCAAAGTCGCGGTAGGGGTAAAACAGCGGACGCAGACCCATCGCCTGCAGATCGCCGCACAGGCGCTGCGCCTCGGCCTCCTCGCCCGTGAGGACAAGGGCTTTTTTCCCCTGCCGCGCGCAGAGCGAGGCGATAAAGCTCGCCTTATGCACAGTGGAAAGCCCCGTGACGGCGGCCGGCAGCGCGCCGCCGCTCACCGCCCGCTCCAGCTCCTGGAACTCCGGAAGCTTTCCCAGAATGGCATGCAGAAATTTCATGGTTCCTCCTCCCTTCTTCGGCCGCGGCCGTCAGATCCGCCCGAGCGTGCGCAGCAGGAAAATCCAGCCGGTGACGGTAACGCTGGAAAGCAGCGTCGTGACGACGATGATCCCCGACGTGAGAACAGCGTCGTTCTTCATGTTCTTGGCCATGATATAGGCGCTCGGCGTTGTGGCAAGACCGAGCATCGCGACCAGGGCAACCAGCTGATCGCCTTGAAAGCCGAGAAACAGGGCCAGCGTAAGAAAAACGCCGGGCAGCGCAATCAGCTTGATAAAGGCGGCCAGAAGCGTCTGCTTCCACCGCGCGAACGCCTCGCCGAGCTGCACGCCCGCGCCGATGGCAATGAGGGCGATCGGAGTGGACATATCGGCGAAATAGCCGAGGGTTTTGTCAATGAGCGTGGGGAACCGCCACCCGGCCACAGAAAAGACCAGGCCGACGAGAATGCCCCACAAAATCGGGTTTTTGCACACGCCGAGCAGCGCCTTTTTGAGCTGGGCGGGGTGAAATCCGCCGCCGTCTCCGTGGATCGTCAGGATCAGCACGGCGAAGATGTTAAACAGCGGCACCGAGGCGACAATCATCAGCGGCGAAGCCCCGGCGTTGCCGTACATGTTCATTACAAAGGCGACGCCCATGACGGCGGGACTGCCGCGGTAGCAGCCCTGGACGAACGCGCCGAGCATTTTCTTATCCCGGATGAACAGGACGGACAGCGCCCAGATGATCCCGATACCGACAGCGGTCGCGCCCATGCAGTAAAAGAAAAAGGCGGGATCAAAGGTCTCCGAGAGGCTCATCGTGGAAATCTCGGTGAAAAGCAGGATCGGGAGGGTGACGTAGAAATTGAAGCGGTTCGCCACATCCACAAAGCCCTGCGTAAGCATGCCGAAGCGGCGCAGCACCCATCCGGCCAGCATGACGAGAAAAATAGGAAACGTCGCGTTGACGCTGAAGACAAAGTTTTCCATGCAGCTTCGCCTTCTCTCAGGAATTGAAGCGGTTCTGCGCTTCCTGAAGCTTGCCGTTGACGATCAGGGCGACGGCCTCGGCGGTATGATCGAAAACAGGGTCGAGAGCCTTGAGATCGGCGGGCGAAAAGCGGGAAAGCACCCAGTCGGCCAGATCCCAGCCGGGATTCGGCTTCTTGCCCACGCCGATCTTGATCCGCGGGATATCATCGTGGCCGGTGAGATAAATGATGTTCTTCATGCCGTTGTGGCCGCCGTCGGTTCCCTTGGCGCGGATGCGCATGCGGCCCGGCTCAAGGGAGATATCGTCGAAAAGGACGATGCAGCGGCTCGGCGGCAGTTTATAGAACGCGAGAGCCTCCTGCACGCTCTGGCCCGAAAGGTTCATGAAGGTGGAGGGCTTGAGCAAGAGCACACGCTTGCCGCCCACCTCGGCCTGGCCCGTAAGGCCCTTGAACTTGAGCCGGTCAATGGAAGCCCCCGCCTTCTCCGCGACGCGATCGATCGCGAGAAAGCCCGCGTTGTGCCGGGTGTTCTCGTACTTCGTGCCGGGATTTCCCAGGCCCGCTATGATATATTCTACCGGCCCGGACGGCGCGGTATTGCGCGAAAAAAACAACATAGTGAAAATTCCCTCCTGCTTTGCGGCGCGCGTTTTTGCACGCGCAAACGCCCCGCCCCCCGCTGGGGGTGGGGTTCCTGCGCGTGTGAAGCTTACGGTTCTTATGATAGCATACCCTCGCCCGCGGACGCAAGCGAAGAGACGACCAAAAATTCGGGCGCGGACGCGTGATTTTTGGTCTGCGCCGCGCGGCCTTGCCGGTTGCGTTTTCGGCCGCGGAACGGTATAATGGGAACCACAGAAGACAAACGCTTCGGAAAGGAATGGGTTCGCTTATGCTGACACCTGCAAAGAAAGAGTTTATCGAGTTTATGATGAGCGCGGACGTGCTGCGCTTCGGCGATTTCGTGACGAAGAGCGGCCGCAACACCCCGTATTTCGTCAACACGGGCAACTACCGCACCGGCCTGCAGAATTCCCGCCTCGGCGAGTTCTACGCCGCTCTGGTGAAGGAGACCGTCGGCGACGGCTTTGACGCCATGTTCGGCCCGGCCTACAAGGGCATTCCGCTTGTCACGACGGCGGCGGGCGCGCTGGCCCGCACCTACGGGATCGACAAGCCCTTCTTCTTCAACCGCAAGGAAGCCAAGGATCACGGCGAGGGCGGCAGCATTGTCGGCTACAAGCCGAAGGACGGCGACCGCGTCATCATCATCGAGGACGTAATCACCGCCGGAACCGCCGTGCGCGAGACCATGCCCGTGCTCGCCTCCTGCGCCGACGTGAAGGTCACCGACATGTTCATCTCCGTCAACCGCTGCGAGTTCGGCCAGAACCCGGAAAAGACGGCCATCATGGAGGTCGAGGAGGAGTTCGGCATCCGCGTGCACGCCCTGGTCACCGTGTACGACATCCACGAGTACCTTCTCTCCCGCCCCGACTATGCGCACCTGGTCCCCCTCATGGAGGACTACATGCACAAGTACTGCCTCGCGAACTGAGACCCGGAGCGGTTATTCCTCCCGCCCGGCCCGGTCCGCGCAGGAAAGGCACAGCCGTTTTCCCTCCCGCAGCACCGTCCACGGCTCCCCGGCCGTTTCGCCGCAGCCGTCACAGATGACGTTCCGGAAGATCCGCGCGCGCTCGGGAACCGGCTGCGGAGCCTCCTTCACGTCGAAGAGCTCCTCCGGCGTGCGGGACTGGTAATAGCGGAAGGACTCCTCCTTCGTCATGCCGTCGGGACCCCGCCGCAGGACGAGGCGCACGCTGCGCCCGGACGCGCGCTCATAGAACGAGAACGCCTGCTTGCCCTGCACGCGGAAAATCAGATTTCCCTTTCCCGCCGTGCAGCCGAGCAGCGCCTGAATCGCGTCCACCCCGCAGGCGTCGTTTTCGGCGACGCAGACCACCTGTTCGTCCGCGGATCGCGTCAGCCCCAGCAGGGATGCGGCGTACTGCGCCGCCTTGAAACCGATGGTTAACCCTCCGCACGCGTGGCCGTGAAAGGCTACGCACTTTTCCCAATCTGTCATATGTATTCTCCTTTGTTTATAAAAACTTTTTGCCCAACGTTTTGCGAAACGCGGCTGTAAAGGAAAGGTCCGGGACAAACGCTTTGCTGTTTTCCCGGGCCTTTTCGGTTTTCATGCGCTTTCTTCTCGGAGGCCTGGCCCTCTGAACCCCCACGTTCTCCGTTGCGGCAGGCGCTGCTCGACCGCTTTGTCCTCCGGCAGTCTTCCCTCCGTTTCAGCGTTCGGGGGAGATCACCACCACGCGGCGGCTGCCGATCTGCACGACCTCGGCGGGGATCCCGTAAACGGCTCCTATCGTTTCACCCGTCACCGTTTCCGGACCGCCGCAGCAGTACGCACGGCCTTCGCGAAGAAACAGGAACCGATCGCAGCAGCACAGGGCAAGGTTCAGGTCGTGCAGGACCACAAGAGCCGTAAACCCCTTCTCCCGCGCGAGAGAGCGCACCAGCTCCATCATCTCATACTGGCTGCGCGGATCGAGGCTGCTCGTCGGCTCATCGAGAAGGAGCACGCGCGGCTCCTGCACCAGGGCGCGGGCCAGCATGGCCTTCTGCGCCTCGCCGCCGGAAAGCTCGTCAAGAAACCGCAGCTGCAGCTTTTCCAGCCCGACGCGGCGGATCATGGCTTCGCACAGGGCCAGATCGTCCTCCCCCACCGTCCAGCCGAGGTAGGGCTTCCGTCCAAGCAGGACGCAGTCGAAAACCGTCGTGCGGCTCAGCTCGTTTTTCTGCGCCACATAGGCGACGCGCCGGGCCAGCTCACGGCGGCTCAGCGACTCGACCGGCACGCCGTCGAGAAGAATTTCTCCCTCCGACGGCGTGCGGATGCGGTTGACGCATGTGACAAGCGTGCTCTTGCCGACGCCGTTGTTTCCCAGGACAGCAACGCACTCACCGTCCGCGGCGGTCAGGTTCACGCCGGAGAGAACCTGCGTTTTGCCGTAGGCATAGGACAGATTCCGCACCTCAATCATGAAAACGCCCTCCGTTTCATCAGCAGATAGAGGAACAGCGGCCCGCCGAGGAAGGACGTGAGCGCCCCGATCGGCAGCACAACGGGAGGCACGAGCACACGGCAGGCAATGTCCGAGAGCAGCAGCAGCGCCGCTCCGCACAGCGCCGAACCGGGAATCAAAAAGCGGTAATCGTTCCCCACAAAGCGCCGCATGATGTGAGGCGCAATCAGCCCGATGAAGCTGATGCAGCCGACAAAGGCCACCGAGACGGAGGCCAGCAGCGCGCACACGGCCATGCTCGCCGGGACGAGAAAGCGCACCGGCACGCCGAGGCTCTTCGCCGTGTGAGCACCGCTCTCCATGGCATTATAGTTCCACCGGTGGAAGAGAAAAAAGACGAGAGCGGCGGCGCACAGCGCGCCGATTGCCGCGATCTCCCCCCAGCCGGCGCGGCCAAGGCTGCCGAACGTCCAGTACACCACGGTAGCGACCATCACATCATCCGCGAAATACTGCACGAGCGTTACGCCGCCGGTGAACATCGAGCTGAGCGCCACGCCCGCAAGCACCATGGAAGAGGGAGAGGCTCCGCGCAGCCGCGAAAGCAGCAGAATCACCGCCGTCGTCGCGATGCCGCCCAGGAAGGCGCAGGAGGTGACAAGCCCCGGGTTGGTGATCGTCAAAGCCGCGGACGAGCCTCCCGCGTTGATCTGCATTCCGCCTCCGAGACAGACAATGGCCACCGCCGCCCCGAACGACGCTCCCTGCGACACCCCCAGCGTCGAGGCCGAGGCAAGCGGGTTGCGCAGCACGTTCTGCATCACACAGCCCGAAAGGGCCAGCGCCGCCCCGACCGCCACGGCCGCAAAGGTGCGCGGGGCCCGGACGTTCCAGAGCACGGCGTTTGTCTGCCGCGTCCCTCGCCCGAGGAGGGCGGCGAAAAATTCTCCGGCGCCAAGATCGGACGAGCCCGCCGCAAGCGACAGCAGAACGGCCAGCAGCACCGCCGCCCCCGCGAGTGCAACGGCCAGCCGCTTCCTGCCGAGGTAGCGCCGGTACTGCGCGGCGGCGTTCCCCTTCCCGGAAAGCCGGGAGAAATCCGCAGCCTCCTCTGAAAAAACACCGTTTTCCTTATTCGCCAAGGGTAATCTTTCCATAATACAGTCCGCCCGCCTCCATCTCATCAAAGAAATCCTCTCCCAGAAGAGCCGTCATAATCTCCCCCGCCTTCGCCTCAAGATCGACGTCGGCAAAGCGATCCGGGTACAGCACCGTCCCGGCATAGTAGGCGTTGATCAGCAGATAGGTGATGTTCGGTCCGGCGGCATTCGAAGAAGGCATGGTGTACAGCTCCCCCTCCTGCACGGCGCGGAGCGACTCGAAAAAGCCCGGATTCTTCGCATACTCCTCATTCACAAGGTCCATATTGCCCGGATCCAGGAAGATGATATCGGGATCCCAGGCGAGGATCTGCTCGAGATCAACCTCGAAACCGTTCTGCCCGACATAGGCCGTACCGTTCTGCTGCGCCTCCTGCGCCGCCTCTCCTGTCGCGGATTCGAGGAAAACGTCCGCCACGTTATTGGCGTGGATGGCCGCGAAGGGCGGGAAGTTGACATACGTGAAGGCAAAGCCGTGTCGTCCGTTGAAGGTGACGGCTCCCGTGTAGGCGGACTTCTTTTCTTTATCCGGCACATCCGCCGTGCGGTTCTCCAGATCGGCGCGGCACGTATCCAGATACGAGAGCACCTCCTCGCAGCGCTCTTCGGCCCCGACCACCTCGGCAAACAAGCGCAGCGTGCTGTAAAAATCGTCGTCAAGGAAGCCCTGTGTACGGTAGCGCACGCTCACCACCGGGATTCCCGTCTGGCGCTGCAGCTCGTCGGCCGCCTCAGCGGAAAAGCCCGCAAGAATCACGTCCGGCATGACGGCGAGGATTTGCTCCGGATAGGCGTTGTTTTCCCCGCTGCCGCCGCCCGCGCCGATGCTCGGAAGCGTTTGCAGGAGATCGGCATAGACAGGGCTGTAATCGTAGCGCACATCCGCGCCGTCCAGATCGCTGTCCTCCGCGCCCACGAGAAGATCCATCACGTCCAGATAGGCGGCAAAACGCGGGGCCATGGAGCCCACACAGACAATGGAATCCACCGTCTCCGGAATCTCGACCTCACGGTTCCACACGTCGGTGACGGTACGGACGGCGCTCTCCTCCTGCGCGGAAGCGGCGCTCTCCTGCGCAGAGGAGGGCTGGGCCGCCGCCTCCCCGGCGGAAGCCGCCGTGCACGAGCAAAGCCCAAGCATCAGAGCCAGCGTCAAAAGCAAGGCGGAAAAACGGATCGGGCGGGTGGGATGGGTACAGGGTTTCATGAAATTCCTC
>ERZ1673738.3958-NODE-3958-length-15562-cov-7.659573_pt1 | contig 15562 bp, 22 predicted proteins | sample MGYA00580198_ERZ1673738 | MGnify/ENA primary metagenome ERZ1673738 (study PRJEB41218, sample SAMN15661784) | gut metagenome | host: Homo sapiens | place: Canada: London | collected 2015-08-20/2019-03-30 | study: EMG produced TPA metagenomics assembly of... | reverse complement strand
CATATCCGTTCCCGTTGCTATCTACCAAGCGGGATAACTCGGATGCTAAAGCTAAATAAGCCTGCTGCTTTTCCGGGTATACCAGTTTCATTTTTTCGATTGATATATCCAATTTATGGCGGCGGTTTTCGAGCAAGCCAGTTACACAGCTTGTTATAACCGGTGCAATGATTGCAGCGATTGCAGCAATTAAAGCCACCAAAGTTGCACTGTCGAGTTCCATGATTACACCTACTTTCATTTTTTTATTATTGTAACGTCAACTCGACAAATTTGCAACCCGCCCCGCAGCCTTGCCCCATGCCGCCCGGAACTTACCTCCCATGATTTCATTTTGTTTGCGCCGAAGTGATTATTTTCTTGTCATTGAACGGGCGGCAGGTGGGAGGGCTGCGGGATATGGACAAACCGACACCGCATAAAAAGAAAAGAGGTGATTTTCATGAAAGAAACGACCGCGAAGAAAGCCCCTAAAATACGCAAGGAGCGCGACCTCGGCACGCCGACGGTGATTGTACGATACTTAGACGAGACGCCGGAGCAGGTGGCGCAGAACCGCAGATGCGTGGAAGCGGCGCTGGACATGATGTGGCGCAAGACTTATGTTTGCGGAGTATTCTCAAGAGGAAATGTTAATTCGCAGAGAAATCGATGCGCAAAAGTACTTGATTTCCGTTGCTGAAAGATATAAAATACCGATAGAGGAAACAAATGTTACCAAGCAAAACCTTGCAAATTATGAAGAACGATTGAAAGAACGTCTTAACGGTAAGGAGGGTCAAAAAGAATGAAAAAAGAATACAAAATCATTGATGACTTTCAAGCCGGTCCTACGGACATTCGCGTACTTGTTCTTGACAGGGATTATGAATTCCTACCTGTAGCAGAAAGAGGAATTGCAATTATCGACGGCGTGGAATATCCGTTTCAGTTGAATTCCATTCCATGTTGGGCGACGATCAGAAGCCATGACAGTTTTACAGGAAAAACCGTAGAGTTTTGCTGAACGTAAAAATTAAACACAGTTGATAAAGCAGCTTAGCGCTTATGCGCCGGGCTGCTTTTGCTTTGCAAAAATATTTTTTGAAAACCCATTGACTTTTGTCCGACAATAATATATATTTATGTCAGACAAAAAGTGAGGTGATAACATGAGCCCAAGGACAGGGCGACCAACAGATAATCCTAAGCCGTACAAGATTACGGTTCGTATTGATGAAAAAGGAAAGCAAATCCTTGATAAGTTTTGCGAACAAAAGAACGTAAATCAAAACGAAGCTATTCGGCGAGGGATTTTACGCTTGGAAGAAGAAATTAAAAAATAAAAAAACAGAACACCGAAACACGGCTACCAACCATCACGTTTCGATGTTCTGCACACGACAGAGCAAGCTCTATCTGAAATCTATTCTACATCAGATAGGGACTTCTGTCAAACATTTTGATGGAGGTTTTTATTTATGATCGCACATGAATTCTTTGAGCTGGACGACATCATTGAAGAACTGCGGATGGTGACCGATACGCTTTGCGCATTAGAGGTCGCAACCACGGAAAGCAACTCTATCATCCCCGGAGAGGCGTGGACTTTGCCGTGCCTTATGTTGAAAAATCGTATGAAGGACTTGACGGAGAAGTACAACACGGTCTTCATGAAGGTCAAGAAGCAGGAAGAAGGTGTGGCAGTATGAACGAGATTGGAAAAACGAAATGGTTAAACGAGAAGATTGACGAAGAACTCAGCAAATAAGAGAAGGGCGTTCACCCTCCCGCCAAGAAGATGTGAGCGCCCTATTCACCAGAAGTTTCCCAACTGGATAAATCCATTCTATCACAGTTGGGGACTTCTATCAAGTATTTTGAAAAAATTCAGAAGTTCCTATTGACTTTTCTTTGCGGGTACATTATAATTTGTTCATACCCGCAAAGAAAGAGGGTGAAACGAATGGGTATCAAAAAAGGTACGCGATTGACCGAAACCCCAAAAGATCGAGAGCTTAAATTCCGATACGATGCTGAAACGGACAGAAAGCTTCGTGCTGTCTGTGAAGCAACCGGGAAGACAAAGGCACAAGTGATTCGAGAGGGTATCGACAAATTGTATGCCGAGATTAAAAAGTAAAAAAGAATAGCCGTCTTCTCCTACCACAGAACCGACAGCTATTCCCAACAGACAGGTTTTCCTATCTGAAATCTATTCTACATCAGATAGGGACTTCTGTCAAACATTTTGATGGAGGTTTTTATTTATGATCGCACGTGAATTCTTTGAGCTGGACAAAAAAGCTTACCCTGTAATTGGCCATGTTACGGGTGTTGTAAATGGTACAAAATTTGAGAATGTTCCCCGATTACATATACAGATGATGTCAGATTATCACTGGCAGATAAGTGCTTTGAAAGATCGTTTGGAACGCCCGGAAGTTTATGAGCTTTTTGAAAATGTACCTTGTGTCATTGAACGTCTGCGTCGTTGGCTTGTGGAAAACGACCGCTTAGCAACACCGCAAGAGCGCCGTTTGGCACAGACATTGGTATCTTAAAAGGGGGGCACGAATATGAACGAGATGCAGGCTTTTAAGTATCGGGAAAACGAAATTCGTACGGTGCAGCAGGACGGCGAACCTTGGTTCGTGCTGAAAGATGTGTGCGGGGTCCTTGACCTTGGCACTACTGCAAGAGTAGCAGAACGTCTGGACGCAGATGAAGTGAGTCAAACTCACCTCACCGATTCAATCGGTCGTCAGCAGGAAATGACCGTTATTAACGAAAGCGGCTTATACAACGTGATCCTGCGCAGCGACAAGCCGGAAGCGAAGCCGTTCCGCAAATGGGTGACCGGCGAGGTGCTGCCCGCCATTCGCAAGCACGGGGCGTACATGACCTCGGAGACCTTGCAGGCGGCTATTCTGAACCCGGATTACCTGCTGCAAGTTGTGACGGCTTTGAAAAACGAGACGGACAAGCGCAAAGCTTTGGAAGCCAGCAACGCAGCGCTTGCCGTTGACTTGGAGATCGCCAGACCGAAAGCGGAGTATTTCGACGAGTTGGTCGAGCGGAACACGCTGACGAACTTCCGAGAGACCGCAAAGCAGCTTGAAGTTCCGCCAAAGAAGTTTGTGGATTTTCTGTTGGCGAAGAAATACGTCTACCGCGACAAAAAGGGCAAGCTGCTTCCCTACGAGGGGAAAAACAAAGGCTTGTTCGAGATCAAAGAGTGTGTCAACGAAAAGACCCAGTGGAGCGGCACACAAACGCTCATCACGCCGAAAGGACGCGAGACCTTCCGCCTGTTGATGATCGGATAAATTAAACATTGTTGAATCAGCACGCTGCCGATATTTTTCGGCGGTGTGCTTTTTTCATACCCAAAATTACGCGACGGCTGCGGAAAAGCCGGAAAGGAGAACCAAAATGGCAGAAACTGTGAACCAAGAAACGAACGGCACTGCGGCCGAAACGCAGGAAAACGAGCAGCGCACCTTTACGCAGGCGGAAATGAACGCGATTATTCAGGACCGGCTGACGAGGGAGCGCGGCAAATACGCAGACTACGAAGCGCTGAAAGCGAAAGCGGCGAAGTTTGACGCGGCGGAAGAAGCAGGAAAGACCGAGCTGCAAAAGGCGAATGAGAAGGCGGACGCTTTGCAGAAGCAGGTGGATGCTTTTACAAAAGCAGAGCAGCTGCGCACGGTGCGTCAGAAAGTCTCCGCTGCTACCGGCGTGCCGGCAGAGCTTTTGAGCGGCGACACGGAAGAAATCTGCACCGCGCAGGCGAACGCAATCTTGAAATTCGCGAAGCCGAGCGGCTATCCCGCCGTGAAAGACGGCGGTGAACCCGGCGCACGCGGCGGCACCGAAAGTGACGGCGTGGCAGCGGCGTTCGGCGCTTTAAACCCGTCTTTGAAAATCTAATTTTGTTTACGAAAGGAAAGAAATCTTATGGCACACACAAACCAGGAACGCTGGGCAACTCTGGTAGACGCGAAGCTTCGCAGCCAGCTTGTTACCCGTGATAATCTCATTTTCAACAACCGCTACGAGGGCGACCCGAAGGCGGGCAAAGTAAAAATCCCGGTGCGCGACACCGAGGTGGCGGTGAAGACCTACAACAAGTCGAAGGGCGTGGACGCTTCCGAAGGCTCGACGACGTATATCGATCTCTCTATCGATCATGATGAGGCCGTGAACGAGCTCATCGACGGCTTCGATGCTGCGAGCGTGCCGGACGGCATCGTGGCGGAACGTCTGGACAGCGCAGGCTATTCGCTGGCGCTCTCGATTGACAAGGCGTCTATCAACGCGCTCGAGGGTGCTTCCGGCGCAACGGTCAGCGCCACGAAGACAGCTGCGACCGAGACCACCGCATACAAGCTCGCGCTCGAAGCAAAGCGCGTGCTGAGCCGCAAGGGCGTACCTGCCGACGGTCGTTTTCTCATTGCGTCGCCGGAGTACCTCGAAGTCCTCATGCTGGACGAGCATTATATCAAGCAGGGCGACCTCTCCCAGACGCTCGTGCAGCAGGGTGTGATCGGTCGCATCGCGGGCTTTAACGTGTTTGAGTCCAACAACATGGATTTCGAGAGCACGAAGCGCGTCGCGAGCAAAAAGACAACCACGGAGTTTATCGCCGGTCACCCGAACTGGTGCCACCGCGTGATGGAGTGGCAGGTGCCCGTGCATTTGCAGGACCTCAACGGCTCCGGAAAGTTCATCGGTGCCAGCGCGGTGCAGGGTCGTAAAGTCTATGGCCTGACGGTATCCAAGCCGCAGACGCTGTACATTAAGCGCACCGAAACCGCGGTGGGCTAAGATGCTGTACGCAACAGCTGAGGACGTTGCGGCGGGGTTCCGAAATTTAAGCGACGATGAAAAAGGTCGCTGCGTATCCCTTTTGGAGGAAGCGGCGGTCATCATCGACGCGTATAGCGCCGGGGCGGACGCGGACCGCAAAAAGCTCGTTTCCTGCCGCATGGTGCGGCGCATTCTGGGCGACGGCGGCGGGAACGACGCGCCGCTTTATCCGCTCGGCTCCACGCAAGGCTCGGTGAGCGCTATGGGCTACTCCCAGAGCTGGACGATGGGCAGCGGCAGCGCGGGCGAGCTGTATCTCTCAAAGCTCGAAAAGAAGCTGCTCGGCGTCGGGGACCGCATCGGCGCCCGCAGCCCTTTGGAGGGATTATGCGATGATACGCGGGATTGACATTATACTATACCAAAAGCAGCAGACCGGCGAGGACGCGTTCGGCGCGCCGGTGTTTAAAGAAGTGTCGGAGACGGTGCACAACGTGCTCATCGGCGAGCCGACAACGGAGGAACTTGTGAACGAATTGCAGCTCTACGGCAAGCGGCTCGCGTACACGCTGGCACTGCCGAAAGGCGACGCGCACGACTGGCACGACGTGACGGTTGAGTTTTTCGGGCAGCGGTTTCGCACATACGGCGACGTGACGGAGGGCATCGAAGCGATGATCCCTTTGCAATGGAACAAAAAGGTGAAGGTGGAGCGGTATGGCTAAGGTGAAGATCGAGCTGAACAGCAGCGGCATACAGGCGCTGTTGAAATCTTCGGAGATCATCTCGGCGCTGAAGGAGCCTGCGGAGAGCATCCGGGCGACGCTCGGCGACAAGTTCGAGACCGACACGCATATCGGCAAGACGCGCGCGAACGTCTCGGTTTTCACCACCGACCCGGAAGCCATGGAGATGAACATGGAAAACAACGCGATGATAAAAGCCGTCGGCGGGTACTTCCGTACAAATAAGGACGGCTCGAAGAAATTTGTCAAAGCGCCGCCTAAGAGGAAGAAAGCATGATTGAGATCATCATCAAAAACTATCTCGCGGAAAAGCTTTCGATGCCGGTGGTGCTGGAAGTTCCGGCAGACCCGCCGAAAAGCTTTATATTGCTCGAAAAAACGGGCAGCAACCGCGAGGAGCGTATTGACCGCGCGATGCTGGCGATCCAGTCCTACGCGCCGTCCATGTATGAAGCCGCAAGGCTCAATGAGCGCGTGAAAGCCGCCATGGACAGCGCCGCGGAGCTGGATGCCGTCAGCGCATCGCGGCTTAACAGCGATTACAATTTTACGGACACGACGACAAAACGATACCGCTACCAGGCGGTGTACGATCTCGTTTATTTCAACGAGTGAAAGGAGCATGAATAATGAGCACAGCAACCAATGTAAGCACAGGCAAGCCGAAAGTAGGCGGCGCGATCTACCGCGCACCGCTTGGCACGGCGCTGCCGACCGATGCGAAGACCGCGCTCACCGAAGCGTATAAAAATCTCGGCTACGCGTCCGACGCAGGCGTGGTGAACTCCAACTCTCCGCAGAGCGGCAACATTAAGGCGTGGGGCGGCGACAACGTGCTGACCTATCAGAACGAGAAGACGGATACGTTTGCTTTTACCCTCATCGAAAGCCTTAATAGCGACGTGCTGAAAGCGGTGTATCTCGATGAGAACGTCACCGGCGACCTTGAAAAAGGCTTGACCGTCAAAGCAAACGGCAAGGAGCTCGACGCTGGCGTGTGGGTTATCGACATGATTATGCGCGGCGGCATTTTGAAGCGCGTCGTCATTCCGAACGGTACAATCACCGAGGTGGGCGACGTGACGTATGCGGACGAAAGCGCCGTAGGCTACGAGGTCACCGTGACCGCCGTGCCGGACAGCGCAGGCAACACGCATTACGAGTATATGAGCAAGCCGGCAGCGGCATAAGGAGGTAGATCATGATTAAAGGCAAGACAAGCGGCGGCTTCGAATTTGAAATTGACGGCAGAGTGCTGGAGGATATGGAATTTGTTGACGCACTGGCGGAGACCGTGAACGACAATCCGCTGGCGTTTTCCAACGTCTGCGTGATGCTGTTCGGCAAGGAGCAGAGAAAGCGCCTTTATGACTTCCTACGTGGCGATGACGGACGAGTGCATATCACAGCCGTTTCGGACTGTATCCGCGAGGTCATGGACGCGATCGGAGACGCGGGAAAAAACTGATCGTCCTTGCCCGCATGATCGCGACGGACAAGAACGCCCTGATCTGCGACATGGCGGAAACCTACAAGGTGTTTGACCTGCGGGCGCTGCCGGTGCCCATGCTGGCGACGCTCGCGGCGGGCTTACGGGACGATTCGAGGATCAAAATAAAGTTATCAGGAGCGCGTGCAGCGACGGACACCTTGCTTTTGGCGTCCATAGCTGACGCGCTTAATTTTTTAGCATGGGCAAAAACGAAGGCGGCGCAGACCGGCAAAAACCGCCCCAAATCGTTTTTGAACGCGTTTACGGAAGTGCCGCAAACGCACGACGAAGTGACGGGCTACCGCACGCCGAAAGACTTTAAAGCCGCATGGCAGCGGTTAGGGGGTGAAGCAAATGGCAACTGAAATTGCAAAGGCGTATGTGCAGATCGTACCCTCAATGCAGGGTATACAAGCGCAGCTCTCAAAGAGTTTAGCCCCGGCAGTCGAGACGAGCGGCAAAGAGTCGGGGCAGAAGATGGGCAACGCGCTTGCGGGCGGATTAAAGTCTGCGGCAAGCTCTATCGGCAAGGCGTTTACCGCCGCAGCGAAAGCCGCAGCCGTGGGATTCGGTGCGGCTGCGGCGGCGGTGGCGGCGGTCGGCAAGTCGGCACTGAATGCGTATGCGGATTATGAGCAGCTTGTCGGCGGTGTGGAGACGCTGTTCGGAAATGCGTCGGACAAAGTGCTGCAAAACGCAAACCGAGCATTTCAGACGGCCGGTCTTTCCGCCAACGAGTATATGGAGACGGTGACGAGCTTTTCCGCATCGCTTTTGCAAAGCGTGGGTAAGGACACAAAAAAAGCGGCGGAATATGCCGACCAAGCCCTTGTGGATATGTCCGATAACGCCAATAAAATGGGCAGCAATATGCAGGACATTCAAAACGCCTATCAGGGTTTCGCCAAGCAGAACTATACGATGCTCGATAACCTCAAGCTAGGCTATGGCGGCACAAAAGAAGAAATGGAGCGCCTTATCGCCGATGCAAACAAGGTGAAGCAGGCTAACGGTGAAATGGCAGATTTGTCGATAGATAGCTTTGCGGACATCACCGAAGCGATCCACATTGTACAAACAGAAATGGGAATCACAGGCACGACGGCAAAGGAAGCCAGTACAACCATTCAGGGCTCTGTCGGCATGATGAAAGCATCGTGGAAAAACCTGCTCGTCGGCGTTGCGGACGATACACAGGACTTCGGCGGGCTGATGGATAACTTTGTCGACAGTGTGGGAATAGCCGCAAAGAACATTCTGCCGCGCGTAGAAACGATCTTAGGCGGTATCGGCAGTCTGGTCGAAGGCTTGGCTCCCGTGGTCGCACAGGCCGTCCCGCAGCTCGTGATGACGATTCTGCCCAGTATGGCGTCGGCTGCCGCATCACTGCTGCAAGCGTTTGCGGGCAGTCTGGTCGAGCTGGCACCGGCATTGTTGCAGTCGGGGCTCAGCGGTATACAGACGATCCTTGTAAGCAGCCTGAATGTGCCGCAGGGGCTTGCGGATAACATCATGCACGTTTTTTATAATGCTGCCAAAGCGGTAGAGAATGTTTTGGGTGCGGTCAAAGATGCAATCGGCACGATTGGCAGCGCTTTGAGCAACGCGGAAATAGACTGGGGCAGCATCTGGGACGGCATTGCAGACGCAGTATCAGTTGCCGGTGATATTATCGCCGGAGTGTGTACAGCAATCGGAGACGCTGTGGTTTATGTAGGCGGTATTGTCGGTACAGCTTTGCTGGCAGTCGGCAACCAACTCGGCTGGCTTGTTGAGCAGGCGCAAACAGACGGCACGGCAATCAATGCTGCATGGACAGCGGTGCAGGATGCTTTCAGCGCGGTGGGCGATGTAATCGGCATGGCATTGGAGGGTTTATCCTCTCTATTCGGCTCATTCTTTGCGAACAATCAGTCGGGCACAAGTTTGTTTTCTGCCGTATGGGAGTATGCGGCAACATATCTCGCAACGATTGCGCAGACCATTGCCGGTGCGATACAGGGCATTGCGGACGCAATCAAATGGCTTGTGGACGAAGCGCAGACGGACGGCACGTTCCTCAACGCGATCTGGACGCAGGTGCAAACGGTGTTCGAGACGGTGACAAGCGTCATTTCGTCACTGTTCTCCGCGTTCACGGCAGCGCTCAACGGCGACTGGAGCGCATTCGGCGAAAATCTGCTCAACGCCGGACAAATATTTCTCGGCGGGCTCGCTAACCTTTGGAATAACGGATGGACAGCGATTGGTAACTTTGCAACGCAGATTTGGAATGCAATCAAATCCTCTGTATCAAATATCATCAACGGCATAAAATCCACGATCGGCACGGTGGTGGACGCGATCAAGTCTAAGGTGACGGCGGTGTTTTCGGCGGTAAAAACAGCGATCGAAAACCCGATAAAGGCAGCCAAAGAGACGGTCACGTCAATTTTTAACGCCATTAAAAAGGGCATCGAAACGCCGATCAATGCGGCGCGGGACGCGGTGCGCAACGCGATCGACAAGATCAGGGGCTTTTTCAACTTCTCGTGGAGTTTGCCGAAGCTCAAATTGCCGCACATCTCCATTACGGGCAGCTTTAGCCTTGTGCCGCCGCGTGTGCCGCATTTCGGCATATCTTGGTATAAAAAAGCCATGAACACGCCGATGCTGCTGAATAATCCGACGATCTTCGGCGCGGCGGGCGGCTCTCTGCTTGGCGCAGGCGAAGCGGGCCCCGAGGTCGTCTCCGGCGCTGCAACGCTGATGGACATGATCCGCTCGGTTGTGGATGACGCGCAGCAAACGGACGGCATGCCCGTCACGGAGCTGCACGCCATTTTGACGATTCTTCGCGAAATTTTGCAGATGCTCACCGGCGGCTCTCCGCGCGACGAAAAGCTTGCAGCGATGCTGGCGGACGCGATCAGCCGGATACAGTTGCAGGTGAACGCGGTGTTCGACCCACGCGAAGCCAGTCGTGCACTTGCACCGGAAGTGGACAAGCGGCAGGGCGGCACGGCAGTTCTGCGTGAAAGGGGAGTGGTCTGATGGGCGTGCTCATCGGCGAAAACGATATGTATACGGACTTCGGTATGATCTTGACGGATCTTTCGCTCGAAATGCCGGAGGTCAAAACGAAATATCAGGAGCTGCCGCTCGAAAACGGCAGCATCGACCTGTCCGAGGTCGTCACGGGTCGCCCGGTGTATGGGCTGCGCACGCTCAAACTGACGTTCAAACGGCGCGGCGCTTCGGCATCGGAGTGGCTTTCGGTGTGCTCGCAGATTGCGTCTGCGGTGCATGGCAAACGCCTGCCGATTACGCTGCCCGACGACCCGGACCATTATTATTTGGGTCGTATCGCCTGTGCGCCGGGCGCGAAGGAATACGGTGCGGGCACGTTTGAAATCACAGCGGTGTGCGACCCGTACAAATACGCGCAGACCGAGAGCACAGCTTCGTGCGGCGCGGGCACGACGGCAGTTTTAAACAGCGGCGACGAGATCGTCTCGCCGACCTTCACGGCATCGGTGGAAGGCATGACGGTGGCGCTCAACGGCGGCGCAGCATACAGCATCGCGCAGGTGGGAAAGGCTGTAAAAATCCCCGAATTGTTGCTTTTGCCCGGTGCGAATAACGTCACTGTGACCGGCACGGGCAACGTCGTTTTGACTTGGCGCGAGGGGGTGCTGTGATTTGTTTAGGATTACAGCCCAAAACCGCAGCGGTATAACCTATACGTTATACGATCCCCGCAGCCCGGATTTAAAGCTCATCTCGCCGACGTGCAAAACGGACGTGAACAAAGCCGGACTGCTCACCTTTTCGGTGCCGCTGACGCACCCGCACACAGACAAAATCGCAAAACTCGATACGGTGGTAACGCTGTGGCAGGATGATGCAATTTTGTTCCGCGGGCGTGCGCTCAACGACGAGTGGGATTTGCGCAGCACGCGGAAAATCGAGGTCGAGGGTGAGCTCGCTTACCTAAACGACAGCGTGCAGCCGCTGACGGTGTACCATGACATGACGGTGGCGGCATACTTTGCGAAGCTTATCGAGCTGCACAATGCGCAGGTGGACGAGACGCGGCGGTTTGTGGTGGGGCATGTCACCGTGACAAACAGCACCGACAACGTGTACAGGCAATCGGACTACGAGAGCACCATGGACGCGCTGCAAGATAAGCTCCTTGACCGTCTGGGCGGCTATCTCGTGATACGCTACGGCAAAGACGGCACGCGGTATTTGGATTACCTAAAGGAGTACGGCAACGTAAACAGCCAGCGGATCACCGCAAGCACAAACCTGCTCGACATGCTGCACACCGTGCGCGGCGAGGACGTTGCGACGGCCATTATTCCGCTCGGCGCGCAGCTCGACGAGGACAAGGTGGGCACAGTAACACCGCGCCTTACAATCGCTGCGGCAAACGACGGAAAAGATTATATCTACGATGCGGACGCGGTGGCAAAATGGGGCTGGATTTATAAGGTTGTCGTGCATAATGACATCACGTTGGTCGAAAATCTCCTGCGTGCGGGCTATGCCGACTTAGAGGCGGCAAAATACCTGCGAGGCAGTATTGAGGTAGATGCAGTAGATTTGCATCTTGTGGACAGTTCCGCTGAGTGCATTAAGCTCGGCGACATGATCCTGTTTTCGGGCCCAGGCAGCGCAACGCCCATATCGATGCTTGTATCCGAGATCGATTTGCCGGTGGACGAACCGGGGGACGCGACCTACACGCTCGGCACCTCATACCGCACGATGACAGAGCAGCAAGTCGACGTACGGAAAGACTTAGGCGAGCAGCTCGAGCTTGTGCAGGACGAGACCAACAAGCGCACAGACAAAGTGCGGCAGGAGCTCACCGATTACAAGGTCGACGCGCGGAAGGACATGGACAGCATCACGGCGAGCGTGACCGAGACCCGTACCGAGCTGACGACCACCACCGAAAACGTGTATGACGCGCTGGGACGTTTACAAGATACCGCAGTCTCTACGGAAGAGCTCGAAAGCGTTAAACAGCTGCTCATCACCCAGTGGAGCGACCAGCTCGAATACCGCTTTACGCAGGTGACAAATCTCATTGACAGCACAAACGGTACGATAGCGGAAAATCAGCGGCTTTTAGAGCAGTATATCCGCTTTGAAGGGGCGCGAATTACGCTCGGCCGCAGCGACAGCGCCATACAGGCGGTGCTCTCCAACGACCGGCTCGAGTTTGTTGAAAACGGTCAAACCATTGCGTATATCTCCAATCGTATGCTTTATATCACGGATGCGCATATCACGGGCAGCTTGTCTTTCGGCAACGCGGACACGGGCTTGTATATGTGGCGTTATAACGCGGAGGCCGACACGTTTGATCTTGAGTTTGAGGGGGACGACTGATGGGCAAAAACAGCTATAAAGCCCAGCTTAACTATTATGACAGTAAGTGGGGTTGGAAAAGCGAGGGCACCGCCTCGCAGGGCCAGTGGGACGGCACAGGTGTGCGCACCGGCGTACTGTATTTTCCGGGCCTTGCAGCGCTCAAGGGCAAGATCATCAACAGCATAAAGCTCACCGCGACGACCGGACAGACGGGCTACGGCACAGCGACCACCAAAACGGTATACATCTACAACTCCGCCTCGCAGGGCGGCATTAAAACCTCGCTCAACGCAGGGCACCGCACAGGCAATGCGCTCGGCAGCTGTAAAGCGCCCATGTGGGATAATACCAAAACGTTTGATGTTGCTTTCATGGCGGCATCTATCGCCGCCGGGTACGATACGTATTGCATCTACAATGGCAGCTCTTACACGGATTATCTCAAATGGACGGCTGTAACGCTTGAGGTGGATTGGCAAGAGCCCGCAACACAGCCGAGTTTGAGCGCCGCAACCGTAGAAATGGGCAAGAGCGTGACGATCAACACGCCTGCGGTAAACAACGCCTACAGGCACACACTGCGCTACTCGTTCGGCAGCGCATCCGGAACGATTGCCACGGGCATTGCAAGCAGCGTGAGCTGGACGCTGCCAGTGTCGCTCGCAAATCAAATACCGTCCGCCACGACGGGCAGCGGTACAATCTATTGCGATACATATTCCGGCAGCACGCTCCTCGGCACGAAGTCCGTAAGCATCACGCTCACCGTCCCCGGCAGCGTAGTTCCGTCGGCGGGCACGCTTTCGGCAACGCTCGCCGAAGACACAAGCGGCACGGGTCTATATGTAAAAGGCATGGGCAAAGCAAAGCTGACGCTTTCCGGAGCATCCGGCGCATACGGCAGCAGCATCACCTCGTACACGATTACCGGCGGCGGATGGACTACCACAAACAGCGCGCTTACGACCGGCACACTGGCCTCGGCGGGCAACATCACATTCACGGCCACGGTGACGGATTCGCGCGGCCGAAAAGCCAGCACTACGCGCACAATCAGCGTCATAGACTACACAAAGCCCGGCGTAGCGGTGTGGGACGTGTACCGCTGCGATGCAGACGGCAACCGCAAAAAGGCAGGCACCTATTTTGCCGTGGAGATCAACGCGAGTTACAGCGCAATCACCGGCAACATCTTGAACATTACAGCTCGATACAAAAAGCAGTCCGAGAGCAGTTACGGCACCGCGATGAACGTTACCAACAACGGTAAAACCGTGATCGGCGGCGGAAGTATAGGCGCGTCCACCACCTACGACGTGCTCGTGACGGTGGCGGACAAGTATAACAGCTTACTTATCCAGCGCACTCTGTCTACAAAAAGTGTGCTGCAATCTTTCAAGCGCAGCGCAGGGGCGGCCATCGGCAAAGTGGCCGAGCTCGCGAACTGGCTGGACGTGGCGTGGGATACGCGGATTAGGGGTAATTTACAGGTGGACGGCACAATCTCATCAGCAGATCAATACCGCATCAAGTGGCAGACTATCCCAGACGGTGCCGACCTTAACGACGATGCGTACAAAATATCGGGGCATTATCGTTCCCCGTTGGGGTCCAATACCATCTTAAACGCCCCTCCGTGGGTAAAAGGCGCATTTGAGATGGTCGTGACCGGCATTGCTGATGGAACTTATTGCACACAAACCGTGAAGGATTATAGAGACAACTATACATATGTGCGAACACAGAGTAATTGGACGACGCCATGGGTCTGGTCCGATTGGACGTGGCACCTTATTCCCGCCGATTTGAAAAGCTATGCACAACTGCAAAGTCCGAACAATCTAATACACGCAGGAAACGAGTTCACGTTTGTGGCACCACAATTTAGCAACGATATTTGGCTCAATTACCGCACGTCAAGTGGAAATACCGATGGTAATATCGGGACGTATCTGTTTGGCAACGGCAAAGGTGGACTTGCACCAATCAAAGCCAGTGGCATTTATGCCGACACGCTCGGATGGAAAACGTTGTGGAGCGGCAAGCTCACGTCTGGCAGCATCACAATCACAGGCGCTAAAAAGTACGCAGCTATCCTCGTGAGCGGGCATCCGGGTAGCGAGGCGTATCGCACGCACATTTGCTTGCCCACCGGCGGTATTGACGGCCAGATGGTAACAAATATGGTGTACATGTATTTTGTTACCACATACAGCGGAGATGACTGCACGATAACGCTAAAAAGCAATCCCAGCAACGGCAATATAGATTACGTCTGGGGCATTGTGCAATGGAAGGGGTAAACCAATGCAGATAATCTTAAACGATCAGGGCTATATTGAGAGTTATGCGCTCATCGGTGGGCTTGTAGACGGCGTCGAGATAGAGGCGCCCGACGAGCTGCTGGAGGACTTTAAGCAGCACCCAGAGGCGTACAAGGTGGCGGATGGTGTGCTCGTGCTCGATGCAGATAAGCTCAAGGCCGACGCGGATGCGGCGGAGCTAACCGTCATTCGGCGGCGACGCGAAACCGAGTGCTTTGCGTATATCAATCGCGGCGAGCTGTGGTATAGCCTACTCACAGACGAGCAAAAAGCCGAGCTTGCAAACTGGTATCTCTCTTGGCTTGATGCGCCGGAGACGCGGACAATCCCCGCACCGCCGGTGTGGCTGGATAAACTTTAAAATTTTAAGGAGGAAAATAAATGAACAAAGCAACTGTACTTAAATCCGTAACGGCAGTCGTTGGGGCGGGGGTCGCGGCATACTGCGGGCAGCTGGCTGCGCCGGTGCTCGTGCTGCTGTGCATGATGGTGATCGATTACGTCACCGGCATGGTCAAAGCCTACATGACGGCGCAGCTCAGCTCGCGCATCGGCATCAAGGGCATCCTGAAGAAGCTCTGCTACATGGCGATGGTGGCGGTCGGCGCAGGCGTGGATTATCTGCTGCGCGGCGCCCTGGTGCAGGCGGGCATCGACCTGCACATCGAGCTTTTCTGCGGCCTGCTGGTCGCGATCTGGCTCATCATCAACGAGCTTATTTCCGTCATGGAAAACCTTGCGGCTATCGGCGTGCCGGGGTTCCCGCGGCTGTCTAAACTGTTGGAAAGATTGAAGAACACCGTAAGCGAAGAAGAGGAGGAAAAATAATGGTACCCATT
>ERZ1673738.3953-NODE-3953-length-15570-cov-7.223268_pt1 | contig 15570 bp, 15 predicted proteins | sample MGYA00580198_ERZ1673738 | MGnify/ENA primary metagenome ERZ1673738 (study PRJEB41218, sample SAMN15661784) | gut metagenome | host: Homo sapiens | place: Canada: London | collected 2015-08-20/2019-03-30 | study: EMG produced TPA metagenomics assembly of... | reverse complement strand
CCCGAATCTTTTTCGAGTCGACCTCGCCCTTGGAAAGCAAGACAACCGTCTCCACCGCGCCCGTCCAGCAGAACATATCGACGCACTGAACATTTTCGGCGGCGTATCCGCCTTCGGTGAGCAGCTTGGCGTCGCGGGCGAGGGTCGGCGCGCCGCAGGAGACGTAGACCACGCGCTTGGGCGCGGCGGCGATAATGGCCTGCAAGACGGCGGGATCGCAGCCCTTGCGCGGGGGATCGAGCACGATCACATCCGGGCGGAGGCCGTTTTCCACCAGCTTGGGCAGCAGTTCCTCGGTTGCGCCGACGTGGAACTCGGCGTTGGCAATGCCGTTGCGCGCGGCGTTTTCATTCGCGTTCTGAATGGCTTCCGGCACGATTTCGATGCCGATGACTTTTTTGGCCTTCTGCGCCAGCAGCAGGGAGATCGTGCCCGCGCCGCAGTACGCATCCACGACGGTTTCGGCGCCGGTCAGGCCGGCGTATTCCAGCGCGAGGCCGTAGAGTCTCTCGGTCTGTTGGGGATTCACTTGGAAGAAGGAGAGCGGCGAAACGGAGAAGCGAAGGCCGCAGAGCGTGTCCTCCATGGCGGCTTTGCCCCAGAGAACGCGGATGTCCGTGCCCAAAATGACGTTGGTGCGGCGGCTGTTGACGCTCAGGCAGACGCTGCACAGGCCGGGGACGGCGGCGCGCAGCAGTTCGATCAGCCGACTGGCCTTCGGGATATCCGCGCGGGTGACGACGACGACGACCATCAGCTCGCCGGAGGTCGTCGAACGGGTCATAATATGGCGGACGAGGCCGCGTCCGGTCTGCTCATCGTAGGCGGGGACGCTGTTTTCGCGCATCCAATTCAGGACGGCCTGTGTGGCCTTGGCGGAATCCTCGCCCTGAATGGCGCACCCGTTTTCGGGCAGGGGGACGAGATCGTGGCTGCGCGGCGCGAAGAAGCCGCAGGCAGGCGCGCCGTCCGTCTGCGCGACGGGGTATGCGCCCTTGTTGCGGTAGCCGAAGGGATGCGCCATGCCCCAAACGGGCGGCACCTCGATGGAAAGCCCGCCGACGCGCCGGAGGAGATCCTGCACCTGCTGGCGCTTGAAGGCAAGGGAGGCCTCGTAGGTCATGTGCTGGCAGACGCAGCCGCCGCAGCGCTTGTAGATGGGGCAGAACGGCTCGGCGCGGCTGGGGCTCTTTTCCAGAAGCTTTTCCACGCGGCCAAAGGCATAGCGCTTTTCAGGCTTGACGATGCGCACCAGCGCGCGTTCGCCGGGCAGCAGACCGGGGACAAACACGGCCATGCCCTCGTGGCGGCAGACGCCCTGCGCATCCTGACCGAAGGCGTCGCAGGTCATTTCAAAGCATTGGTTTTTGGCGAGCATGGAGGATTCTCCTTTTCGATAAGAATGGGGCTGTTGCGCATGAACAGCCCCACGAAATGTTGAAATTACAGAGAGTTAATCATATTGTACAGCGAGAGGTTGAACTCGCGCTTCTGCTTGAGCGCCTCGATGATCGGCAGGTAGTACACACGGCCATCCTTGATGCCGATGACCTGATTGCCGATGCCGTTGCGCAGCAGGTTGACGGCGAGGTTGCCGGCCTCGAAGGCGAACCAGCTGTCGTAGGCGGACGGCGTGCGGCCGCGCTGGGTGTAGCCGAGCACGGTCGGGCGCGCCTCGCACTTGCACTTGTATTTGAGCAGCAAGGCGAGCTTTTCGGTGCTGATCGGGTCGTCCTCGTGGATGCCCTTCGCGCCGTTCTCGATGAGGTAGCGGCGCCAGTCGGCGGGCTGCATGGCGTCCCACGCGCCTTCGGCGACGACGACGGTTGCGCGCGGGTTGCCCATGTCGATCAGGCGGGAGAGGCGGTCGGCGGCCTCCTGAATCGACCACGGCACCTCCGGCACGAGGCAGATTTCCGCGCCGGAACCGGCGGCGGCCTTCAGGGCGATATCGCCGCAGTGACGGCCCATGACCTCCACCACGCCCGGACGGTCGTGGGAACGGCTGGTCGCGCGGATGGCGCGGATATCGTCGATGCAGGAGTTGACGGCGGTGTCATAGCCCAGCGTCATCTCGGTATAGGCGAGGTCGTTGTCAATCGTGCCGGGGATGCCCACGCAGGGGATGCCCAGCTCGCACAGCCCCATCGCGCCGTGATAGGAACCGTCGCCGCCGATGACGACGACGCCCTCGATGCCCATCTCGCGGATGTTGTTGGCCGCGTGCACGCGCATTTCCGGTCGTATGAAATCAAGGCAGCGCGCGGTGCGCAGGTAGGTGCCCGGCTGATCGGCGATATCCAGAATGGTATCCAGATCCAGCTCGACCATGTCATCCTCAATATGGTGGCTTCGGCAGAGCGTGCCGTTATAGCCGCGCTTGATGCCGATGAGGGACATGCCGTAATAGCGCGCGGATTTGGCGACCGCCATGACGGCGGCGTTCATACCCGGGGAGTCTCCGCCGGAAGTCAAAACACCGATACGACGCATAAAGAATATGCCTCCTTCATAAATTGGATGAAAAACGCGCGGATGCGCGGAAATCAGCGAGGGATCGCCGGCCGGAACGCCTGCGGCAAAACCCCAATTTGGCTTTATTATACGCTGTTTTGGGGCTGGAAGTCAAGAAGGGGGAACAAGAAGGGGGAAAATCATATTAAACCGTAAAAGATGAAGCATAAAAAAACAAATCGAAGGCGATTGACAAAGGGATGATGGACAATTATAATGAACACAATAAATGGAATTATAACGAAAAGAGGAGATCAAGCAGTGAGAAACAAAGGGAAACGGGCAATGCTTGCGCTGATCCTGCTTGGCGCGCTATTTCTGCTCTCCGGCTGCGTGCGGGAAGGGGTAAGCATCGTCGGCGTGGAGCCGGGACAGCCGGGCCCCGTGAGCGGGCAGCTGCGGATTTTGTTTGCGATGATAGTGTCGACAGAAACGCCGCCGAAGCCGAATTTAACCATAAAAGAAGCATCGTTGAGTGACGACGTTTCGTTCACAATCACGAATGAGGATACCAAACAGTCGATCGTGGTAAGCAATCCGACGATTGATCAGGATCCGGCATTTTCGTATGCACAGTTTAACGAACAGGGCAAAATGGGGGAACATCAGCTGGGCATCCTGATTCCCTACACGTTGAAGCCGGGGCGTTATCGGGTGACGAATGTGACAGGCAAAGTATGGTATCCGTCAAGCGGAGGCGGCAAAAGTTCTGAATCTTTACGCATAAGGGAGGAAGACGATACCAGCTTCACGATTGCGGCTCCCACCCCAACGCCGACAGCGACCCCGACGGCAACACCTGTGCCGACCCCGAAAGTTCAGGTACGCGGAAGCATTGAATATATGGAAAATATGGCACAGGAAAACCTAATCTTGCATATCGGCGAAGGCATTTTCGGGTTTGATACAAGTTTTTTCAAATCCGTATCCATCGACGGAACCCTGCTTGACAGCGCGGATTACAATGTAGCGAATGGCTCCATTCTGTTGACGGTTCATAAGGATTATCTCAATCGGCTCAAATCCGGAAGGCATACGGTTTCCGTTGCTCTTCGGGGAGCATACGACGGACAGGTTTTGAAAGCTGAGATTCTGGTGAATCCCAAGTCTGATTCGTCGAATCTGCCCGAGACGGGCGACAGCTCGTCGCCCGCGCTGTGGCTGGCGGTCTGTCTGGGCTGCGTGGCGGCGGTCGCGCTGCTGCTCAGAAAGCGGAGCGCGCGGTAAAATGGCGGCGAACGAGGCGGAGTTTCGGCGATAAAGTGGGAATATCCGCTTTTTACAGGAAATTCTTCTTGACTTCACCGCGGCCGGTGAAGTATACTATAATCGCTTTCGCATGGAACAACGTGCCGCCTGCCGCGGCGCGATTCTACATTTGTTCAAATTCACCTGATGATAGGAGTGTGTAACAATGGCATCGTCTGTCAGAACTTATCAGCCCAAGAAGCGCCAGCGCGCGAAGGTGCATGGCTTCCGTTCCCGTATGTCCACCAAGAACGGCCGCAAGGTTCTTGCCCGCCGCCGCGCCCGCGGCCGCGCGAAGCTGACCGTTTCCAATCCCGTCTGATTGATTTGACAATCAGCGCCCGCCAATCGGCGGCACCCGTTCCGAGGCTGCTCGGGGCGTTCGGTCCGGCCCGGCAAAGACCGGGAGCGGGCCTTTTTCTTTCATTTGCCGTTTTTGGCGTCAACCGAGGAGAGCGTTGTTAATTTGCAAAGAACTTACAGCCTGAAAAAGAACGCGCAGTTCAAATATGTGTATCGCCGGGGCGCGTCCGCCGGGGCGCGGGAGATGGTGATGCTCTACGTGCGCGGCCCGGTGCTCAAGGTCGGCTTTTCGGTGGGCAAAAAGCTCGGCTGTGCGGTACAGCGCAACCGCATCAAGCGCCGCCTGCGCGCCGCCTGTGTGCCGCTGCTCCCCCAGATGAAGCCGGGGCTGTATGTGTTCATCGCCCGCCAGCCCGCCGCGGAGGCGGCGTTTGACAAGCTCAGCCGTTCCATGCAGTACCTGCTGCGCAGGCAGAACCTGCTTCTTCCCGACGCACAGAAGAAGCCGAGACCCGCTGAAAAGGCGGCGGATTGCCCGTGATCAAGCGTTTGCTGCTGCTGCTGATCCGCTTTTACCGGCGGTTTATCAGCCCGATGCACGCGCCCTGCTGCCCGTTTACGCCGACCTGCTCGACCTACGCGATGCAGGCCGTCGAGCGGCACGGCGCGCTCTACGGCGGCTATCTGGCCATCCGGCGGCTGCTGCGCTGCCATCCCTTTTATAAGGGAAGCTTTTACGACCCCGTGCCCCCGAAACGAAGCCGAAAATCGAAAAAAACTGACAAAAAAGTCGTTTATCCCCCGGCGGGGAAAGCCGTTCGCCCAAGCGGACAGGCTGAGGACAATTCTTGACGCAAGGAGGACGTTCCGTCCATGAGTTTTCTCAATTCGCTGCTGCTCACGCTCATCAAAGCGCTGCACACGTTCATCAACAATTACGCGCTGACGATCATCGTCTTCACCATCCTGATCAAGCTGGTGGTCATGCCGCTCAACCTCAAGAGCCGCCGCTCCACCATGCGCATGTCGACCATCCAGCCCAAGGCGGCCGCCCTTCAGGCCAAATACAAGGATGACCAGGAGAAGCTCAACCAGAAGCTCCAGGAGCTGTATCGCAAAGAGGGCGTCAACCCGATGGGCTCCTGCCTGCCGATGCTCATTTCAATGGTCATCCTCTTCGCGATGTTCTACGCGCTGCGCACGTTCGCGAACGAGCGGCTGGTGTCCCAGTTCCTCACCTTCTACCACAACCCGGAGATTGACCCGCACACGCTGGTCGAGCCGTTCCTGTGGATCAAGAACCTCTGGATGCCCGACAGCCCGTTTGCGACCTACATGCCGGATGTGCAGTCCCTCCGTCTGGTGGATTACAAGGTCTGGAACGACGTGAGCGCCAAGCTCGTCGCCGACGGCGTGATCCCGCAGGCGCTCAGCTTTGCCGGCGCCGCCGATCTGACGACCTATATCAACGACGTCGTCACCCCGTTCATCAGCTCCGCGGCCTACGCGCCGTATATCGCGCCGGTGGCGGGTTTGGGCAACCTGAACATCCTCGGCCTGATCCGCTTCTCCATCTATCAGGAGGGCAATGGCTGGTTCCTGCTGCCGATCCTCTCCGTCGTTTCCCAGATCTTCATGCAGAAGCTGACCATGAAGAACAGCCCGATGGATCCGTCTCAGGCGGGCAGCCAGAAGATGATGATCTATGTGATGACCTTCATGTCCCTCTACTTCTGCGCCAGCTACAACTCCGCGTTCGCCCTGTATTGGGTGGTTTCCAACATCTACGCCATCGTCGAACAGATTTGCTTCAACAAGTACTTTGAGCAGCAGGACCGCAAGGCGGCCAAGGCTGAGGAGGTCGGCATCTGATGAGAATCAAGGAATTCACCGGCAAAACGACGCAGGAGGCCATCGACAACGGTTTGGCCGAGCTGGGCGTCACCATTGCCGACGTGCACGTGGACGTGCTTCAGGAGGGCGCGAAGGGCTTGTTCGGCCTGTTCGGCAGCAAGCCCGCCTGTGTGCGCCTGACCGTGATGGAGGACGAGCGCGAGGACGACCACGGGCTGAGCGATCTGCTGGGCAGCTTCAGCCTGAACGAGCAGAAAAAGAAGTCCGCGCCGAAGCCCGCCGCGCCGAAGCCCGAAGCGCCCAAGCCGGAAGCGAAGCCGGACATGCCCAAGGCCGAGGCGAAGCCGGAAATGAAGCCGGAAAAGAAGCCGGAGAAGAAGCCGGAGGCCAAGCCCGCCGCGCCGAAGGCCGAAGTCAAGCCGGAAGCGCCCAAGGCCGAGAACAAGCCGGAAAAGAAGCCGGAAGCGCCCAAGCCGCCGCGCGAGCGCAAGCCGCGCCCGGCGCGCCCCGCCCGCGAGGAGAGCGAGAAGCGCGATTTCGCGCCGATGGTTCCCGCCGAGACGTTCGCGCCGACCGAGCCGCCCGTCATCCATCCGGAGGACACCCCGGCGGGACGCGCGCAGAAATTCCTGATGGACGTGACCGACCGCATGGGCGTCAAGGTGGACGTCTATGTGGACGACAGCAAGGCGGATAACCTTTCCATTCACATGATTGGCGACACGCTGGGCATCCTCATTGGCCGCCGCGGCGAGACGCTGGACGCGCTCCAGTATCTCACCAGCCTGCAGGTGAACAAGGGGCGCGAGGGCTATATCCGCGTCACGCTGGATACCGAAAATTACCGCGCCAAGCGCGAGGACAGCCTGCGCCGTCTGGCGCAGCGCATGGCCAACCGCGCGGTCAAGACCGGCCGCAAGGTTGTGCTCGAGCCGATGAATCCCTACGAGCGCCGCGTGCTGCACACCGCGCTGCAAAATCACCCGGCCGTGACCACCCATTCGGAGGGCGAGGAGCCGAACCGCCGCGTGGTCATCATGCTCAAAAATCAGCCGGAGCGCCCTGAAAAGAGCGCCGATAAGCCGCAGGGCGAAAAGCCGAGCCGCAGCCGCCGCAGCCGCCGCCGCGGCCCGCGCAAGCCGGTGAACCCGGCGGAAAATCAGACTGCGAACGAACCGCAGGAAACCGTTGCCGCGCCGGAAAGCCCGGCTGCCGTCGATGTGCTGGGCGTGGAGGAGTAATCCTCCCCGCCTTTTTTCAAATCAAAAGGATGAGAAAAATTATGTCTGAACAGAAACGAGAAAACGGGCTGCTCGCGCGCGGCCAGAGCCTGATTCGGGATATCCTGCTGGCGGTGTTCGGCAATGAAGCGCTGTTCCTGATCGTGACGTTTTTATACGCGACGCTCGGGGATAGCGCCATTGTGGCGTGGTATCGCGAGCCGATGAGCCTGCTGTACGGCTATATCGTCATCCCGTGGGGCGCAGCGCTGTGCCTGCTGCGCTTGCAGCGGCGCGCGTCCTCGCTCGAACCGGCGAGGGCGGACGTGGTGACGCTCTTTGTGCTGTATCTCTGGATTCTGGTGCCGTTTGCGATTCGCTTCGGCTTTACGGGCAAGAACGTGACTGCGTGGCATGGCTACGCGGTGATGTTCTTCGGCATTTATGCGTCGATTTCCGAGAGAAAGCAGCGCGAGCGCGAAATGCTGATGGCGACGATGAGCGTATTGAGCGCGGTCTTCGCCTATGTATTCTGCGGGGCGCTTCTGTTCTGCGCGTGGAGCGGCACGATTTACGCCGCCGATCTGGGGCCGTTCGGCTTTGGCGCGGTCGAGGGATGGCTGTGTTCCGGCGTGCATTACAACATCACGGGCATGATTGTCATCAGCCTGTGCATGATGTGCGTGATGGGCGTGGGCTACCACCGAAACATCCTTCTCAAGCTCTTCTGCCTGATTCCGGCCGTGATGTCGATGGCGGTTATCGTGTTGACCCAGAGCCGCACGTCCCGTTATGCGCTGTTGGCCGTGCTGGCCGCTGCCGCGTTTGACGGCGTTCGCCGTGCGCTCTGCCGCCGGAATGTCGCGGCGGGTCTGCTGGCGGCGGTGCTGGCCGGTGCGGTTGTGCTGGGCGGCGGCTATTGGGGCGCGGACAGGATGACCCGCGCGGCGGTTGCGCACTACAACCAACTGGCGTATGACGCGGCGCTTCAGGCGGCGCTGGCCGAGCAGGCGGAAGCGCAGCAGGCCGAATTGAGCGCCGAAGAAGTGCCGGAAGCGCAGCCGGTCGAACCGAGCGCCGAAGAAACGACGGCGGAAGCGTCGGTCGAGGCGGCTGAACCGCCGGCGCAGGAGGCAGCCGCTGAACCCGCAGTGCCGGAAATTCAGGTCAGAAAGATACGGGCGCGCGTGCTGGCCAACACGGATGGCTCGTTCAGCGATCGAACCGATATCTGGCGCGCCGTCTTCATGTTCTGGCGCGATAACCCGAAGATGATGATGATCGGCAACGGCGTCAACCAGACGGGGCACAAAATCGGTCAGTATATTTCCTGGACGGACGGCATAGCCGTTCACAATGCCTACCTGCAGTGGGCGGCCGATTTCGGCCTGATCGGTCTGGTACCGCAGATCGTCTTCCTGGCGATTGCGGTCTGGCAGACGATTCGCGTCTTCTTTGCGCCCAAGCGGCCGCGCGGCGCGCTGGGGCTTTGCATGATGACGTTCGCCGGTTTGCTCATCGGCATGATGGAGAGCGCGACGCTCAGCGCGATGCTGCCCATCAACCTGATGTTCATGTTTGCGCTCGCGCAGCTTTCGGCCATGAGCCGCGACGCTGCGAAAAAATAAGAAAACAACCGCCGACACCCAAAGGGGGCTTTCTCGATGAAACGACAGGCTTGTATGCTGCTGTGCGCCGGGCTGCTTGCGCTGGGCGCGGGCGCGCTCGCGCAGACGGCGACGTATGTTTTTCCCTACGAAGGATTCCGCTACACGCAGCGGGAGAATGAAACCGTGCTCACGCAGACGAATCTGGGCGAGCACGAGGCGCTGCTCAAGTCGCTGGGCACGAGCAGCGAGGCCGTGCTGGCCAGCTATGTGGCCTCGGGCATTGTGATGGAGGTCATCCCGGACGACGGCGGGCAGATTGCCGTCGGCGTGACGGACGCGGGAAAATTCGCCGATGTGCAGGATATGGACAAGATGACGCAGGAGCAGCGGCTCGCGTTTCTGGCGCAGTTTGAAATGAGCGGCCTGTATGAAACCTGCGCCTATGTCGATACCGCGCCCGCCTGCGTGCGCCTGACCAGCTCGGCCATGTATGCGTCCATGCCGGTGTACAGCCTGCGCTATGCGACGCTGCATCTGGGCAAACTGTATATGATCGAGCAGACCATCGTGGGCCGCGAACCGGACGAGGCGGACGACGCGCGCATGGAGCAGCTCCTTTCGGGCATGAAGCTGCTTTCCTCGCTCGGGCAGGCGACGCCCACGCCGCAGGCCACGGCCACGATGCAGCCGACCGCCACGCCCGAACCCATTTTGGGCAGCGCGGCGGTGGAGACCAGCGGCAGCCTGACGCTGGACGAAATCCCGGCGTATACGACCTCGGCGCAGCTCACGCTGTCCGGCCATGCCGCGGCTTCTGCGGAGATCCGGGTGGAGGAGAGCGGAAAGCAGCTCGCCAAGACCGGCGCGAAGAAGGACGGCAGCTTCTCCCTGAAGGTCAGGCTGGCGGACGAAGGCGACCATGAGCTGGTGGTGACGGCTGGGGAAGATACCGCGACGTTCACGATCCGCTACGAAAAGCCGGATGCGCGGCTGGAGATCACCGAGCCGGAGAGCACGACGTTCACCGGCGGCAGCGTGACCGTACGCGGCGTGACCGAGCCGAACGCGACGGTGTATATCGACGGCAAGGGCATGAATACCAACGTCAAGGCAGGGAAGAACGGCGGGTTCTCCGTTCGCGTGTTTATGAGCGAGGCGGGCACGGAGACCTTCACCCTCCGCGCGAAGGCGGACGGCTTTGCCCAGAGCACCCGGAGCATCACCCTCACGCGGGAATGGACGCAGCGCGAGCTGATCGCCAAGTTCCGGCAGAAGATGATCGCGCTTGACTACGACGAGCTGGCGAAAAAGCCCGCGCAGTACGCGCAGAAGCGCTTCATCCTGCGCGGCAAGGTGATGGAATTTACGGATTACGACGGTCAGCCGTGCGCGCTGGTCTGCGTCAGCAATCCCGCCACCGGCGTGTGGGAGGATGCGCTGTACGTCGTGCTGTCCACGGCGGACGAGGTGGAGCAGGGCGGCGTTTACACATTCTACCTGATTGGCGAGGCCATCACCCTCCCGGCGGACGGCGCGTATACCCGTTCCGGCACGGAGCAGGAGGTACCCGTCGCGACGGCGGTGTATGTGACGAAAAACAAATGAGCGCTTTGAAAATCGGAAATGTGCTGCGCGCCGGGCTGATGGCGTGGGCGATGTTTATGGATTTGAACGTGCGCAGCGGCGACAATTACGTTAACATCGGCCAGTCGCTCGTGGGGACGAGCGGCGCGGTGGCGCTGGCGGCGTTGGTGTGTCTTCTGGCGCTGAGCTGGGCGGACGAGCGCCTGCCCAAAGCGGGGCTTCGGGTTCGGCTGGCGGCGCTGTTTCTCGGCGTTTGGCAGGTGATCGCGGTCAGCGTGGTCAACACGAACGACCTGAATCAGCCCTTCCTTTCCGGCAGCCAGAAGCTCAAGGCGGCGGTGCTGGCGCTGGGCATGGCGAGCCTGTTCGAGCTGCTTTTCCGCCTGCTGGAGGCCGGGCTTGACGGAAGGCTGGATTTGCGGATACAAAGAGACGGCGCGCTGCGCAGGGCGTATCGGGCGCATACCCTGCTGTTTTGCATGGCCGCCGTGCTGCTCTGCTGGTTGCCGCATCTGGCGGTCAGCTATCCGGCTTCCATGAATTCGGATACGCAATCTCAGTTTGACCAGATTTTGGGGCTTTTGCCGTGGAGCAAGCATCATCCGACGCTTCTGGCGTTCTTCCTGCTGGGGGCGACCCGGCTGGGGCATGCGCTGGGCAGCGGAAACGCGGGCTTGTTTGCCTATGTGCTGGTGCAGGCGGTCTTTGCGGCGGCGGTGATCGGGTACAGCCAGTGGATCATGCGCAGGCTTTGCGCGCCGGTCTGGCTGCGGGCGCTTTCGCTTGCGCTGTGCGCTTTCGCGCCGGTGTACTGCGACAACATCACGGTGATCCTCAAGGATGTTCCTTACAGCTACGCGATGCTGTTGATGCTCTGCGAGATGGTTCGACAGCGTTTTCTGGAAAAGGAGAGTGACGGGTTTAGCGCGGGGTTTGTGCTCCGCATGACCCTGTCCGCATTTTTGATGCTTCGGATGCGCCCGAACGGCGCGATGGTCTGGATTCCGATTTGCGCGGCGCTGTTTTTGGGAACGCGCGGCAGAAAACGACGGGCGGCGATTGCCGCGGTTGCGGCGCTTCCGCTTCTGCTCGGCGCGGGGTTTGACGCGGCGTTTGACGCGCGCTTTCATCCGCAGGCGGCGAGCTTGGGCGAGGCGCTGTCCCTGCCGTTTCAGCAGACGGCGCGGTTTGTTTCGGAATACGCCTCGGAAGTCACCGACGAGGAGCGCGCGGCGATCGACGGGGTGCTGGTTTACGACGAGCTGGCAAAACGCTATCAGCCGGAGCTTTCCGACCCGGTGAAGGCGATGTATCGGAAGACGGCGACGCCGCGCGACTGGCTGGCGTATGGACAGGCGTGGGCGAGCCAGATGATCCGGCACCCCGGCTGCTGTCTGTCTGCGACGATCATCCAAAATGCACTGCTGTTCGACGTGAGCACCTACAATCTGGCGATTTTCACGGGAACCGGGCTTTCCGCACAGGAGGAAGAAGCGCTGGATATTCACCGAAGCGGGACGCTGACCCGACTGGAGAAGATGGAAAGCAGTCTGCGTCAGGTCGCGCTGGCGCTCCCGTTTGCGCTCCAGCTCAATACGCTGGGCTTTTACTGCGCGGTGCTTTTGGGCGCTTGCGCGATTGCATGCAGCCGAAAAGCGCGCGGGATGCTGACGATCCTGCTTCCGCAGATGTTGACGATGGCGGTCATTCTCTGCGGCCCGTGCATCGAGCATCAGGACCGCTACGGCTTCCCGGTGATCTATCTCATGCCGCTGGCGCTGGCGGCGCTCTCCTGCGCCCTGCGCAGAACGCAAAGGGACTAATACTAATTCTTGTAAAAATGGCTTAATCCGCGCACCATCTTTTTCGCTCTGACTTTGCCTCGTTCCGTTCAACGTACCTCCAGTACGCCTCACTTCACTTGGCTTCGTCAGAACAAAAAATCTGATGCGCTCTGTTAAGCATTTTAACTGCGAATTAGTATAAAAAGACGCTATCGCCGATGAAAACCATCTGCGGCAGCGTCTTTTATCGTATCAATCCTATCAAGTGGAACGGGCGGCAAATTGGAAGGACGGCGGCAGGCGCATATCCTCCGTTTTGACGTTCTTCCAGTCAAACGCGCCGATCAGCGCCTCCATGGTCGCGGGGCGGTTTTCAGGCAGAATCCCCGCGCTGTAAGCCAGCATGCCGAGGATGTCCTCGCGGGTGAAGCGCTTGGAGAGCGCGGACAGGTCGGTGTCGCCGTCGCGCTTGGCAAGGCGGCGGCCCTGCGCGTCCTCAAGCAGCGGAATGTGCGCGTAGGCGGGCGTTTCAAAGCCCAAAAGGCGCTGGAGATAGCGCTGTCTCGGCGTGGAGGACAGGATGTCGTGCCCGCGCACGATTTCGTTTACGCCGCTGAGCGCGTCATCCACGACGACGGCGAGCTGATAGCCGAAAAGCCCGTCGGAGCGGCGCAGAATGAAATCGCCGCAGTCGCGCGCGAGATTCTCCTGATACAGCCCGTAGTGGCGGTCGCAGACGGCAATCGTTTCATCCGGCACGCGCAGGCGGTACGCGGGGCGGCGGGTTTTCAGCTTCTCCGCGACGGTCTCCGGGGAGAGATGGGCGCATGTGCCGGCGTAAACGGGCATGTCGTCGCCGCGGTTGGGCGCGTCGGCGGCGTGGAGCTGCGCGCGGGTGCAGAAGCAGGGATAGAGCAAGCCTTTTTCATCGAGCGCGTCAAAATAGCGCCGATAGACGTCGGTGCGCTCGCTCTGCACGAGCGGCGGTTCATCCCAGGCGACGCCCAGCCACGCCAGATCGGAAACGGCGGCGTCGCACAGGCGCTTGGGGCAGCGCGGCGTATCCAGATCCTCGATGCGCAGCAGAAAGCGCCCGCCCTGACTGCGGGCGGAGAGATACGCGATCAGCGCGCAGAGCAGATTGCCCAAATGCAGCCGCCCGCTCGGCGTGGGCGCGAAACGGCCGACGACCGGCGCGCTCAAGCGTCCATCAGCGGGGTGCGCGGGCCGCTGTGCTTCTTTTCGCCGTCCGGGGTGAGCAGTTCGACTTCGAGCTTGTCAAAGTCGATGGGCTCGGTGAAATGCTCCTTCGTGTAAAACGTGCGGCCGAACTTCTCCCATTCGCGGTTATGCTTGGGCAGCTGCAGCGGGCGCTGCACGTCGAAGCGGCGGCAAAGCTCCAGAAAGGCGGACTCGATATCCCCGTCGTGAATCTCGACGGTTTCGTTTTTTACAATGCGGTGGCGGCTGATGACGCGCCCCCACAGGCGATAATGCTCCATCGTGTTTCTTCTCCTTTACGCGGCGCCGGAGTTGCGCTATAATACATCTATGGATTGTAACGGATAGAGAGGAATTTGTAAAGTCATGCAGCTCAACCTTTGCCCGCTGTTTTCCGGCTCGTCGGGAAACAGCGTTTATATGGCCTGCGGCGGTGTGAAGCTCCTGGTGGACGCCGGGATGAGCGCCGCGCGCGTGGAGGCCAATCTGCGCGAAATCGGCGTGGATATTCGGAACATCGACGCGATTCTGGTCACGCACGAGCATATCGACCATGTTCGCGGGCTCGGCGTGCTCTGCCGCCGGTACGGAATGCCCGTCTATGCCAACGAGGGCACGTGGCAGGGCATTTTGCAGAGGGAGACCGGGATTCCGCAAAAGTGCATGCGCACGTTTTACACCGGGGAGGATTTTTATATCGGCGCGCTCGATGTTCATCCGTTCCCGATTCCGCACGACGCGGCCGATCCCGTCGGGTTCGCCTTTGACTGTCAGGGGCTGCGCTGCGGCGTGGCGACGGATATCGGGCACATCAGCGAGACGTGGATGCGCGCGGTTTCCGGCTGTCAGGCGTTGGTGCTGGAGGCCAATCACGATGTGGACATGGTTCGCCGCGGGCCGTATCCCCAGCGGCTCAAGCAGCGGATTCTCGGCCAGAGGGGGCACCTCAACAACGAGGACTGCGCCCGCGCGCTGTGCGAGCTGGCGGAAAGCGGAACGCGCGCCGTCTTTCTTTCTCACCTTTCTACTGACAATAATTTACCTGAACTGGCATATAATACGGTATGCGGCGCGCTTTCGGCGGCGGGCTTCGACGTGGGAAACGATATCCGCGTCTGCGTTTCCAGGCGGGACAGGGTTTCCGACCTGCTGACGCTGCAAACCGACGAGGCCGACGCGATGTGACACCGAACGCGGCTTTTGCGAATCTTTTCGAGGAGGGCTGGTGCATGCGCCCCAAAGTTACGATGGAAATGGAGCAGGCCACCTATGACGAACTGCTGACGCTATCCGAAACCATCGGCTATCCGCCGGAGGCGGCGCTCAGCTATGCCGTTCGGCTGGTGAACGCCTGCATTCGGGAGGGACTGCTGACCGACGTGCCCGCCCGCGCGTGGCCCGAGGAGGCGCGGATGGAGCGGGGCAAGGTGATCGAGTTCCCCGGCGCGAAAAAAACCGAATAAAACGCGCCCTTTCCGCGCAGACTGCATGGCGGAAAGGAGTGGATGCAATGGATCGTTTTTCTCTGCTGCTGGTGATCGTCGGCGCGATCAACTGGGGGCTTGTCGGCCTGTTTCAGTTTGATCTGATTGCCTTCCTGTTCGGCGGGCAGGCGGCGATGATCTCCCGCGTGCTGTATACCATTGTCGGCGCGGCGGGGCTTTGGAGCATCTCCATGCTCTTCACCCCGCGGGAAGCCGCGCACACGGCGGGCGCGCACGCGGACGGCGCGGGCGCCTGAGCGCGGATCAAGTGAAAATCACGGGGCTGTCAAGCTAACAAAACCGATATTTCAAGAAAAACTAGTTTTTTGCCCGAAGGTTTCCAAAGGGCGAACGGAAAGCCCTTTGGTGGGGCGATGGGGCAAAGCCCCATATTCTGAAAATGCTTAGTTTTTGATTCTTGAATGATCGGGAGTGGCTTGACAGCCTCAATATTTTTTGCGCCTTGGGCGGCAGCCGGAGGCAGACGGAAGGCGTCGTTCACAAACCGCCACAAAATTTTACAAAAATAACAAACGATAGCCCCTGTCCGAAAGAATGGCGATGGTGTATAATAGAAACACATGCCGTTATAGATGGGAGGAAGTGCCTTGAACGCGATTGGGGAACAGATATCAGCAATCCTGTGGAACGTATTCAACAGGCCGCGTCTGATCGACCTGATCGATATCCTGCTGCTGACCATCATCATTTATGAGCTGCTCGTGCACGTCAGGCAGACGCGCGTGTC
>ERZ1673738.3942-NODE-3942-length-15597-cov-5.360378_pt1 | contig 15597 bp, 7 predicted proteins | sample MGYA00580198_ERZ1673738 | MGnify/ENA primary metagenome ERZ1673738 (study PRJEB41218, sample SAMN15661784) | gut metagenome | host: Homo sapiens | place: Canada: London | collected 2015-08-20/2019-03-30 | study: EMG produced TPA metagenomics assembly of... | reverse complement strand
CATTTCTTTTTTATTTTACTTTAATATGATCGAATCCTTCTCCATAAACTCCGATAACAGCACTTTGTGAAACAAATGCGTTAGGGTCTATATCCTTTATAAACCGGAAGATAATGGGGGATTCCCGTTTTTTAGCCAATACAAACATCATCTTCACTTCGCGTCCGGTATAAAAGCCCGTTGCATTGATGATTGTAACGCCTCGGTGCGGATATTCGTTGATACGTCGTCCTATTTCTTCATATTTATTTGAGATGATAAAGAATTGTACGGACTGACGTGCGCTGTTCACCACCTGATCGAGCACGAAGCTACAAATATATAGAGTTACAAATCCATATACTACTTTTTCCCAGTCTTTTAAGACAAAATAACTGGAAGATATAATGATCATGTCGCAGATAAGTACAACTCTTCCCAGTGTAATATCCCGGTACTTGTTTATGATAGCTGCAATGATATCTGTGCCTCCGGTACTTCCGTTAGCTGAGAAGGCAACCCCGATTCCACCTCCACAGAATGACGCTCCGATGACACACGCCATGAAAGGCTGGTCGTGAAGGAGACTGATCCCAGCCGCCAGTTTCTGGATAACGGATAAAAAGAAAGTCAGGGTGAACACTCCGAAGATGGTTTTGATACAAAACTTCAATCCCAGTAATTTAAGAGCTAACAGCAGCAGGAAGAAGTTGATAGTGAAATACGTATATTGCACCGGAAAGCCGGTCGCCCAATATACAATGGAAGCAATACCCGGTACTCCCCCGGTAGTGATATCGTTGGGTAGTAAAAATACCGTCCACCCGATGCCGTACAGAATCATGCCAATGGCAATCATTACATAGTCTCTAGCCTCACGGATAATGCTTTGCTTAGAAGGCTTTGGAATAGCTGTTTTCATAAACGTGATTATGATAATCTATAAAATGTTGAAACACGAACCAATGAATAATCCGGCTTTGGGGGAGAAGCCGGATTAATTTATGTTCGTGTCTGCAAAAATACTATTTTTATTTTACGAAAGCGTGGTGGTAGCCTTGTACTTTATTCCATCCTCCACGAGTAAAGTCGGGAATTTCAACCGGAGCTGAATTGTTTTCAATAGAGAGGCGGGTCAGTTCAGCCATGCAGCACCATTCTGCCAAGTCGTAAACGTCCATGTCTAAAGGTAACCCATTCTGTAAGCAGTATGCCAGACGATAATCCATGATAAAGTCAATACCACCGTGGCCGCCTACCTTCTTAGCTGTTTCTTCCAGTTCTTTGTGGATAGGATGTTTGTATTTATCCATTAGGGCTTTTTTAACGTCAGCAGGTACAGAACCGTGTGCGTTCAGGTTTTCATGATTAGGAACATCGTTTGAATCAACTTGTGAAGGTCTCAGGCAATATTCTTCAATCGGATATTTGCTTGCGTAACCGTCTGCTCCTACAATCTGATACATACGACTGTAAGGACGCGGAGTCATTACATTATGTTGGATCAACATAGTCTTACCATTTTCTGTGCGAATCAAAGTTGAAGTCTGGTCACCGTTCTGGAAATCCTTCACTTCTTCTCCTGTTTGCTTTTTAATATAAGCCGGACCATTGACAGCTTTCGTATCCATTGATACTAAAGTTTTCATACGGTCACCACGGTGGATGTTAAGTACTTGGCAAGCAGGACCCATACCGTGAGTTGCATATACATCACCACGATGTTTCTGATTGTAATCCATACGCCAGTTATTCCAGTATGAAGGCCAGAAGTCTTCCAAATTGTGAATGTATGAACCCTCTACGTGTAGTACGTCTCCAAAGACACCTTGCTGTGCCATATTCAGAGAAGTCAACTCGAAGAAGTCATATACACAGTTTTCCAACTGCATACAGTGCTTGCGGGTCTTTTCTGAAGTGTTGATTAACTGCCAGATTTCGTCCAATGTCATGGCAGCAGGTACTTCGATAGCTACATGTTTGCCATGTTCCATTGCATACACGCCCATTTCTGCATGGTGCTTCCAATCAGTTGCTATATATACAAGGTCGATATCTTCCTGTTCGCATAGTTTCTTCCATGCGTCTTCCGAACCACTGTAAGAAGTAGCTTCCGGCATTCCGGCATTCTTCAGGATTTCCTGTGATTTCTCTACACGTTCGGGAGAAAGGTCGCACAAGGCTACAATCTTGGTTCCCGGAATATGTGTCCACCGTGATACGGCACCAGGACCACGCATTCCCAATCCGATAAAACCGACACGTACGGTATCAATTTTGGGAGCAACAAGTTGGATTACGTCTTCTTGTCCGGCAGGGCGGGCAGGAGTTTCTACTTTGATAGGAGCGAAGGCTTCCTGAGCCTTCTGTTGTTGTGTGCAGCTTGTATGGCAGGTTAACAAGGTTAGTCCAATAGCTGCGACTGTGAATAGCTTTTTCATCATATTTTTTATGTTTTTAATAGGGGGTTATTTGTCGTTTTTCATTTTGCGGTCAAAAATAGTAATTTATTAGTCAATTCCATATAATTATAACAGATAATTTTGTTTTTTTACCCTTATTTGGGTAGAAAACAGGTCTTACTTTTTCTTTCAGATTTGTCATGGTCTTAATGCGTTTATGTTGTGACGGTCATATTTCCGTGTGTACGAAGTAAATACACCTCGTAAGGGGTGTTCCCCTATGAACTAATGTTTTTTTTAGCATTTCTTAATGTTTAAGTTTACTATTACTATTTCAAACCAACTCAAATATAAGACACACTATGGGAACATTCTCCTAGAATAGGAACCACTTTTTAGTATTGCTTAACTTTTTGCCTTCTTATCGGCTGTCTATGTGAAGCAAAGTCATTCTTCCAGTAGAATACGTTTTCCATCGGCTTGTACGGCGTATAATTTGGCGTACGTCAATGATACCGTCAAGGGAACTTCGAATTTGATAAAGGTAGAAAAATAGAGTAACTTTCCATTAGCGTCTTTTTCCCTGAGTTCGAAAGTTACAGCTTCATCTCCGTTTGTAATGCTCACTTCCCGTCCGTTGATATTTCCTTTTATATCCTTTGTTATAGGTCTTATCCTTTGAAACTGGGTATAATGACCAACATCCGGTGGAGTAGTATCCAATCCTATATCTCCTTTCTTCCGGTCTTCCAGATAATAGAAAGGTTTGGCTTTTTTCGGATATTTAGCCATAGCTTTCTTTGTATTTTCAATCATTTCCTTCGTTACAGTATACTGATAGCTGCCATATTGATCGATCTGTGTATCTACGGTTACAAAGAATCCCCACATTTCAAAAAACTCGGTCAGATCTTCTTGTGCGGCTTCACTTGCCATTCGAGCAAACAGAAGTTGTTTAACTCCCGGATTATTGGAGGATGTCCGGTTCTCCCGCATGAGTTTGAACAGTCTTTGCCAGAAATCCGTTTTGTGTCCGCAACGATGATAGTAATTCCATAGTTGCCAGTTCATACGCATATGCAGTTCTGTATTTTCTCCCTGATAATTGCTGCCAAAGTTACACCAAGGTCGGTTGAGTACGCAATGGGCTTCCGAAAGTGTCATTCCTGTAATATTTCCTTCGGAGTTAGTCGTTCGGTTATCGGCCGCTTTAGGAAGATTAAGCTCTGTGCCGCGTGAACAATATTTTCCAAGTTTATACAGTATGAAATTCGAGAACAGATTATTGGACGACTCAGTAGAACTAGGCCAGTCGATTGCCAGTTGGTGAATGTGTCCGATTTCATGTGCGGGTCCCCAGGCGTTATCTTTGGCACTCATCACCTTGTCGTATAGTAATATATTTTCCAGATAGGTATAAACGAATGCAATACGGTAGTCGGAAGCCCACATATATGCACCTTCAGGTGAAATTGCAAACAAGTGGTTATTAACCTGAGTAGGGCGCACATCTTCAATACCCATTAGTTCCTGCTCCCAACTGATGATGTTGTCCCATAGGTTAATAGCGGACAATATTTCATCTTTCACAAACTCACGCAGTTTATCCCGGTGGAAATAAAAGATAATCTTATCACCACGTACTCCGAAATACTTGTCGGTGGCTTTTGATAACAATTCGGCATATTTGGCATTTGTTTTGTGTTCTTTCAAGTCAAAGAAACCGCTGACCGTTCCGCTTCCTAATGGAATATGGATTTTTATAGGTTTCGGATGGCTGGTCAGGTCACAGTTGTACATGACGAATAACTGGCCCCTATTACGTATTTTGATTTTGTTAATACCCGGTTCCAGATAGTAAACGTCTCCCGAAGCAGCGGTCTGTACATATTCCTGCGGTTCCCAAAAGTTCGTTTTTTCTTCTCCTACACATTGTATTGAAACTTCGCGTCCATAGGTATCGCCAACAAGGACGATAATTTCGTCGTTTTTTTCCACAGCAATACCGGTCAGGTTGTCCAAGCTACTGTAATGTTTGGTCATTAACTTTTCCGCCCACTCGTTGATATCACTATAAGCGTTGTATTTGCGGATACGAAATTCTTTCTCCCATTCATCATAAGCGTTGTTTTTTAACGCTTCGGCTATGTGGACGAAATATTTGCTTGGCAATTTGTTGATTTCTTCATTGGTGACATCAGCTTTCAGTTCGCTACAAGTAATATCTTTGAATACGGTCAATAACTTAGTTGCCAAAGTGTTATCCTCATTCTTTTTAAAGAAGTGCATTTCGTCACAACTGACAAAGTTACCAAGTCCGCTTTTGACAACAAACTTAACGCCTGTGGCTTTCATCCCTTTCTTGAATACGATTCTGCTCGGAGTATCTTTCATTTTGAAGTCATAAGTTCCTTGAAGCGTATATCTTTGTCTATCGGAATCGGTAGAGGTGTAAACTTCAACCTCACCAAAATTACCATTCCCTGATCGGGTATAATAAATAAAGTAATTGATTTCCGTATCTCCTTTGAAGAAATATTCCAAAGTGACAGGGAAGGATGTATTACTCCATGAACTGTGATAATGTGACTCGAAGCTGATTCCTTGAGTAAATTTGCCATCGTATGATTTGTCAATGTCAGATCCGGGTTGGTATTCGCTGGCTTTTCCTCCGTACGGTATAATCTGAATATCTTCGGGAAGTACTACATCTTTTGTCTCTTCCTCTTCTTCCTCGATGTCAGGTATAGGCTGAGGCAGTGTTTTGTCGTTGGAACTGCAAGAAAGTGTTGCATTGAAAATAGAGAGAAATAGAAACAGGAGGGTAAACTTGTGGAATGTTTTCATATAAGTCTGATTGTGTTATTGATATAGATTGTGCGTTATAAAGGTAATAAAAATGGCAGGCATATATTACCTGCCATTTTTATAAATAATTATCGTGAAATGCAACTTATTCTTTATTCACAAGAATACGTTCTCCATCAGCCTGCACGGCATAAATGCCTGTACGGATTAAAGGAATATTTCTCGGTACACTGAATTTTAAGAAGTTAGAGAAATAAACAACTTCGCCCATAGTACCGTCTGTTGATTGCTTTCTTACTTCGAAGGCTACGGCTTGTTCTCCATTCTTAATTGTGATTTCACTTCCTGTCACAGATGCCACCATTGTATAGGTTGGAGTTTTAGTAATCTTTTCATTGTTCTGGAACTGGGTATAATATCCTAAGTCTCCAACCTCTTTATATCGGTAGTCGCCGGATGTAAAATCTGAAATTTTACGATCTTCAATATATTGTATTGGAGCGGCCTTCGGATAATTCTGAGTTTTAATCCATGCTTTAGTATCTGCTATCATCTTGTCAGTCACTGTATAAGTCCATGTACCGTATTGTTCTACTTTTACATTATCTACAGTTTTGAAGAATCCCCATGTTTCGAAGAAATCCGTAAGGTCTTCCTGGGCAGCTTCGCATACAGCTTTGACGAAAGCCAATTGTCTTGCTCCCGGATCGCTTTCTGGCACATCTTTATATGTTGTACGCATGATATCGAATACTTTAGGCCAGAATTTAGCTTCCTGTTCGTTACCTTTACATAAGTCATAATAGATCCATAGCTGCCAATTCATACGCATGTGAATCTCAGTATCTTCATTCTGGTGAGTAGAAGTACCCATATTCCACCATACCTGCTTATCTCTATAAATTGCATTGGCTAAAGATGTCAAGCCTCGTCCGCGTGACTTATATTTTCCTAATCTGCGAATTACGTAATTAGAGAACAGATTGTTGGATGATTCGGTGGACGACGGCCAGTTAATAGCTGCTTGATGTACGTGTCCCATTTCGTGGGCAGGTCCCCAAGCATTATCTTCTGCTGCCATTACATTTTCACGTAAAAGAATATTTTTCAGATACGTATATACGAATCCCATGCGATAATCAGATGCCCACATATACGAACCTTCAGGAGAAATGGCAAACATGTGGTTATTGATTTTTCCGTCCTGTCTGTATTGAGAGATTCCCATTAACGATTGTTCCCAACCGACAATGTCATCCCAAAGATGAATAGCGGATAAAATTTCAGTCGGAGCAGCATCCAACATTTTCAGACGATGGAAATAGAACATCATTCGTTCTCCACGTACACAGAAATATTTGTGGGTGGCTTTACTGATTAATTCTGCATATTTAGCATCTGTCTTGTGTTCTTCCAAATCGAAGAAACCATTAACTACACCGTGTCCTAGAGGAATATGTATTTTGATAGGAGCAGGGTTGTTAAGTAACTGTTCTCCATCCACATTGTACATAACGAACAATTGACCGGGACCTTGCATTTTTAATAAGTTAACCCCTTCTTCCAAAGAGTAGGTCGTTCCGGTTGCTTGTGTTTGCTTGTAGTAGTCAGTGGAGCTACCGCTTGTATAGACATTCTCCTCCCAAATACATTGTAATGATACTTTTTGTCCTTCCGGGATATTACCTACTAATACTATGATTTCTTCATCTTTGTTGACGTAGATTCCGGTCGGATTGTCTAGATTACTGTATTTCTTTGTTTGTAGTCTTGTTGCCCAGTAGTCGATATTGCTATATGCTTTATATTCGCGTATACGGAAATCTTTCTCCCATTCGTCATAAGTGTTATCTTTTAAGGCATGGGCCACACGTCTGAAAGTTTCACTTTCCAATGCATCGATTTCTTCGTCGGTAACTCCTTCTTTCAAGGAACTACAAGTAAGATCTGTAAAGACAGTCAGGAGTGGATCATTCAAATCTCTGTAGTTTGCTTTTTCAAAAAACTCCATTTCTCCACAACTGGCGAAGCCTCCTAAACCCGTCTTAACGGTGATTTTAACTTTAGTGGCTTTGACCGTTTTAGTTAGTATTCCGGTCTTGCCGTCAAACCCGCCCTGCTGTCCGAAATCATAAGTACCTGCAAGAACATAATTCGGGTTATCCGCTGTTTGAACGTAAACATCGACTGCTCCGAAGTTTCCGTTTCCGTTTCTAGGATAATAGATAAAATAATCGACTTGTTTATCTCCTTGAAGTGTATATTCTAGATCTATAGGCAGTGGATGAGTCGTATTATCCCAAGGAGAATGATAATGATATCCATCACCTTGTGTCTGTGAGCCTTTGATTCCGTCGAATGTCTTTTCGATGCTCCAGTTATCTCCTTGTGAGATAGCATTTCCACTTACTATGGCTATTTGAGTATCGTTTCTGAAATCAACATCATTAACTCCATATTGGGTTAAATTAATGGTATAATTGCCCAACTCAGATTTAACAGCTAATTTGGCATAACGTTTTGTTTTTCCTTGATTATCAAGGATAGAAAGCATTATTTTATCATCCTGTTGGAAAGCTGTAGCCCATTTTTCGTCGGAATTGACACTCCATTGGCTGGTTCGCAGATTTGTTTTTACCGGGATTGACATTGTAGTGCTTCTAAAGTCAATCTCTTTGTTCAGGTCACTACTGCTGATTTCAAATGTATTTGGAATCAGTTCACTCTCATCGTCCTTACATCCGGTATATATTAAGGATGTTATTAGACATAAGAAGTATGTTAAATATAAATGTATATATTTCATAAGTTATTGGATTTGTATAGGAAACCGCTCTATAAATAATAAGAGCATTTCCTATGTATTAACTTTAGTGATTACATTCCCCATAATTTGAGTTCGGCCATTCCCCAACATGCATACCATGAAGTACTACCTGGCTGGAATTCTCCTATGCAATTTCCTAAATAAGACTCCATTACTGTCAATCTTAGATAGCTGAAAGGATTAGGCGACGTAAATACTTTTGAGGTATATGTTTTTCCTCCTTCACTTGCTGTTGGTAATCCTTCGTTTATTTTGACAAACTCATTCCAGTTTGTTCCGTCATTACTAGTAAATAACTTAATTACTTTAGGTCCTGAGTTATTCCAACCTTTTGTAATATACTCAAACATGATAGCTCTCATTTCTTTACCTAAATTAATGTCAATAGGTTGTCCATACTGAGCATTTCCGCTTGCTGATTGATATTTGGTTTCATAAGCTGTACTGGTATCGTCATCGTAAAGAAAACTTAGTGAATTAGCTCCACAGCTCAACGGATCAGTAATTTTATCTGTCAAGTCAATCTTATCATCCACCATATCGAACATATACTTCAAGATTACATAATGTTTTTTAGTGTCCGAGGTAATAGTTTCAAGATCTTCACTTTGTTCAAGTTGTAGTGGAATTAAATAAGTCGCCCCTTTAGTCAATTTAGAACGGTCTACTACTAAAACCCCGACGCTTTCACTAATTCCGGAACTGAATATCAAATCTTCCAGTTGATAAAACGCTCCTTCCGGAACTGCTTTGTAATCTGTTCCTTGGGCCGTATTGTATGCATCTATTTCTGTTTGGTCAGTGCTGGCTGTTATACCGGCCGTAAAATTCCACTGGTTGATGACTCCGGATGTCATGGAGACTTTGATTTCAGCAATAATTTCTTCTTCCTTATTAATTCCCAGGTCTATCATTGTGGATGATTTCTCAAATTTGATACCTAGCTGTTTCACTTGAGGTTTAAGAATTAAGTCTCTTTGCTCAAAATTGACAGAATCAGTTTTACTGGTTAAGCGGATAGGCAAAATAAAGATGCTGTTGGCATTAGCTTCCGCTTCCACCTGTTCTGTTATTTTTTCCGGATTTAATGTAAACTCTTCTATTTTATAGGTATCTGAGGATTCGAAACTAATATCCTTATTCCGGAAAGTATAACAATCACTGTTCAATACAACATAGTTGTTGCCTTTGTAACGTGATTCATTATCAATTTCGGTCTGAGATAATGTGCTTAGTCTGACTTGGGCCGTAGCGGAAGGATCGCTTCCGGATTTGACTACAGTAATAGAATATTTTACTTGTTGTCCATCGTTGAAGAGTACCAGATCGTTCTGTCCACTATTCTTTAAATAAAGAATCTTGTTGTACTCTTGGGGTATCAGTTCTTGGTAGTCAGCTTCTTCACATCCGGTAAATGTGGCGAGTGAACCCAAGAAAAGAAGTGAGTATAATATTTGTTTCATAATTTGTAAACAGTTTAAAGATTAATATTCGGGTGCTTGAACCATTTGTGGATTCTTGTATGTTTCGTTAGCAAATATAGGTGCCAGATACATACGGTTTTCCCATTTGTAATCTTGATTTACAATAACAGGTTGATTTAACTCTTCGAAAGTAGGTTCTTCTACTTGTTCCATATTCAACCCTTTACGTACGCCAGCTGCAAAAACTTCAGGGGCAATCATCCAACGTCGTGCGTCGTAATAGCGTAGACCTTCTCCCCATAGTTCTACAAAACGTTCGTTGCGTATCCAATCCATGGCCGGCATATCATTCAGCATTTCTTCTGTTACGTCCGGTATACCGGCACGTTCACGAACTACGTTCAGATACGTAAGTGCTTCTTTGGGTCTGTCTAAAGCAGCCAAACATTCGGCTACACTTAGGTAAAGTTCTGCCAAGCGGAAGAGAGGACGTGGATAGCTTTTTTCGTTGTTACTCCAGTTTGTACCCCAGTTCAGGTCGGGCTGGATAAATTTCTTTGACATGTATCCTGTGACACAGTGATCACGGGCGAATTCAGTTCTGTTCCAACCTTGTGCTTCGCCTTTCTTAAGATTGAGTACCAGAGGTTTGCCGCCTGAAATTCGTGGGCTGTATTGGTCTCCGTCAAATGAAAGCCATGCATAGAATCGTGGTTCGCGGTTGGTATTTAACTTGATAATATCCGCATTGCTTCTTCCTGCAGATTCATACCATGAATCTTCTTCTGCGAAAGTCCCTTTATTGGCAGCAATTCGAGGTAATTCTCCTTCTTTGGTATAGAATCGCTCTACACTGTTTAATAAAGGAGAGTAGCCGCTATATCCACTTCTCCAAGGGCCTCCGTCTACTTTTACCACGTGTACTGGTAAAGAAGCCATTACTACACCGCTGTCATCTGCAAGTCCCCATATCATTTCACGGTTACCATCCGAGTAACGGCTAGTTACGAGATAACGCATCAAATAAACATGTTTTTTGAATTCTTCGGTAACTCCGTCTACGGGAACATCAAGCTCTCCTAGATTAAGTCCTTGATTACCCATAAGGATTGCACTTTCTTTAGTAGTCATCAGTCCGCATCCGCCTTCTCCTTCTGCCCATTCCAGTGCGTCTTTACAAGCAGTCAGTGCGCGTTCCCATTTATCGGGATCATAAACCTGGCTGACTAATTCTTTCCCATATCCCGGTGTTTCGAAATTCTTGTTTTTCCAATCCGGATAAGGGAATTTCCCATTCCATAAGTCAGAAGCTGCATAGAGCAACAAGCGTGCTTTTACTGCTTTTGCAATAGTGGAAGTTGCACGTCCCCATTCCGAACCGATACGGGAGGCCGGAAGATCTTTAGCTGCTTCGTCCAGTTTCATGGAAATCCAGCTTGTTACGTAATCAAAGTGATAACGTCCGTGATATTCATTGTTCGGTGTATCCATATCAATGTATGAATCAGTGATAGGGCACGGGCCATAGTATTCTAATATCAGGAAATGATAGTAAGCAATTAGGAAATTGGCTTCGGCAGTCCATTCTCTTTTTTGTACTTCCGATACATCGAGGGCATTTGGTAATTGGGACAGAAACAGATAACATTGTCCGATATAGCGGTAGATATTACCCCATTTCCAGTCTCCGGGAGATTCCGGAGTCAGCAGTCCCCAACCGGCACGCTGTCCGCTGTGTCCCCATAATTCCGGGAATACAAATTCATCAGTAGATGCAGCTTCCATTCCGGTATAAGTAATTGGGTTGGATGAACCTTTGATTCCTGCATAGCATGAGTAGAGGAAGCCAAGTGTACTTTCCGGCTTTTTAACGGCATCTCCCAGACCTGCTTGTTCGGGAGGTACTACATCTAGGAAATTGCAAGATGTCAGGCAGCACGTAGAGAGTATTAACAGACTACCCATCTTTTTTATTTTATCTATAAGTCTCATATTTATCTCGTATTTAGGTTCATATATTAGAAATTAAGTTGTACTCCGATGTTGAATGTACGCTGCAAAGGATAAGCATTCCATGATAGTTCCGGGTCCCATAGCTTGAACGGACTGAATACGGCTATATTGTCACCGTTCAGGTATACGCGTCCATATTTGAATTTATATCCCAGTTCCAGTGTCTTGAAACGGATGAAATTACCGTTACGCATCCAGTAAGTACTAGCTACTGTATTATTGGCTGTTTGTGAACTAGTCAATCCTAAGCGCGGATATTTAGCATTTGGATTGGGATTTGACTCAGACCAGTAGTCATCTGCAATGAATTGCATGACATTATAGTCACTTTGGCCGAATGGTGAAATACCGCTAATCATGATAGTGCGTTTAGCCGACCCATTGAAGAATACACCGAAATCGAATTTTTTATAGGTTACATTCATTCCCAAACCATATTGGATGCGGGGGGTAGTTCCATAAGGAGAGATCATTACTTGGTCACTGCCATCTATTTTACCATCTCCGTTTACATCACGGTATTTTATGTCTCCCGGTTTAACAGTACTACCAAGATTCTGTGTCGGGCTATTATCGATTTCTTCCTGACTGCTGAATAATCCTTGGGCGATATATCCGGTTGTGCGGCTTAACGGTTTGCCTGTAGATGTTTTCCATACATACGGATAAACCGGTTCATCCAGGTTGACATATTTGTTTTCAGTATATGTGAAGTTTCCACGGAAATCTACATATAAATCTTTTGTGAATTCTTTTCTCCAGTTTACACTTAGTTCAATACCCCAGTTATCAACTTTACCTTTATTGCTCCAAGGTTTAGCTGTATAATATCCAAGAGATTCCGGCCATGCTTCGCGGTGGAGCAGGATATTGTAACGTTTCTCATTAAAATAATCGGCAGTAATAGTCAACTGGCGGAATAATTCGAGGTCGATACCTATATCCAGTTTCTTTACGCGTTCCCAACCGCCATTAACAACTGCATAATTGGTTACTAAAGGACCATATAAGGTATAGTTCATATCTACACCGGTAGTGAAGCCTATGTTATTGAGCGATACCTGGTCGATGTACAGGAAGTGTTGTGCACCGGCAGAAAGTCCGGTTTCGTCACTACCTACCAGACCATAAGATCCTCTGATTTTCAGGTTATCTATATACTTGGTCATCGGTTCAAAGAACTTTTCGTTACTGATTACCCAGCCTAGAGATACGGCGGGGAAGAATTCGAAACGTTCTTTCTTGGCCAGACGTTCTGTTCCGTTATAACCGAAATTCAGTTCTACCAGATAGCGCTGACCGTAGTCGTAAGTAAAACGTCCTGAGAATCCTTGATTGCGTTCGGGTAGTACGCTACTACGATATTCACGTTGCATATACATCAGCATTCCTGTTACATGATGTAGATTGAACTGGCGGTCATAATTCACGCGGGCGTCCAGATAGAAAGTCTGGTCGGAAGCTTTGCTTATATCTGATGTTTTCAGATAGTCAGTTCCTGATGTTCCCAGGCGTTCAATTTCATAATCAGTAGGATTTGAAGGGTTATAACTTCCTCCTTTAATACCATAATAATAAGGTTCGATCGTCCGATTGTAGGAAGATGAAGCCCAATTCTTCCAATTGACCATTGCTTGTACGCTTAACCCCTTAGTTACGAAATCAAGTTTTTGGTTGATTTTTAAAGAAGTATTGAGTGTGTTCTCATTATATTCCTTGAATGAACTCAACATATAAGCATACGGGTTGGTACGTACCGAAGATCCTGTCCATATAGCATTACCAAAACGGATATGTGTGTCTCCGGGTTGTGCCGGGAAAGTAACGGGGAAGTTAATAGGATTACAATACAACATCTGAGCGAATAAATCGGAAGTACTGTAGTTCGGTCCCTTCTTGTTACGAATCTGGGCGTTCATGTGTAAATCGATTTTAGTTGTAGATGTTATTTTGTAAGAGATATTGTTTTGGAAATTATATCCCCAATTGTTTATATTATTATTATACGAATATACTTTCTTTGTATCCAGCAAACCTGTATCGTGATTGGCTTGCAAGCTCATATAATAAGATGCTTTTGAACCACCGCCTGAGATGTTGACATTGGCACGCTGATTCATATTCATGTTTTTGAAGATGATGTCTTTCCATTGTACATCCGGATAAATGTAAGGATTAACTTGGTTGCGTGTGTTGTCGATGTCAAGTTGCGAATATTTTGGGGTCGCTCCCGGATTACGTGTCAATTGGGCTTCGTTGTACATTTCCATCCAAGTGGCACCATTTACAAAGTCGGGGAAGTTCATCGGTTTATTGAAAGAGTTCTCAACCGTGACGTTAATTCTGGTTTTCTCGTTTTCTTTACCGGTCTTGGTAGTGATGAGCATAACGCCGTTGGCACCACGGGCACCGTAGATAGCGGTCGCAGAAGCATCTTTCAAAATAGAGAAACTTTCGATCGTTTCAGCCGGAATATTATTCAGGTCTGCCGTAGAAATTTCTACATCATCCAAAAGTATTAAAGGAGTGGCTCGTCCGCCAAAGGTACTCACACCGCGAATGTAGAATTCGGAAGCGGCACCCGGTTCGCCGGTCGAAGTCATAGAAATAACACCTGCCAGTTTTCCCGCAAAGGAGGTGGTAAGCGAAGAACTTGGAGCTTTCAGTTCCAGACCTTTCACACTGGTGATTGACCCTGTTACACTGACTTTCTTCTGTGTACCGGCACCTACTACTACAACTTCACTCAGCAGTTGGTTGTCTGATTCCATCTTTACGTTGATGACACCAAGATCGCCTACATCGACTGTTTTCTTTCTGTAACCGATGTAACTGAATTCCAGCTGTGCTTTCGAGCCGCTGATAGCAATCGTGAAATTACCATCCAAATCGGTAATTACTCCGTCCTTCTGTCCTTTCACTACAACAGTAGCACCGATAACCGGATCGCCATTTTCAGCGTCTACCACCGTACCCGTAACGGTACGTTTCTTTTTGGGTTGTTGCTGTGCGGCTTCCTCTTTGTTTACCTTTAATATGATCTCGTTACCTTTGATCATGTAGGTGATTCCGCTACCTTTGAAGACTTCTTTTAAAACTTCTTCAATAGTCCCTTCACAATTTAGATTTTTGTTGGTTGTGTTTTTCAAGTCTGCAGCATTGTAGAAAAATGTGTAATTACTGTTTTTTTCAATTAGCTGGATTGCTTGTTTGATAGTCATTGCTTGCCCTTTTACTGAGATTACTCCTTGTGCTCCTAGGATGTTGAGCGGGTAAAAAAGCAACAGCAATACGATATACTTCAGATATCGTTGCTTGTAAGAAATTTGAATTTTTCTCATGCTTTAGCATTTTAGATTAGACATAAGTTTAATTATTATTTTTTTATAATGATTTTATTTGCATGTTCTTCTTTATTCAGGTTTAATGTGAAACAAATTTTGTTGACTACATCTTCCAATGGTTCGTCATAGCGAATGCTTCCGGTAAATGCTGATTCATGATTGATACCTTTTGCTAATGTGACGTCGGAGTTGTACATTTGATTGATGATACTAATAAGCTCTTGCAAGGGAATATCCGTGAAGTTATATTTTCCGTTTTCCCATTTTATATTAGTAATCTGTTCTACTCTCATTTCAGCATTACGCGGATTGTATATCACTCTTTGTAAAGGCTTCATTACTGTTTTTTGTCCGGTGGATTCAACATTAAATTCTATCTTTCCACGAAACAATGTAATTTCGTTCTTTTCGGCATCGGTTTGTTTGATATGGAAGCAAGTTCCTTTTACTTCAATAAAAGCCTTGTCGATATATACTTGGAAAGTACTTCCTTCATGCTTATAAACTTCAAATAATGAATTACCACTCAACCAGACTTTTCTTTCTTTGTTAAAAGATTTTGTATATTGAATAGAACTTCCGGGCTCCATCCATACTTTGCTGCTATCCGGAAGAGTGTACATCTGGTTCTGCTGAGCTGTAATTTTAATAAGCTCATTAGCTATCTTGTCGCCTTTAAACGTTAACCAGAATCCGCCTATTGTCAATAAAAGTGCAATTGAGGCAGCGGCAAAATACCACCTTGGTTCTACAAGAACTCTGTTATTTTTCCTGTATTCACATTTGGTTTTTACCTTTTT
>ERZ1673738.3941-NODE-3941-length-15599-cov-15.652985_pt1 | contig 15599 bp, 14 predicted proteins | sample MGYA00580198_ERZ1673738 | MGnify/ENA primary metagenome ERZ1673738 (study PRJEB41218, sample SAMN15661784) | gut metagenome | host: Homo sapiens | place: Canada: London | collected 2015-08-20/2019-03-30 | study: EMG produced TPA metagenomics assembly of... | reverse complement strand
GGAAGCGTGTACGAACCTCTCATGTGGGAGGTTCGTTTTGTGTTGGAAGCGGAGAGAGGGGATAGAAGTATTGGCGAAGCCAATCTTCGTAAGGGGCGTAGCCCCTTCTATGGCTGGCGCACCTTGCGCCCGTAAGGGGCTTAGCCCCTTCAATGGCTGGCGGTCCGTGCCGCCCTCGCCCCGCATCCAAAATCATTACGCCAAATCGGGAAGCTGGGGTTTTTTGGAACGAACTCCGGAAGCGTGTACGAACCTCTCATGTGGGAGGTTCGTTTTGTGTTGGAAGCGGAGATAGGGGATAGAAGTATTGGCGAAGCCAATCTTCGTAAGGGCGCAGCCCTTCAATGGCCGGCATGCCTCATGCCTGGCTGACGCGCTTCGCGCGCCCCCTTTTTTTTATGGAAGTGCGCCTCGCACCGGCGCGCCTTGGCTGATTTTATTACGCCTGCTTTTCGTAGGATTTGCTCAGATATTTCGATACCCCTTCGTGCGAGGGTTTCATGGCCTCCTCGCCCTTATGCCAGTTCATCGGGCAGACTTCTCCGAACTGTTCGAAGTGTTGCAGGGCGTCGACCATTCTGATTTCCTCCGCCGTAGAGCGGCCGAGCGGGAAGTTGTTGACCACCTCGTGCTGCACTATGCCGTTCTTGTCTATGAGGAACAGTCCGCGGTATGCGATCATCTCCCCGTCCACGCATTCCCTGCCGTCGGGGCCGGTCTTTCTGCATCCGGCGAGGACGCCATAATCGCGCGCAATCGTCTTGTTTGTATCGGCAACGAGCGGATACTTGACCCCTTCGATTCCCCCGTTCGCGCGCGGCGTCTGAACCCACGCGAGATGGCAGAACTCGGTGTCGGTCGAGCACCCTATGAGCTCGACGTTTCTTTCGTCGAATTCCTTTTTGGCCGCCTGGAACGCGAGGATTTCCGTGGGGCAGACGAATGTGAAGTCCTTGGGGTAGAAGAAGAGTATGACGTATTTTTTCCCCTCGAACTGCGACAGCGAGAAGTCGCTCACGATTTTCCCGTCCACGACGGCGTTTGCCCGGAAGTCGGGCGCCTTTTTGCCTACGAGCGTTGACATATTGTTTTCCTTTGGTTGTTTTTTGTTATGAAAAATCCGCGTATTTTTTTAATATCGGAAAATTATTAGATTGTTTTAACTTTTTCCGCCTTGCGCTATGACACTCCGGAGGGGTAGATTGTTCCGCAACGTATGAAATTTATAGATACCCATGCGCATTTGGACGGCTTCGGCCGTCGGGGCGGGCTCGCGGAAGTCGTAGGGCGCGCGCGGGACGCCGGCGTGGAGAAGATCGTCGCGTGCTCCACCAAGCCCGACGAGTGGCTGTTTTACGAATCTGCGGCGCGCGAGTTCTCCGGTTCCGTATTCTGGCAGATTGGAATCCACCCGGGCGAAATTTCCGAAAACTGCGAAATAGCCCTCGATTCCCTCGGGACGTTTTTCGCCTCCGACTTTCCGCCGGTCGCTGTCGGCGAGATAGGGCTCGACTACTTCCGCGCGCCCTCCGACCCCGCGGAGTTTGAAGCCATGCGCGAACGCCAGATAAAAATTTTCTCGCGGCAGCTCGAGCTCTCCAATTCTTTCGAGTCCGCGAAAATCTGCGTGCACGCGCGGGAGAGCGTAGGGGATTGCATTGCGCAAATCGCGGCGGCGGGCGTGGATTTTTCGCGCGTGGTTTTCCACTGCTATGCGGGGACCGCCGAGGAGCTTGCGGAGATAAACGGCCTCGGAGCGCGCGCGTCGTTCACTGGAATCATTACTTACAAGAGCGCCGGGGAAATGCGCAGGGCGATGCTCGCGCAGGGTCTCGGGCGGCTGATGCTCGAGACTGACTGCCCGTACCTCGCGCCCGTCCCGCTGCGCGGAAGCGTCAACGAGCCCGCCAACATTCCGCTGATAGCGCGCGCGGCGGCAGAGATTTTCGGGGTTTCCGAAGAATACCTTGCGGACGCCGTTCGCGAAAATTCGCGCGGATTCTTCGGGATTTGAATCCGGAGCGCGGCGCGGGCGGAAAACCGTAAATTGCAACCCGCCAGCGTCACCGCGCGGATAGCGACTCGAAGTTTTCGGAAAAAAACTTTTGCGCGAATTCGGCGGGCGCGGCCGCTTTCGCCTCGGATACGACGGTTTCCATCTCTTCCGATATGAATTTGCGCGGATAGAGGCGCAGCGGATAGTCCGAACCGTAGAGCGCGCGGTCGGGAAATTTTTTTACGGCTTTTGCCACGGCATCCGCGCCGTCCGTAAGCGGGAACGCCGCGGTGTCGAAAAAGGCGTTCGGCGGCGGTTCAAAGGACGGCGCGGCGGCGTCTCCGCCGCAGAGGTGGGCGAATATGAACTTGGCGGAGGGGCAGGCGCGCGCGGCGGCGTAGGCGGACTCAAAATCCGTTGCGCGCTTGCCGGGGTATTGGCGCGCGGATTTTTCGGTGAGGTGCGCGCAGACGGCGAGCCCCGCGCCGGCGCAGGCCAGCGCGATTTCCGAAAATTCCCGCGACGAATAATCGAAGCCCTGTACGCCGTCGTGGAGCTCTCCAACGCCGATGAATCCGAGGTCGCGCGCGCGGGAGATTTCTTTGAGCGATTCGCGCGGGAACGCGGGGTTTATGGAGGCGAACGCGGAAATCCTGTCGGGGTGCGCCGCCGCGAATTTCGCAATCTCCGCGTTCATGAGCGAGCACGTCTCGGGGTTTTCCCAATACCAGCCTTGCACGACGGCTCTTTCGACGCCCGCACGATCCATGTCGAGCAGGAATTTTTTTCCGTCGGGAAACCCCTGCAAAGAGCGTTTGCCGTCCGCGCGCCTGCCTACGAGCGCTCCCCAGTAGGGTTCGCGGGCGACCGCCGCCCACCCCTCGGGGTTTTCGGCGGCGAAGCGCGGGTAGAAGTGCGTGTGGCAGTCGATTATCTTCAAGGTTCAGATGAAGTTGAAGTATGCGAGCGCTCCGAGTATGAGCGCGAGGGCTATCCTGTAATATGCGAAGGGAGCCAGCCCCCTGCGGGTCAGAAATTCGACGAGCCACCTTACCGAAAGTGCGGCCGCGGCGAAAGCCACCGCAATCCCGAGCAGCAGGGGACCGGAGGACACCGCGCGCAGAAGGGCGTCGCCGTCTTTCACGATTTTATACGCCGACGCGGCGGAGAGTGTGACGAGCCCCAGCAGGAAGCTGAAACGCGCGGAATCCGCCGGCCCGAGCCCGACTGCGTATCCGCCGACAATCGTCATCATCGAACGGCTCGTGCCGGGCCACATAGCCACGCATTGAAGCGCGCCTATCAGGAGCGCGGAGCGCGCGCGCATATCCTCGAGGCGCGCGCGCGGCGAATGCGGCGAGGCGTGGGTTGCGGCGTACCGGCGCTGGATCCAGAGCATCAGCAGCGCGCCGAAGAACAGGGCGGCCATTACCGGAACAATGCCGAACAGCGCGCTCTCGATGAGCTCTCCCAGGAGAAGCCCCGCGGCGGCGGCGGGCGCGAATGCAACCATGATATTGCGAAACAGCCTCAATCCCTCGGGATTGCGGCCGAAGAGTCCGAAAAGCATTTTCACCAGCCATTCCCAGTATGCGAAAACTACCGCCGCTATCGCCCCTAATTGGATTACCACGGCGTATGCGTCGGCCGCGTCTTTCAGTGTCACGGGTTCCAGACTGCCGTTCAGGACGGGGTCTCCGTCGGAGCCGAAGAGCGGCTCGCGCGAGTCGAGCCCCAAGAAGGCGTTGGCTATGATGAGGTGGCCGGTGGACGACACGGGCAGGTATTCGGTGAACCCTTCGACTAAACCGAGAACTGTCGCGTCTGTATAGGATATGTCGCTTTTGGCGACATGTTCCGCAACTTCCGGAAGCGGAGGCGCAGGCGGCGGGTCTGCGGAAATTTCGTTTATCGTCTGCGCGCCGGAGAGACACGCGGCGAAAAGCGCCGCCATGCAGAGAAGTCTTTTCATATTTGGCGTGTGTCGGTGTTGTGGGTTTGCCGGCGTCCGCGTTCCTCCCCGCATCCGCGCGGAGGGGCGTCAGAACGCTTTGCGCGATTCGAGAGCGCTTTTTATGGTGCCGGAGTCGGCGAATCCGAGCTGGCTGCCGCTCGGCAGGCCGAATCCTATGCGCGTCAGCCGTATTCCGCGCGGGGCGGCGACGCGCTCTTGAATGTAGTGGCAGGTTGCCTCGGCCTCAATGTCGTTTGAAAGGGCGAGAATGATTTCCGTTATGCCGGATTCCTCCGCGCGCCTTGCGAGGGAGGCCAGATTGAGCTTGTCCGGGCCTATCTTTTTTATGGGCGAAAGCTTCCCGCCCAAAACGTGGTATTTCCCCCTCCACGCGCCGGATTTTTCTATCGCGGCTATATCGGAGGCCTTTTCCACGACGCACACGATGCCGGGTATCCTCGACTTGTCGGAACATATTTCGCACGGCTGCCCGTTTTCGGATAGCCCGAAACACTCGGGGCAGGGGGTTATGCGGCCGAGTGCCGCCGTTATGGATTCCGCGATTTCCGCGGCGTCCGCCCGATTTTCGAGGGCGAGGTACATGGCCATGCGCTCGGCGCTTTTAAGCCCCGTTCCCGGGAGTTTTTTGAGGGCGCTTTTGAGTCTGTCGAAAGATTTGCTCATTTTTGAGTCGCGGCGGTCGGCGCGCGGGAAAAACCGAAGAGTTGTCCTTTCCGCCCGATAACCCCTCTCTTTGGAGGCCGGCGGCTTTAAACGAGGCCGGGAATGGAGAATCCGCCGGTGATTTTGTTCATTTCCTCCTCGCTCTTGGCACGCGCCTTTGCGGCGGCGTCCTCGACGGCGGCGACGATGGAGGCCTCTATGCTCGCGGCGTCCTCTTTGAGGAATTCGGGGTCGAGCTTTATGGATTTCAGGGCTCCCTGCCCGTTTACGACGGCTTTTACTGCGCCGCCCGCCGCCGACCCTTCTACGGTCATTTCGGCGAGCTGGGCCTGGACGGTCTCCATCGCTTTTTGCATTTTCTGCGCCTGTTTCAAAAGTTTGCCGACTCCGGGCATAGCTTATCCTTGCGTTTGGATGTTTAGAGTTTTTTGACGGTCAAAAGCGTCAAATCGTCGCCGTACTTTTTTTCCGGCGCCATGAACGCTTCGACGGATTTTATGATTTCTTCGTTCAAATCATTCGCATTTCTTTGGCGCAATGTCGAGACTGTTTCCGCCAATTTTTTTGCGGAGAACTCGGCGCCGCCCGGGTCGGAGGCTTCCGTTAGGCCGTCGGTGTAGAGCGCAAGGACGTCGCCCGGGCCCATTTTGAAGGAGGCGTCCTCTATCACGCTGTCGAACAGTTCTTCGGATACCATGCCGAGGGCCATTCCCTTCGACTTAACCGGAACCGCCGGCCCGTCCGAGCCCGCCCGCGCGAGCAGCGGGGGTTCGTGTCCGGCCCGCGCGAATTTCGCCTCCCCCGAATCGGGGTCGAGAATCGCGTATATTATTGTTATGAACATGTCCGAGCGCATCGCGCGCACCATTTCGGAGTTCAGTATTTTGAGGGTTTGCGCGGGGGACTTGCCGGTGGAGGCGATGTATCTGAGCTTGGTCTGGCAGAGCGCCATGAGTATCGCCGCCGAAATCCCCTTGCCGGAGACGTCTCCTATCACGACGCCTATTTTGCCGTTCGGGAGCTTGAAAAAATCGTAGAAGTCGCCGCCGATGAGCTGCTGGGGGAGATATTTCACGGCAAATTCGAGCCCGGGAACCTCCGGCAGGCTTTCCGGCAGAAGGTACCGCTGGACGCTGCTTGCGAGCCTTAAATCGAACTCGAGCTTGTTCCTCATTATCAGTGCCGAGACCGCCTCCGCGTTTTGGAGGGCGAGGGCGCACTGCTCGCCGAGCGATCGCGCGAGCGAAAATTCCGTCTCCGTAAAAGCCCTGCCGCTTATGGGGTTTGCCACGGCCAACACCCCGTCGAGCTGTCCCCTGAATATGAGCGGAACAACCATCAGGCTGCGGATTTTGAGAGACTCGTCCTCATGGCGTATTACGCGGGGGTCTTTGAGGGCGTCCTTTATCAGCACTCCCTTTCTGGACGCGGCGACTTCGCCGAGCACGCCTTCGTTGGGCTCGACCGTTTCGCGCCTCAGGGCGTCTTCGATAAATTCGGCGCGCAGCCTGCCGCCCTTCTGCTTCCCGATTTTCCTCGTCTGCGGCGGGAAGAGCCCCTCGCAGGCTTTTGCCGCGAGCCTTCCGTCGGGCGACTTCTCGTACACGCACGCGCTCATGGCTCCGCAGGACAGGGCAGTGGCGCGGACTATGCGCCTGTAAATTTTCTCGCGGTTTGCCCCCGAGCCGATGTCGTCCGCGCTCCTGTGAAGAAATTCGATGATCACCTGCCTCTCCTCCCTCATTCTGTCGATTTCGTAGAGAGAGTTTGCCAGCTCGCGGCGCGAATGCAGCGCGAACATGGCGCAGGCGATTGCGATCGCCGCAAATATTGCGGAAGCGAGGACGTAAACCATTGGCTATTTGTTTTCAGTTTCCCTTTTGAGGAAGGCTATGACGTCTTCGAATTTGGTCTTGTTTGCGGCGTCGGCCTCAACGAGGTTTTCGTGGGCGTTTAATATGTTTGCGTGTGTGGCGTTGTTGGCGGGCAGGAACTCGGAGGTGGGCTTGGGCATTGCCGACGGGTCTTCCGCAATTTTCACGAGCTTGAATATCCCGAGGTTGTCGATGAGCTCCCTGTTGCGGTCGTTCAGGTTTACAAGAACCATCTCTCCGCCCGTTTTGTGTATTTTCAGCGCCGCCCCCGCGACCATTCCCAGAAACGTGCTGTCCATGCCCGCGCACTGCGAGCAGTCCACCACTATTTTTGAGCACCCGCGGGTGATGGCGGTTGAAAAGAACTCTCCGACATTCCGGCAGTTGAGGTAGTTTGCCTTGCCTATCACCGCCATTGTCGCGGTGCCGGAGGATATTCCCACGAGGTATTTTGTTTCTTCGAGCATATCGGGGCTATTTTTTGACGATTTTTTCGAGCACGAGCGGCAGGATTCCGCCGGACATGTAGTAATCCGCTTCGACGGGGGTGTCGATTCTCAGCTTTATGTCCGCGCGCGATTTGGAGCCGTCCGCGCGCGAGATTTCGAGAACCGCCTCCTGCGCGGGTTTTATGCCGCCTTCAAGCCCGAGTATGGAGAAAGTCTCCGTTCCGTCGAGCCCGAGCGTCTGCGCGTCCTCTCCGGAGGAGAACTCGAACGGCAGGACCCCCATTCCGACGAGGTTGCTGCGGTGTATGCGCTCGAAGGACTTCGCCACGACCGCGCGCACGCCGAGCAGCCTCGTGCCCTTTGCCGCCCAATCGCGGGAACTGCCCATTCCGTAGTCGGTTCCGCCGAACACTATGAGGCCCTCCCCGCGCTCCTTGTAGGCGAGGCTCGCTTCGAATATCGGGACGTTTTCTCCGGTTCCGTCGATTTTGGTGTATCCGCCTTCGGCCCCGCCCGCCATGCGGTTGCGGATGCGCACGTTGGCGAATGTCCCGCGCGTCATCACTCTGTCGTTGCCGCGCCGCGAGCCGAAAGAGTTGAAGTCTTTGGGCTCGACGCCGCGCGCGCGCAGATATTTTCCGGCGGGACCGTCGGCGGGAATGGAGCCCGCGGGCGAGATGTGGTCGGTCGTCACGGAGTCTCCGAGAATCGCGAGCGGCCGCAAGTTTGCGAGCGACGGCGCGGTTCTGGTTCCGACGGATTCAAAGAACGGCGGGTTTTGTATGTAGGTGCTGTTCTCGTCCCATGCGTAGGTTGCGGAGGCCCTGCTTTCGATTTTCCGCCAGCGCTCGGGGCCGGACATGTCGGAGTAGCGCGCGCGGAACATTTCGCTCTTGACGCACGCGGCGACCGTTTCGGAAACCTCGCGGGAGCTCGGCCAGATGTCGGAGAGGAACACGTCTTTCCCGTCGGGGGTCTTGGCGAGGGGTTCGCGGTCGAAGTCTATGTCTATCCTGCCGGCCAGCGCGAACGCTACGACGAGCGGCGGGCTCATGAGGTAGTTGGCTTTTAGCAGCGCGTGGACGCGCGCCTCAAAGTTTCTGTTGCCCGACAGGGCGCTCGCGCACGCCAAATCCGCGGATTTTACCGCCTCCGAGATTTCCGCGTCTATGGGGCCGGAGTTGCCTATGCACGTCGCGCAGCCGTAGCCGGCGAGGTTGAAGCCGAGAGAATCGAGGTGCTTTTGCAGTCCGGCGGCTTCGAGATAGTCGGCTACCACGCGCGAGCCCGGCGCGAGCGACGTCTTTACATAGGCGGGCGGGCGCAGGCCGAGCTCGTCCGCCTTTTTAGCCAGAAGCCCCGCCGCGACGAGAACCGACGGGTTCGAGGTGTTCGTGCAGCTGGTTATCGCCGCTATCAGGACGCTGCCGTTGCGCAGTTCGCCCTTGGAGGTTTCGGCTTTGGCATCGGGGTCGGCGCCGATTTCGGACATGAAATTCCGGAAGGCCTCCTTGGATTTCGAGAGGTCGATTTTGTCCTGCGGGCGCTTGGGGCCGGCGATGGACGGGCGGACTTCCGAGAGGTCGAGGTCTACGACTTTCGTGTAGTCGCACTCGCCGTCGGAGGGGATTCCGAAAATACCCTGCGCTTTGTAGTAATCGCGCGCGAGGGCGACGAGCTTTTCGTCGCGCCCCGTCAGCCGCAGGTATTCGAGCGTCGTTTCGTCTACGGGGAAGTAGCCCATTGTCGCCCCGTATTCGGGCGCCATGTTCGCGACTGTCGCGCGGTCGGCGAGCGAAAGGCTCCGCGCGCCCTCCCCGAAAAATTCCACGAATTTGCCGACGACTTTTTCGCGGCGCAACATCTGCGTGACGTGCAGGGCGAGGTCGGTTGAGGTCACTCCCTCTTCCAGGCAGCCCGCCATGCGCACGCCGACGACTTCCGGAACTTTGAAGTATACGGGCTGGCCGAGCATTCCAGCCTCCGCCTCAATGCCGCCGACGCCCCAGCCGACGACGCCGAGGCCGTTTATCATCGTCGTGTGCGAGTCCGTGCCCACGAGCGTGTCGGGATAGAACACGGTTTTGCCGCCGGATTCGGATTTGAACACGAGGCGCGCGAGGAACTCGAGGTTTATCTGGTGGATTATGCCCGTCGAGGGCGGAACCACCGAAAACGTCTTGAACGCGCTCTGCCCCCATTTGAGAAATTCGTAGCGCTCGCGGTTTCTGTCGAACTCCATGTCGAGGTTTTTTTCATAGGCGTCGGGGGTTCCGGCAAAATCCATCTGCACGGAGTGGTCCACCACCAGGTCGACGGGCACGAGCGGCTCGATGCACGAGGGGTCGGCGCCGAGCTTTGCGGCGGCGTCGCGCATGGCCGCCAAATCGACGAGCAGCGGCACGCCGGTGAAGTCCTGCAATACTATGCGCGATACCACAAACGGCACTTCGTAGTCGCCCGGGTTTTGGGCGTTCCACGAGGCGAGCCGCCTGACGTCTTCCTCCGAGGCGAGCTTCCCGTCGCAGTTGCGCAGGACGCTTTCGAGCACTATTCTCGCGCACACCGGCATGCGGGAAACGTCGAGCCCGGATTTTTTCAGGGCGGGCAGGCTGTATATAAAGCCTTTCGCGCCGGCCTGTTTCGATTCAAATTCTGTTAGCGTATCGAGCGGATTGTTCATTGCGTTGAAACGGTCTGTCTGTTCACGTCCGCCGCCGCGCAGGCGGCCGCGGGAATGTTGAAAATACGCGCCAAATTTATGGACTAATGACGGCGCATTGCAATTCAATTATGCATGGGGCGCGGGGCGTTTCCGGAGTCGGGAAATTCTACCGCGCGCGCGGCCGGCTATTCTCCGGAGGCGTCGGGGGCTTCCATTGCGGCGGTGCATTCGCCGACCGTCCGCGCCTCCATTCTGTCGACCACGACCCTCATGCGCTGTTCTTTGAAATATATCCTTTCTCCCTTTTCGGGAAAGCGCCCGAGCGACAGCGTTATCAGGCCGCCGAAAGTGGAGACCTCGTCGGAGTTGAAGTCTACGTCCAGAAAGTCCTCCACGCGGCGGATGGGCGCCAGCCCCGAAATCTTGTACTTGTTTTTGCCTATCACGCGGATAGGCTCGCCCTGCGAGACTGCGAATTCGTCGCGTATCTGCCCGACGAGCTCCCCGAGCGCGGCGTCGAGCGTCAATACCCCTATGACTCCCCCGAAATCGTCTTCGACGAGCGCCATGTGGATTTTGTACCCGAGCATTTTCGCGAGCGCGGATTCGAGGTTTTCGTTTTCGCGCAGGCGCAGCGTCTGGCGCGCGATTTTGGAGAGGTCGGGCGTTTCGGATTCCGCCTGCGCCGCAAAGAGGTCGCGCAGGTGGATTATGCCGTAGCAGTCGTCGAGGCCGCCGCGGCAGAGGGGATAGCGGTTGTGGCGCGAGCGCAGCGCGGCTTTCAGGTTTTCGGAATACGGCTCGTCGATGTCGAAGTACTCGACTTTGCTGCGCGGCAGCATTGCGTCGCTCACGTCGAGCTCCTGCAATCTTATCGCGTTGCGCGCTATTTTGCCCGCGTAGGGCGAAACCGGCTCGCCGTCGGCTTCCTCGGCGCGCAGCATTATCTCGACGTCTGCGCGCCCGAACGGCGGCCTGCCGGAGAGCCTTTTCCCCGCGAGCTTTGCCCCGATTTTCTCCGCCGCAAATTCTGCGGGCTTAACAACCGCATAAAGCGCGACGAAAATCGGGGCGATTTTCCGCAAAACTTTTTCGGGGTTTGCCGCGGCGAACCGCGCGGCGGGAATCCCGAGAATTCCGTATTCGGCGAGCGCAACCGCCGCCGCCGCTGCGAGCGCGAGCAATATCCGGCTTCCCGCGCCTGTTTCGACCCCGAGCCTTTCGAGCGACGCCGCAGCGGCGAAGTACGCGAACGCCGCGGAGAATGCCGCGAGAGCGCGCGCGGACAGTGCGAGGGGCCCCGCGATTCTGCCGCCGTTTTCGCAGCAGAAGCGCGCCGCCGCCCCGAGGGAGGATTCCGGCGGTTTTCGGCGCGCGTCCGCGGAAAATTTGCGCGCCGCGAGCGCAAATGCGAATGCCGTAAGAGCCGCCGAGGCCGCCGCGCAAACCGCGCACGCCGCCCAAAGGGCCGCTATTTGCCAGATTTCCGGCACCGCTATTTGAGCAGTTTGGCGAGTTCGCCTATGCAGCGCTCGTTCTGTTCGGGCTTTCCTATCGTGATTCTCAGCCAGTCGGGGAGCCCGTAGCCCACATTTGGCCGCACGATGACGCCGCGCTTTTGCATCTCGACAAATTTTTGCGGGGCGTCCGCGACCTTTACCATGACGAAATTCGCGCCGTCGGAGAAGTATTCGAGCCCCAGCTTTTCAAACGCCTCCACGAACTGCTTTCTGCCGGCGTCGTTGACTTCGCGGCTGCGGCGCACGAACTCGTCGTCGTCGAGCGCGGCGAGGGCCGCGGCCTGCGCGAGGGAGTTGACGTTGAACGGCTCGCGCGCCCTGTTGATGTAGCCCGCGATTTCCTCCGACGAGTACGAGTACCCGATTCTGAGCCCGGCCAGCCCGTAGATTTTCGAGAACGTCCTAAGGCATATCACGTTCCTTCCCTCGGCTATGAGGTTGCGGAGGTCTACGGGGTTTTTCTGGTATTCGGTATAGGCTTCGTCGTAGCAGAATATGACGTGCTCCGGTAGCGACCTGACAAAATTTTCGACCTCCGATTGCGGCACCACGCACCCCGTGGGGTTGTTGGGGTTTGTCATGAACACGACTTTCGTCCTGTCCGTGACGGCGTCGCGCATGGCGTCGAGGTCGTATTTCAGCCCGGGCATGGGCACGCTCCTGCACACGCCGCCCATAAAAATCGTCGCGAGCTTGTAGACAATGAACGACTGCGCGCCGAATACCGTCTCGTCGCCTTCGCCAACGAAGCACTGGGCGATGAATTCTAGGATTTCGTTGGAGCCGTTGCCGAACGCGAACTGCGATGTCGCAAGCCCCCATTTTTTTGAAAGTTTTTGGCGGAGCTCGTAGCAGCCGCCGTCCGGATAGTAGTTGAGGGTTCCGAGGTGTTTTTTCACCGCCTCCACCGCTTTCGGCGACGCCCCGAGCGGATTTTCGTTCGAGGCCATTTTCAGTATCCCGTCCGGATCCAGCCCGAATTCGCGCGCCACGTACTCTATCGGCTTGCCCGTTTCGTACACGGGAAGATTTAAGATTTGTTTCTTTACTATTTTGTCGGGTTTCATAATCTGAGCCTATTAAAAGAGAGCGGATTATTTGCCCTCCGCCACTCTTTTGCAAGCGAAGAACTCCAATTTTTCCGTCAAAAACATGCTCATATACTGCACGGGCGCGACGGGGCTGGCGGGCTACAATTTCGTCAAGGCCGCCGCCTCCGAGGGCCACAAAATAATAGCCGTCTGCGGCAGGAGGGAACTTCCGCCGATAGCCAACGTGACGGCCCGGCACTGCGACCTGCTCGACGAAAACGCCGTGCAGCGCGCGGTTCTCGACGCCTTTCCGGACGCCATAGTAAACTGCGCGGCGATTTCAAGCCCCGCCGACGTCGACGCCAATCCGGAACTCGCCGAAAAGATGAACGCTGTCCTTCCGGAGAGGCTCGCGCAGCTTGCGAACCACGTGGGCGCGCGCTTTATACACCTCTCGACCGACATGGTTTTCGACGGTTCCGACGCGCCTTACAAGAATACGGACGTTCCCATGCCGTGCACTCTCTACGGAACGACCAAGCTCATGGCGGAAAAGCGCGTCCTCAAAGCCGCCGCCCCGATTTCCGTCGTGCTGCGCCTGAGCCACATAAGCGGCAACAGCCTGACGGAGCGCCGCTCTTTGCACGAAAAGCTTCTCCGCCAGTGGGCGGAGGGAAAGAAGACCCCGTGCCGCACTGACGAAATAAAGTGCCCGCTTTCCGCCGGCAGGCTCGGCGACCTTCTCGTCGAGCTCTGCGAGAGGCCTAACCTGACGGGCATATACCACTACGCCGGCCTGGAACCGATAAGCCGCTACGACATGGCGCGCAGGATCGCGGAGAAGTTCGGGCTTTCGCCGGACGAGTTTGTCGAGCCCGTCGCGGGCGACCGCCCCGTGGATCTGACGCTCGACATGTCGTGCCTTGCGCGCTTCGTCAAGACGCGCTCCTGCATGTTCGGTGAGCTGCTCGACGAAATGGCGCTGCCCGCGGATCTCGCGGACTGGCTGAAATCCAAGACCGGCAGGCTGCCGGTAAAGCGCTTCAAGCTCTGAGCGATGTCGTATCCGGCGGCATTTTTCGCCCTGCTTTTTTCGTCGGCCGCGCTCGCCGCAGCCGTCTTTCCCGACCTCTCCGACGGCTCCGGGGCCTCCGCGCGCCGGCTCGGACTTTTGAAGATGCGCTTCGAGGGGCTTCTGCGGGAGGCACGGTGCCCCTACGGCGTCGTGTGCGTGGCGCAGGGCGGCAGGGCGGTTATGGCCGAGGCGGTCGGGATTCCCGGCGTTGAAAACGGCGCGGAACTCAAAAGGCGCGCGGAGGGCAGGGCGTATCCGCTCGGGGAGTCGTCTCTTGCGGCGGTGACTTTCGCCGCGGTCAAAATGTCGGACGCGGGGAAACTCGATTTCAAATGGACGGTTTCCGACAGATTTTCACTCTTCTCGCCCCCAAAAGGCGCGGAAAAAAGCGCAAGCTTTGAAAACATGCTCTGCATGCGCGCGGGCTTCAACCCGTCGGACGCAAAGCTGTTTCCGGCCTCCTCCGAGCCGCGGGATTTGCTCGAATTTTCCTCCCAATGCTTTTCCGGCGGAACGGGCGAGAGGGGAAAGTATTCGCCGATATGCGCCGCTGCCGCAGGATATGCGCTCGGCTACGAACACTCCAAGCTTCAAAAAAACCTCAAAAAATCTTTTGCGGCGTTCATGAAAAAGTATTTTTTCGACCCGCTCGGAATATCGGAGCCCAAATACAGGGCTTTCGATTCCGCCCTGTTCCCCGCCTATGCCGTCGCCCTCGCGCCGCATGAATGCGCCAGGTGGCTCGCGGCGGAAACCGCGGCGGGCGCCGACTCGCCTCTCGCGCGCCGCAGGATGTCGCCGCCGCTCTCGCGGCTCGGCATGGGGTGGTTCGACTCGTCGCGCGGGGGGCTGCCCGCGCAAGTCGCGTCCTCATTTTTTCAGGGGTGCGCAAACGAAATAGCCGTATTCCCGTCGCGCCGGACGGCCGTCGCGTTTTTCGCCGCGGCAGATTCCGGGCGCCTCGCGGCTGCGGACGCAAAAACCCGCGCCAAATACCGCTCCCTCGCGTCGGGCGCGTGCTCCAAGGCTGCGGAGTTTTTCGGCGAAATGCTCGCCGACGCCGCGCGCCCCGAAAAATCCGAACCTTTAAATGCAACCGTTTCCCCAGAAAAGGAAGACAAAAAATGAAATTCAAAAACGCCATAGTTTTCGCGCTCGCCGCGCTGTTTGCGATGTCGGCGTCCGGAGCCGAGAAGCTGAGATTCGCGTTCCTCTCGCCCGACGCCCGCAACCAGGCAAACTCCGCGATTTTCAACGGCGCGCGCGACGCCCTCTCGGAGCTCTCCAAAAAATACGCCGTCGAGATGTCCCTCGAATTTTTTTCCGCCGACCGCTCCGCCGAACGCCAGCTTTCTGGGCTTTCGAAAGCCTATCTCGACGGCTTCGCGGGCGCCCTCGTCGTTCCGGCGGATTCCGCGCTTTTGGAGGACAAGGTCGCGGAGCTCGCCAAGTCCGGATTTCCCGTCGCCTCCGCCGGCGCGCGCTTAAAGGGCGCCGCGTATTTCTGCGGCACGGACTCCAAGGCCGCCGCGGAGCTCGCCAAGAGGGAAATCGCGCGGCTGTCGGGCTCGTCCAAGCCCGCCAACTACTGCTATTTCCCAAACTCCGGCGGAGCTTCCGGCGCCGCAGGGAAATTCCTCTCGTCTCCGGTTCCGGAAGAGGAGGCGCGCGCCATCTTCGAATTTGCCGAACCCGCCGAAACCGTAAGCGTCTCTTCCTATTCCGACTACGCCTCCGAACGCGCCGTCGACATAATGCGCCGCGACAATTACGGAGAAATATTTTTCGACCCGCGCCTGCTCTCCAACATGGTTCCAATAAAGCCGGATTCCGACAGGGTTTTCGCCGTCTGCCTCGGCTCCCTCCCGCAGCTCGACTTCTACCTTTCAAACGGCCAGTTGGACTCGTGCATCTACGACGACTGGTACGGCTGGGGGTATTTCGCCATGCGCGCGCTCGCCGAGAAAGCCGTCGAAAAGCGCGACCCTCCCGAACCCGAAAAGCTCTTGAAACCGCTGTCGGCAACCCCCAAGAGCGTCTCCTCATTCAGGGCTGACTGGGCAAAATGGCTCCGCTGATTTGGCGAATGCTTTTGGGCTAAAAACGAGTTGCTGCGCGATAACAAAGACTCTCGCGTATGTTAAATACGCTTCGACCCTTTGTTTCGCTTGCACCCCGTTTTTAGCTCCAAAATCATTGCGCCAAATCGGGTACCTTTGGTTTTTTTAACGAACTCCGGAAGTGTATACGAACCTCTCATGGGAGGTTCGTTTTGTGTTGGGAACGGATAACGGCTGACTCTCGCGTATGTTAAATACGCTTCGACCCTTTGTTTCGCTTGCACCCCGTTT
>ERZ1673738.3919-NODE-3919-length-15708-cov-8.744139_pt1 | contig 15708 bp, 10 predicted proteins | sample MGYA00580198_ERZ1673738 | MGnify/ENA primary metagenome ERZ1673738 (study PRJEB41218, sample SAMN15661784) | gut metagenome | host: Homo sapiens | place: Canada: London | collected 2015-08-20/2019-03-30 | study: EMG produced TPA metagenomics assembly of... | reverse complement strand
TTAACGGGCATTTTACACCAAGTCAAGTTGTCCAGTTTTCGGGGCCAACCGCAAAACTTCTTGACCTGGAGGAGGCTGTCAAGGACGCATCCGGTAAAACCCATCTGGTCAGGACCATGAAAACCATCGTCCCGCAAACCGACGGCAAACGCCTTCTGCTTGGCATGAGCATTGACGTGACGCGCCAGAAACAGCTCGAACAGGAGCGTCTGAAAATGATCGAACAACTGAACAATTATATTCAGTGCGAGCGAACCATCAATCAGTGCCTTGCAAGAATTTCCGTGGAAAATGACTTCAATAAGGCGATTGATGAAATGCTTCGCGTCATCGGGCAGAATGCGGGAGCCGACCGCTGCTACATCTTCAAGTATACGGATCAGGAAAAAGTCCACTCCGACAATATTTCCGAATGGATTCGCGACGGAGTCGAGCCGAAACTGGAAAAACTCCGCAGTATCGACCTGAGCCCCGTTCCCGGATGGACACGCAAACTGCTCCGGAAACAGGATCTGATCATCGAAGATACCGATCATCCGCCGCAGGAACTTGCCGGTGAGGCGGAAGTCCTGAAAGAGCACAAAATACAGTCGGTGCTGGCAAGCGGAATCTGGCTGGAAAATAACCTGTGGGGATATATCGGCATGGAATTCATCCATTCCAGGCGCACATTCTCCGACAGCGACATCCACACGGTTCACAGCAGCACGAAACTCTTCCTGCTCGCGCGGGAACGTTACCAGCAGATGAATGCAATCGCAGACAGCGTTTCGCTTCAGCGCCAGATCGTAGACAATATTGCGATCCCCATCGCAATATTCGATAAGGACAGCAACATCATTGCCGCCAATCCGAGCCTCTGCAAGGTCTGTAAAATCCCGCTTGCGGAGATCGTCGGCAAAAAATGCTACGATACGATCTGCAATCACGGGAATCCGCCGGAGTGGTGCCCCATGCAGCAGACTCTTTCCGACAAATACCCGCACAGCGAAGAAGCGGAAATCCACGGACGGAGATTCATCCTGACGACTCAGCCGATATTCGACCGCAGGCATGAACTGAAATATATCCTGAAATCCGCCATTGACATCACGGAACTGACACAGCAGAAAAAACAGCTTCAGGACGCCATGGAAGCGGCGCAGGCAGCCGACCGCGCCAAGAGTTATTTCATCGCAACCATGAGTCATGAACTCAAAATGCCTCTGAACGCAGTCATCGGTTTCAGCGAACTGCTCCAGATGGACAACATTCCGAGGGAGGAGGAGAAAAAAGACCTTCAGGCAATCAATCTCGCCGGACATACACTCCTCAATCTCATCAATGATGTGCTTGATCTCTCCAATATGGAAACGGACAAGCTGGAAATCAATCCGGAACCGATGAACCTGAAAGAACTCCTTTCCGAAATGCCCACGATCTTCCGCCAGACATCGGAAAGCAAAAAGGCGCCCATGGAACTGCTTCTGCCGGAGCGTCTGCCGCGACTCGTCCTCGACCCGAAACGCCTGCGTCAGATTCTGATCAATCTCGTCGGCATCACCTACAAAAACATCAAAACGGGCAAAGTCATCCTGTCAACTCAATTCCGGATTCATCCGGAAAAGAAAGACAAAGGCACACTGATCATCCGTATTTCAAACTCCGATGCGGGTCTTGCACTGGAAAAGGCGGAGCACCTGTTCGAACCGTTCAGCCTTCATACGGTCCGCGGCAACCGGTCGTATGAGGAAACGGGGCTTGAGCTGACCCTGGCGCAGCGTCTCTGCAACTGTATGGACGGCAGAATTGAAGTCAATGAAAAAGAAAGCACTCTGGTCATCATCTTTGAAAACGTATCCTGCATTGCCACAGAGCTGCCGCCGGAAAAAATACTCGGCAGATCACCGGACTATGCAAGAATCAATCAGGTCGTTCTGGTGGATGATGTGCCGATGAATCTCAAGGTCATGAGCGCCATGTTCAAACGCCTGAACATCCCGCATGTCTGCTGCAAATCGGCAAGAGAAGCGATTCAGGAACTGGAAAAAGCGGCTCCGACGGCAGTATTCACGGATCTCTGGATGCCGGACATGGGAGGCGATGAACTCGCACAGTATATGGCGCGGACACCGTCTTTCGCGGAAATCCCTGTAATCGTCGTCACGGCGGATACTCAAATCGACAAAAATGCCAGGCGCTGGTTCAAATGGACGCTGTTCAAGCCCATTACCATTGAAGCGCTCAGGGAATGTCTGCAGAAAACCCTGCCGGGACTGTTGGAACGGAACGGGAAAGAGGAAAATCCGGAATCATGAATGAACCTCCAGACACGCCCCAGCCCGACAAGACGATCAAAGTAGATAGAACGGCTGCAACCGGCAGGCAGGGAAACCGTCTCGGGAAAAAAGCCGGGGACAGCAGTTCCCATGTTTCGAAGTCATCTCTTTCCGGCACATCGCGCCTGAGCTTCCTGACCGGAATTCTGGGCACCAGAACCGTCAACGTCAGTGAAATGCTCAACAACGATACGGAAGAACGGGATGAACTCCGCGTTCAGAAGCGTCCTCCGTCCGAAGAGGATTTCGCCGACTTTGAATCCAATTTCGAGTTGAAGGAAAAAATCGCGGACGGCGGACAGGGACGCATCAACAGAGCGGTGGACCGGAAGCTCTGTCGTGTCGTCGCATTGAAATCCCTGCATGACAAACTCAAGGATCAATCCAACAGCAGAAACGCATTTCTTGCCGAAGCGAGAATCACCGCCCAGCTCGACCATCCGGCAATCGTTCCGGTACACGGCATTTACAGTGATTCGGAACACGGGCTTCATCTTGCCATGAAACTGATCAAAGGCAGCACTCTGCGCCGGTATCTGGAAAAAATTCTTTCACTCTACCGCCTGCTACCGAAATCACAGGTCCGCTGGAATGAACGGAAACTCCTGCCGCAGCGCCTGGACATCTTTCTGCGCGTCTGCGAGGCGGTCTCCTACGCACACCACAAGAAAGTGATTCATCGTGACCTGAAACCGGAAAATATCATGATCGGCTCTTTCAATGAAACCTATGTCATGGACTGGGGTATTTCAGAACATCAGGCACGGAAAAACGAAGCGCGGTCAAACGGGAAATTCTCCGGCACGATTCAGTATATCGCCCCCGAAGTAATCAACCTTCAACACTATGACTCCCGCTCGGATATTTACGCATTGGGGCTGATCCTTTTTGAAATCGTATTCCTGAAACGCGCCTATCCGTCAGAAACAACGGAGGAAGCGCTGGATAAAGCACAGTCCTGCCTGGTGGATTCCTATGAACATTTTTATAAATGCCCCGTTGACCGTGATCTCAAAATGATTATCCGCAAAGCGCTCGCACCGGCGCCGTCGGACCGCTACCAGAACGTCAAGGCGCTTGCGAAAGACCTTCGCAGCTATCTTCGGATGGAAGAGGTGACGGCAAACCCGGATCATTTCCTCGGCAAGCTGATACGTCAGTTCCGTCATCATTACAAACTGATGCTCTTTTTCTGCATGGTCCTGCTTCTCTCGCTGATGAGCGCATTCTCCTATTTTCTGTATGATGAGATGCGCAGCCGCGCCATGCAGCAGGATTACGACGCGGCGCTGGCTGAGATCTACTCGCAAGGCATCCATTCCGGAAGCCAGTTCGATTACTGTCTTCATTCACTGGAAAGTCTGCTTTCCGCCATCACGTGGGAAACGGCGCTGCTTCTGGAAGGACCGATGCCGGACAAAAGCCCCGGCAGAATCTACAGCTATCTTGACGGTGCCCGGAAAGACACCGCTCCGCCGGGGCTCGCCTATGCTCCGACCTTCGGGAGAAACATCGATCTCGATCATTTCGCCTATAAGGAGCCTCCCGGTGGAAAGACCGTCAGCCAGGACAATATCCTTCAGAAGCTCTATCCGCTGAAGTGGGGATTTTTCCGCGCCGTGGCAAAAAGCGTCTCCGAAGGCAATCCGGTCCCTGCGAGCGATACGGAACTCAAAAAAGTGATCGCGACTCAAATGAAACCGCCGTTCACATGGGTTTATGTCAGCCTGAAATCGGGGCTTCATATCTGCTATCCCTACCACAGCGATTATGATCCGGCTTATGATCCCCGGGAACGCCCGTGGTACCGGGCGGCGGTGCAGGCGAAACGGCATCAGGCGGTCTGGGGAACGCCTTATATCGACGGCGTCAAAAATCCGGAACTCGTCATCACCTGTTCCCAGGCAATCATCGGAAAAGACGGCAGACTCCTCGGAGTCGCCGGGGCGGACATCTCATTGAACTGGATTCTTGACATGCTGTCCAAAACCGGAAATATGAGCCCCGCGGTCAAAAACAAATATCTGATTGACGAGGACGGCAGAGTTCTGGTTGACAGCAAAGGCAAAGTCTCTCCGGATCAGCAGGGCAGCATCCGGCAGAAACAGTTCCATGATCCCGAACTGCTGCAAACCATGTGGCGCCGGAAAAACGGCCGTATCTTCGTCCGGGAAAACGGAAGGCAGTATCTCTATTTCTTTGTAAAGATTGATACGGTACGCTGGCTTTACGTGGAGCGCATTGATTTTACAAAATTGCTTTATGCAAAAAAGATACGAAAGAAAAACACTCCAAGGGAATTTCTCTGAATCATCGGGGAAGAAAACAGGGCGGACGGATGCCGCCCTGCCGGAATTCCCTCCTGTCAGTTCAGGATAATTCCCGCTTTTCCGAAAGACACGTCCTTTTTTGAGATTTTTTCGTAAGACTCCGCGCGATGCGTTTTCGGATACTCCGAACGGACCGACGGTTTTGCCCAGCGGACCGCATTGGAAATGATCTTCAATACATTTTCATTGTGGAAAGACGGATAGGTTTCATGTCCGGGGCGGAAGTAGAAAATCCTGCCGTTGCCGCGCTGAAGCGTCACTCCGCTGCGGAAAGCCTCTCCCCCCTCGAACCATGAAAGAAACACAATCTGAGCCTCCGGGGCGATCATGAACGGCTCCCCGTACATCTCCTCATAATCCAGCACGAAAGACTCCGGCACATCTTTTGCGATCGGATGCGCGGGATTCACGCACCAGATGCGTTCCCGTTCCTCCGCCTCGCGCCAGTGAAGTTTCCCGCTCGTGCCGTTCAACTGGCGGAACACTTTGGACATATGCGCGGAATGGAGACAGATCAGCCCCATCCCCTCCCATACGTTCTCAATCACACGCCGGACAATCTCATCTCTGACCTCGCCGTGAGCGCAATGCCCCCACCACAGCAGGACATCCGTATCCCGCAGGACGGTTTCAGAAAGCCCGTGTTCCCCGTCCTGCCGGAGTGTCGCAAAGCGAATCTCGAAATCAGGATGCGCAATTCCCCGCGCAATTGCTTTATGAAGTCCGCCGGGATACATCTTCGCAGCGGCTTCATTCGTATTCTCATGGATGAACTCATTCCAGATCGTAACCTTGATTTTATCGCTCATGCGCACTCCTTCAGAACCGATATACTTTTCCGCTTTCGGAAGACTCCATCATGCCGAGCGCAATCACGGCGGACCTGATTCCCTCCGCAAGAGTCGTCTGACGCTGCCCGCCGTCTTCCATCATCTTCACGAAATCCCTCATCTGCTCCTCCTGACAGTTCATCGCGCCGGAGACGTCATATTCCGTGACCTCTTTTTTACGGAAAAGCCTGAGCCTGCCGTCACGCAGGATCACCGTATGTTCATCACCGTAAACTTCGATGTTGTCGTAAGAGACACCGTAACGCTGATAGGAGGATTCCAGTCCGCAGATGATTCCGTTTCGGTATACCAGTGTCCCGCTGACATAATCCGACGGTTTTCTGTCCGGCGGAATGTTCTTTTCAAGCATCACCGCGCGGGCATAGACACTCTCCGGCTCCGCCTCGAAAAACCAGTTCAGCAGATCAATGTAGTGCGTCACCATGTCAAGCGTAGTCCCGCCGGAGCGCGCATAATCCGCAAAATAATCGCCCCATTCGCGCGAGAACCATGTATTGCAGAACTGAACTTTCGCAAAACGGATTGTCCCGAGCACGCCGCTCCGGATAATCTCACGCATTTTCTTATTGATCTCATCATGTTTCCGGTGATGCCCGATCATAATCTTCGCCCCGTGCCGCTCCGCCGCCTTGAGAAGCGCCGGTCCCTCCTCCATCCTGCGGATCGCGGGCTTCTCGGAAAAGATATACCGGAAGCCCGCCTGCATCGCCGCCATCATGGACGCGGCATGGTCGGGACAGTAGTGGCACATCAGAATTCCGTTCAGCGAACGGTCTCCGAGCAGTTCCTCCTGCGAGGCATACTGTTTCGGAATTTTGTAACGCTCCGCAAAAATCCTGCTTTTTTCCGGGTCGATATCATAGACTCCGGCAATTTCAACATTTTCGATTTTCTGCAACTGCGCCGCATGTGCGTTTGCCATGCGCCCCGCTCCGATAAATGCGACTTTCAACATGATTCACCTCTTATTTCACAAAATTTTCCGTTAAGAATTTCAAACTCTCCGCAAACGATTCAAACGGATCGCCCACATCGGCGTCATGTTCCACGACATACCATTCCACACCTGCGGACTCCGCCGTTTCAAGAATCATATTCCAATCCAGATTCCCATATCCGACAGGCATCATCACCGGTTTTCCGTTCCAGAGACTCGAACGGTCCGCCGAATCCACCCCGTAGTCTTTCACATGGAGCACCCGCATTCTGCCGGAAAGCATCCGGATCCACCGGACCGGATCACCCCCGCCGCGCTGAACCCAGTGCGTATCAATCTCCCCTTCCAGTTCCGGCGCATTTTCATAGATCAGCTCCAGCAGAGTCTTTCTCCCGAAATGCCTGAACTCGACATGATGGTTGTGATATGCAAGCGTGATCCCCGCTTCCGCAAATTCCTGCGCTTTACGGTTCAGCATCCGCGCAAACGCCCTCGCCTCGCCCTCGCCCGTTACATTGACATGCGGACCGGGATATGCAAGATGGAAACAGTTCAATTTCCTGAGTTTTGCAATGATTTCCTCCGTTTTCCCGACGATATCCGCACCGTTTTCATGCGCGGAACAGGGAACCAGCGAATATTCCGCAAGCAGCCGGGCAAGCTCCTCCTCCGGCATTTTCGCAAGGCTGGACGAAAGCTGAACCGCACCGTATCCCATTTCATGAAGAATGCGAAACGTATCCGCCACTCCTTCCGGCGTTTTGATGAAATCCCGGAAACTGTACAGTTGTGCTGCAATCTGCGATTTCCTCATTGCATCACTCCGCCGTTACAGGTTCTATGTCCATCCATTCGCAGAACAGCAGGAGCTCTTTCTTCACATCTGCGTGAATTACTGCATAATGATGCTCGAACCCCTTTTTCATGATCGTATCGATCAGCGCCGGAACCGGATCGTCGAAACGGATGCGCAGCGGATTTCCGCGCAGATAAGGCTCCGTGTCGAGAGCTGTTCCCGGAGCGATCAGCATACGGTAGCGCCCGTCTGCGGACTGATCGAGTTTTGCGAGAGTGACGCGCCCGGCTTTCAGAGAAAAGTCGTTGGTGACGCCTTTCCTGTCGCCTCCGTCCACACGCATGTGCAGCCGCAGCTGCGTTTCCTCGAAATTCCGGCAGAGCGATTTCGGAGCCGCGCCGCAGTGCCAGACCACACCTGTATTGTCGCTTTCCTCATAGGAAATCAAATCGACAAAAAACGGAATCCCGCCTCCGGCGAGCAGTTTCAGGATCGCCATCGTGACCGCGCCGGGAATATCGCCCTCGCAGCTTGTCGGATATCCGTTGTCGCTGAGCATGCCGAGCACCGCACAGGGGGCGATTCCAAAGAGATCGGAAAATTCCGGCCAGCAGCGGACCGCGAACTCGGACAAACGGTATTTCTTCGCCATCGACTTGAAAGCACCGAACATCCGCGCCGCTTTCTCAAGTTCCGCGTCCGTGACCGCACAGACACTTGCCGCGGAGTTCCTTACAATGCCGCCGGCTTCTTCCAGTTGACCGTCCGTAAGTTTCCCGGCGGTATCAATCACCTCCGCAATATCGCTGACCTCCACGGTTACGCCGAGCTCGCGGCGAAGTTTCATTTCATCAAAATTGGAGGTGTAGAATCCCGGAACCCGCCCCCCGACCAGTCCGATGCGCAGGGAACACAGCTCCCTGAGGCAGCGCACCACGCTCAAAGGCTGTTTCAATGCCTCCGCAGTCTCTTTCGGGAGAGCTTTCACAAAAACATACCGCTTTTTCAGGCGGTTCATGACAAAAGCGCCGAGATTCGCGCCGCAGAAAGAGTTCTGTTCCCACATTTTGCCTTCCCCCGGTTCTTCCGGATTCGCCAGAAGAATTACGGGAACAGTCCCGATGCGTGTTCCGACCGCCGGAATCAGCGCCCCGACGGGAAACGTGATGAAGTGCATCACAAGAACATCTATATCTGCGCTTCGCAGTTCCGCACAAGCCTGTTCCGCCTCATCCTCCGCCGTGATCAGTTTCCCCGGATGATGCAGTTCCGCATGTTCCAGCAAAGAAAGGTTCTTCACCGTATCCTCCATCAATGCGTCGATTTTCGCAGTGCGCCAGCTCGCTTTTGAAAGGGCGAGATAACCGATTTTCAATGCTTCCATTCTGTTCTCCTCTTGACTTTTTGCATGTAACGAATATTGTAACTGCCTATCATTATATTCCTGTTTTCAGGATTTGGAATGAAGAAAACAAACAGCTTTTTATATAAAACGAACATCGGGAATACGGAGATGATATTTTTCTCGGGTCATCATTTCAGTCTTGCGGGAAGTATGCCGGAGAACCGGGCGACAGTCCGCAATGTGCCGCTCTATTACGGGATTCAGTTCAACTACCAGGGAGCATTGCGTCTGCGGATTGACGACGGCCCGGAGTTCCGCGTGGAAGGAGCGTATGCATTCATTACGCATCCGGGCGCATTCTTCGAATACGGCTCCATCGACAACCGTCCGAGGCACCATAATTTCATCTGTTCCTACGGGGAACGAATCCGGCAGTACATCGAAAGCGGGCTGATGGAACTCAATCCGGAAAATCCGCTGATTCCGGTACGGAATCCGGAACGTTTCCTGCAGAATATGCACTCGATCATTGCGCTGACAAGCCGGGTGGGACCTGTCCCCCCGCGTGCGGTTCTGCTGTATGAAGACCTTCTGCTTCAACTGCATGAATCCAGAGAAAAAGCCCTGAAACTGACGCCGTGCCAGATGCCGTATCTGGAACGGCTGATTGACGAAATCCGCCTGAATCCGCAAAACGACTGGGATTTTGAGAAGGAAGCGGAAGAATGCCATATTACGCCGACCCACTTCCGCCGCCTGTTCAAAGAGGCGGCAGGACTTCCGCCGCTCCAGTTCCTGCTCCAGAACCGTCTTCAGAAAGCCGCAGGGCTGCTGATCCATACCTCGGACCCGGTCAGCATCATCGCAGAAGAATCCGGCATCGACAACCCGTTCTATTTCTCACGTCTGTTCAAAGAGAAATATCAGATCTCACCGCTGGAATACCGCCGGGAGTTCACCGGATGTTCAGCCGGAACCAGCAGGTGAAGAACGCATCCACGGCAACCGGCTTATTCCTGCATTCATTTTTATTTCAGCAGATAAACACAACGCCATACAAGGGTTTTTCCGGCAGGCAGCTCCAGGACTTCCGAAACGGGTTCCACCGTATAGCCGCTCTCCAGATTCGCCCACGAGTAAAAACCGGCGGTTCTGCCATCCGGAATGATCCGCAATGTTTCACGTACCCCTTTCCCCGCCTCGACCGTAACAGGTCCGGGAATCACTTTTTCCACAGGCATCCGCCCGAAAACCAGGTGTCTGCGCAATTCGGGAGCGGCATCCGGCGAAGCAAGAAACAAGCGCTCATTCTTCGGAACGCCGGGAACGTAGGAAAGAGTTCCGCATGATATTCTTGTCAGCCCAGCCAAAGGCTCCTTTCCTGCGAAACGACTGCCGATCTTCGGGAAATTATTGATCTTGAATGAGAACCGCATCGGCTCCTTCCCCGGATTCATAAAACGGTAAGTCTGCATTATTTTCCTGCCATGCTCCGACAATGCGATTTCTTCTTCAATACGGAGCCCCGCAAGCGGGTTTTTCACGGCGGATGCATTCGCAAAATCCGGCACGGTATAGGAAAAACACACCGCAGGAATCCCGTTTTTCTCCATAATTGACTGCAGTTCAAATGGATAAGGTCCCGCAACCTGTTCCGGCGAATTCAGTGAGAAACGCCCCAGGAAACCGCGTTCATGATGATAAAGCGCATCGCTGCCGGAACCACCCTCCGGCTGCCATGCAACGATCTCTCCGCCGTCCAGCGCCGCAATCCCGATCCGGGCAGCTCCCTGCTCCAGAAACAGAACCGCTTTATCATCGTCCGGCAGAAGCCCCCAGCAGACAGCGGAGTTCGAGCTCCGGTAAGGCTTCACCTGACTTTGCTGCGCGTAACGGGCGGCAATCCTTTCCAGCTTCAAACGCAGGTCTTTCTGATCGCAACCGCCTTTTACAACCTTGCTCTCACGCTCCCGCGCAAGTCTGACGACAGCCGTTCCATTGGGCGGGATTTCAAGCAGGAAGCCTTCTCTTACGCGCCCGCCGGTGAAAATCTTTCCGTTTTCGGCAAGCCGCATCCGTCCGGCAAGCTCCTCGGCGGAATAAAAATCGCCATCGGCATCAGGCAGCGCCAGCTCCACAATCGCGGGAAGCGTATCCGAGAAATTGAACAGGGTCAAAAGTTCCGTCCCGTTCCGCCGGTGGCGAAGCACACGGATTTTGCGATCCAACTGGGGCATCGTCAGTTTCACGGACTCTCCGTTGCTTCCGACCGCGTCGAACTCCATCACATTGCGGCAGACAGCCTTGAATGAATTTTCCGGCAGAGCCGATTCCGCATAGAAATCCTCAACCCCGGCAACAACACGGTATCCCTCCTTGATCGCTTCGAGATAACGCCCGTCGAAAATATCGTTCGGCCAGAAACCGATCCCGTATCCGCCGAGCGCCGCCACAATCAGGATATTCTGTTTCACGGTCTCCGGCGTATAACGGCTGTAATACATCGCCATGTTCTCGCTGGGGTCAATGAAAGGGAAACAGGGCTTTTCCAGCGTGGAAATATTCAGCTTCATGGTCTCGAAAAAAGGAAGTCCGGTGAAATACGGCATATCCTGATGCAGATCAATATCCGGGTCCGATGCCTTCACATCCACGCCGCACCACTCCGCGACACGCTGTTTTCCCGTCTGGAGCGGATCGCTGATGAGCCAGAATTCAATTCCCGGCAGTTTTGTCCGGATTGCCCTGGACAGTCTTTGAATGATCAGCCGATGCTGTTCCACCCGGAATTTCAACCATTCGGCGCGGTATTTCGCAATGATCTCCTGCGTGGAAGGCACAGAGGGAAGTTTCGCAAACGCGGCAAAACGTTCCCGGTTCTCTTTGCTGAAACAATGGGTCAGTGCGCCCGGCTCATAATCCATTGCAATAGCTTTCACTTCCGGAGATTTTCTGATGGATTCAGCATAACCGTCAAAAAATTTTCCCCAGATCAGCCCCTCCGGATCTTCAATCAGATACCACGGGCTGACTGTTGCCGGCATCGGTTTGCCATCCGCGCCGATAGACGGGGGCAGTTTTCCCGGATACAGATTCTCTGTGACAGCTTGATAAAGCGGTCCGATCCACGGCATTCCGCGCGAAGCCGGCAGGTGGATGCAGTGATTGAAATTACCAAGTATCTTTTTCCGTTCGCTCTCAGGATAGGCGCCGAAATGGTACAGAAGCGAAATCCATGGACGTTTCTGCAGTGAACTCCAGAGTCCGACATAGGCATCACTGATTTCAGGAAGCATGTTCATGTTCCACGGACTTGAAATGCAAAGCTGAAAACGGTTGCAGGATTTCTCCGGAAGCTGTAATTCCGGAAGCACGTTTACAGTGAAAGAATGTTCCGGAAATTCCCGCTCTTTACTGCGAATCCGCCAGTAGATTTTTCCGGAACTGCCGGCTTCTGAAACTGCTTTCAGATAAATGCGGTTGTAATTTTCCCACGCTTGCGTCTTATTTAATTTGGAAGTGAAATCCGGAGCAAAAGTCAGGATGCAACGAGTATATTTTTTGCCGTCGCGCTGAATTTGTATTTTCCGGCATTGATCTTTTTCAAACTCCGGCTTTCCGTTTCGCCTTCCCGCAGGAAGCAAAGCTCCGGAAGCAAGATATTCCACGATTTCAGGCAGATCCAGCTCCATTTGCAGGAAATTACCCGGAATGACCTTGCGGTCAAGATTGATATTCAGGAGAAGTGCCGCCGGAAAGTCTTTGCAGAGAAAGAAAGAGTCTTTCTGATAATCCACCGGATAAAGGCGGGTGCTCAATGAGACATCCGGCTTTTCCTTCACTTTCTTAATCTGAATATCATCAAACCAGACACTTCCTGTTGCAGCACGCAGAGCGAGCAGTAAAGCCAAAGTCCTGCTTTGAAGCCGCTGCGTCCTGAAAGTATGCTCCACGTATCTCCAGCCGAAAGTGCCCCGGGCATGACGGTAGAGTCCGGTTCCCATGGAGAACAGCGGATTTCCTTTGTCCATCAGATAAACCACTCCGCCGTCATGCGTTCCCTTTGCCTTAATGTTTTCGCCTTTGATGAAATAACTGATCCGGTAAGTCGTCCCGGACTCCAGCTCCACCCATTGCGCCATGAATGAATGACAATCCGCCTTTGGGTTGTCAATGCGCAGGGAAGGTGCTTTCCCGGCAAAATTCTGTTTGTCCAGAATAAAATCCCCGAGCGGCGGTCCCCACGACTGTGTCCCCCATCCCTCAGGTTTTCCCTCTGCATTCACACTGGAAAAATCACCGTTCTTTACAAGATTCGCGGCAGACGAGACAATTCCGCAAAACAGCAGCAACATAAAACAAATTTTCTTCAAAATCATGATTTGTCCTTTCTTTTACGGTTGTCCCGTGTAAAGTGCAGTAACAGCACTCTCTGGGAAAACATGGTAAATCAAATGCCCTGTTCTGCTGAGCCGCGGATAGAATTGAGAGAAAGCGACAGCTTCCACATGGCCATCCAGCATTGCAATATTGGCACGTTTGTTATGCATCAGCCGGATGAGGGGATTCCCCGGCCCCCAGTAGCCGCCGTCAAAATAATGAAACATGTCCTCGGAACCGATCAGACCGCTGTCGGCAAAAAACGGCGTGGACGAAATTCTTGACGCATACGTTTTTGTGTGAGCCTCAAAATTTGTCGCTTCTGCGGAGTTGCCGAAAATAATCCTGCTGATACCGTAAGTTGACTGGTAATAAAGCCCAAATTCGTAGATGGGCGCTTTTTTCAGCGACGGACAGAAAAGACTTTTTTCAGTGGTATATTTCCCCTCGTTCAAGGTTCTGTTCCAGACTGCGTCATAAGAAACGCCCCACAGGACAGGCATATGTCCCTTGTAATCAGAACAGTACGTCATTGCTCCAAGGGTCAGTTGTTTCAGGTTGTTCATACAGCTGACGGCTTTTGCCGTCTTCCGCGCCTTGTCCAGCGCAGGAAGAAGCATTCCCGCCAGAATCGCAATGATCGCAATCACGATCAGCAATTCGATCAATGTAAACCGTTTCATTCTGATTCCGCAACTCATACTTCCTCTCCTTCTTGTAAAATAGGTTTCAATATTTCAGATTGGACTTCGTCTCCAAGCAGTAAATGATACAGTTTATCCATCGCCAGACTCCCCATCTCACGGAAAGGCTGAACCACGCGCGGGACCTGAATATAATCACCGTAGCGCGGAGCGAAATCATATCCGACCAGCTCGAAATCCGCTCCATATTTCCACCCGCGTTTTTCACAGGATGTCAGAATCAGCCCCGTGAATTCCGTACAGACCGTCATTATGCCGGCAGGCCGCTTCACCTGATCCAGCATCCGGTCTATTTCCGGAAGAATGAACTCGCGCTTCAACTCATTTTCCGCAATATGAAAAACCGAAAGCTCCGCATCGCTCTTCATTTCGCGGATTCTCCCGCAGAATGCGGCTTCACGGAGATCGTGCGTAAGCGTCGCACTCGTGAAAACCGCATAAGACGCCGGATTCTTTTCCAGCAGATGCTCCGCCGCGATCCTTCCGCCAGCCTCGTCATCAATGTCCAGCGTAATTGTCTTTTTCATCGGCCATTTCAAGGTGTTCAGCGAAATGATTTTCCCGCCGCTGGCCATATACTCTTCCAGTTTGGAAAGAATTTTTTCATATTCGCGGTCCCAGAACGGCACATAGCTGATGATCCCCGTGTGGTGAAACGACGTCATGGAATCAATGAAACGGCAATAGGAATCCGCGGTCATGCCGAAATAATAAGTGAGCGGGATGTCATACCGGTTGGAGCCGTCGGCAAGCCCCTTGATCTGCTCCAGCAGCAGGACATCGCGCCATAGCGGCAGGAACACACCCACCGTCGCCTTTTTGCGCCGGCGCAGACTCACCGCCTGAAGATTGGGCCGATACCCCATTTCTTCAGCAATCCGCCGGATGTATTCGCGGCGTTCCGGAGAAACCCGTGTATATTTCTTGTTGTTCAACACCACGGAAACAACCGTCTGATGCACTCCGGCAGCCTTCGCAATGTCCTTCAAAGTCACGCTCATAAATGATGATTCCTTGATTGCTTTAATCGTTTACAGCATTATTATAAGCGACAACCTGCGTTTTGTCAATGGGGAAAACGGAAAAAACTTTGAATTTTCCATAAATCAGCAGTAAATCGTCCAATATCAGGTGCATTTGCCGCCGACGGCAATCTCATATCTGCGTCATGAGTATTTTTATGGACAAGAACCAGTCTTATCATAAAATTAATAAAGTCTATCATAATGAAATCTGAATACTTTATATCACAGAATGAATATATTTTGATAGAAAAATGAGAAAAAATCAAGTAATTTTCAAAATACCTGTTGACAAATCCTGATTTCTGTTTATAATAAAAAGTAAGTTAAGACTATAACAACACTTCAGAAAGTCTTTTATGAAAGTTGTATCGATAAGAAAAAACCTGACGGAAACACCGCCAGAGCTCAACAGGGACCGGCAGCCAGGCAGTTTGCAAGACGAAGCTCATCATTTTCAAGCAAATCATATTAACCAAAGAAAGGACCCCCTCATGCCCAGCAAAACAGAATCCGCCGGAACAATGGCAGAAAGAATGCCGCGGGATTTAGATAATGCGGACGACTTTCCAGGCTTAAAGGAACAGGAAAAACTGCTTCAGCAGTTCCGCAGCCATCTTCTTTCGTCGTTCCCCGCCCGCCGGTTCTTCCTTCCGGGGAGGAGAAAGAGGATTTTCACCCTGATAGAACTCCTTATCGTAATTGCGATCATCGCGATTCTGGCAGGAATGCTTCTTCCGGCATTGAATCAGGCAAGGGAAAAAGCACGTTCGATTGCCTGTCTCAGTAATTTGAAGCAGTATGGGCTCGCCGGACTCAGTTATGCCGGTGACAACAACGGATATGCCTCTTTTGAATACAGTTCGCCCATCACTCCGTGGATGTTTGCCTTTTATCCCTACATGAATATCAAGGTTCCGGATAACAAGACCGGGCTTCTGCCTCCGAAAATAGCATACTGTCCCTCGCTTGACACCTCTTTCATCACCTTGTATTATCAGACATGCTACGCTGCCGATGTTTAT
>ERZ1673738.3916-NODE-3916-length-15720-cov-10.093010_pt1 | contig 15720 bp, 22 predicted proteins | sample MGYA00580198_ERZ1673738 | MGnify/ENA primary metagenome ERZ1673738 (study PRJEB41218, sample SAMN15661784) | gut metagenome | host: Homo sapiens | place: Canada: London | collected 2015-08-20/2019-03-30 | study: EMG produced TPA metagenomics assembly of... | reverse complement strand
TCATCTGCGGCGGCATCAATGTGGTGGTGCAATTCTTTGTAAACCTGGGCTTGACCATCGCCAACATCGCCCTGGGCATCTGGAACGCCCTGGGGGCCTGCGCTCAAAATATCGGCATCGCCTTTGGCAATGTCATTGCCGGGGTGCAGTCCTGGTTTTATAACCTGCTCTCCACGGCCCTCACCGTTGTGGCCGGTATCTGCGAGGCTTTGAACAAGCTGCCCTTTGTGGAGTTTGATTACTCCGGCATCACCAATGCGGCCAGTGACTATGCCGCCAAGGCGGCGGAGGCATCCGGCAACATGCAGGATTTTGTCAGCGTGGGCGATGCTTTCAGCGAGGGCATGAGCACCTTTGAAACCTGGCAGGATGGCTGGGCCGGGGACGCTTTTGACGCCGGAGCCAACTGGGGCGATGGTGTAGCCGCTGGCGTGTCTGATGCCATCGGCGGCCTGTTTGACATGGACCTGGGAGCTGCTACGGACTACGGGACCGGCATGGGCGACCTGGGCGGCTTTGCCCTGGACGATATTGCCGGGAACACCGGAGAAACTGCCGCCAACACCGGAGCAGCCGCCGATGCTCTGACGGCTACCACGGAGGAGCTGGAGTATTTACGGGACATCGCTGAGCGGGACGCCATCAACCGCTTTACCACGGCGGAGGTCAAGATTGACATGACCGGCATGACCAACCGCATTGAGGGCGGGGCCGATCTTGACGGCGTTATTTCCGTATTGACTGACGGCTTTACAGAGGCCCTGCTGACTGCGGCGGAGGGCGTCCATGCGTGACCATTGCCCAACCCCGGAAAAGCAGAGTTTTTTCCATTGGAAAAAAGGAGGGCATCCACATGAGCTATACATGCTATCTGGGCGGGGCCCTTTGGCCCACCCCGGAAAAGCTCCAGGTCAAAATCAAGGGCAAAAATAAAACCCTGGTCCTCTTGAATGAGGGGGAGGTCAATTTCCTGCGGGCTCCTGGCCTCACGGAAATCACGGTCCCCTTTGACCTGCCCATGCTCACGGGCAGCCAGTCCCCGGACTATTTCCTGGGATTGCTGGAGAGCTTGAAAACCAACAAAGAAACCACTCAATTCATGCTGGTGCGGGTGTCCCCCTCCGGGGGGATGCTCTTTGACACCAACATCAAGGTGAGTGTGGAGGACTACAACATCACAGAGGACGGCAAAAAGGGCCTGGATGTGGCCGTTGATGTCAACCTCAAGCAATGGCGGGACTACGGCACAAAAACGGTGACTGTGGAGGAGCCCAAGGATGAGAGCACCACACCCACCGTGACGGTGCAACAAGAGCGGGAGGCAAGCACCGCACCCACGGCCAAAACCTACACGGTGAAAGCCGGTGACTGCCTCTGGGCTATTGCCGCCAAGTATTATGGCAACGGTGCAGACTACACCAAAATCTACAACGCAAACACGGACAAAATCAGCAATCCCAATCTCATCTACCCCGGGCAGGTGCTCACTCTCCCATGACCTATGAATTGCTGATACAACACCAGGGGACCATCATGCTGCCGCCCGTGGTTGAGAATGTGAGCATTGAATGGGAGCGCCAGGGACAGCCCGGAAAACTCACGGCGGAGGTGGTCAAGACCCCTGGCCTGAGTTTCCAAGAGGGGGACCCGTGCCGTTTTTCCGTGGACGGCACCCCCGTCTTTTATGGCTTTGTCTTTGAGAAGTCCCGAAAAGGCAGCACGGATGATGTCATCCAGATCACTGTGTATGACCAGCTCTACTACCTCAAGAACAAGGACACCTATGTCTACACCAACAAAACCGCCGCCGATGTAATACGCATGATTGCGGAGGACTTCCAGCTCAATGTTGGTGACCTTGAGGACACCGGCTACACCATAGGGAGCCGGGTGGAGGACAACCAGACCCTCTTTGACATCATCCAGACCGCATTGGATGAAACCCTCAAGGCCACATCCCAGATGTATGTGCTGTATGACGATGTGGGCAAGCTGACCCTCAAAAACATCGGCAGCATGAAACTGGGGGTGCTCATAGATGAGGACACCGCTGGGGACTTTGACTACAAAAGCTCCATCGCCTCCCAGACCTATGACAAAATCAAGCTCTCCTATGAAAACAAGGACACTGGAAAGCGAGAAATCTTTGTGGCACAGGATAGCTCCAACATCAACCAATGGGGCGTCCTGCAATACTATGAGAAACTGGACAGCACCGAAAATGCCAAGGCCATGGCGGATGCCCTCCTGGACCTCTACAACACCAAAACCCGCACGCTCAAGCTGCGGGATGTGTTGGGGGACATCCGGGTCCGGGCCGGGACCCTGCTGGTGGTCATGCTGGGGCTGGGTGACATCAATGTTTCCAGCTATCTCATGGTGGAGCAGGCAAAGCACACTTTCAACAACGAGCAGCACTTGATGGACCTAAACATGCGAGGTGGTACATTTGTCACTTGACATCAACCAACTGGTCAAGCTGGTCAAGCAGGCCGCTGTGGAGGCCGTCCAGGCTGGCGCTCCCATGAGTGGGGGCTATGGCTATGTGACATCCACCTCCCCGCTTGAAATCACGGTTGACCAAAAGAAAATCTTGTCTGAGGCCCAGCTCATCCTCACGGACGCCGTGAGGGACTACACCGTGGAGATGACCACCATGCCGGAGTTTCACGAAACGGAGGAAATCAGCGGCGGGGCCGGGGACGCTGCTTTTGCGTCCCACAAGCACCGCTACCAGGGCCGGAAAAAGTGGAAAGTCCACAACGCCCTCCAGATGGGGGAAAAGGTCATCCTCCTCCGGTGTGACGGCGGGCAGCAGTACATAGTCCTGGGACGATGGGAGGCGAGGAGCTGATGGCTACATTACCGACCACTGGGGATGACCTGGACCTCATCACCTTTGCGGTGGAAACCCAGCCCAGCTACACCCACAAGCTGGATATTGACCGCAACCAGGTGAGGGGCATGACGGATGAGCGGGATGCCGTCCTCCAGGCCGTTTACCTCATCTTGAATGTGGAGAGATATGCTTTCCCCATTTACTCCCGCAATTATGGCTCTGAGCTGTCCGATCTGATAGGCAAGCCCAAGGATTATGCCATGAGCGAGATAAAACGGCGCATCACGGAGGCGCTCCTCCAGGATGACCGCATCACCTCCCTGGACGGCTGGACCTTTGAAACGGGCAGAAATTGGGTCCTGGCCAGGTTTGCCGTCCACACAATCTATGGCGATGTAAGCGCCGAAAAGGAGGTTGACATCTGAATGTTTGAAAGCAGGACCTATGAGGCGCTGCTCAGCAGCGCCCTTTCCAGGGTGTCCTCTCCGGTGGATAAACGGGAGGGCTCCATGGTGATGAATGGCGTGGCTCCGTCCATGGCAGAGCTGGCCCAGCTTTACATTGCGGCGGACTTTGTACTCCAGGCTACCTACATCCTCACAGCGCCCAGGGAGTACCTCATCAAGCGGGCCCATGACCGCAACATGGACCCCTACCCGGCCAGCGCTGCTGTCTATCGTGCGGAGTTTAACATTGAGGTCCCCGTGGGCACCCGTTTTTCCTGCGAGGACCTCAACTTTGTTGTGACCGCCCGGATGGACCCGGAAGATGACACCGAAACCGGGCTCAGCCACCAGGTCACCTGTGAAACCCCGGGAGCCGTGGCCAACAGCTACGGCGGCACCCTCATCCCGGTGGAGTATGTGCAGGGCCTCACCAGGGCAGAACTGGTGGAGCTGCTCATCCCCGGGGATGATGAGGAGGAAACGGAGGCTTTCCGCCAAAGAGTGCTGGACAGTTTCCAGTCCCAGGCTTTTGGCGGAAACCAGGCCGACTACCGGGAGAAAGTGCTGGCCATGCCCGGTGTGGGTGACCTCAAAATACACCCCGTATGGAACGGGGATATTTCCCCGGCCAGCCTCATCCCCGGGGAGGAGGTGGAAAGCTGGTACACCAGCATCATCTCCACGCTGAGCGGCCCCGTGGCCGCCTGGCTCACGGCGGTCTATACGGCGGCCAAAGAGAAAAAGCTCACGGTGGGAGGCACCGTCAAGCTGGTCATCATGGCCTCTGACTACAAGGCCCCCACACCAACGCTGCTGGAGGAAATCCAGACGGCGATTGACCCCGAGCAGAACGCCGGGGAGGGCCTGGGCCTGGCTCCCATCGGGCATGTGGTCTTTGTGTCCGGCGTGACGGCTGAGGAGGTGGACATTGAGCTCCATCTCACCTATGCCGCCGGATGGGACTGGGATGCCGTCAAGAGCTATGTGGAGGCCGTCCTTGATGCCTATTTTGTGGAGCTGTCCCAGGACTGGGCCAGCTCTGATTTTTTGACTGTCCGCATCTCTCAGATTGAAAGCCGCATCCTGGCGGAGTGCTCCAGCATGATTACTGACATCGGCGGCACCAAAATCAACGGGCAGGAAAGCAATCTGACCCTGGGGCCGGACAGCATCCCCGCCAGAGGGGAGGTCACCGATGGATAGACAGCTTTTGAACTACCTGCCGCCCGTTCTGCGGGTGGTGCAGGAGTTTCAAACCATCAATGGGGCCAATGAGCCGGAAATTTCCCGTGCCTGGGACGCATTGGACCGAGTGCTGGCCAATCAATTTCTGGAGGACGCCGATGAGGACGGCGTGACGATCTGGGAGAAAGAGCTGCGGCTCTACCCCAAAGACACGGACACCCTGGAGGCCCGTAAAGCACGCATAAAAGCTAAGTGGAATTTGGAACTACCGTATGTCATCCGATGGTTGAGAAATTGGTTGACCGGCGTGTGCGGCCCAGATGGCCATGCTGTTTCCCTTAAGGACTACACCCTGGACATCCAGCTGGACTACACGGTCCTGACTGAGCCCTCCCGGCTGGCGGAGGAGGTCCTGGAGATGCTGCTGACCATCCGCCCGGAAAACATCCTCATCCTGATGACCTCACTGGTGCAGTCCACCGGCGGCGTCCGGCTGGGGGTCCACACTGAGCGGTCCCTGCACATGGACATCTGGCCCATGCTCACAAACGAGCTGGAGAGCTCCGGCGGTGTCATAGGGGCCGAGCCTCTGGAATATCGCACCACCGTTGAAATTTATCCGTATGAACAGGAGGAAAGTGGAAATGCCTGACCAGGAAAAGAAGTATGGCACCAGAATAACCACCGCTGGGTCCACCCTCATCACCAACTGCATTTTGGCAGGGACCAAGCTGAAAATCACCCAGGCCGCTGCTGGTGATGGCGGCGGCAGCTACTATGTCCCCAGCACGGAGCAAACTGAACTTGTGCGGGAGCTGTGGCGGGGCCCCATCGTGTCCGCTGAGCAAAACCCCACTGTGCCCAACATGATGGATGTCAAAATCATCATTGATGACAGTGTTGGCAATTTCATTTGCCGTGAGATGGGCCTCTTTGATGAGGACAACAACCTCATCGCAATCTGCAACACACCGGACACGGAAAAGGTGGCCATCTCCACCGGCGTGGATGGGCGGCTCACCATGCTCATGCACATCGTTGTGGTTGACAGCTCTGTGCTTGAGTTTACCATTTCCCCGTCCCTGGACACGGTGACGCCGGAGGACCTGGAGGAAGCCATTGCAGAGCACAACACGGCACCTGACAGCCACCAGGACATCCGCCAGAGCATCACAACCACTGTGGCTGGCCACGATGCCAGCGAAACGGCCCACCCGGACATCCGTGTGGCCTTGAGCGGCCTGGACAGCCGCCTCTCCGTGCTGGAGCTGAAATATGGCACCAATGTCACCGGCAACAGCTTTGAGGTCACTTTCTCTGACCTCCTGGATGTGGTGGTCACGGGTGTCTGGAATGAAACTTATGCGAGGATTGAGTTTTAATGCCAAGCTATGACATCATCCCACTTGCCTCTGATCTGCTGGATTACACCATCCAGCGGGTCAAGCAGAAAGACCCGGAATACAGACAGGTCAAAGCGTATGTGCCGGAAAACGGCCAGATGGTGGAAAAGACCCTCTATGAGCGGGTGAAAGACAATGGCAAGCCCCGCTTTCCCAAGAGCCAGGCTTTCCACCTTTGCGCTGAGCTCCAGGCCTGCGCCCTCCGTATTCTCAAGGGCTGCATGGCCGCAAACGGGCGCTATTTTGAAACTGGGTATGAGGAGCGGCTGAAAGACCTTGACGGCGTGCTCATCGAGTGTGAAACCATGGGGCAGCTCATCAACCTCAGTTTCAAGCGCAAATACATCACCGGCGATCAATGCCACTATTGGGCAGAGCTGGTGCGTCCGGTAAGGCAAAAAGCCTTTAGCTGGCGAAAAGCAGACGGCAACCGGGCCGCCGCTCTCCGGGAGGCCAAGGACGCCCAGGAGCTTGCCAAAATGGGGCAGATGGCCTTGCAAATTGCGGAGGCCCTGCGGCCCCACTGATTTTAGATACTACGGCCCCAAGCCGTGTATTTGGGTGTGACCTGTTTATTTTCTCCTACCTCCCCGAACACGAACAACACCAACAACGCCTGGAGGCTGAACTCCAATGGCAACATCAACAACAACAACTGCAACAATTCCAACGGGTCCCGCCCCGCTCTGATGGTAAGGCCCGACCGATTAGGCCCAAAGCTGAAAGCAGCGCCATCCATCACATCAAAGGAGGTCACATCCAGCCTTGCAACCAAGGCAAACACATTGCGCCGATGCACCCCGCCGCCCAAGAGGAGGCGGGGCGCTGCTGGTCCTGTTCCCTGCGGCACCTACACGGCGCATAAGGACAGGGAGGCCCGCCGGGATGGACAGGGGGCCGCCCGTATGTTAGGGGTATGAAACCCGTGCTTAAATTCTCCGAAATCTGCACCTTTGCGGTGCTCTATAAAGCCTACCTTGCGGCCAGGCGGGGCAAGCGCTCCCGGGCCGCTACCGCACATTATGAGGTCCACCTGCTGGCCAACATCGTCAATCTTGTCTACATCCTGCAAACCAAGATTTACCGCCCGGGGCTGTTCCGGGTGTTCTATGTCTACGAGCCCAAAAAGAGGCTGGTGCAGGCCCCGGCTTTTGTTGACAAGGTGGTCCAGCACGCTTTGGTGGACAATCTCATCTATGAGCGCATCACAAAAAGTTTCATTCTTGACAACTACGCATCCCAGAAAGGAAAAGGCCTGCACTTCGGCCTGGATAGGCTCAAGGGCTTTTTCACGGAATACTGGAACAAATACCGCACAGCGGAGGGCTGGGTCCTCAAGGCCGATGTGCGGCATTTCTTTGCATCTATTGACCATGACAGGCTCAAGGAAAAGCTCAAAAAGCTGGACCTTGAGCCTATTGTTTATGACCTGCTGTGTACCTACATAGACAGCACGGATGGGCTGCCGCTGGGCTATCAGACCAGCCAGCTTTTTGCCCTGCTGTTTCTGGATGAGTTTGACCACTTTGTCAAGGAACGGCTCCACATCCGTTGGTATGGCCGCTATATGGATGACTTTTTCCTCATCCATCCAGACAAGGAATATTTGCAATTCTGCCTCAAAGAAATCCGGGCTTTTATGGCCGATCTGGGGCTGGAGCTCAATGAGAAAACCCAGATTTTCCCGCTGAGAAACGGGATTGACTTTTTGGGCTTTCACACCTACCTGACGGAACAGGGCAAGGTCATCCGCAAGCTGCGGCACAGCAGCATCAAGCACATGCGCTCTAAGCTCCGCCGGTGGGAAAAAGACTACCCGGCGGGCCTTGTGAGCCGTGAGGTCATTCTGCAAAGCTGGCAGGCCTGGGATGCCCATGCCGCCCACGGAAACACCTGGTCTTTGCGCCAGCAGGTGCGGGACCGTGTGCAAAACATTCTAAAGGAGGAAATCTAATGGCCACAACCACCCTGGGCAACAAAGCAACCGGCAGTATTATCAAGCTGAAAGAAAACGGCACGCTGGTTGACTTCTATGTTGCCAAACATGACTACGAAAGCGGCCTCAATGGGGCTGGGAGGACCCTGGTGGTCCGCAAGGATTGCTATGACAAACGGGCGTGGGACAGCGGAAATGTCAATGCCTATGCGAGTAGTGACCTTGATGCCTGGTTTAACAGCACCTACAAAAACATGCTGGAGGCCACCATCCGCTCCCTCATCGGCACCACCAAAATCCGCTATACCCCCGGCAATGGTAACACCACGGTGGGCACCCTGGAGCGCTCCGTTTTTGCCCTGTCCCTCACGGAGCTGGGTGAGAGCCACACCTATGCCAATGTGGAGGGCTCCGCTTTGCCCATCGCCAGCACGCTCAAAATTGCCTATCTGAACGGCAGCGCCACCACCCAATGGACCCGCTCCCCGAACACGGGCAGCACCGGCAGCGCCTGGTGGCTGAGCTCCAATGGCGACATCAACTACAACTACTGCAGCAATTCCCGCGGGTCCCGCCCCGCTTTCACTCTCCCCTCCAACCTCTATGTAAGCGATGACGGCTCTGTGTTTCAGAACACCGCCCCCTCTACGCCCGCCAGCATTTCCGTCCCCAGCAGCATCAACGGTGGCACCTCCATCACGGTGAGCTGGGCGGCCTCCACGGACGCTGAGGGCAACCTTGAGGGCTACATTGTCGAGCGCTCCACCAACGGCGGCTCCTCCTGGTCCCAGATTTACCAGGGCAGCGCCACCAGCACCAGCAACACGGTGGCCTTTGGCACCGAAAGCGTGACTTTCCGGGTCAAGGCCTATGACAGCGCCGGGCTTGAGAGCGGCTGGAAAACCAGCAACACGGTGACTGTGACCAACAACCGGGCCCCCAGCGCCCCCGGCAGTTTGACCGTCCCCGCCATCGTGAGAGGCGGCAGCACTTTGGCCATCTCCTGGGCAGCGGCCTCCGACAGTGACGGAAACCTCAGCGGCTATGAGCTGGAGCGCCAGGTGGACGGCGGCGGCTGGTCCCAGATTTACAAGGGCAGCGCCCTGGCCTATACCGACACCATCACCTCCGGCTGGAATACGGTGGCCTATCGTGTGCGGGCCTATGACACCTATAACTCCACCAGCGGCTATGTGACCAGCGAAACCCGGACAGTGGATAACAACGCCCTGCCGGTCATCACCAGCTCCACGGCCTCTGGGACCGACCTGGGCACCAAGGAAACCGGCTTTGATCTGGCCTACACCGTGACCGATGCCGACAATGACACGGTGACGGTAAAAGAGTACCTGGACGATGTGCTCAAGCGGACCTACACCGCCACCCTGGGGCAAAGCAACACCGTCCAGTGTGTCACCACCGCCAACTGGCAGAAAGTCCTCAACGGGGCCCACACCATCAAGGTGGTGGCCAATGACGGCAAGGCAGACAGCGCCCCCTACACGGTGACCTTTACCAAGGCAGTCTATGAGGCCTCCATCACGCTGGCAGAGCCTATGGAGGCGGACGATGACATCACCGTCATGGTGCTCAATGTGCTGGGCTCCATTCCGGCGGATGCTGACCTGGAGGTCCTGGTGACCAACAACGCCAACGATACCAGCCCCGTGTGGGAGGACGCCACCACCGACATCAAGAACGGCAACAACCACATTTTCACCAACCAGACCGCCGCCAACGGCTTTGCGTTTAACTTCATCGTCACCGTGTCCCGTGGGGCCAGCAACACCGGCGGCTATATCACCAACATTGGAGGTGCTTTTCAGTAATGGCTATCAAGAAAAAGACCACCAGCCTCAAGGAACTCCATGAGGCCCAGCGCTATGAACAGCAGCAGCGGGATGCCGCCGCCATCGCCTTTGTTGTGCTGGCAGAGGCCGGGTCCATTGACGATGTAACCGCATCGGAGCAGTCCCTCCTCTTTGCGGAGTGGGAGCCTAACATTACATACACCGTGGGGCAGCTCCGGCAATATGGTGGCAAGCTCTACCGTTGTGTGCAGGCTCACACCTCCCAGACCGGCTGGGAGCCGCCCAATGCGGCCTCCCTCTGGTCCATCACCAGCGACCCGGGGGAGGAGTGGCCCGCCTGGAGCCAACCGCTGGGGGCCCATGATGCCTATGCCGCCGGGGCTAAAGTGAGCCATAACGGCCAGCATTGGACCTCTGATCTGGACGGCAATGTGTGGGAGCCTGGCGTCTATGGCTGGAGCCAGGCAGCGGAGTAAACAGGAGGAACACAATGAGCATCCAAGAAATTCTTGCAGGCGGGGGCGGGGTGCTCCTTGTCCTTATGACCATTGTGGAAATTGCCCCCGTTAAAATCAGCCCCTGGGGTGCTATCGCCAAAGCGATTGGCCGGGCCATCAATCGGGAGGTGATGGTCAAATTGGATGAGATGGCAGCGGCTCAAAAAGACACCAGGAAACGGCTGGACGCCCACATCAAGGTGGATGACGAGCGGGCAGCTGATATGCACCGGGCCCGCATTTTGCAGTTTAATAATGAACTCATCCGGGACATCCCGCACACCCGAGAGGAGTTTATTGAAATACTGGCGGAAATTGATGGGTATGAGCGCTTTTGCCGTGAAAACCCGGACTATCAAAACAACCGGGCCACCCATGCGGTGGCCAATATCAGCCGGGTCTATGATGACCGACTGCAAAAGCATGATTTTCTATGAGGAGGCAGCGCAAAATGGACACTTCCAAAAAGCTGCTCTGGACCCATGTGGTCATTTCTGTCCTGCTGTGTGTGGCCACTATCGTCACCAACTATCTGGGCTTTGATGTGACCGCCCTGGCGGCCCTGGCTGGGACCTCTCTGGCAACCACCGGGGCCTGGGGCGGTTTCTATTTCTGGAAAGCAAAAAACGAAAACCGGGCTAAATACGCCCAGCGGTTTCTCAAGCAGTTTGCGGACAAGTATGGGGCGGATGTCGCAGTCCGTGTGGCAGAAATCGTGTTGAAAGACTAAGTAAAGGAGATATTGCAATGAGTAAGATGACCGCAAAGGAACTGGTGGAAAAGGCGGTTGACATCGCCAAGAACTACAAGACGCTGTATGTCATGGGGTGTTTTGGCGCTCCGCTGACCGGCGCAAATGTGACCCGGTATTGCACCAACCACTCCTACAACAAGGCGGCGGACCGGACGGCCATGATTAAGGCCGCCGCCGATCAGAGCCCCCCGGTGTTCGGCTTTGACTGTGTGTGCCTCATCAAAGGCATCCTCTGGGGCTGGAGCGGTGACGCCTCCAAAACCTACGGCGGGGCCTCCTACGCCTCCAACGGCGTGCCGGACATCGGTGCTGACACCATGATTACAAAATGCACCGGGGTGAGCACCACCGGCTGGGCTGATATGGTCATCGGTGAGGCTGTCTGGATGTCCGGCCATATCGGCATCTACATTGGGGACGGTCTGGCCGTGGAGTGTACCCCCAAGTGGGACAACAAGGTGCAAATCACCGCCGTGGGGAACATCGGCAGCAAGGCAGGCTATAACACCCGTACCTGGACCAAGCACGGCAAGCTGCCCTATGTGGACTACACGGGGGCCTCTACGGGCGGGAGCACCGGGGGCACAACCCAGCCCACCACGCCCTCTGGGAGCGCTCAAACGGCCTCTGTGGGCGATACGGTGACCTTTACCGGCACCAAGCACTATGTCAGCTCCAACGCCACCAACGGGGCCACCTGCAAGCCCGGCAAGGCCAAGGTCACCGCCGTGGCCAAGAACGCCAAGCACCCCTACCACCTCATCAAAGTAACGGGCGGCGGCTCCACGGTCTATGGCTGGGTGGACGCCGCTGACATCCAGGTGGATGGGGCCATCACCGTGGGTGCCAAGGTCAAGGTCAACAAGGGGGCCAAGACCTACACCGGCGGGAGCCTGGCCTCTTTCGTCTATAACAACACCTACACTGTCATGCAGATTGACGGCTCCCGTGTGGTCATCGGCCAAAATGGCACCGTGACCGCCGCCGTAAATATCAATGACCTCACCCTGGCCTGATTAAGAAAGGAGAACAACATGGAAACTATTTTTGACTGGTCTGCTGTGCTCAGCATCGTGGGCGTCCTGGTGGTAATCACCAACATCATCACCCAGGTCCTCAAAAAGCTCACCTGGGACAAGCTGCCCACCAACATCCTGGCCGTGCTCATCGCCATGGTCCTGACCCTTGCGGCCTTTTTCGCCTACTGCCAGATTAAGGAGCTGGCCATTGTGTGGTACATGGTGGCCGCCGCTGTGGTCATGGGCTTTTTTGTGGCCTATGCGGCCATGTTTGGCTTTGACAAGCTGAAAGAAGCCATTGCCCAGCTTGACCAGAAAAAGATTGAATAAGTGCAAAAAAGCCGGAGAGGGTCAAACCTCTCCGGCTTTTTTTTATTCTCTTTACAGGGTATAGTCCCCGGCGGCTGCCCCGATCTGAGCGGACAACGCCCGAAAAGCATCTCCGGTTTTGGGCTCAAGATACCAAAAAGCCAGCATCCGCTCCCCATCCTGGGCGGTGTAATGGAACACGGCAAACCACTTGACGGCCTTGCCATGCGCTGTGGTGGCCGCCGTGCCGTGATACCGGGCCATGAAATTGCGCTCTGGCATCATTTCAAGGCCGGTCACCTTTTCCAGCGGGAGCGTGGCAGCTGGGCCATTTACCTGCTGGAACACCAGCCCGGCCTCAGTCTGCTCCATAAAACACGGGCCATCCTGGGAAAAGCCTCTCAGGCCCTCATAGTGCATCATGCGGACCCCTGCGGGGAGGTCCTTTTTCTTTTTGCCAAACAACATGTGGCATCGCCTCCTTTGTATCTCCATTGTAAGGTTAGGCCCTCATTGTGTCAAGTATTGGAGCCTAAAGTGACAATGACATATCAAAAGAGCACAATATAATTGACATTATGGAGGTGATGCTGGTGATAGCAGAACGGATAAAAGAACTCCGGCAGGCACGGGGCTGGACGCAAGCAGACCTTGCCCGGCGGTTGAACATAACCAGGAACGGCGTCAACTCCTGGGAGCAAGGGCTCTCTACGCCGTCCCCATCCTCTCTGGTTGACCTGGCCAAGCTGTTCTCTGTTTCAACGGACTATCTGCTGGGCATGGAGCCTTTACATACCGTGAATGTATCTGGCCTGGATGAGCGGGATGTGGCCATCCTTGCGGAACTGGCGGACCGGCTACGGAAAAGCAAGACAGAGGACTAAAAGACGCCTGGAGCAATCCGGGCATCTTTTTTTTTCTTGACGATATACAACTAAAGTAGTATAATGAGGGCAACGGAGGTGAGCATGATGGACACCAAGAAAAACAGCAGACTGCAAAACACCCGCCTGGCCGCTGGACTTTCTCAATCCCAGCTGGCCGCCGCCACTGGGCTCAATGTGCGGACGCTCCAATGCTATGAACAAGGGGCCAAAGACATCAACAATGCCAAGTTAGCCACCCTCCTCAAGCTCTGTTTGGCGCTTGACTGCAAGCTGGGTGACATCCTGACGGATGAGGCCACGGTCAAGCTATTGGAGCAGTACATGGCAGCATAAACGGCAGATCAGAGCGGGGCGGCAGCGCCCCGCTTTTCTCATTTTTGGAGGTGCAGCATGAACCACAAGGATGCAAAGCATTTTACATGGGACCAACGCCTGACACTGGAGCGGATGCTCAAAAAGGGATTTACCAAGGCCGCCATTGCCAGCGCTCTGGGCAAGTGTGAGCGGTCCATCTACTATGAGATCAACCGGGGCCTCTGTGTCCAGCAGACCTCTGGCTATGAGTTTATAGAGGTTTACTGCCCGGAGGTGGCTGAGCGGAGATACAGAGAGTTTCTAAAAGAAAAAGGCCGGGACCTCAAAATTGGAAAAGACCACGCCCTGGCCCGGAGGCTGGAGGAGCTGGTCATGGTCCATGGCTTTGCACCTGGAGCTGCCCTGGCGGAGATCAGAAACAACGGAGAGGTCTATGATACCGTGATATGTGAAAACACGCTTTATAATTACATCTACCGGGGAGATGTTTTCCTCCAGCTCACACCGGACCACCTGCACAATAAAGGCCGCCGTCATTATGCCGCAAACAGCAAACGGCAAGCCGCCAGGAGCTCCCACGGAAAAAGCATTGAAACCCGCCCCCAGGAGGTCAAAGGACGAGGCAGCTTTGGCCATTGGGAAATGGACAGCATCATGGGGTGCAAAGGCTCCAAAAAAGCCCTCCTGGTCCTCACGGAACGCCGAACACGAATGGGCATTGTAATGCTCCTGGAGGACCACACGGCGGCCAGCGTGGTCAAGGCCATCAACCGCCTGGAGCGCCGTTTTGGCAAGCTGTTCTACAAACTTTTCAAGTCAATCACCGTGGACAACGGCTGTGAGTTTCAGGACTTCGAGGGCATAGAGGCCGCCCACCGGCGCAAGGGCAAGCGGACCGTGGTGTTTTTCTGTCACCCATACAGCGCCTTTGAGCGGGGCTCCAATGAGAACATGAACAGGCTGATTAGACGATTTTTCCCCAAGGGCACCAGCTTTGACACCGTGACGCCGGAGGAAGTGAGGGCAGCAGAAAAATGGGTGAACAGCTACCCCCGCAAGCTGCTGGGGTGGCAATCTGCGGCCACGCTCTTTGAAAAAGAGCTCCTCTCCGCCTGACAGGGAATAAGAAAAGCAGCCGGATGAGATTTACCCATCCGGCTGGCTTGCCATGTTATTTTGTTGTGAAAACGCCCAATAAGGGCGCTTTTTATTTATGCTCTTTGCTGTTTTTTCTTGACTTATGCAAATTTCTATTGACTTTTAGCATGGCAACCACTAAGATTAGTTTGCAGGGTCCGTGTAGAAATACATGGAACCCCGCAAGCTAATTTTTTTTATGCCAGAAAAGAGGTGAAATCAATGGCGAGCTACGCTTTCGCAACGCTCCAGGCCCGGCAGACGCTCCAGGAGCTTTGGGAGCAAGGCAAAACGGTCAAAGACATGGCGGCGGCTCTTGATGTGCCGCTCTCCACGCTCTACACGGAACTGCGCCGGGGCCGTTCTGGGGTCCGCCTCCCGGACCAGCGATTGCAGTATGATGCTACCCTTGCCCAGCTCAGGATGCAGCAGGAACTTGAGCGGAGGGGAAAGCAGAGCCGCTGAGGCCATAACTGTCACCGCTTTTCACAAATCAAAGGAGGCACAACATGAAACCCATTATTTTGAGGACCCAGACCCGCACCGATGAGTGCATCGGCACCGTCCGGCTCACTCCGGAGGCGGAGAAAGTTGTCCGGCGGCTCCGCTTCAAGACCGGCTTGCCCATCCGCCAGATTGTTTCTGAAATCATCGTCCAGGCAGAAAGCCTCATTGACATCTCTGGGGACGATGATGAGGACGAAACCGACCAATAAGGAGGAGCCCATGAACAAAGCACGCCGCAAAGCTCTTGATGAGGTCATCTCCAAAATTGAGGAGGCCAAAGAGCTGTTGGAAAACCTCCAGGCGGAGGAGGAAGAATACCGGGATAACATGCCGGAAAACCTCCAGGGCTCTGAGAGGTATGAGGCGGCAGACGCCGCCGTGGACAACATGAGCAGCGCTGTGGATGCTCTGGATGAGGCCATCTCCAGCATTGAAAGCGCCCAGGAATAACAAAGGAGGACATACCAATGAAAACCCCTGTTTTGAACATCGCCCCCGGTAAGACCGTGGACTACCACGGAGAGCCCTGCCTGGTGCTGGAGCACCGCAAGGACGGCACCCTCATGCTGCACCTGGACCAGATGACCCACGCCTTTGGCAGCTCCAACAACTTTGCCGCCAGCTCTCTCCGGTCCCATCTCAATGGCCCCTATCTGCGGAGCCTCACGGACGGCA